>Ga0208034_1000033_pt1 | contig 155689 bp, 129 predicted proteins | sample June2015DPH_8_10_FD_184699 | JGI IMG/M metagenome (GOLD analysis project Ga0208034, IMG submission 184699) | Peatland microbial communities from SPRUCE experiment site at the Marcell Experimental Forest, Minnesota, USA - June2015DPH_8_100... | ecosystem: Environmental > Terrestrial > Soil >... | reverse complement strand
AGCAGAGCCCGCCTCCGCTTCACCAACCGGGGCTGAGTCTGAAACACCTCAGCCCGAATGACAACCACAATCCAGCAAACGGCAAGCTGTCAAAACTCAAACTGTCTCACCCGAGGGGGTCACCTCACCCCCCTGTCAACCCGGTCCCGCCCCATTTTCCCCGCAGCCCACTGAAAACACGCCCCAAAAACTTCGCCCAACTTTGCAGGTTATTTCCGCGCTATCGCTACACTTGTCTTAAGTGGACTCAAGCTTCGACTTCGTCTTCACGGCTAACGCACAGGCGGACGCCGCGAACAAGGAACTGCGAACTGCGAACATGAGCCACGAACTACGAACTATCCTCAGGAGGACCGAAAATCAAAAAGAAAAAAATAAAAATTTGTTGAGCGGAAAATCGATGTTAACGCCTTTGGAATCAACAAAACGGCGTCAAAATCGTCGACAAATTTCAACCTTTTTTACTGCCTCGATGAGCCCAAACGGCCCATTCCGGCCGCAAAACGCGCTCACAGGAAATCCATGTCCCGCCAACTCCTCTAACCCCACCTACTCCGCTCTTCCGCAGCCTTCAGAATTTGGCTGAAACCTGACACCTGAAACCTGAAACCTGCTTCTGCTCCTACAATGAATTCATGATTTTCGAGTCGTTTCCCGTAGGTCCGCTTGCCTGCAACTGCACCATTCTGGGCGACGAAGAGGCGCGCGAGGCCATTGTGATCGATCCGGGCGACGAAGTCGGCCGCATTCATCGCCGGCTCACGGAACTCGGCCTGAAGCTCACGCAGATCATCGTGACGCACGGACACATCGACCACGTCGGCGGAGCGCTCAAGCTCAAGCGCCTGACTGGCGCGCCGATTTACCTGAACGAAAACGATCTGCCGCTGCTCGACATGATGCAGGCGCAGGCCGAATGGGTCGGCGTCGCCACGCCGGAAACCGCTCCGCCCGACGAGGGCCTCACCGACGGCCAGACGGTCGGTCTCACTAGCGTTCCCGCCAAGGTGCTTCACACGCCGGGCCACACACAGGGCTCGATCTGCCTGCACTTCGCTCCGCTCAAGCTTCTCGTCGCGGGCGACACGCTCTTTGCCGGCAGCATCGGCCGCACCGACTTGCCCGGCGGCAACTTCGACCAGATCATCGACTCACTGCGCTCGCGGCTGCTCACTTTGCCCGACGAAACGCGCGTCCTGCCAGGCCACGGGCCCGCAACAACCATCGGCGATGAGCGCCGCAGCAACCCCTTCCTGCAAAACGGGCCGGCGGATCGAGCCTTTTTTTAAGCACTTTGATTTCAGCGGGCCAGCGAAAATCCTTGAAGAGCAAGTTCCAGTAATCAGCCCGGAATGTTACCTGCGTGATTCGTGCGAAAGTAGTCAATCAGGATGCCGACTCCGTTACTAAACTCAGACTCCGGCGCGAGCAGGCTCACCACCAGCCAGCCCGACTCAGGCATGCCGAAGAAATAGCCTGGATGAACCCAAACGCCGCGCTCCAGCAGCGCCAGCACCGTCTGCTCGTCCGGCGCGAGCGCGGGGATCCGCAGCACCGCGTACCAGCCGCCTTCAAGCGCAAGCCGCTGCACCGCCTTCACCGCCCCGAGCGCACAATCCAGCACGGCAAGGTTCGCCGCTGTTCGCCTCCGAATCTGCTTCTGGATTGCCGCCCGGAACTTCAGCCACTCCGGCAGCGCCCACTGCACGGGTGCATTCATTGAAAGAAAAGTGTCCGCGATGACTTCGAGCCGAGCCATCGCCTCCTTCCACTCCGGGCCCGTGGCAGCGATCCACGCCGCCTTCATCTGCGGCAAGCCGGCAACCTTGCTGAGCCCACTGACCACGTACACCGGCACGCCCTCAAGTCCCTGGGCGAAGCTCCGGGCCTCCGCTCCGAGGCTGTAGTCGAGGAAAACCTCATCCACAATCAGCGAAAGGTTGGACTCGCGGCAAAGCCGAGTCAATTGCTCCGCCTCCCACGGCTTGGTGAAGTGACCGGTTGGATTGTTGGGATGCACCAGGACGATGGCTCGGGTCCGCGGCGTAATCGCGCGGCGGTTTCCCTCGGCGTCGATCTGCCAGCCGTTCTCATACACCAGCGGCGCGGCTTTCAGGCGCACATCGTCGAGTGTGGCGAGAAAATCGAAGAGCGGATAGCCCGGCTGCAGGATCAAAACTTCGTCTCCCACGTCGCAAAGAAGCCGGAATAGAAAGCTGTAGGCCTCGCTGGTGCTGGTGGTGAGCACGATCTGTTCCAGATCGAGTGCGACGTTGTGAGCCAGATAGTAGTCGCGAACTGCCTCTCGGGCGGCGAGCACGCCCTTGGGTTGTGGATCGTAGTCGAGCGCGCGCGGATCGGTGAGCGCTTCGAGCAGCGATGAAGGGTATGAGAATCCGCAGCGCGTGGGATTGGACTGCGTGAGATCGGCGATCGGCAGTCCCGCCTCGCCCCGCAGCCGGTGCGCGCGCGCCAGCTCGCTCTCCTCCGTATTCCAGTTTGTCCTTTTTGAAAAGCGCATCCGGTTTGTTCCTTCGGGCCGAGGCGCCCATTCCTCCAGGAGAGCGAACGTCGATCGTGCACAATGACAGAAGCGCCCTCTCAAACAATATACGGGCGCCAACGAGGGAATGTTGGCTTTGCGCGCGGTGATCTTCGACTATGGAAAAGTGTTGACGGGCCCGCCGGACCCCGCGGCGTATGCCGAGCTGTTGCGCATCACCGGCCTTTCACGTGACCAGCTCGACCGTTTTTATTGGGCAGATCGTCACGCGTACGACCTTGGCGAGTTGACCGGCCTGAAATTCTGGCGGAAGATCGCGCGCGATGCGGGCCTCGCGCTTGGCGAGTCCGCAATTGAAGAGCTAAACCTGTGGGATGCGCGCATGTGGACGCGCGGAGATCCCGCGATGCTGAAGTGGCAGCTCGAAATCAAGCAACGCGGACTGCTCACGGCCATCGTTTCAAACATGGGCGACGCCGTGCTTGCGCACATGGAGCGTGAACTCGAGTGGCTCAATCGATTCGATGTGCTGGTGTGGAGCTACCAGCTTCGCATTGCCAAGCCTGATCCGGCCATCTATCGCTACGCGCTCGGAAAGCTCGGCACGCGGCCAGCGGAGACGCTTTTCATCGACGACCGGCAGGATAATGTAGACACCGCGACCGCGTTGGGCATGAAGGGGCTGGTCTTTTCGACTGTGGAGAAGCTGCGCGTCGACCTCGTGGGCGCAGGTCTGGACCGGGAGCTGCCATTGCCCTGAGACGCCAGCTCAATGAGTTTTTGTGCGCGGATTGCCGCCGAGATGATACGTAAGACCGAATGTCGCGTTCATCACGTCGAGGCCGGGATTGGCCGGCACAACGAATCCGTCCGAAAAATGAAAGTCGCCGAACAGACCCAGGCGCAGGTCGTAGCGGTCGTTCAACCTTACCTGCACGCCGCCGGATGAAAGCAGCGTGAAGTTCTCGTACGCGCCATCATTTGCGAGAGCCTTTTGCGTAAACACGACCACTCCACCCTTGGCCATTAAATACGGCTTGATGGTTTTTCCGTCGCGCCACAGCCAGCGAATGCCCATCGGCGCAATTTCCACGCCAGGGATAGTCTTGCGTGTGGAGCTCAGCGTGAGCCCCCAAAGATCCATAACCGTCGGCTGGTTCAGCAGCACGATAGGCAGAACTTCTCCCACGTAGTCAACGCGCGATCCGAGCAAATGGCCCCAGATGTGGCGATCGTATTCGATGCCAACGTCATAGACCTTGCAATTCTCGCCGGATGCAAAGATCTTGTAGTTGCCATAAGAAACCAGGCCCTCGACAGTGATTTCGCTCTCATGCCTGGGCTTGATGGGGGTCTGTTGCGCTCTCACGAGCGAAGCCGGGTCGAGCGATTCACTCACCGCCGCGTCTCTCTGAGCCTGTGCGAACGTCGGCGCTACAAACCCGAGTACAGCGATCGCGCAGAACAGCACGACACACGATTTGCAGGCAGTGCGGCATCGACCAAACGCTGTGGAGTATGCTGGGCCGCGCACACTGTGCCGCATCAGGGGAGAACCTCTTTTCGTTATACCGTCGATCGATTCTCGGATCAAAGAGAATCAATGTCTGCGCCAGTTTAACGGCGCGACGCCACAATGACAACTCAGAATCGCCGGCGCAGATCACTATGGGTAACTTTAGCGGCAGAGAAGAACCACCGCGCCCAAAGTCGAATCGCGAGCCCAATCGGCGCGGCAAGGCTGGAGGGCATCGCGCGGCTGCAACTACGACGCCATCCCGAGACCCACCAAATTTGCGGCGGCGATGATGACGAGGATCCCAGCCCACAGCAGACGAATGGGCCTGCTGCGCACTCCCGCCCACTCGCCGAGGGCGAGGCCCACCAGCCCGCCGCAGAGCACATAGATGCTCATATGCAGCATCCAGTTCACGTAGCTGAGCCGCTGCGGAATGTTGGCTGCGCCCCATGCGTAAAAGAAGAATTGCAGATACCACATGATTCCGCCGGCCGCGGCCAATGATCCATTCCTGACGAGTGTCGCTCGGGGCTGCGCCAAATCGGCGCGGAGCGAAATCTCCTTTTTGAATCCCAGCCGGATAAAGCAGTAACTCATGTTGATGACCGCACCGCCGCCCATGATTAAAACGTAACTGGGCAGTGCCGCATAGAGCGAGTTGACACCTACGTGCTGCGCAGCCGCGGCAATAGGCTTGGCTGCGTCGATGGCGAATGACATTCCCGACGAAAAGATCCCGCACATGACGGCGAGGGCGAGCCCGAGCTTTACGTTGAACTCCTGAACCTCGGCGCCAAGTTCCACCTCTTTCTGGTGGCCGGCATACGAGACGACGGCCACGCCGATTAAGGCCACAAGAACGCCCGCCATCGTAAGCAGGCCACTCCGTGTGCTGAACAGCATCGCGCCCTGGCCGTGTATCAGGGGAGGCACCAACGTGCCTACGATGAGCGTGACACCAATGGCCACGCCAATGCCCAGCGACATTCCCAGGTGGCGCATGGTGAGCCCGTAACTGACGTTGCCCACTCCCCACATGGCGCCGAAGAGCGCAACTTTCCACATCAGGCCGCCGTCAAGCGAGGCATAGAAGCCGTGGAAATTCGGCAGCAGAAGATAGCTCACTCCGATCGGCAATAAAATCCAGGAGAAGAATCCGGCAATGGCCCAGGTCGTCTCCCACGACCACTTTCTCACCTTCTCAATCGGCGCATAGAACGAAGCAGCGCAGGCGGCTCCGATGATGTGCCATCCGATTCCTGCCAGGATTACAGTCGGCATTCCTGCTCCATTCCTTCACGCCGCAGGCCTGGCGTGCGTTGCCTGCAAGCAAACTCAAAGCCTATCGGTTAGGCGCTCACTTTGTACAGCCGGCCCCGCACGCATCTGGCTGCGCGACTTCGGCGATGATCGTATATTTACCGGGCTCGAGCGCGTATCCGCTTTGCCCGTTGCGGTTGGCTTTGTGCGCCAGAGGGCTCCTATTGAGCGGCACGCCGCCGAGAGTGTATCTCGCGGCCAGCGCGTCGTCGACCGGCAACATGCCCGTCGCGTTAGGAGGAATCGTTACGTGCCACGTGGCTGCGTTGCCCTCGACAGTCCAGTCGGAATGAATCGTTCCGTAAGCCGATTCGTAGTCGAAACTGAGGTGCCCGAGCCGCGCATCGAAGTAAGGTTGCAGCAAGATCATATGGAAGCCCGCGTCGAGCGGCGACGCGTCGATGCCCGCCGCGTAGCGATAGATCCAGTCTGCGACTGCTCCATACGCGTAGTGGTTGAACGAATTCATGGACGGGTCGCCGAGCATCTGGTCGCCGTTCCAGCGCTCCCACATCGTCGTCGCGCCATGCTCCACCATGTAGCCCCACGAGGGGTATTGCGTGTTGAGCAGCAGCGTGCAGGCCAGCTTCGCATAGCCGGCCTTCGTCAGTTCCTCCAGCAGATACGGCGTGCCCAGGAACCCCGTGGCCAGCCGATCGCCGTTCATTCCGATTTTGTCCGCCAGCCGCTTGGCCGCAAACGTGCGCTGGTTGTCGGGAAGCAGATCCATGTGCAGCGCCAGCACGTAGCCGGTCTGCGTGTCACCGCCCGTGCTCATCGCTTTGGGATTGTTGATGACGCCGAACTGCGATGGGCTGGTGTCGGCGCCGGCGACAAAGCCGCCCTCGCGGACAAACTGTTTTTGAAACGCGTCGCGAATCTTCTCAAACAACGCATCGTACTTCTCCGCGTCGGCAGCGCGTCCCGTCGCGTGCGCCATCTGCCGCATCAGCATCGCGTCGTAGGCCCAGTAAGCCGTCGCGATGAGAACCTCGTCGGTTTTGCCTTCCGGCGAGAGCCAGTCGCCGAAGGGCTGGCCGTAGTCGTTTTTCCAGAGGAAGTCGGGATTCGCCGCGGCGATGGCGTCGAGATACTTCGTCATCGCGTCCCAGTTCTGCTCGATGATCGTGGTGTCGCCCGTCTGCAGCCACGAGGTCCAGGGAATGATCACACCCGCGTCGCTCCATGCGGCCGCCCAGCCCGCATTGAGCGTCACGGTGCCCGGCGCGAAGATTCCGTAGAACGGTGTTCCTGCCTGCGTGCCGCGCATGTCAGCCGCAAATTTCCGCGAAAAGGCGGCGAGATCCATGTTGTAGCTGGCTGCGCGCCAGAAAACCTGCGCGTCGCCCATCCATCCCAGCCGCTCGTCGCGCTGCGGGCAGTCCGTTGGCACGCCGACGAAGTTCGATCGCTGGCCCCACAGAATGTTGCTCCACAACTGGTTGACCATCGCGCTGCCGGTCTCGAGCTTGGCTGTGAACGGCGCGTCGGTGTGAATTACCAGGGCGGCAACGTCGTCTTTGGTGGGAGCCGCAGGCGGGCCCGTCAGTTCCATGTAACGGAAGCCGTGAAAGGTGAATTGCGGAAAAAGTACATTCGCCCCCTTGCTTGTCGTCACAAGCGAATCCGTCGCCTTCGCCGTCCGCAGGTTGTCCGTATAAATCGTTCCGTCAGAATTGAGAACCTCGGCAAAGCGCGCACGCACATCGGTGCCCAGCGGCCCGCTCAACCTCACAATTTCAATCCCGGAGAAGTTCTGCCCGAAGTCGTAAACAAAGATGCCGCGCTTTGGCTCCGTCAGAGACTTCGGTTGCAGCGGACGCTCGCCCACAATGGGCGGAAAGTCCTGTGCCACAATCTTCACCGGCTTCGGATCGATTGCAGTCGCGCCCTTCCATCCCTCGGCCGCAAAGTCTGCTTTCGCCCAGTCGGCTTGCCGGAGCCCTGCGTCCTGACTCTCGCCGTCGTAAATCTCAGAGTGGAGGATGTCCGAGGTCGAAGCCTGCCAACTAGTATCCGTCGCAACCCATTCCACGCTGCCGTCCGTGTAATCAATGCGCAACTGCGCCCGAAGCGCCGGCGGCGTATCGCCGTAGTTGTTCGGCTGCTGGAACCACTCGAGCGGTGTTTCGTACCATCCCGGCGCGAGCAGCGCTCCGATTGCGTTCTTTCCTTGTGTGACCCAGTGCGTCACGTCGTCGTACGTCTGGTAGACGACCCGCTCGCGATAATCCGTCCATCCCGGCGCCAGCACCTGGGTCCCTATGCGAATTCCGTTCAGGCGAATCTCGTAGGCGCCCAGCGCCGTCGCATAAAGCCGCGCCGACTTCACTGGCTTTTCCACTGTGAACGAATGGCGCAGTTCCTTCACCGAATCAGGAATCCACGGATTGCCGAGAGCGTCGGAGCGCTTGCCCGACAACGGCTGCCAGATCGCGGCGGATTTCCACCCGGCGTCGTCGAAATCCTTCTGCTGCCATCCGTCGCCCGCCTGGATTGCAGTTTTCCAGTCCGCATCGCTCGCAAAGCTCGCCCACGTTCCGTCCTCATACTCAACCACGAGCGTCGCGATCATAGGCGGGGCATCGTCCGTCGCCATTCCGTTGGGATTGACGACGTAGTGCAGCGCCTCGACGGCCAGCGTGTTGGCGCCGGCGCTGACGCGGCTCGTCACGTCGCTACGCACAAACTTCTTCCAAGGCATTTGCGTGTAGGGCGTGAGCGGATTCTCGGCGAGCACCTGCGCTCCGTTGATCCACGCGGACACCGTATCCTGGCCCGTCGCGTAGAGCGCGGCGAAACGAACTGGCTTGGCGAGCGTGACCGTCGTGCGGTAGTCGAAGCGCTGCTCCGATTCTTTCTGCACCTGCGGCGACTTCGCGTCGGGATTCGCAATCCACTCCGCTCCCGCGTGCCGCACGGCCGCTTCTTCCGGCGTTTCGTACCCGACCCATTGAGCGCGCCAGGCGTCTTGCTTCATCAACCCCGTCTCCCACCAGCTCGGCTCACTCGCCGCATACGGTTTGCCCGCTGCGTCCCACAGCGTGACGCGCCAGAAGTATCGCGTCGAAGCCGAGAGCGCCGGTCCGGCATACGGAACATTGATCGAATTGTCGGACGCGACGCGGCCCGAGTCCCAAACATCGGGTTTGCCGGCGACAAGCAAATCGGCGCTCGAAGCAACCTGCACTTCGTAAGCCGTCTGCATGGCGCCGCGGGCGGGATCGTGAAGCTGCCAGGAGAAATGCGGCGCGGGATCGTCAATGCCGAGCGGCGTTATCAAATTGTCGACCTCAAGCGCAACAGGGCCGGTTGCATTCGATGGCTGCTGCGCCGCCAGTCCTGCGACGGCCGCGCTCAAAACAAATCCCCACATAAAGGTACGAATCATTGCATTTTTCATTTGGAAGGCTTTCTCGGGCGGAACAACATTATGAAAACGTTCTACGCCTTGTCAATCGCGTCGCATGTACCGCCGGGCTCCGGCCCGGCTGTCGTGCGGGCCTCCTGGCCCGCACCTGCTTTCTCGCTTTCTTGTTCCCTCATTCCCTTGGTCCCTGTCTTCTACACTCACATCATGGCCCTCCGCCTCTACGCAGCCACCACCAGTTCGGGAAAGCTGCGCGACTTCCGCACCGCCGCGCAGGCCTTCGCGGTCAACATCGAGAAGCTTCCTGGCATCGAAAAGATTGCCGCGCAGGAGGAGGATGGCGACACATTCCTCGCGAATGCAGCGACCAAGGCGGTTTACTATTCGCGTTTTGTGCCCGGTGAACTGGTCGTCGCCGACGATTCGGGTTTGGAAGTGGATGCGCTCGGCGGAGCGCCCGGTGTGCGCTCGGCCCGCTTTGCCGCCGACTCGGGCCTGGTGGACTCGCCCGACGCCAACGACAACACCGACGTGTGGAACAACACGCTGCTGCTGCAGAAACTGGAAGGATTCCCAGCCAAACTGCGGACGGCCCGCTACCATTGCACCCTGGTTGCCGCGCGCGATGGCGAGGTGGTTCAAGTCGCCGACGGTGCGGTCGAGGGGATGATCCTCGATGCTCCGCGTGGCACCGGCGGCTTCGGCTACGATCCGCTGTTTTATCTGCCTGAATTGGGCAAATCGATGGCCGAGATCGATCTCGACACCAAGCTCTCGCTCAGCCATCGCGGCCGTGCAATTTCGGCGCTGCTGACGATGTTGTCGCGCTGATCTCCCACTGCTCTCCTCCAAGACCCAAAAGCACGGAGTGCCCAAAACGCAAAATCGCTGAGCGCCGCCTTGACGGCGATACCTTCAGCCTCGAATAATGCGAGTGAACCAAAGTAAGTGCTTCCGTCTCTCAATCTAAGACTGCATCGGCCTGCAGTGTTTAGGAGCCAAAATCTCCATGGCAACCGTTCAACCCGCCGTGCCCCCCTCTGCGCATATTGTCGGCCGCGGCCCGGAGCCTTTACGCGCGGGCCAGGGCACCAGCTTCATCTGGCACAAGCTGCACTCGCTGCTCGGTGTCGTTCCCATTGGCGCTTTTCTGCTTGAGCATCTGCTCTCGAACTTCGAAGCATTGAAGGGCCCCGTTGCATACGGCGAACAGGTAAAGTTCCTCAACGGCATGCCGCTGGTCCGCGTGCTCGAGTGGACGTTTATTTTTCTGCCGCTTCTCTATCACGGCATCTACGGGGTCTACATCTGGCTGCGCGGCAAGTCGAACATCGTGTACTACCCGTGGGCGGGCAACTGGATGTACCTTGTGCAGCGCTACACGGGTCTCATCGCGTTTGCGTACATCGGCTACCACGTTGCAACGCAACGCTTCATGGGAGCGAACCTGCCTGAGAATCCGGGCATGGCATTCTCCAAGGTTCAGCATGAGCTTGCGAATCCCTGGATCCTCGCGGTGTACGTGATCGCGATGCTTGCCGTGTGCTGGCACTTTTCGTATGGCGTGTGGCTGTTCGCGGCCAAGTGGGGCATCACGCCGGGAGCGACAGCGCGCAGCCGCTTCGGTTGGGTGTGTGTGGCCGGCGGCGTGCTGCTTGCGGCAATGGGAATCGCCAGCATCTGGGCATTCGTCGGCCCCAGATATCAGAACGCTCCGGAGAATGTGCCGCTCAGTTATCAGGTGTCAGGTTTCAGGGATCAGGTATCAGCCCTGGGACCGCAGCAAGGGTATCCGATTGTCTTGGCTGGCAAGTTTGGAGTTCACACTAGCACCGTTTCCTGAACCCTGAAACCTGACACCTGAAACCTCTAGAGGATCGACAATGGCGGCACCTAGAATCATCGTGGTTGGCGGAGGGCTGGCGGGGCTCGCGGCAGTCATCAAGATCGCCGAGGCCGGCGGAACGGTGGATCTGTTCTCTATCGTGCCGGTGAAGAGGTCGCACTCCGTTTGCGCGCAGGGCGGCATCAACGCCGCCAAGAACCTGAAGGGCGAGGGCGACACCACGGCGCAGCACTTCGACGACACGATTTACGGCGGCGACTTCCTCGCCAACCAGACCCCCGTGAAGGCCATGTGCGAAGCGGCGCCGGGGATCATCGATCTGCTCGATCGAATGGGCGTGCCGTTCAACCGCACGCCCGAGGGCCTGCTTGACTTCCGCCGCTTCGGCGGCACGCTCTACCATCGCACGGCGTTTGCCGGCGCCACCACCGGACAGCAACTGCTCTACGCGCTCGATGAGCAGGTGCGCCGCTTCGAGGCTGAAGGCAAGGTCCACAAGTTCGAAGGCTGGGAGTTTCTCTCCGCCATAATTGATTCGACGCGCATCGCGCGCGGCATCGTGGCCATGAACTTGCGGTCGATGGAGCTGAAAGCATTCCCGGCCGACGCGATCATTCTGGCCACCGGCGGCATCGGGGCCATCTTCGGCAAGAGCACGAACTCCGTGGTCTGTACCGGATCGGCGCAGTCGGCTGTCTTCCAACAGGGCGTCTATTACGCCAACGGCGAGTTCATCCAGGTGCATCCCACCGCCATTCCCGGCGAGGACAAGCTGCGGCTCATGTCGGAGTCGGCACGCGGCGAGGGCGGCCGCATGTGGGTTCCGCGCGCGCCGGGCGACAAGCGCGCCTTCAAAGCCATTCCCGAACCAGAGCGCTTGTACTTTTTGGAAGAGTGGTTCCCGAAGTACGGCAACCTGGTGCCGCGCGACGTGGCCACACGCGCCATCCACAAAGTGGTCTATGAACTCGGCCTCGGCATCGAAGGCCAGCCGATGGTTTATCTCGACCTCACGCACATCGATCGCCAGACGCTGCACCACAAGCTCGGCGGCATTCTCGAAATCTACGAAAAGTTTGTCGGCGTCGATCCGTGCGTGGAGCCGATGAAGATCTTTCCGGGCGTGCACTACACGATGGGCGGACTTTGGGTGGACTTCAACCAGATGACGAACATCCCCGGCATCTTTGCCTGCGGCGAGTGCGAGTACCAGTACCACGGCGCCAACCGGCTGGGCGCGAACTCACTTGTCAGTTGCATCTTTGGCGGATTCCAGGCCGGACCCAACGCCATCGCGTACTCCAAGAGCGTGCCCGCGGCCGATGGCGACGGCGGCGCTGCGGCGGAAGTTGCGCGGCAGGCGGCGATCAATAAAAAGCTCATCAGCAACGAAGGCGGCGAGAATCCCTTCAAGCTGTGGCGCGAGCTGGGCCAGACCATGACCGAGCACGCCACCGTGATCCGCTACAACAAGGACCTGAAGGAGGCCGACGAAAAGATTGTCGAGCTGATCGACCGCTACCAGCGCATCAACCTGAGCGACAAGAGCCAGTGGGCAAACACCAGCTTCGCTTTCACGCGGCAGCTTTACAACATGTTGCAACTTTCGCGCACGGTCGTTCTCGGCGCTCTCAAGCGCGACGAGTCGCGCGGCGCGCACTACAAACCCGATTTTCCCGAGCGCAACGACGAGCGATTCCTGAAGACCACCAAGGCCAGCTTTACCGGCTGCGCGGAAGGGCCGCGCCTGGAGTTCGAAGGAGTCGACACGCAGTACATCAAGCCGCGGCCGCGCCGCTACGACGCAGTGAAATGACGGAGGGAGCAGGGGCCTTCAGGCTCCTGACACGCACGCAACATCGCGAAGGCCTTTAGGCCCGGAAAAGAACGAAAGGGATCATGGCGACCAGGAAAGTCACTTTCGAGATCAAGCGCCAGGCCAGCCCTGAGGCGCCGGCTGTTTGGGAGACGTTTGAGCTGGAGTGGCGCTCCGGCATGAACGTCGTTTCGGCGATGATGGAGATCGCCGCGAACCCCGTCACCGCAGACGGTAGGCCGACGACGCCCATCGCTTACGAGTCGAACTGCCTCGAAGAGATTTGCGGCTCCTGCGCCATGAAGATCAACGGCAAAGCGCGCATGGCATGCTCGGCGCTGGTCGACAATCTCGAGCAGCCGATCAAGGTCGAGCCGCTCACCAAGTTCCCGCTGGTGCGCGATCTCGTGGTCGATCGGTCGGTTCTGTTTGAAAATCTGATGCGCGTCAAGGCCTGGGTTCCGGTCGACGGCACATACGATCTCGGTTCCGGGCCGCGCGTTTATCCGCAGGAACAGGAAGCGAACTATCCCCTGTCGAACTGCATCAGCTGCACCTGCTGCATGGAAGTCTGCCCGCAATTCAACGTCCTCACAGGATTTGTCGGCGCGGCGACGATCGCGCAAGTGAAGCTCTTCAACAACCATCCCACAGGCAAAGTGTTCAAGGAAGATCGCCTGCGCGCTCTCTCGGGCGACGGCGGAATCCAGGAATGCGGTTATGCGCAAAACTGCGTGAAAGCCTGCCCGAAGCAGATTCCTCTCACCAACGCAATCAGCGACGTGAGCCGCGACGTGATGGTGCAGAAGGTCAAAGACTGGCTGAAGAGCTAGCGATCAGTGGTTAGTGGTTAGTGGTTAGTCAGACAGTGATCAGTGATCAGAGACAAGGATCTGCTTTGAGCGCGTTTTGCGGCTGGAATGGGCCGTTTATGCTCATCGAGACTGTAAAAAAGGTTGAAATTTGTTCGCGATTTTGACGCCGTTTTGTTGATTCCAAAGGCACTAACGTCGCTTTTTGGCTCAAAAAATTTTTATTTTTTTCTTTTTGATTTCCAGTCCTCCTAAGGACAGTTCATAGTTCACAGTTCGTGGCTCATGGTTCGCAGTTCGTCGTTCCTTGATCGTGGCGTCCGCCTGCCTGTTAGCCATGAAGACGAAGCGGAAGCTTGAGTCCACCTAAGACAAGTGTAGCGATCGCGCGGAAATAACATGCAAAGTTGGGCGAAGTTTTTGCGGTGTGTTTTCAGCGGGTTGCGGGGGAAATGGGGCGGGTGGGGGTTGACGGGGCGGTTGGCGGGGTTAGCGGAGTTGGCGGGGCTAGCGGGGGAGCTAGCCGAATGCGGTTACGGCGCGAGGGATTCTTCGGAAAGCACGTTAAGGACAAATCGCTTTCCGTAATTACGCGCAGCGCTTGCGACAAGCGTGTATTGCAGCGCCAGGGCGCCGAAGTATGGGAGCGCCACCTTCCAGCTAACCGACGCCGCTCCGATGCCGATCGAGAACAGCACCGCTAGGGCAGCCGATATAGTGGCCAAGTCCCTGGTCAGGAGATAGACCTTGTGGCTCTCCCAGACTATGCGCGTTGCTTTGTGCTTCCTGGAAAGTCGGTACCAAAGGGCGTTTTGTGCTCCTGGGTCCTTGGGGAACTCGCCGAGTTTTCTTTTGAGCGTCGACAGGTCAATTCTGGGGTCTGTGCCCGCCAACTCTGTGAACGCTCGACTGCCGGGCAGTGGGTCTCGCCACCGCCAAAAAACCAGCCTAGCTTTACCCGTGTCGCTCAGGACGCCACTTAGAACGATTGCCAGAATTGGCATGGTTGCAGCGATGATTCCGTCTTTCGTGGTCACACTTTCCCAGAAGTGCTCGACTGATGAACTCGATAGTTGCTTGCTGACAATTAGGGAGAGGAAGACCGCAAGATTCGCTCCAATGAAGGACCACAGCAGGGCTGCGTTCTTGCCCTTAAGGTAGGGCTCGGGGACGGGTGCGGTGGTCTTCGCTCCTCTTGGCATGATCAGTCCCGCGGAATATGGCTCGTCGTTCAGTTTCCTAGCACGGCATGGTCGTGGTCGTTAGCTCGGTCGCCCCTGGCTGCGTAAGGAGCGAAACGCCGCCTTCCATGTTAGTTGAGAATACGTACTTCGCAACGGCCTGATACACCTTTAGGGCGCCTGGGTGCGGGTGGCCGTATTGGCTCTCTACGCCGGCGCTGATTAACACGGTGTGTGGATCGATATGAGTCAGCGAGGCCGGGTGTGTGCCATTTTTTGAGCCGTGGTGGGGCGCAGCAAGGACCTGTGACTTCAGCGCATCGCCAAAGAGTTTGCAGATGGTGTCCCAGCGGGCGTTTTCCGTATCTCCGGTGATTAGGTATGAGAATCCGCGCGGCCCACGTCCGGTCAGTTTTAGGACAATGCTGCAATTGTTGGAGCTGTCCATATCTTCGATATGAGGAGAGAATAGTTCAAGATCGAATTGTTTGGAGAGCCCGCTGAGGTTGCGGCTTGAGAGCTTGTCGAGCCGCACCGATATTCGTTTCAATGGATTTGCTGAATCGCGCCGCAGTGCCTCCTCCTCGTCTATGAGTTTGAAGACCAGCGTGGCCTCTTTGCTTTTCTTGAAGTACTTTGGGTACATCACCCAATCGGGCCGGTACTTCCGGAGTACGATGGAGGTTCCCACGATGTCGGTGTGATCGTCGTCAAACCCAGTCAGTATCAGGCCCTTCACGTAATGGTCTTTCAGTGAGATCGCCAGCAGTTCCTTGACTGAAGCGACGGTTTTGTCATCACGCGGCGGAATTCGTGAGTCCACAATGATGGCTTCCCCCGCATGCCTTACGATGGCTAACGAGCCTTGACCAACTCCCGCAGTGATGATGTTCATGGCGTTATCCCCTTTTGTTCCGGTAGATTGCTCGGTTGAGATCGTCCTGTAAGTGCAATACTGCGTGTCTCGCCGACCGGAACGACCGTTCTCCATATTGGGCCCACAGTGCGGCGAAGTCCGGTTCCTTGCGGTCGGTGGTGATGGAATAAAAGGATTCGCCGTCTGCGGAGTTCTCAATGGCCGTAACCTCAGCACTGGAGTCGTCAATCAGGGTGATGGGGCCTTTCCAGTACATGGCTCCTGCGCTCTTAGAGAGTAGTGGCCTGAGACTCGGGTAGAAGTCGGAAAAAAACTCCTGATCCTTAACTCGTTCGGCTGTAATGAGGGGCTGTTGGCTGGGGCGCTCTGGCGCTGTCGACGGTGACTCCGCTTGGTCTATGCCAAGGGGCCATAAGGTGGGTGTGTCTACGATGCGAACCTTGTAATTTGGGATCTCGTAGACATCGCCCTCATCGCGACGGAAAAAGAAGTGCTTAACCTCGTATCTCGGATTTCGATGGTCGTTTTTCTTTACGACGAGAAGGGCGTAGAAGAAATCTGTGTTGTGGTTGTGGTGGTTGACAATTCTGTGATATGTCGCATGGTCCCCGCCGCTGAGTGTGGAAAGGCCGTTGACATGGTGAGTGTGCCAGTTTCCGAGATGTTCGACTTCTGGATGCGTTTCCTCGATCTTTCTGAATATTCTCTCTTGGTGTTCCCCGTCCTGGAAGAAGCTGGTCGCGGACCTTTGCGCGCGGGGGCCCGGGCCTAGAACGCCGAGTACTTGAATGTCGTAGGAGGATGCCCTCTTCTGATACGTTCCGATCAGCCTGCCGCCTGTTTCATGTGAATCATGCTGGTCGCACTCGTCGAATATGGATTCGAGAGCAAGTCGAGCAAAGGACACCGAGAAGGATGGTCGATTGGGCTTAAACATCGGCTGTGGTCCTCATTGAGCAGGTAGCACAGGACTCCAGCTGGGGCATTGGAATCCTTTGGAGTTGAAAGTGCTTCGTAAACGGATGAACAGGTCGGTTGCCCCAGACGACGTAGTTCTCCTCGATCGGGTCGAGGAACTTGGGGCGCTTCTTCAATCGGCGGGCGATGGCGTCCAGCACGAAACGGGCGTGAAACGACGTGATGAAGGAGATGTCTACGGCTAGGCCGGGGGAGTCTTTTATCTCTGCGATCTCCATGCCGTACACTCGTTGCCGCTCCTCCTCGGACACGAGGTCGATCTCTTTGATGCCCTCTCTGTACTGGGTGCGCTGCAAGAATGATTCGAGGCAGGATAGGCATCCGCCCTCCTCGGGCCTGTATGCAAAGACCTCGCCGCCTATGCCCCTGGTAAAGACACGCCCGACAACAAATGGAACGCCGTGTTGCACGCAAAGTTCGTTGATCTTGTAGCGCGTTGGCTCGTTGTCTGTCGCAAGCACAACTACGTCAGAATTTCGCACGTCTCGTGAGAGGTCGGCATAGGTCATGAGATCAGCGACAACATTGGTAACCCTCACATTGGGGTTCCTGTCTCGTAGCACCTCGGCGACCGCTTCTGTCTTCTTCCAGCCGATGAATTTTCTTCCGCAGACATGCCTGATTACGTTCTCGGGGCCTAAAACGTCCCGATCGATTAGTGTGAAGCTCGGGATTCCGGACATGGCCAGTTGGAGGGCCACGTTTCCTCCGCCGGAGCCGCACCCTGCCACAAGCACGTTCACGTTGGAGAAGAGCTGGATGTCGAAAAGGGGCTCAATTCTTTCAAATGTACGGTCTTTATCCATCGGTGTTCCGCTCCTCCGGCCACTCGCCAGTTATTCGCCACTTCGCGTATTGCTTGAGCCACAATCTCGCCAGGACCAAGGCATAAATGATGTCATGGCTCTTTGCGTTCCAATTCGCCGTCGCGCCAAAGATCGATAGGGACCCGTCCTGCCAGCGATGGGGTGTGTCTTTGGGCACTTGGAGCGCGTAGATTCTGGGCGCGGAGTCCGGGTACCCGTGGGGCAAAACGATGTTTAGGACCAAGCCCTCTCCGGCCGCGACCTCGAGGCAATTTATCTCGAGTTCCATGTTCTCGTTGATCGTGAGCTTGTAGCTTTCGTTTCTATCAACGAGCTTGCCCAACTCCTGGCTGATTCGGGTCGGGGAGACGTCTGGCAAGAGGAAGGAGACTGGCACGAGGCATGCCTTCGGCTCGCCGTTGCGTTCGACGACAAAGACGTCACCGTCTCTCGCCACGCGGTCGAGTACCTCGCCCGGCGAAGCTCGGAGTTCCATCATCGATAGGGATTTGAAATCGATCTTCAAGCTAGCCTCTCTTCAATGTCTGATTTCCGCGCCGGGCCATTTGCCCCTCACGCGCCAAACGTCGTACTTGTTTAGCCACTTCGCGGCCCGGGCTAAGACGAACGCGAGGCTATGGATTCCGGGGTTCCACATCGAGGGGTGCATGTAGCAGATGTTTCCCGGCTGGTATCTGTGCGGCGCATTTGTAATGACTGGCGCATCGACGAAGACCTTCGGCATTTCGTTCGGGTAGCTATCAGGAAACCTAATCGAAAGAACGTACGTTCCGGCGTCCGTTTGGAGGGCAGTTTTTGCGTAAACTTTGCCGTCTGTAGTCGGCCGAAGTTCAAGGAATGCGAAAGTCCTCTGCGCTTCGGCAGTCTCTCTCTGAATTCGGTTGAAATCCATGATGCCTCTCAGTATTCTCCGCCGAGGTTTTCCCTCATCGTCAGCGGTTTCTTCCCGCCCAGATCGCTGGCGTCAGCTTGACCGACTGCTCGAATTTCGCCGTTTGGCAGGATCTGGATCGGTGTATCTTCCTCGCTGTTGAGGAGTTGCTCCAATTCCTGAATCGTCAGCTTCTTGCTCATCTTTCGCCCTCCTTTTGCTTAACTTCAGTTACCGTATTAATTGCGTAGGCTATTACGACGGGTTGATTCTTGTCAAGAGAATTCTCGTGGGACCTAGCCGGGGGGTTTGCGATCTGCGCATGGAGGGGCCGACCCCTGATCAGAGAGCGGGGGGCAGAGAACAGGGACTAGGGATCGAAAGACAGCTACCAGCTACTAGCTTCTAGCTGCTAGCTTTTTCGTGTTGGGTTGAGGATTGTGGTGTCCCAGGTCCGAAAACTCGGACCTGGGGCACCCGTCTGGGGCGGTGATGCGCGCGTTCGCACCCTTCAAATGCAATTCCTAACTTTCTTTGGTTACAGTCACCCTCAAAAGCTAACTTTCCTGGGTTACAGTTACCCCTGAAATGCAACTTTTCTTGGTGCATGTCCTCGAAAAATGTAACCTCTCAAGCGAACCTTTGGGGGCCAAAGCTAACCATTTAAGCGAACATTTGACGGGGTCAACGCACCATAATCGCGAACATTTGCCTTGATTTAATGCGCTTTACGCTCCTCGACCAAAAACCGGCTTTCGAAATCGGTTTTCGATCGCACCCTTCGCCTCGCGGACAAGGATTTGTCTTGACGCGGGTATGGTCTGGACCAGAGGATGGCAACTGGGCCGCTCGGGCGCCGGACGAGTATGAGACCGGAGGGACTCGAGCGGGAGGTCCACACAGCTTCTCCACAAGGCCTGCACACGGGGTGAAGGGCGGCGTTTGATTGGAACGACAGCCGCGCGGGCTTGAACCCAAATCAACCAACCGGGGCAACACCTTGGCGGGGCCGCCACAATCGCGGGACGATTCCCCATGCTCCGCCGTCGCGGGAGTTCTCTCTTACTCGGGGACCATCGAGCTCGGGGGCTACGCAGCGCTGGGGCCGCGCAGGAAAACTCACTTCGTTCCATCGTCGAGAAGAAAACACCTAACAAGCAACAAAAGGACCAAGGAGGTCTTGCAAGTGGGTATACGTCAGATGGCTTTTGCCGCCGCAATGGCTGCGGCACTTTCAACGACGCTTGTTGCACAACAAACGCCGTCCGGTTATCACGGCATTTCGTGCATCCGGGTCAAGCCCGGAAAATCCGCTGATTTTCGCGCGCTTCTGAGCGGAGACTTTCAAAAGTTTGAGCAGGCGCGCGTTGACTCGGGGGCGATCACAGCGTGGATTGTGCTGCGCACCGTGATACCCGCGGGGACCGATGCGGGGTGCGACTACGTTCTGGTCAGCTTCTACCCCGGCCTGCCCGCCGCGCCTCTTTCCGACGAGGACATGACGGCCGTTCTACAAAAGGCCGGTGTCACTGCCACGCTGCAGGAGTGGCGCGATCGCCAGAGAGATGTGGCAGAGCTGGTGTCAAACAACATCACCCAATATCAGGCGCTGGTGGGCGGCACAAAAAAAGGCGACTACCTGGTGTTCAACTCCATGAGCACAACCAACGCGGGCGAGTGCGTGGCCGCGCAAAAGAGGATTTGGCAGCCGTTCGCCGAGGAAGGGGTGAAAGAGGGCGCACTGGACGGCTGGGCCGTGAACAGACAGAGATTCCCCAACGGCGCCAAAGACCCGAGCCTGGTGAGCAGCGTCGACATCTACCCCAGCTGGGATGCGATGTTCAATTTCTTCGGACCCGACTTTGATACTCGCTGGAAGAAGGTGCATCCCGAGCTGAGCCCCGAAGAAGCGTTTGCGCAGATCGACAAGGTGTGCACCATCACCCATACGGTGCTGTACAAGGTGGAAGACCAGATCGCTTCGCCGAAGTAAGACAGGCACAACGGAAAGCAGAAGCAGGAGGGCCGCCCACAAACAGTGGAGCGGCCTTTTTGCATTGGCGCGGTTTGGCGGCGTGCGCGTTCCAAGCCAGTTCGTCTCACGCCAAGTGGACAGGACTCGCCGGGCGGCACATGAGCCGAGGGGACAAACCAGGACCTAGGGGAGATGAATCTTCAGCTTGTAGCAGATGAAGAGAACCAGGATCGCGCCCAATGTGGAAAAAATGAGGCCGGCGGGATGATATCGCTCGTTTTTCGAGCGAAAAATCATGTGGGTAACGCCGCCGCCGAGGAGCGATCCGACGATGCCGAGCACGATTGTCCAGACCATCGACAGGTGCTCATGCATCACCGATTTCGCGATGAGCCCCGAGATAAACCCGATAATGACATACCAGATTACGTGAAACATGCCTTCTCCTCCATGGTTTGTCTTCAGCTGGAATCCCCTGTGTCGGGGCCCATTCCCTCGAATTGTACTGCTGCCGAGGGGAATTGCAGCACCAACACAACTTTTGCGGCCGGAAAACCAGGCGATTCGGCGCCGTCCTGGACTCACATGCGCAATCGAGAGCCCTGATCGTCGACTTTTCCGACGACGGTCCCCTCGCCGTTTCTTCCGCGATTCGGATTCTGCAAGGAGACGGCGTGTTAAAGCTGTTCAAATTTATACAGTTTTTTGACTGCACCCCGAGCGCGCATTGAGAAATCCTGCATGTGAGCCCGCACAGGCCGCCAGGTTTTCGAGGATTTGCCCGCACGCAGCTTGCGGCTGAGCTTGGCGCGCGATGCGCAAGGAGGGCGCGCCGGCGTTCGGGCTCTTTGCCGGGCAGGTGTTGGGTGGGGATGCCGGGCTCAGGAACAGGTACAACCTTTCTCCTCCTCCTCGCGCCTGCGGAGGGCGGCTCCCTGAGGGTCAGTGAGGATATCGACCCACCTCGGGTCAGGCGAGGCATCGGCGTCGTAGTTGTCGTGCCAGTTCCACCATTTATACGGCGGGGTCTGGGGGTAACCCTCGGGCGAGTCCTCCCATGTCTCCTGACGGCCGAGCGGAGTTATATCGAGGTAGCTCCAGACGGTGCCCATCGCCTCGTCGCCGCGGTTGTTGATGAAGTAGGTGCGGAATACTTTGTCGCCGTCGCGGAAGAAGACGTTGTGGCCATGCCATTCATCGACGCCGAAGTCCTTGTCGAAGCTGCCGGTAAAGGTGTACCAGGGCATCTGCCAGCCCATTCGCGCCTTGAGGCGAGCGATGTCGGCCTGTGGCGCGCGCGAGGCATAGGCGAGGGTGGTGTCGCGGGCGTTGAGATGGGACAAGTGGCCGACCTGGTCGGCGCCCAAAGAGCAGCCGCGGCAGGCGTGCTGAGGCCAGCCGAACACCCCGGGCTCAAAGAAGGCGCGATAGACGATCAACTGACGGCGGCCCTCGAACAAATCGAGCAGGCTTACCTTGCCGTTGGGTCCGTCGAACTCGTACTTCTTCTCCACGGCCATCCAGGGCATCCGCCGGCGTTCGGAGGCCATCGCGTCACGGTAGCGGGTGAAGGCCTTCTCCTTCACGAGGAGCTTCTGGCGCGCAGTCTCCCATTCCTGCTGCGACACGATCGGCGGTGTGTTCAGCGCGGCATGTCCTTTCCCGTGTTCCTTCTCGCTTTCCCTGCTTGCCGTCATCGTCGTCATGGTCCTTTTCTCCCTTCGTCGAGTTGCCCCGGTTGTTTGTGTTCTCGATATGAGCCGGCAGATCCCAGCCACCAGGCAGCGATGTCCAGTTAGAGACCGAGCAGGTTCGACCGGTTGCCCGAGCCGGCACCAGGCGAAACCATTAAGAGATGGTTGAAGGGCGCATGGATTCCTTTGCCTCACCCCGGCAGAGATCAGAGAACAGGGATCGGGGAGAGTGGACCGTGATCAGTTGCCGGGGTGGAGCGTGACGAGGACGATGTCGTTCGAGCTCATGGGCACGTCGATAGTGACGGCGCCGGACGCGGTGGCGCTGACAGTGCGATCGGTTTCAGGCGCGTCGCGCGTGAGGTAGTCCAAGTGCGCAATTTCTGGCGGAGTGAGGTCGGTGGGCGAGCCCATCTCGAGATAGGCGGAGTAGGCATCGTTCGTGTGGTACCCGGTGCGGTGAATTTCGAGACGGTAGGCAGCGCCGGGCGAGAGATGCGTGACTTTGATCTCGACCGGAGCGGCGGAGTGCGCGGGAATGATCTTCGAGTAGAACGGGCGGTCGCTGACGGACTGCACGGGCTGGGCAAAGTCCCAAATTACTGCGGTGAAGTTGCGGCTGTCGGTCGAGAGCATCGACTCTGGATCGGCCGAGGGAATGGTGTCGCCCCGGAGCGCGTGGAGATATTTGTAGGCGAAGAAGGCGGGCTTGCGGATGCCATCGCGGCTGAGGAGGCCGAAGCCGCCGTGGAATGCAGTGGGCGGAGGGCCGGACTCCTCGAAGAGATCGGAGTAGGTCCAGTAGCTCATGCCCTGGACGAGGCCGGCGCAGGCTTTGAGCTTGGACAGGATGTAAGGCGCGCTGATGTAGGAGTCGTGCACGGGATCGCGCGGCGTGTAGCTGGTGCTCCACTCGGTGAAGTAGAGCGGCAGATTTGGGAAAGCGGATGCGGAGATTTGCGCGCGCGCGCGGCGGACGTCGGCGACGATGGCGTCGGGCTTGGGCGAGAGCTTGACGTCGCTTTTGCCGTTGGCATCGAGAAAACCGCCGTCGACTCCGTAGGTGTGGGTGGAGACGAAGTCGATGGGCGCGCCGGATTGGTGGACGTGGGCGAGGAACTCTGGGATCCACGACGCGCCCGCGGTGGCTGGGCCGCCGACGCTGAGCTCGGGGTCGATGGATTTGATGGTGCGCGCGGTGGAGTCGTAGAGCGCGAAGTACGCAGGCTGGTCGGCTTTCTCCCAAAATCCGTCGAGGTTGGGCTCGTTCCACACTTCGAAGAACCAGGAGCGGACCTCCGGCTGGCCGTAGCGCGATTCGATGTGGCGGATGAAGGCGGCGACGAGATCGGCCCATGCGGCGGGGCGGGGGTGCGATGTGTTGCCGTTCCAGTAGAAGATGCTGTTTTGCGAGGTGGCGAGCGCCTGGGGTGTGAAGCCAAGCTCGACGAAGGGCTTGATGTTTTTGGCGAGCAGATCGTCGTAAAGCTGGTCGATTTTGGTCCAGTCGTAGACGGTTTGGCCGTTGACGATGCGGACGGTTCCGAGCACGTCGTGAAAGATGGCGTGAAAGCGGATGTAGCGAAAGCCGAGTTCGTCGACGGCGAGCTGAAGCTGGGACTGGCTGTCATCGCGGATGAGCGTGCCGGGAAAGTCGGAGCCGACGGACAAATCGAAAAATCGATCGACGGGGCTGGAGGTGTGCGCGATGTTGGCGACGATGACGCGTGGCGGGGACGGTTGCGCGTGCGCGGGGGCGACGGCGGCGCCGAGAGCGAGGATGAAGGGGAAAACGATTACCGCGACGAGCGAGGATTGGGTTGGCATGAAAGGCAGACGGGTCTTTCTTCTTTCAGAGTTGAAAGCGAGACCATTATATATAAGCGTCTGCTGAAAACGCGGGGCGGGAATGCAGTCCGCCCCGCGCGATGATCCGACGTGCTATGGAACGGGGTTGTGGTTGGTGCTATCCGCCGAAGTCACCGGGTTCCAGTTAACGGTTAGCGGCCCGTGATATTGGGTGGACTGACCGTTGTTGTTGTCGAGCAAGTGGAATCTCAGATTCAGAGGATCCGTGACGTCGGTGGTCAGCAAACCAGGCCCTCCGGGGTTGCCATCGCCTCCTTCGGATAATCCTGTTGTGCTGAAGTACGCGTTCATTGTTTGGCCTCCAACGCATTCCGGAACTCCGGTCGGAGGGGTGGCTGTGGTCGAGCCTTGGAAGACAAGCGAGCTGTGCGGATCGCTTGATGGATACCACGGCGTAACGCCGGCCGGGATCGAATAGGACTGCGTGGGCAGCGGAATGGCGAGGGTATAGGAATTGCCGCCCTGGCAGACGACATCGGTGGTGATTTTCGCCCCGCTCACCAGAGACACTGTCGCCGCCGGGTGGTTGTCGTTGAGCAACAACTCGTAGCCTGCTTCTACGTTGTCGCCTGAATTGATGTTCAGACCGCCATTTACTGACTCCACTACCGTTCCGCCTGAGTTCCAATTATCCGGGAATACCGGGTTGTTCGTTCCCCACCAATTGGTCCACCGCCCGTAATTCATGGTCGCGAAGTCGTAGGCGTAGGCGCCGCCAGCGACCTCAATTGGGGTCCCCGCGTTGGCGGGGGTAGGATAGACTTCAACATCCGAATCGACGGTTGCCTGTCCCAGCAAGAATTTGTCGACGAACGCTGTCAACGGCGCCTTCTCGATGGGCAGTGTTGCGCAGTGTGCGTGGCTTCCATCGATGAAGAAACCGAATCGGTCTCCTATTCCGAGCGTGTTATAGATTTGCTGTGTCGCCCGCGCCGAGATGTAGTTCGATCCGTTCGACAGCCAGTACTGCGATGCGTTTCCGGTTTCAAGCAGGGCCCTTGGAGCAACCAGGGCCATCAGCTCGTGCTGGTCGAAGGGCAGCTTGTATACGTTGTCGCCGGCGAACGGTTGCAGTTGCTGGCTGAACCAGTCGTAGTTCGTGTCGTCGACATCTTCCACCGTGCCCTGAGCTTCGATTTCATGCGAGACGCGCCACGCGGGCGCGCCGCCACCTCCGTTTTCCTGGGCAACCGTAAGAGCAATCCGCTCGTCGAGCGCCCCGGCATAGAGCGCCATCTTTCCGGCAAAGGAGCAGCCAGTCACCATCAGGTGATTTAAGTCGATGGGCATTGGATTAACGGACTGCTTGGATGCGATTTCCATGCCATCGATCAGGCGGCTCACTCCCCAGGACCAGGCAGCGTATTCGCCTTGATTGCTTGCGCCGGTGCATATTCCTTCGCAATACTCCGGATAAAGCTGGTAGAACGGATCGGCGGTGTGGTCACTCGGCGAAGAAAAATTGTATGCGGTTACCTGAGTGCTTACGTAGCCAACCGTTGCAATGGGCTGGCCTGAAAAGATGCTGGCTGGAAGACTCCCATAATCGGGCTGTGCGGGGGGACCAAAGCAAAAGGTTGATCCACCGAAACTGAAACAGAGCTTAATCTCCATGGCGATCACGGCCGGAAACGGGCCGCTGCCCATCCCCTGCGGAATATAAACGCCCGACGTCAATGTGAGCGTTTTTCCATTCCGGGTGACGTTCACCGTAAGTGAACCCGTGCTCGATCCTGATACAGGCGGCGTGTAATTCGCAGTAATCGTGCAGTCGTGGCAATCGGGCTTGGGGCCAATCTCATACTTTTCGACCGCAGCCAACATCTCGTTGCGCCGTCGCTCCCAGTTGGGGAACGAGGTGTCGCGCGTGCCATTGGCGAACACGAACGGGTCAGGTAAAGGCCGGATGATCGGAAGCTGCGCAAACGATGGGAAACTGGGCGCCGGAAAGCTCGCGCCGGTGTTCTCAGCGCTATAGATGAGCGGCGTGCTCGAATCGCCCCACGTCTGTTCCTGGGCTTGTGCTTTTGGCGCCGCGGCCGACACAAACAAAAGCACCATCAGCGCCAGAGATGATTTGACCAGAAGGGAATGATTGAGGGATGCGGGCTCAACGATGGTCGCGGGCCGCAGTGATACCGGCCCATTCCATGACAGGCAGAGATTTCTCATTGGAATCCTCGCTTGGGGCAGCGGGATCTTTTCCTTTGTCCCGGGTTGGGGGCGATACGTGCTCTTTGCGCCTCGCCAGGTTTCGGCGCAGCGATCAGGGGAAGTTTTCCGGCGGGATTCGGCTTGCGGCCGGCGTTTTATTGGTACTTAAACTAGGTGCTTTCTTGAGGGGCTCAGGTTTGCGAAGGCGTTCAATGCGTACTTAATTCGCGCCACAAACTATAGGCTGAGAATTTTGGCATTGTCAATCAGCAGACGATGAAAAAATGGGCTTCCTGATGGGAGCAATGATTTGAGGCACTTACGGGATGTGCCGAAAAAGTAAAGATGGAGACAAAATCTTCGCTTGCGGTTCGCTTTTTATTCGCTATAATGCCCGCATGGCCGTCACACGAAGACAAAAAGAAGTGATCGACTTTCTTGAGGCGTTTGTGAGCCGCAACGGCTATTCGCCTTCGTTTGAAGAGATTGCGCGGGGTATGGGGCTGAAGAGCTTGGCCACCGTGCACAAGCACATCACCAACCTGGAAAAGAAGGGCATGCTGGACCGCGTGCACAATCGCAGCCGGTCCATTGACGTGCTGCCGCCGGGGACGCGGACGCGGTCGAGTCTGAAGCTGCCGCTGGCCGGGCGCATCGCCGCCGGGCTGCCGGTGGAGGCGATGGAAAGCCCGGAGACCATCTCGCTGGCCGACGTGGTGGGCAACCGCGACGTGTTTGCGCTGGAGGTGCGCGGCGACTCCATGCGCGACGAGCACATCATCAACGGCGACTACGTGCTGGTGGAGCGCACCAAGACGGCGCGGCAGGGAGAGATCGTGGTGGCGCTGGTGCACGGCGCGGAGACGACGCTGAAGCGCTTCTATCCGGAAGGCAACGTGGTGCGGCTGCAGCCGGCCAACATCGAGATGGAGCCGATCTTCGTTCCCGCGGCGCAGGTGGCGATCCAGGGCCGGGTGCTAGGAGTGCTGAGGAAGTACCGGTAAAGCAGGGACCAGGGAATAGGGAATAGAGAGCCGGCTGGCCGCGTGAGAACGCGAGTGCGATTCGCCGCGCCGGAGACATGCGGCGATAATGAGTCATGCGCACGGTGGTGACTGCGGCGAGACTGTGGAATGGGCGCGAAGCCGTCGCCAATCCAATTATTGAAATTGAAGATGGACGTATTGCCGCGATCGGGAGCCGCGGCTCTGCCGAACCGCCGGACCCCCTTGCGGGAAGAGGCTTTCAATCCCCGGCTTCGATCCTTTCGCAGCATGGCGCGCAGGCCGTCGTGATCGAAGGCGATGGAGAAATCTTCCACTATCCCGGCGCCACGCTGGCGCCCGCATTCTTCGACATCCACATTCACGGCGCGGCCGGACATGACGTGATGGAAGCGACGCCCGAGGCGCTGGGCGCGATGGGGCGGTTTCTGGCTTCGCGCGGAACGGCACATTTTCTCGCGACCACGGTTACAGCTCCGGTGGATGAAACGCTGCGCGCGCTGGAGGGGCTGGCGGGGATCATCGAACGGTGGGGCGAGCGGACGGAATTAGCGAGTGCGGCAGGCGATTGTGCGGCGCGGACTATAGGCATTCATTTGGAGGGGCCGTTTCTGTCGCACTTGAAGCGCGGCATGCAACCGGAGGAGCATCTGCTCGAGCCGGATATCGCTTTATTCGACCGGTTTTTTGAGGCGTCGCGAGGGCAGATTCGCCTGATGACGCTCGCTCCCGAACTCGAGGGCGCGGTGGAACTGACGCGCCATGCGACGGCACGGGGCGTGCGCGTGTCAATGGGCCACTCGAATGCGACCGCGGCGGAGACTGGCGCGGCCATTGCCGCCGGAGCTGTGAGCGCGACGCACACCTTCAACGCCATGCGCGCGCTCGATCATCAGGAGCCGGGAATTCTGGGCGTGGTGCTGGCCGACGACGCGCTCTATGCAGAGCTGATCTGCGATGGAATTCACTCAAAGCCGGAGATGGCGAAGCTCTGGTGGCGCGCCAAGGGGCCGGAGCGCGGCATTCTCGTCACCGACGCGATGAGCGCGGCGGGCATGCCCGACGGCGAGTACAAGCTGGGAGGATTTGCCGTGCAGGTGAGCGAGGGACGGGCGATGGCGCGCGGCGTGCTGGCCGGCAGTGTGCTGACTCTCGATCGCGCGCTGGAGAATTTTGTTGCGTTCACGGGTGCGACGGTGGACGAAACGCTCAGGCTGGTCACGACGAATCCGGAGACGATGACGGGGATGAGCGATCGTGTGGGCGCTATTGCGGTGGGCGAGCCGGCGAATTTCGTCGCGGTCGACACGAAGGGAAAATTGGTCGCGTCGATGGTGAATGGGAAAGTGGTTGTGAGTGTTACCGCAGCCTAGGGCTGGCCGCGCCATCTGCGGGCTTTGCTGGCGGCGACGAGGGGTGCGAGGGAGGTAGAAGCTCGTGCGTGTTGTCTTCCAATGAGATCAGTTCAATTGGTTTGTCGTCTTCTGTATTTCCCAATTTCATCGCGAGGACCAATCCCTTCTCGGTGGTCCATATCGTCATATCCTGATTTGTGAATTTATGCGCACGAAAGATCCCCAGAACGGTCTTGAGATCTTCCAAACCAACATAGGTGATGGGGAATGGTTCTTCTGATTCGAGATTCAGAATGGATGAATCGGGATTGTCTGCGACCCCGACTTCGGTGATGGTGGTCAGTTTCCCAGTCGTTCGGTCGGCCTGGGCACAGATCGTCGCCATGATCCAGAACATGTCGGTGGCAAAGCCCGGAGGCAAGAAGATACTCGGTCCGCGTATCGGCAGGGAGGCTCTAGTGGTTTTCCCCTTGTCAAATGAGTCGCAGTTGATCGAATTGGAGAGATAACGGCAGCTGAGGCTGATCACAAGCTCACCGAAGCCTTTCCGCGTCACCGTGATTGAGTAGGAGGTTGGTTTCCAGGTACTCGACAATCCGAATTCCTGGATTACGTCGACAGGTTTTGCATCGCCTAAGGGCGTGCTCGTCACCAGGAAACCGCCGTCCGGGGTTCGCACCATCTTCCAGTGAAGCCCTTTTTCGGAATGCGTCATGCTGTCGGCAACTCCATAGGTTCCTTCGGCGAGGACTTGCGGGCTCTGAGTTTGCGCAGAGGCTGCAAACCGGGAAAAGATCAAAAGCAGTCCAACCAACGACCAGCGCGGGATCATTGAACGTCCCTCCAGTCGCGCCTGCAAGGCTTCCATGTGCAAAAAGCAATTAGCGGCATAAATTCTCCTTTCAGAGACGGCGGGCCTGATTTAGGTCGCCGCGATGCGGTTGGCGCGCCAGAGCGCGCCGTCGAGCGGAACGACGGCTTCTTTCTTGACCGGCATATCAGGCGCGGCCGAGTGAAGGCCCGAGAAAAACGCTTCGCGCACGATAGTCATCTTTTCAATCACGCTGCCGGTCCAGGCCGTGGAAACTTCGCCGGGGATGGAATGCTTGCGTCGAAGCTTGGAGCGGACGAGGAGAATATTCTGGACGAGGTCGGCGGCGGCCTGACGCAAGACTCCCACCGAGACTGCATCGCCGGCTTCGGCAAGGTCGTTGATGGCGGGCGCGAGCGCGGCAAAATCCGGGCCCGGCGTGCTGTCGCCCACGTTGATCAGCTCGTCGAGAGTTGACGTGCCCCAGATCTCGCCGACTCTCTTCAAGACTTCGGTCGGCTCCTCGCGATCGTGGGCATTGAGCGCACGGCGAATGGCGTGCAGGCCGATCCAGTAGCCTGAGCCTTCGTCGCCGAGGCGCGAGCTCCATCCGCCGGCAGTCTCGGTTGCGCCATTGGGCGCGCGGCCGATGGTGTTGGTGCCGGTGCCCGCGATCTGAAGAATTCCCGGGCCTCCGTGAAAGGCCGCGTCGAGCGCGATGATGTGGTCGCCGACGACCTCGGAACGCTCGATGCGAAAATCGCGGAAGACCGCGGTGATCCATTCGGTGATTCCTGGCATGGTGGCGCTGGCCACTCCGCACGATGCAGCGCGAACGGTGGTGGCGCCGGCCTGCTCAAAGACGTCCTTGAGCAGCGCGCGCAGATTCTCTTCGGCGGCCTCGGCGCCAACGCGCAGACGCTTGATGGACCCGCTCTCGGCAAAGGCGAGCACGCTATCGCCGTCGACAATCGACGCGCGCGTGTGCGTGCCGCCGCCGTCGATGCCGAGAATCGCGCTCATGGCTTCCCTTCCCTCTTTACTGTTCGGGCGCGGCGCCGCCATCGCGGAGCGTTGCGGAAAGAATGTTCAGGCTGCCATCGGAATGGGGCGCGCGGAGGCCGAGCATGTGAGCGAGCCATGGATACAGGTTCACGTTCTCAAACGGCGCGACCGTTTTGCCTTCGACGAGGTCGGGGCCGGCGGCGAAGAAAACGGCCTTCATCTCGGGAACCATGCGCGGATCGAAGCCGTGCATGCCTGTCGTGGGCGGACGCGTTTCCTTTCCCGCCGGCGGAGCATGCGCGCGAATCGCGAACGGCCCGGTGGCGACGATCACGGGATCGCCCTCACGCGGGTTCTGGTTGTAGTTGAGTTCGGCGGGCACATTTTTGAGGCGATACACCGTGAACTGCGACGTGGCGTGCTTGAGCTGGTCGTAGACGCGCGCGCGATCCTGCTCCGTCTTGCCGTAGAGGAGCATGCCGGCAGTGTCAAAGCCGGTGAGGTCGGCGAACTGGTCGATATCGATCCAGCCGCCTTCAGACTTGACCATGCCATGATCGCTTACAACGACGAGATCGACGGGCAGGCCGGTGGACTTGAGCGCGGCGCGCAGCTTGCCGACAAGCGCATCCATTTTGTGCTCGGCGGCGCGGGTTTGCGAAGCGTCAGGTCCGAACTCATGCCCCTCGTGGTCCGGCTCGGAGAAGTAGATGGTGATGAAGTGCGGCCGCTGGGCGGCGGGCAGGCGGAGCAGCGAGATTGTGTCGTCGATGCGCGCCTGCTGCGACTCGGGAGTGCGCTCGGTTTTGTCGTCGTAGACCGCATACCAGGAAGGGCGGAAGCCTGCGATCTTTGCCTCGGAGCCGGGCCAGAGGAAACACGCGGTGCGCATGCCCTGGCTTTCCGCGAGGCTCCACAACGGGACGCCGCCGTACCATGAGCCGTCGTAGGCGGATTGCGGATCGGAATAGGAGTAGCGTGCGCCGCGCGCGGGATCGATGAAGCTGTTGGCGACGATGCCGTGATGCTCGGGATAAAGTCCGGTGACGATGGTGTAGTGATTGGGGAAGGTGAGCGAGGGATAGCTGGGAATCATGCCTTCGGGCGCCGATACCCCCTGGCGGCCGAGCGCGAGAAGATGCGCCGCGTTGTCGCGCTTCGCGTAATCCCAACCAAATCCGTCGAGCGAAACGAGGACAACGTAGTGGCGGCTCTCGGCCCATGCTGAGTTGGGGCCGTTGTCGACGTGCGTAAGCGGGAGCGCGGGGTTGAGGGCGGGCTGCGCGAAGAGTTGCGGCGCAGCCAGCCAAAGAACCAGGAGAGCCGCGGCAACCGCAAAACGGCCCCGGGTGCGAAGTCGCATTGAAAGCACCTCCGAATCAGCTTAACGCATAGGAGATGGTCGCGGCGGGCACCGATTCGCTAGCTGATCAGGCGCACCCAGGCCATCCACACTATCCCGCGTGCGAGGATGGAGAGCTTTCGCCATAGCGGAACTTTTGCGCGGCGTGTGAACACGTCGAAATTGGCGCGGACGATGCGATTGAGCAAGGAGTGATAGATCGACACCAGCACCCACAAAGCGGGCCTGCTGACGGGATCGATCAAGGGATATAGCGATTGCGTTGCGTGGTAGTAGCGATCGGCGAGGCGCGCGATGGCGGCGAACAGCTCGCGCTCGTTCTTTGTGGGTGGCGTGTCGTGCCGGCGATCGAGCAGCGCGTCGAGCGATATTCCGTGGCGGGCGAGATCGTTGAGCGGTAGATAAACGCGGTTGCGCGCGGCGTCTTCGGGTACGTCGCGCAGGATGTTCGTCAACTGGAATGCAACGCCGACTTCTTCGGCGAGCTTCTCCGCGCGCAGGTCGCGATAACCGAAGATGCGAATGCAGACCAGGCCGACCACCGAGGCCACCAGATAGCAGTAGCGGTAAAGATCGGCGAAGGTGGCGTAGGTTTCTGTCGTGCCGGTGCCGGCGTGATTCAAATCGAGCGTGACGCCGGCTACGAGTTCATCGAGCAGCCGGAGCGGAATCTCGAAGCGGCGGGTGGCGTGGCGCACGGCGATGAAGACCGGATCGCGGGTGGGCGCGCTCCGGGCTGCCTGGTGCCACGCGGCAAGCCACGCGTCGAGGCGGCGGCGGCGCTCCTCGCGGGGCACGGATTCGTCGTCGGCCAGGTCGTCGGCCTGGCGCATGAAGGCGTAGATGGCGCAGATGGCGTTGCGGCGCTCGCCGGGCAGAGCAAGAAACGCAAAGTAAAAATTCTTCGCCTGGCGCCTGGCGATCTTCCTGCAGGCCGCGTAGGCGCGAGCGAGGCTCGGCGGTTGCGATGAATCTCGAGAGGTCAAGCAGATCTTCCTGCCGGGCGGGTGCGCAGCCGTAGAAACGGCAGGGCCTTTCCGCCCAGCGCGCGCGCGGCGAGCGCGAGCTTGGTGCGCTTTGAGATGGCCGGCCGTGCGCTGAGCACATCGTAATCGCGGCGTTCGATGGCGCGCAAAGTCTCAAGGCCGCCGCGGCTGAAGAGATCGAGATCGATGGCGAGCGAGCGATTGACTCTGCCGATGAGCGGCAGGCCCTGCTCGAAGAGCGAACGCGCGTAGTCGACTTCGTAACGCATCAGCGCGCGAAACTCGGGTGTTGCGACTCCGCTCGCGATGGTCTCGTCGGAAACGCCGAAGCGGCGCATGTCGTCCTCTGGAATATAGACGCGGCCTTTCGCGAAATCGACGCGGACATCCTGCCAGAAGTTGGCGAGTTGCAGCGCGGTGCAGGTCGAGTCGGAGAGCCGGAAATTTTCTTCGATTGATTCGGGGTTCACTTCGCCGCATGCGTAGAGCACGAGGCGGCCGACCGGGTTCGCGGAGTAGCGGCAGTAGCCGAGAACGTTGGCCATTGTGGCGTAGCGCGTGACAGTCTGGTCCTGGCGAAAGGCGACAAGGAGATCGGCGAACGGTTCCTTGGGAATTGCGCAGGCGCGAATGGTCTCGGCCAGCGCGACGAAGACGGGATGGCGCGCGCGGCCTTCGTAACAGGCGTCGAGTTCGCGGCCCCACAGATCGAGAAGTGCCAGGGCCGCGGATTTGTCGGGCACTTCGTCGCCCAGATCGTCGGAGATGCGGCAATAGGCGTAGATGGAATGGAAGTGCGGCCGCAGCGCCTTGGGCAGGAACCAGGTGGCGACATGGAAATTTTCGTAGTGCGTTTCGGCGAGACGGCGGCACCAGGCGCGCGCTTCTTCGAGCGTTGGCGCGACGTCAGGAATGCGGTAGTTGAGAGGCAGCGCGGCCCAGCCCCGTGCGAGGAGGTCTTGTTGCGAGGGCTGCGCGGCGGTGGCGGTCATGGGCGATTTGGCCTTATCGATATTATTTCACCGGCAGAGCGCGCGGAAGCAGGGAGGTTACCGGGTGCGGGCCAGGAGGCCCGCACGACAGCCGGCCGGGAGGCCGGCGCTACATCTGAAACCGGCGCAGCTTCACGGCACAATCGCGGTCTTGATCTCGGTGGAGCGGTTCATCAATTTCTCAAACACGCGGTTCAACTCATAGAGGTGAGCGCGGCCGGTGATGAACGCGCTGGCCTGGAACTTTCCGCCGGCGATGAGTTCGAGCGCCTTGCGGCACATGGCCGGCGTGTGGTGGAAGGTGGCCTTGAGCGTGATGTCGCCATAGTGGATGCGATTGGTATCGAGGTGGACGTGCGTGTTGGCGGCGCACCCGCCGAAGAAGTTCACCGTGCCGCCCTTGCGCACCAGTTCGAGCGCCTCCTGCCACGTTTCGGGCAGGCCAACGGCCTCAATCGCGATGTCGACGCCACGCCCGTTCGGCGTGAGCGCGCGCGTGTCCTGAATGGCCTTGCGGATGGACGCGGTCAGCACCACGTGCGTCGCGCCCAGTTGTTTGGCCGCTTCAACCTGGCCGTCGTGCTTGACGATGGAGATGGTTTCGTAGCCGGCGAGCGCGGCCACATGCAGAATCATGAGGCCCAGCGGCCCGCCGCCAATGACGGCGACGATGTCTCCCTTTCGCGGGCTCGAATCCTCGAAGCCATGCACGGCGCAGGCCAGCGGCTCAGTGAGCGCGGCGTGCTCCAGCGGCACGCCGGCCGGAACCTGCAAGGTGTTCTTGGATACGATGCGGGCGGGAATCCTGATGAATTCGGCATAGGCGCCGTTGTTGAAGAGCAGATCGTCGCAGAGATTCTCCTGGCCGCGCAGGCAGAAGAAGCATTTGCCGCAGGGGGCGGAGTTGAGCGCAACCACGCGGTCGCCCTGCTTGAAATCGGTGACGCCTTCGCCGGCTTCGAGGACGGTTCCAGCCTGCTCGTGGCCGAAGAGCGCGGGAGGAACGATCATGCGCGCGTGATATCCGCGGCGAAAGACCTTGAGATCAGTTCCGCAGGTGAGGGCGGCGCCCACCTGAACGACCAGCTCGCCAGCCGCGGCCTTGGGAATGGGGACCTGCTCGATGCGCACATCTTCGCGGCCGTGGAGAATGGCGGCGCGCATGGTGACGCGCCCGGGGAGAAGCGCATTCTCGACCGTCCTGCGGCCCTGGTGGACAACGGTCTCGACCGTCTTGCGCCCTTTAACGACCACCGTCTCGACCGTATTCAGGCCGACTTCGACGACCGACTCGACTGTGTTCAGGCCGCCCTCGACGACGTTCTCGACTTTTTTGCGGCCGCCTTCGACAACATTCTTGACGGTCTTGCGGCCCCGGAGGATCGCGTCCTTTACCGTGCCTGCCATCAGTCTCCTCCCCTACGCTGCTCCGGCTCCGGGCACGGGCTCCAACATGATCTTCATTGAGCCCGGCTGGGGGTGGGACGCGATTTCAATGGCTGCGACCGCCTCTTCGAGCGGGAAGCGGTGCGAGATGAGCCGAGTGAGGTCGAAGCCGTTACGGTACCCGCCAAAGACAATGCCCGTTACTTCGTCCATAAGCGGGAACGATGAAGAGTATGAGCCCAACAAGGTCTTTTCGTCCACACAGACGGCGGCGGGATCGAAAGTAGCCTCGCCGTGCTGGGTCTGAGCAAAGAGCATCACCTTGCCGCCGGGACGTACGGCGTCCATGGCCGTCTTGATGAGTGCATTGCCGCCCACGGCGATAATCACCGCGTCGGCGCCCCGGCCCTCTGTCTCGGCAAAGACACGCTTCACCACATCCTCAGTGCCGGCGTGGATGGGATGCTTGAGCCCGTAAAGCGCGGCGATGGCGTGGCGCTCGGGGAACAGGTCAGAGGTGAGCACGCGGGCGCCGGTGCGCGCGGCGAGCGCGGCGTGCATCAGGCCGATGGGCCCCTGGCCGATGACGAGCACCGTGTCGTCGGCGGCGAGGTTGAGCAGCTTGACGCCCTTGAGCACCGTGTTGAGCGGCTCGACAAACGCGGCCTGCTCGAAGGGCACGCCGTCGGGAATTTTGACCACGCCGCCACGGGCGACGAGGAAGTCCATGGCGCGGATGTACTCGGCAAAGCCGCCGCCGGAGGGCGCAAAGCCAGCGGTCGCGCCGGTCTTGAGATAGAGCGGGCACTGCGAGGGCGTGTTTTTGCGGCAGTAGTAGCACTCGCCGCAGGGAACGTGGTGGAAGCTCACCACGCGGTCGCCGACAGCGTAGCCGGTGACGCCTTCGCCCACCTGCGCGACAATGCCGGCCATCTCGTGGCCGAAGATGCGCGGCGCGGAGTGCGAGCCCATGTGAATTTTTTTGAGATCGGTGCCGCAGATGCCGCAGGTGGCGATTTTGATCAGCAGCTCGCCGGGGCCGATGCTCGGAACCGGCACGATTTCAAGGCGCATGTCGTTGATGCCGCGGTAAACCACCGCGCGCATGGTGTCGGGGAGTTTGGGGTCGATACGCAATACAGGGTTGGAGATTTGGGTAGCCATTTGGTTTTTCGACGTGACCTCATTCATCGCGACGTTGCCCATCGAGAAAATCGCTGAGTGACTCCGCGATGTTTTGGGAAGCCCTTTTACTATTTTCGCCCATTCGGGCGAGGGCAGGCCAATACCACGGGCGTAGGAGAGCAAAGAGTGCAAACGGCGCAAATCGGAATTGGCCGGTAGGCGAAAGAAACCGGTTGAAATCGGGCAATCGATCGCCAGGCCCGTCGCTCACCCCCTTGATGCAGTAAAAGGGAATCTCGCGCATGGCGGCGAGGCGGGCCACGGTCGCGGCCTCCATATCGACGAGGCCGGCGTAGTAGTCGATGGAGAGGCGTTCTTTCTCGTGCTGGCCGGCGACTCTTGGGCTGGTGGCGAGCCAGAGTTCTCCCGCTCCGGCATCACAGCGAAATCTCTCGCCGGTTTTCAGATCGACCACGCCGGCTACGTTGTGAGCCGAGCCGGGAACGATATCTTTGCGCAGCGCTCCGGCCCATCCGATGGAGAAGACGAGATCGATTGGGCCGCCGTCCTCGATGGCGGCGAAGGCGCGCGTGGCAGCTTGCTGGCCGGCTCCGGCGCAGGCGGCGATCCATTCTTCTTCTTTGCTGCGCTGCGCCCAGAATTGAATGCCGCTGCGGGAGCTGTGCGGCCAGCCGCGGACGAGCGGTTTGAGCTCGCCGGGGAAGGCGGCGATGATGGCGACGCGGGTCATGCGCGAACCTGCGCCGTCGTGGCGGGTGCGTAGCCGTTGGCGCAGAACCAGTCGATGGCGGCGCGCATGGCGGGGTAGACGGGAAGAATGCGGAAGCCCAGTTCAGCTTGAGCGCGGGCGCTGGAGGCGAACATCTTCTTGCGACCCATGCGCACCTCTTCAAGCGTGGGGCGCGGCTCGCGGCCACGGATGCGGCCGGTGATCCACTCCTCGAAGAACGCGTATGTGGCGGCGGCGGCGAAAGGAATTTTGACTTTGGGCGATGGAATGCCGGTGATGGCCGACATCTTGTCGAGGATTTGCTTGAGCGTAAGGTTTTCGCCGCCGAGGATGTAGCGGCGGCCGGGTGTGCCGCGGGTGAGCGCGAGAACGTGCGCGCGCGCAACCTCGGAGACGTCGACGAGATTCAGGCCCGTGTCGGTATAGGCGGGAAATTTGCGATTGAGGAAGTCGACGAAGATGCGGCCGGTGGGCGTGGGCTTGCGGTCGTTGGGACCGATCGGCGTGGTGGGGTTGAGGATCATGACCTGCTGGCCATTTTGCGCGGCATGGATCGCTTCCTGCTCGGCGAAAAATTTGGAGCGCTTGTAGTGGCCTACCATGTCGGCGAGCGAAACGGGCGTGTCCTCGTTGATCACGATGCCGTCGGTGCGGAAGTGCATTGTCGCCACGCTGGACGTGTAGACGAAGCGCGGGACGCTGGCCTCGCGGGCCATGCGCAACAGCTCGCGCGTGCCGTCGATGTTGGCGCGGTTCATCGCCGCGGGATCGGGGATCCAGAGGCGGTAGTCGGCGGCCACGTGGACGACGGCGTCGACGCCGGCGATTGAGCTTTTCAGGCTTTCCGGTTGGAGCAGATCGCCGACGACGGTGTCGCCGCGAATGCCTTCGAGATTGGCGAGATTGCTGGCCTTGCGAACGAGGAGGCGGAGATCGGCGCCTTCAGCGGCAAGGGCTTTGGCCACGTGGTGGCCGACAAAGCCTGTGGCGCCGGTAACGAAAACTTTCATTCGGTCTTCTCAGAACTCATATTAAATGCGCGCCGGGGGTACAATGGTGGCGCTTTTCAATTCAAAAGGAAACACGGAAGAGATGGGTTGTAGACAGCGGCCCGTCCAGAAAGGATCCGTATGAAACTGCCTGAGCGCATTCTTCTGCTTACGATGACGGCTGCCGCACTCGCTGCCGTGGCCCTTGCGCAAGACGACGCGGCTGGGTCTCAGGACCCGCCTGGAATGAACCGCATGGCCAGTTACTACATCGCGGACTACCACGAACTGACGTTCGATTCCTACACCTTCCCGATGACAAAGAACGGCGAGAAAACGGAGCAGGCGGTGGAGGGAAAGCGGATCGACATTCGATATAACCTGAAGGACAACGGTTCCACGCCGAGCCCGCTTCAAGTTCTGCGCAACTACGAGAACGCGACGCGCGCGGCCGGCGGCCAGGTGCTGTACGACAATGCCGAGGACAGCGTGGCCACGCTGCGACTGGTGCGGGGCGGAAACGAGTCCTGGGTGGCGATTAACGTCGGCAACCTTCCCAGCGGGGTGCCCGTCATGATGACGGTGATTGTGAAGCAGGCGATGACGCAGGAAGTTGTGATGGACGCGGCGGCCATGGCCAGTAGCCTGAGCGAGACCTGAGAGGTAGCGATCTACGGCATCTACTTCGATACCGGCAAGTCGGACCTGAAGCCCGAGTCCGACGCCGCGGTGGGCGAGATTGCCAAGCTGCTGAAGTCGCAGCCCGACCTGAAGGTGTTCGTGGTGGGCCACACCGATATGGTGGGCGATGCGGCGGCCAACGTGAAGCTGTCGCAGGCGCGAGCGCAGGCAGTGATCAGCGCGCTGGTAACAAAGCATGGCATCGCGGCAACGCGGCTCACGCCGTTTGGGGCGGGGCCTTACGCGCCGGTGGCGACGAATCGCACGGACGAAGGCCGCGCCAAGAACCGGCGTGTGGAGCTGGTGGAAATTGCGGTGAAGTGCGGGACGGAAATTCCGCACCTCGAAGCCGAGATGTGGGACTCCCGGCGCTCCCGAATGTCTGAGTCCCAGAGACAGAAGCTCTCCTTGATTCGTCCAAGGGCCGGAGAAACCGCATGCCGGTTAAATGGGATCTCACTTTGCTTTTGCGTAGTCCAACATTCCCTGGAAATCGACAACGACAGCCGGCTCGTTGCCCACAACCCAGGCGTCGTGACCCGGGGGAAGCAGTGAGACATCGCCCGCCTTGCACTCAAACTCGCTTCCATCATCCATGCGCACGTGCAAGGTTCCAGAAACATGGAATTGAAAATGAGGTGCTTCGCAGCTTTTTGTTTTCGCGATGGGCTTGACTGAGGACGACCACGACCATCCAGGCTGAAGAATGGCCCGCCCGACGGTTGCGCCGCCGATCTTTACCAATTCCAGCCGTCCATTGGGGAATTCACGGACCTCGTCCGGCTTGGCGAAGGCCCTTAATTGTGCCGCAGACACACTTGTGTGAGCCATAACGACCTCCATAGCCGCGGATGCTAAGAGTCGCCGAGAGCGCATGTCAACAGAATTCGGAGGGCCTAAAGAATGTGGAGAGGTCGAAAGTCTGACGACTACTCGAGCGCGTCGGGATGGAGGGCGATGTTCTTTTCGCCGGCGGCCTTCTTTTCGTTGTAGGCCTTGAGCCAGTCTTCCCAGTGCTTGCCGGCGGCGCGGTCTTTGCCGAACTCGAGCCGCGCGATGTCGGCGTAGCTCAGCTTGCGTTTGTCGGGCGCGTTGGGCGCAAAGTATTGCACCCAGGAGTCGGCGAGCGTGGCGCCGGTTTGGCGGTTGAAGATGTAGGCTTCGATCTTCTCACCGGATTTGAGCGTGATGGTGACGTCGCCGCGAAAATCGAAGGCCTTCTCGAGAGCGTTTTTCAGGTCCTGCTCAGTAGCGAGTGAGGGCACCGAGCCTTCAAGCTCTTCGTGGTGCGTACCCGGCGCGAGCTCGAGGGCTTCGATCTGTTCGCGAGTGTATTTTTGGACTTCGGCGGTCATGGTTCTCCAGCAAGTTAGCAAGTCAGCGGGTTAGCGAGTCAGCGGGAGTTCCCAGGTCCCCAAAAGCGAGGGATCTTCACCCCACGGACCAAGACCTGTCCTTGGGGACCCCGGCCTGGGGCACCCAATCAATTCAAAAAATCAGCGGCTGGCCAATTCGCGCTCCGGCTCCTGAATCTTCACCAGCGACGACGGGCCGGTGGGCATGGGCTCATTAAGCAGGTTGAGCGCGTGCTGGTCAGGATAGAGCGAGAAGCTACCCTTGACCATGGCGAAGAATCCCTTGAGCGATCCAAAGCCTTCGAGCACGGCGGAGGGCTCGTAGCCGCAACTGACCATGCAGTTGGCGCACTTCGGATTCCCGCTGCTGACGCCGTACTCTTCCCACTTCGTCGTTTCCATCAGCTCCTTGAAGGTCTCGGTGTAGCCGTCCTGGAGCAGGTAGCACGGGCGCTGCCAGCCAAAGATGTTGTAGGCCGGCGAGCCCCACGGCGTGCAATCGTAATTCCGGTCGCCCATCAGGAACTCGAGGAATAGCGGCGACATGTTGAACTTCCAAGTCTTTTTGCGGTTCGACAGGATGGCGCGAAAGAGGCGGCGCACGCGGGCGCGGCCGAGGAAGCGGTTCTGGTCGGGCGCCTTGTCGTAGCTGTAGCCGGGCGAAAGAACGATGCCCTCAACACCCATGGCCATCACCTCGTCAAAGAAGGCGCGAACAGGGTTGGGATCGGTGCCGTCAAAAAAGGTAGCGTTGGTCGTGACACGGAAGCCGCGCTTGACGGCCTCCTTGATGCCCTCGACGGCGAGATCCCAGCCGCCCTCGCGGCAAACGGAGAAGTCGTGCTCGTCGCGCTGGCCGTCGAGATGGACGGAGAACGTGAGGTACTTTGACGGCGTGAACTCCGGCAGGCGGCGCTTGAGCTCGATCGCGTTGGTGCAAAGGTAGACATACTTCTTGCGTGCGACGAGGCCGTTGACGATGTCGACGATTTGCGGGTGCAGCAGCGGCTCGCCGCCGGGGAGGGAGACCATGGGTGCGCCGCACTCTTCGACGGCGGCGAAGCACTCCCCGGGTGTGAGCTGCTTCTTAAGGATGTGCGGCGGGTATTGCACCTTGCCGCAGCCGGCGCAAGCCAGGTTGCAGCGGAAGAGCGGCTCGAGCATGAGCACAAGCGGATAGCGCTTGTTGCCCTTGAGCCGGTTCTTGAGGACGTACGTCGCTACCGTCCACATCTGTGAGATTGGAACTGCCATCAGCGTTTTCCCTCAGGGGCTGGAGCCCCAGTGTTGCATAGCTCGTAGCCGGTAGCTCGTAGCCCGTAGCTTGAAACTCACTTTCTCACTTGTGCCGCAAGCAACTGCGAAGCAGCTACAGGCTACCGGCTCCTGGCTACAAGCTGTTGTTTCTTTCCATCGCCCGCTTGTAGGCGGTAAGCGCCATCAGCGGGAAGTAATGCCTGTACATCGTGTACGCCAGATAAAAAACCTTGGGAAATCCCGTTCCTGTGATGATGGCCTGGCGCGTCGCGCCGTCCCCCATGGATTCGTCCCAACCACCGCCGGGCATTTGGCGCTCGAGCAGCCAGCGCACACCCTTGGCAATGGAGTCGCTGCGGTCGTCGCCCGCGGCCAGCAATCCGAGCAGCGCCCACGCGGTCTGCGAAGGCGTGCTGGGTCCAACGCCGCGCGTGTCGGGATCGTCGTAGGTGCCGCAGGTCTCGCCCCAGCCGCCGTCGGGATTTTGCACCATGCGAATCCACTCCGCGGCCTGCTGAATCTGCGGCTCGAGGTGATCGATGCCGATGGCGTCGAGCCCGCGCAGGACCAGGAAAGTTCCATAGAGGTAATTCACGCCCCAGCGGCCGAACCAGCTTCCGTCGGGCTCCTGCTGGCTGAAGATGAACCTGACGGCGCGTTGCACGCGCTTGTCCTGGCGTGTGTAGCCGTAAACAGCCAGCATCTCAAGCATGCGCCCGGTGATGTCGACGCTGGGCGGATCGAGCATGGCGTTGTGATCGGCGAAGGGGATGTACTGGAAGATCATCTTGGTGTTGTCTTTGTCGAAGCTGCCCCAGCCGCCGTTGCGGCACTGCATGGCGAACTCCCACCGGACGGCTCGCTCGGTAACAGAGATTTGATAACGCTCGCGGGGATTGTCGACCTTGCTCAGCGCCAGCAGTACCTGCGCCGTGTCGTCGGTGTCGGGATAAAACTCGTTGTTGAACTCGAAGTACCAGCCGCCGGGCTCGGTGCCGCGGACCTTCACGGCCCAGTCGCCCTTTTGGCGCACTTCTTTGGCAAGCATCCAATCCACGGCTTTGATCATGCGCGGATCGTTGCGCGGCACGCCGGCGTCAGCCAGCGCGCAGACGGCCTGCGCCGTATCCCAAACCGGGCTCATGCATGGAGTCATGCGGAAGATCGGCTCGGGCATTTCGGGAGTGGGCGCCTGCTCGATGCCCAGCTTTTCAAACTCGTCGCGCGCGCGGATCACCTGGGGATCGTCTTCGCTGTAGCCCAGGCAGCGCAGCGCGATGATGGCGTTGAGCATGGCCGGGTAGATAGCGCCGAGGCCGTCGGTCATCTCCAGGCGCTCGAGCATCCACTTTTCCGCGCGCTTGAGGGCCAGCTTGCGCAGGGGCCTGAGGTGCACGGCTTCAGACCAGTGCATGAGCCGGTCGAGAATGAGGAAGAAATTGCGCCAGGAGATGAGGTTCTTGCGATCCATGCGCACACGCAGGATGGAGTTGGCGCGCCCGCCCCTGTAAAGCTCGTCGATTCCCTGCTCCGGCGGAATTTTCTTGTACGGCTTTTTGGCGTAAATGATGGCCAAGGGAACGATAATGGAGCGCGACCACGCCGAAATCTCGTAAATGTTGAAGTAGAACCACTTGGGGAAAAGAACGATCTCCGGCGGAATGGCGGGCACGGCGTCGTAGTCGTACTCGCCCAGCGCGCAGAGAAACATCTTGGTGAAGGTGTTGCACGCGATGACGCCGCCGTGCCGAAGCACCCACTCGCGGCACCTGGCGAGACGCGGGTCATCGGCGCCGACGCCCATCAGCTTGGCCGCGGAGTAGCACTTGACGGAAAGCGAGATGTTGCCGGGGCCGCCGGGATAGATGCTCCAGCTTCCGTCCTCGTTCTGGTAGCGCATCATCTCAGTGAAGGCGCGGCGCAGGCGGCCGGGATCGCCGCTTTCAAGCAGAGTGTGCAGGAAGATGTAGTCGGCCTCGAGCATCGAATCGGCTTCGAGCTCGCCGTTCCAGTACCCGTCGGGGTGCTGCAGCGAAAGAAGGAAATCGCGCGCGCCCGCGATCGCCGAATCCACTTCGGCCAGGTCTGCGTCAATCCGGCCAAACCGGGGCTGCACAGATGGCGCCGCCGCGGCTTGCGTCTTCTTCTGCTCTGGTGTCATGCGGACTGAAATGTCTCAACTCTTTCCCGGAACCTTACGCATCCTCGACGTTCCGGCGTTTGAGCGCGTGCTTGCAGTCAAGTCTCTGGCTGCTCGAAAAAGCGTTCGCCGTCACCGTACGGGGACGGACTCGGCGCCACCAGCGCTGCCAATGGCCTGCACAATTTCAGGAGGCAGGCCGAAGCGAACATTTTCCGGCATAACCTCCACTTCTTCGACGTTTTCGAAGCCGTTTTGCCTCAGATAGCTGACCACGTCCTCGACCAGGATTTCGGGGGCCGAGGCGCCGGCGGTGACGGCCACGGTCTCAACCCCTTTGAGCCACGCGGGATCGATGGCCTGGGAGTTATCGATGAGATACCCGATGGTGCCGAGATTGCGAGAAACCTCGACGAGGCGGTTGGAGTTGGAGCTGTTTGTGGATCCCACAACAAGGACGAGGCCCGCATTGTGCGCCACGTTGCGAACAGCCACCTGGCGGTTCTCGGTGGCATAGCAGATGTCTTGCGAATGCGGCCCGACGATGTGCGGGAACTTGATCTTGAGCGCGTGGATAATGTCGCGCGCCTCGTCGAGCGAAAGGGTGGTCTGGGTGAGGTAGGCAACGCGGTCGGGGTTGGGCAGCTCGAGCGCCTCGACCTCGGCCACGTTTGAAACCACATGGGTTACGGCCGGAGCCTCGCCCAGCGTGCCTTCGATCTCGTCGTGGTCGCGGTGGCCAATGAGCACCAGCGAGTAGCCCTGCCGGGCGAACTTGACGGCCTCGAAATGCACCTTTGTGACCAGCGGGCAGGTGGCGTCGATGATTCTGAGGTGGCGGGCCTTGGAGCGCTCGCGCACGGCAGGCGACACACCGTGTGCGCTATAGATGACGCGCTGGCCCTCGGGCACGTCGTCGATCTCGTGGACGAAAATGGCGCCCTTTTCCGCTAACTCATTCACAACATAGCGGTTATGCACGATCTCGCGGCGCACGTAGATGGGAGCGCCGAACGTGTCGAGTGCAATTTTGACAATGTCGATCGCGCGCACCACTCCGGCGCAAAAACCACGTGGTTTCAGTAACAACACCCTCTTTTTACCGGGGGTCGTGGCGGCTGGGCCGTGATGGGGAATGGATTCGAGGACAGTGGTCGTCACGTCTTTAAGTATACCAATGGGCGGGTTGAAGGGACAGGAGAGAAAAGAAGGCGGAGCAGGCTTACGCAACAGCGACTCAACCGGGCAGCCGGCCGATCCGCCAGTCCGCGTAGTGGTGTCTGATTTTCTGTATTTGTTCGCCCTGCGGCTTCCCAATTCAGCAGCTGCGCGCAGTGGTCATAGTAGCTCTGTATATAGATTGGCCAGGCGGCATACTGAATTATGAAAAAGATTCTGCTCGGATTCGTGCTTCTCTTCTGCTTCGCAGTACCCTATGCGGTGCAGGCGCAGGTTGTGGTGGTAGTTCAACAACACCACCACCACCACCATCACCACCACCATCATCACTCCAACCTCCAGCTCAACAAGTAATCGGTTGAGAATCTCCGGCGTCCCACCCTTGCCGGGATTATTTCCCCGCCCTGCATCATCAATGAAGGGCGGGACGCGCGCTGGGACCGGCTGTGCGGGAGGCACAGACCGGCGGTCCCGCGAGGAGGGAAGCATTCCCGAGCCGCGCAGGTCAGCCGATCCGGAAGGGTGAGGTGGGATCAGTGTCCGTGATGGTTGGCCGCTTCGGCAGCCTCCCTGATTTCCCGCCTTGCCTGCTCGAGCAGATCTTTCGCGCGAGCGGCATGGCCGCCCATGTCCCACTCGTTGGCCTGCTGCGCGGCAACAATCCGGTCAAAGGCCCGGTTGATGAGGTCCTGTGCCGCCATGAGGTTGGGGCGCCGGGGCCCTTGCGCAACGAGCACGCCGCCCGCGAAACTTGCCAAACACAGAACGGAGCCCAAAAGGAATTTGCTTCTTGTCATAGGGAAAACCTCCGGCAGTCACAGTACCAGACACGGGTAGATTTTTGGCAAGAAAAATCTGTGAACATTGGGGGGCGGTTTGGGGCCCGAAGGCGTGAATATTCCGCCGGGCGGACAAAACCGGTGTAAGCTTGGGAGCCATACGGACCACGGAGGGATGCTTATGGCGAAGCCAAAGAAATGCGCGAATCCCGCCTGCAGTTGTGTTCCGGCCGACGGTGCAAAATACTGCAGCGCCCACTGCGAAGGCATCGGCGATCGCGTGGAGGTCATGTGCCGGTGCGGTCATCCCGAGTGCGCGGGAGATGTGACGAACGCGTAGGGTGCGGGGCGCGACAAAAAGCACAGTCAGGATTCTCGACATCCCGCGCATGACACAAAGTGCGCTGAGCCAGGGATGACCGCGAGGATCTATCGCACCGCTTCCCTATGCTGCTTCTCCCAATAAATTCGCAACAGCTTCGGGGTTGCGGGCGATGACGGTGAGATAGGCGCGCGCGGGGGCGTCGGGGAGCTTGCGGCGCTGCTCCCAGTCGCGCAGGGTGCCGATGGGGATGCGATAGGTAGCGGCAAAGGCTTCCTGCGTGAACCCCAGGCGCTCGCGGAGTTTCTTCACGTTAACGACGGGGGTGAAGCCAGGGTGATTGAAAAACCCAATCGGAGCGGTGTCAGGATCATCACGAACAGCGGCCTCGATCTGCTCGTCGGTGAGCGCAGCGACGCGGGCCCAATCCGTATCTGTCTTGATGGGCGGATCGCCGGGGTTATGTTCGACCGAGATCAAACCAGTCTTCTTCATACCTTTTGGGCTTTCTGACCGAAATGATTCGAGTGATCTCTTCATCCTCTTCAGTTAGGTCGCGTTCGGTAGAAACAACGATGAGAATCTGACTGCCACTGCGGCCCACCGTCACAATTCGTACTTCCCCATAGTCAAATCGGTCGTCGATCCAAAGGTAACGCCCCGGGTCTTCGAGAGCGGGGATGCCGTCGGCGAGAGATAGACCGTGCTTGCGCTGGTTCAGGGCATCTTTTGCCGGGTCCCAGACGTAGCGCATAGTCCGATGGTACGGCTAAGCCGTAGTTTTGTCAAGTGGTTTCGGCGGGTGAGGGCCAATACCGGCTGCGCTCGGGCCGATTCCGGTTCCGCTACGACATCGAGGGGCTTGAGGTAGTGCTCCACTATTGCGGGCTGCGGCGGGAGGATACCTATTGACGGTGCTCCGAGGTCGTCCGCCGCGCTGCGCGGGACTCGTGCAAGCCGCCCACGCGTCTCATTCTAGATCAGTAATCACTCCGTTTCTTGGGCTCGTTAAGTTCGGCGATGGCCACGACACAACGGCACCCAGGATGGGCGGGAGGGGCCTCATCGCCGGACGGAAACGCTTGGCCGAGCAACACAGCCCCACCGTCAGCATTCAAATCGCATTCGTCTGGAACGTTGTGTAAGCTGCTCTTTAGCCACTTGATCGATTTCACTACGCCGGTCTTCTTCCACGCCGCCACGTTCCCGTGAGACATGGCCATGTTGGCTTCCGTATCCGCGATGAGCTTCGCTCGCTCCTCGCTGAATCCTCCGGCCTCTCGAATCCTTTGAGCCAACTCTTTTATTGAAGTCTCGCGCGAGAATGCCTCGGTGATGACCCCCCTGAGCCTATTCCGGGTTGATTCACTGATAGCCCATTTTTCGCTTGGCCCTGTCCCCTTTTCGCCGTCATACCATTTCGTCCCAATTCGTTCCGCCGCGTGGTCTCTAGCCCAGTCCATGGCCACCTGGTTCACATCGCTAATGACCGAACTCGATTTGACGCTCATTTCATTGTCATCCACGGCCAATCTCTATTCTTGCCGCCCGCGGAAGATCCACGGTTATGCACGCCATGGCGCCCCTTTTATTTCTTCGAGGTGCTCGGAGATCATTGCATCAGAACGTGAGATATATTTGATTCTTGTCCCAGACAGCTTTAGCCATCCTTCTAGAGAATCGTCTTTTTCAAAGAGAGCAACTTCGTATATCTTCAGGGCAATGAGAGAGACGAGCGAAATAAATGAGAGGAGCAAGCCGTCCTGAATCGGGCGCCTCTCTCTTATTTCGAAATCAAAGGAAATAGTCTCGCTTATATCGTCGCTTTTGTCTTGTTCCTGACGAGGACCATAAGCAACCCGGTTGATATGTATGGCTGCTTTACTGAGAGCGCCATATACCTCTCCGACGACGGGTACAAATTCCTTCGCAAACGTAATTGCGTTGGTCGACTTGTATCTCCCCAGCATGTACTGGTGATAGGCGTCTTCATCTCGTGAGATTTGAAGTACTGAGCAGCTTGCTTCCAGCGCGACCCTTAGAAGGGTGAATACCTCAAGGGCTCCGCGCTGACGCGCCATCTGCAACGCCGAGACGAGGATATCAAGGACCTGCTTGTTAATTGAATATGCCTGGAATCGAGCTTGAGTATTGATTCCATTTTCGGCCAATGCCAAAAGCTTGATTACGAGAAGCATCCTCATTCGTTCCAGCGTAGTTTCAAGCTTAGCCTTGTTCCGGTTGTCGAAATCTCTAATCGTATCGTCGCGTACTTTCAAGGCGTAGTGCTCGATCGAAAAGAATGGGGAGGGGATTTTGTTTTTCACATCTCGCCTCCAAGGGCTAGTGGGTTATTGTACAACTGGGCGAGGCGAAGGCATTACGGTGAGTGTATTGTCGTCCAGGCCAGGCTTTGCCCTGCTTTTTCCTCAATGAGCCTAGATTTCAACTGCACCCCAAGCCAGGCGGACATCTGCCTGACGGCTAGAATCATGGCTAGCCATGTCCGAATTCACCCACCTGCATTTGCACACCGAATATTCGCTGCTGGACGGAGCCTGCGACGTGGTCAAACTCGTGGATCGCGTGGCGACGCTGGGACAGAAGTCTGTCGCCATGACGGACCACGGGAATATCTACGGCGCGGTGCACTTTTTCGAGGCGGCGAATGAGAAAGGCATCAAACCGATCCTGGGATGCGAGCTTTACGTGTGCAAGGCGGAGGATCATCGCGTCGAGACTCCGAACGACCAGTACAACCACCTCCTGGTGCTGGCGGAAAACGAGGAGGGATACCAGAACCTGATCCGGCTCACATCGGAGGCGTCGCTGAACGGCTTCTATCGCAAGCCGCGGGTGAGTAAGAAGTATCTGGCGGAGCATGCGAAGGGGCTAATTGGCTTTTCCGGCTGCCTGAGCGGCGAGCTGTGCGAGGCGCTGGTGGCCGGCGAATATGAAAAGGCCGTTGCCGTCGCGCAACAATACGAGGACATCTTCGGCAAGGGCAACTTTTTCCTCGAAATCCAGGACCAGGGGCTGGACGAGGAGAAAAAGATTCGCGCCGACCTGATGCGGCTGGAGCGCGAGCTCGAGATTCCGATGGTGGTGACGAACGATTCGCACTACCTGTGCGGCGAAGACTCGCACGCGCACGAGGTGATGCTGTGCGTGCAGACGGGCTCGAAGATGCACGAGGCCAACCGGTTCAAGTTCGACTCGGACCAGTTCTTCGTGAAGAGCGCCGACGAGATGGCGAAACTATTCAAGGATTCGCCGGCGGCAATCGCGCGCACGATGGAGATTGCCGAGCGTTGCAACCTGAAGCTGCGCAAGGTCGACAATCCCTTTCCCGATTTCGCCGTGCCGCAGGGGCACACCGTCGAAAGCTACTTCGAGGAGGTGTGCCGCACGGGATACAAACGGCGGCAGGAGACCTCGATTCATCGTCTCGAGTCGCGCGGGGAACTACGCACGCCCATCCACGAATATGATGCGCGCCTCGAATACGAGATCGGAATCATCAAGCAGATGAAGTACACGGGCTACTTCCTCATCGTGTGGGACTTCATCAAGTACGCGCGCGATCACGGAATTCCCGTTGGGCCGGGACGCGGATCGTCTGCCGGTTCGCTGGTCGCCTATTCCATGGAAATCACCAACATCGATCCCATGCAGAACGGTCTTCTCTTCGAGCGCTTCCTGAATCCGGAGCGCATCTCGCTGCCCGATATCGACGTAGACTTCTGCATGAACCGGCGCGGCGAGGTGATCGATTACGTGACGCGCAAGTACGGCCGCGACCAGGTGGCGCAGATCATCACCTTTAACACGATGGCTGCGAAGGCGGCGATCAAGGATTGCGGCCGCGCGCTCGACATGCCCTACGGCGACGTGGACCGCATCGCGAAGCTGGTGCCGGCAACGCTGGGCATGACGCTCGACAAGGCGCTCGAGGAGTCGCCGGACCTGCGCAAGGCCTACGACAACGACAAGCAGATTCGCGAGCTGATTGACACGGCGAAGAAGCTCGAGGGCCTGGTGCGGGGCTCGGGCGTGCACGCAGCCGGCGTGGTGATTGCGCCGCGGCCGCTCATCGAGTTGGTGCCGATCGCGAAGACAAAGAAGGACGAAATCGTGACGGCTTACGACATGAAGTCCGTGGAGAAAATGGGCCTCCTCAAGATGGACTTCCTCGGCCTGACCACGCTGACGATCATCGACGACTGCGTGAAGCTGATCGAGCGGCACCGCGGCGAAAAGCTCGACATCGAAGCCATCTCACTGAACGACGAGGAGACGTTCAAGAAGGTGTTTCACTCGGCGCTGACGTCGGGCGTGTTCCAGTTCGAGTCGGGCGGCATGCGCGACGTACTGCGGCGCTACAAGCCCGACACGGTGGAGGACCTGACCGCTCTCAACGCGCTCTACCGGCCCGGGCCGATCCAGGGCGGCATGATCGACGACTTCATCGAACGCAAGTGGGGCCGGCGCAAGGTGGAGTACATGCTGCCGCCGATGGAGGCGGTGCTGAAGGAGACGCTCGGCGTCATCGTTTATCAGGAGCAGGTGCTGCAGCTGGCGAAGATCCTTTCCGGTTATTCTCTGGGCGAAGCCGATATTTTGCGCAAGGCCATGGGGAAAAAGAACGCCGAAGAGATGGCCAAGCAAGAGGAACGATTCGTCGCCGGCGCGACGGCGCAAGGCCATCCGAAATCGAAGGCCGCCGAGGTCTTTGAGCACATCGACAAATTTTCCGGATACGGCTTTCCCAAGGCGCACGCGGCGGCATACGCGCTGGTAGCGTACCAGACGGCCTATCTGAAGACGCACTATCCGGTGGAGTTCATGGCGGCGCTGCTCACGTCGGAGACGTCGAAGCCGGACAGCGTGGTCAAGTACATCAGCGAGTGCCGCGAGATGGGCATTCCCGTGGAGCCGCCGGATGTGCAGGTAAGCGGCGCGCAGTTCACGCCGCACGGAGAGGCGATCCGCTTCGGCCTGGCCGCGGTGAAGAATGTCGGCGGCAACGCGATTGAGTCGATTATGAAAGCGCGCATCGAGGTGGGCGGGCGCTTCCACAGCTTCTGGGAGTTCTGCGAGAAGGTGGACCTGCGCGTGATGAACAAGCGCGTGATCGAGTCGCTGATCAAGGCGGGTGCGCTGGACTCGCTGGGCACACGCGGGCAGTTGATGGCGGCCGTGGATAAGGCGATGGAGCGGGCGCAAAAGGCGCAGCGCGATCTGGAGCAGGGCCAAAGCGGGCTGTTTGGGATCTTCGACGAGACGCCGGCGCGAGGCCGCGACGCCGATGCACTGCCTGCTGCCGCCGATTGGGAAGAGGGCGAGCGGCTGGCCAACGAGAAAGAGGTGCTGGGATTTTTCGTGTCGGGCCACCCGTTGGACAAGTATGCGGAGAAGCTGCGCAACCTGACCGGCGTGATCACAACGGCCGAGGCCCTGGAGCGCAAGCCGCCGGAGCGGCGCTGGGGCGCGCAGGCTGAGATGGCCGACGAGATCCAGGTGGCCGGGATCATTCATGGGCTCCGCGTGCAGAAGAGCCGCCGCGATCAGCGGCTCTATGCGCAGGCGTCGCTCGAGGACGCCACCGGCAAGATCGAGCTGATCTGCTTTGCGCGCGACTACGAGCGGCTTGCCGCACAGTTGAAGATTGAGGCGCCAGTGCTGGTGCGCGGCCAGTTGATGGGTGATGAGGATGCGGCGCCCAAGATCGCAGTAAGCCAGATTCAGGCGCTCGAAGACGTGCAGGTGAAGCTGCCGAATGGCGTGCGCATCCGCATCAACCTCGATCGCCTGACCGAAGAAGTGCTGGCGCAGTTGAAGAGCGCCGCGGATTCGGCGCCCGGCCCCGGAAAAGTAATGCTGCAACTGGAGCAGAAGGGCGAGTATGCGGTGATCCTGGAGCCCGAGGGCATGAGCGTGGCGGCGGATCGCGCGTGGGTGGAACGCGTAGAGCAGCTCGCCGGCAAGGGCACAGTGCAGGCGATGTGACGGCGCTGAGCCGCGCGGACCTGGCCTGCGGGCATCAACGGGCGCGGTATCAAGCTGCATACGGCGCGTGCGGAAGACGAGTCAGCGCGTGGACCATACCGCGCTAGAATGATCCACATGCAAATTAGAAAAGCCGTGATCACGGCGGCAGGGAAAAACCAGCGCAACCTGCCCATGCAAACCCTGTTTGACCAGCATGGCGTGGAGCGCTCAGTGTTGAGCCTGGTGGCGCGCGAGGCGGTGCGCGCCGGCATCACGGACGTGTGCATCGTGGTGTGGCCGGGTGACGAGGAACCATACGCGCGACTGCTGGCCGGCGATGGCGCGCGGCTCACGTTTGTGGCACAGAAAGACGCGCGGGGTTACGCGCATGCGGTGTTCAGCACGCGAAGCTTCGTGAAGGACGAGCCGTTCCTGCACTTCGTTGGCGACCATATCTATGTTGGAACGGAATCGAGCGGCAGCGCCAAGCGGCTGGTTGAAGCTGCGTCGGCTGAAGGCTGCGCTATTTCGGCTGTGCAGGTAACGCGCGAAAGCCTTCTTCCTTATTACGGCACCGTGGGTGGACAACCGGTGCCGGGCAAGCCGGGCCTTTATCGCGTGGAGACGGTGAGCGAAAAGCCGACGCCGACCGAGGCCGAGCAGCATTTGATCGTTCCGGGCCTGCGCAGCGGCCAGTATCTCTGCTTCTACGGCATGCACGTGCTGACGCCGGCGATCTTCGAGATCCTCGCGAGCCTGCTGGCCGAGGCGCAGTCAGGGCGCGTGAGCCTGTCTGCCGCGCTGGCCGTGCTGGCCGGGCGCGAGCAGTACCTGGCCATGATCCAGACGGGCCAGCGGTTCGACGTGGGCGTGAAGTACGGCCTGTTCAACGCGCAGCTCGCGCTGGCGCTCAGCGGGCAGGACCGCGACAACGTCCTCACACAGATACTCAACGTGCTGGCCGCGCGCGAGATGCTCTCCGCGAAGGGAGAGGGCGCGTGAGCGGACTGTGGACGATCATCACCGCTTCCGACGCCCAGATTCGCAATCGTTCCCTCGACGCTTTTTCGAGCACCGCGACCACCGAAGAGCTGCTGGTCGAAGTGAAGGAGCTCGAGCAACTGAGGCAATCGAGCGCGAATCTCTACGAGCGCGTGCGGGCGCTGTTCTTTCTCTACGCGCTTCACCGCTTTCATCTACCGGCGAGGAGCGAGGCGCTCAAGGGCGGCGGGGCGCTGATTCCTTTTGAGGGCGTGGAGAAACTGCTGAGCCGCAGGTTCGAGGAGGCCATCGGCATCTTTCTCGGAGCGCAGTCGGCCGCGGGGTTGAGCGACGGCCTCTCCAGCGCACTGGCCGCGGCGTATCGCGGGCTCGCGTTCCAAACGCTGGCCGACCAGGTGCGGCGCAGTGTGCGTTCGGTGCGCGGCAACCAGTGGATGTTTCGCGCGGGGCACCCGGCGGACTACGCGCTGCGCATGCGGCCAGAATTGCTACAGCGCGGCGCGGGCGAGACGTTCCCCGTTCTGCACGAAGCGACGCCCGTGCGCATGGACCTGAGCCACAGCGGCTGGAGCGACATCTTTTTCCTCGGCATGGATTTGCCGGAGATGGCGCGCGTGCTAAACGTGTCTATCGATCTTGCTGTTCATGAGCCGGGCCGCGAATCGGGCGCACTCGCGCCGAAGCCGCCGGTCGAGGCGTATCTGCGCGTGATCGATCGCCCCGTGATTCGTCTCGTCAGCGTCGATCTTGACGCGAAGGCGGAGATCAGCGACCTGCACGAGCTGTTCGATTTCGGCCGCGATTACCTCGGACTGCTGAAGGCGGCGGTGATCGCTTCAGGCATTGTGCCGCCGGGACTGGAGGGATCGGGCCAGCCGCTCGCGGCCTTGCTGAGCGAATTGATGCAGCGCGAGGGGCTGGGCCTGGAGATCGTGAGCCAAGTGAACAACATTCCCAAGGGCTCGCGGCTTGCCGTCTCGACCACGCTGCTGGCGTCGCTGATCGCGGTGTGCATGCGCGCCACGGGGCAGGCATCGTCGCTCACCGGGCCGCTCGCGGAAGACGAGCGGCGCATCGTTGCGGCGCGCGCCATTCTCGGCGAGTGGCTGGGCGGATCGGGCGGAGGCTGGCAGGACTCCGGCGGCGTATGGCCGGGGATCAAATTGATTGAAGGCGTGCTTGCCGCGGAGGGCGATCCGGAGTTCGGCATCAGCCGCGGACGACTGTTGCCGAATCATCGCATCCTCGACGAGCGAGAAGTGAGCGCGCAAACGCGCGAGCGATTGCAACAGAGCCTGGTGCTGGTGCACGGCGGCATGGCGCAGGATGTGGGGCCGATTCTGGAAATGGTCACCGAACGCTACCTGCTGCGCTCTGACGCGGAGTGGGTGGCGCGGCTGTCGGCGTCGAAAATTCTCGACGAGATCGTCGCGGACCTGCACCAGGGCGACGTGCGCTCGATCGGAGGCGCCACGCAGCGCAACTTCGACGGGCCGATCCAGACCATTATTCCGTGGGCCAGTAATCTGTACACGGAGACGCTGATCCAGGAGACGCGCGCGGCGTTTGGCGACGAATTCTGGGGATTCTGGATGCTGGGCGGCATGTCCGGCGGCGGCATGGGGTTCATTTTCGATCCCAGGCGCAAGGCGGAGGCGCAGAACCGCCTGGGCGCGATCATGCGCGAGGTTAGCGGAAGGCTCGCGAGCGGCGTGGCGTTCGCCATGCAACCCGTGGTCTACGACTTCGCCATCAACGAGCGCGGAACTTTTGCGGAACTGAAGATCGGCGCCGGCGCAACGCTGCCCGACGGCTACTACAACATCGTGCTACCCGCTCTCTTGCGAAGCGATCAGCGTCTGCTGTCGGCATGCGAACGCGCGGACCTGGAGCGCTTCAGCTCGCTGTGCCGCGACGTTCCGGGCGCGCTGGACCGCACGCGCAGCCTGATCGACCGGCTTTTGCCGGACGGGAACGGGGGCGAGGAGCAAACGGAATCGCTCGGTGCTGTGCTCGAGAAGAACGGATTCGATCCGCTGCAGCACGAACGCATTCAGGCGGAGCTGCGCGCGGGGCACATCGGCCTGGCGCAGAACCGGATCCCCGCATCCGTGCAGATTGAGGATGTGCCGCGCGAGAAGCTCTTCGACGCTCGCCAGCCGGTGGAGGCGAAGTTGCGCAAGCTAGGCGAGGAAGCGCTCGCCGCCGGAACGGTGGCCGTGGTCACGCTGAGCGGCGGCGCGGGCAGCCGCTGGACGCACGGAGCCGGCGTGGTGAAGGCGATGAGCCCCTTCTCGCGGCTTGCGGGCAAACACCGCACGTTCCTTGAGGTGCACCTGGCGAAGAGCCGCCGCGCCGGCAGGATTTTCGGCGCCGCCGTTCCGCACGCCATTACGACGAGTTACCTGACGCACCAGCCTATCGAAGAGGCGCTCCGCCGCGAACGAGCGTACGGGTACGATGGTCCGCTGTATCTTTCGGCGGGTCAAAGCGTGGGACTGCGCCTGATTCCCACGGTGCGCGATCTGCGTTTTGCGTGGGAGGACACGCCGCAACAAATGCTCGATGCGCAGGCGCAGAAGGTGCGCGACAGCGTTCGCGCGGCGCTCGTCCAGTGGGTGCTGCGGCAAGGCGAGGCGGCAAACTACACCGACAATCTTCCCCTCCAATGCCTGCACCCGGTGGGGCACTGGTACGAGGTGCCGAATCTGTTTCGCAGCGGCGTGCTCGCGGAGATGCTGCGCGTGCGGCCGAACTTGCGCACGCTCTTGGTTCACAACGTGGACACGGTGGGCGCGGACCTCGACGCTGGGATTCTGGGCTGGCACATTGCGCGCAAGGCGGCGATGACGGCCGAGGTTGTGACGCGGCGCATCGAGGATCGCGGCGGCGGCCTGGCCTGCGTGGATGGGCGCGTGCGGCTGGTGGAGGGCCTGGCGCTGCCGACTGAAGCGATGGAGTTCACGCTCTCCTACTACAACTCGAACACGTTCTGGATCGATATCGACGCGCTGCTGCACGTTTTTGGGTTGACGCGGGCCGACCTGCGCGATCAGGACAAAGTGGCTGGCGCGATTCGCGCGATGGCCGCGCGCATGCCCACCTACATCACGCTCAAGGACGTGAAGAAGCGCTGGGGCAAGGGGCAGGAAGACATTTATCCCGTAGCGCAGTTCGAAAAACTGTGGGGCGACATGACGGCTCTGGCGCAGTTGGCGTGCGAGTATGTGATCGTGCCGCGCGCGCGCGGCCAGCAACTGAAGGAGCCGGCGCAGTTGGATGCGTGGTTGCGCGACGGGTCGGCAGATTACGTGGCCGGGCTGTGCGAGTTTGCGGGGTAACGCCGATCTCCAGATCGGCTGTCGTGCGGGCCTCCAGGCCCGCACATGCTTTCTGGCGGCGAGGACGCCGCCAGTACAGCCGGCCTGGAGGCCGGCGTTACTTTTTGTCTGTGCTGCTTAGTGCGCCGCTTCTGCCGCCACCTTCATCACCGCATCGTAGGCCGGCTTGGGCTGGAAGCTGCGGTCCCAGAGCAGCGGATAGTTCGTCCGCCCCTGCACCGGCCAATCGTTCAGCCAGGAATCGGCGTCGGTCACGCCCCAGAACGTGACGCGTTCCACGTCGTCGCGGTGCTTGAGGAAAACGCGAAAGAGATCGGCGTAGCGCGTGGCAAGTTGCTGCTCAACGGAATCGGGCAGGCCTTTCACATAGGGATTCAGCGCGGCGTTCTGCTCGATCTTCAGGGTGACGTCGGCGGTGTGCTGGCTGGTTGCGCTGGGCAGCACCGTGATATCGAACTCGGTGATCGAGACCTTGATTCCGGCCGCCGCGAAGGCCGAGATGGCGGCGTCTTCCAGCTCCGCGGAGGGCCAGTCAAGATGGTCGTGTCCCTGGATGCCAACGCCTGAAATCGGAATCCCTTCTGACCGCAGCTTCTTGACCAGCGCGATGGCGCCGCTGCGCTTGGGTTCGTTCTCGAGGCTGTAGTCGTTGTAGATCAGTTGCGCCTTCGGATCGGCCTCATGCGCATACTCAAACGCCCTCTCGATGTAGTCGGGGCCGATGATCTTCAACCAGAGCGTTTGGCGCAGAGTGCCGTCGTCGTTGAGCACCTCGTTCACCACGTCCCAGCTGTTGATTTTCCCCTTGTAGCGGCCGACCACGGTCGAGATGTGGTCCTTCATGCGCGCGAGCAGCGCGTCGCGGCCGAGGAGATTGCCTTTGTCGTCATGGAAGACCCACGCCGGCACCTGGTTGTGCCAGATGAGCGTGTGCGCCACGATGAACATGTGGTGCTTGATGCCGAACGCGACATATTTGTCCGCGAGGTCAAAGTCGTATTTACCCGGCTGGGGATGGATTCGTTCCCACTTCATCACGTTTTCGGGCGAGATGGCGTTGAACTGAGCTTCGATGAGGGTGTCGCCGCGCGCGTCCTGCCCCGTGATCTGGGCCTGGTTCATGGCCGCGCCGACGACGAAGTCGCCCTTGAAGGCTTGCTTTAGGGAAGTCGGAGCTTGAGCTGTGGCGGCTGCGCATGCGGCGATAAGGAATATGAATGCACCAGAACGCGCAGCGGACCATGACTTCGTTCGCATGATTTCTCCTTTCCGGAATCATAGACTCATCCCGTCAGGACTGGGTGGCCTTGGCGGGAGCAAACCCTTTGCGCCGGTCCGCGAGTTCGTTCGCGATGGTCTGGTTCAGCTCGCGCGTAATGGGATAGAAGAACATGCAGATCGCCGCGGCGAAGAAGGCCAGGCCCGCATAAACGCTGCCCGTGAGCAGGATGCCGGCCTGCGCGTGCGGCGTCTGCGTGGCTGCCTCCGACACAAAGCCATAGAGAGAGAAGAGCCAGCCGGCAATGGCGCCGCCGAGCGCGAGTCCCGCCCAGAGAGCGAATACCACCGCGGCCGTAACGGTGCCGCTGGCGCGGCGGCCCGTCTTCCACTCGCCGAAGTCGGCTACGTCGCCCATCATGGCCCAAAGCAATGGCCCCGACAATCCAAAGGAGAACTGGCGAAGCACTTCAACGCCGATGATGACGACCGTGGCGTGCGGCGAAATAAAGAGCAGCGCCGTGGCGAAGGCCCCGGACAGAAGCATGCTGGCGATAAAGAGCTGGCGCTTGCCCACGCGGACGGAGACGGCGGTGGAGCAGGCAACGCCCGCGATCAGTGCAGCCAGCCCGAATCCGTTGAACCAGGAGAAGAGATTTGCGTTGCCCGCAACATAGCGGAAATAGGGCAGCATGACGTTGCCGCGCACCAGGATGGCCATAAAGTAAAACAACGTGGCCAGGAAGAGCACAATCCACGGACGATTCCGGAACAGGTCGGAGAGATCCCGGCTAAGCGAGGTCATCTGTTGCGGGTCGGGTTGGATACGCTCTTTGGTGGAGAAGAAAGCGATGATGAAGAAGACGACGCTGAGAGTCGAGAGGAGGCCCATGGTGAGCTGGTAGCCGCGCGCGTCATTTCCGCGCCCCAGGAAAGCGACCATGGGGATGGCCAGACTCTGAACAATGAATCCCGCGGAGTTGGCAAAGATCTGGCGGAAGGATGCGATGCTTGTCCGTTCGTCGGGGTCCGAGGTCATGACCGCCGTGAGCGAGGCATAGGGCACATTGTTGACGGTGTAAATCACCCTGAGCAGGATGTAGGTGGTCCAGGCATAGATGATCATGCCTGCGGGGCTCAAGGACGGCGTGGTGAAGGTGAGAACGCCGATGACGCCGAAGGGCAGCGCCGACCAGATCAGCCAGGGGCGGAACTTGCCCCACCGCGTATTGGTGCGGTCGGCAATGACGCCCATGACGGGATTGAGGCAGGCCACGCCGAGGCCGACGACGAGGAAAAGCGTGCCCGCCTGCGCCGCCGACAAACCAAATGTGTGGGTGTAGAAGTCCAGTTGCAGGGCAAGCATGGCCTGGAAAACAAAGTTGGCGGCCATGTCGCCCAGGCCGTAGCCGAATTTCTCTCCAAAGGTAAGTTTCTCGATCATCGCTGCCTCATCGTTCTCCGGCTTTTCCGGCCACTCTGTCCTGGTCTTCCGCGTTCTTTACGTGGCCATTGGCCTCGCGCCGCGCTTTCCGCTCGAACCCGGCCTAACCCGGCCGCGCGGGTTGAGCAGGATTGCAGCAGAGATTGTTTCGGTCGCGAACGATCCGAGTCAACAGGTTACTTTTGGGCCGTAAAACAGTGTATCTGCTGGAATCGTGCCCGGCAACAGGAAAAGCGATTTTCTCAAGGCGGTTCACCCCAAATGAGGGTCGTTTTCCACAGCGCCGGAGGTGAGCCCAACCCACCGAATGAGCGAGCTCGCGTTGGCTTTTCCATCCCAGCCCGCAGCCGCCAAACCGCGCGCTGCACCAAATCTGGTGCGCCCGCGCCCAACCCATCCAGACGGCCTGCTCCGGGGCGCCTGCGAAATTACAAAGAAATGACTGGTCAGACTCCTTACTGCCTGCTACTCTCGGTCTACGCTTGAACAGGTCACCACAAAAGGTGATCGATTTCCGCAGATTCCCTGCTCTTGGTTCCTGGCTCTTATGGGCCCCGTTTCGATGAGGGTCCCCTACCTTTCACGGGAGATCTTCTGGTTGCCGGCGCGGCCATTGATACGCCCGGCGCTGCCATTTATCCGGATTGATCCTGCACGAAAAAGCGGAAATCGGGCGGCTGCAGTAAAGCTGGAACGGATCGCGCGTCGAGGCTCTTGCCGTCAGTCCCCTTTTTCTGCTCTTCGCGCAGGCGAGCCAACCCTATAGCTGATTGGGTGCATTTCATTCAACAGAGGATGACGCGATGAAGTTCTCCTATCGTTTCGTTCCGGGATTTGCCGCAGGCCTTCTTTTCGCCGGGGTCTGCTGCGCCGCACAGGCAGGCGATCCGGCCGCATCTGCTGCCCAGCCAGTTGCAGCCGCCCCTGACTCCGCGGCGAACCAGCCGGCGGAGACCGTGATTGTTCCGGGCCCGCTGCGCTCATTCCTTCGCATGGCCGGAATCAGCCAGGAAGCCTCCGTTCCCGACGTGTTCCCGCTGCTGGCGCGCAACGCGTTCCTTTACGGCCACCAGTTGAACAGGAAGACGGAGTACCTGGTGCTGGAAGACCGCTACGTGAAGCAGGCGCGCGAGCTTGAACCGCTCGCGGCGGCAGACAACACCATCCACGTTGCCGACTGCGCCGACGCAGCCAAACTCATCGACATCCTCGGGTACCAGTTTGAAAGCGGCTGCGGCAAGGATGGCGCAACAGTGATCACCGCCAACGCGGAGCGCGCATTCCTGACCCTGGACTCAGGTTTCCCGCTCACCCGGCTTGAGCAGGCGCTGCAGCAGGGTGCGCCGTTCAGTTATGCCTATCCCGCCACGCGGGTTCCTATCCTGTTTCACGAGAGCGACTGGACGGGGCTTCTGCCCGCAAAACAACGCGCGGGGCTCACCCTGCTCGACATTCTGTTGAACGATCAGGATGTGGATCGCCTGTACACGGGTCTGGCGCGGCTCGATCCGGAGACGCGGCTCGCCCTCTACCAGGCGCCGGGACTCAAGCGGCTGCTTTACTACGCGCCGATCCTCGATTTTTACGGCAGCCGCCTGTGCGTTCGCTCCGGCGAGGTCGTGGTGCCCGGCGGAGATGCGGCGGAGGGCGCCTGGTCGTCGCTTGTAGGCGCAAGCCCCCGGTCGCCGGGAGAATTCGTCACCCGCTTGCTGGCCAAGGACCAAGGATGGCTGGCCGCGTATTTCGATGCCCTTGCGCGCGTCAGTCCCGAGCAGCAGGCACAACTGACGCAGGGCGACCGCCTGAAGCACCTCTATGAGGGCTTCCGCATGGCGATGCCAAGCGTGGGTGCGGCCACCAGCGTCTTCCCCAGGAATACGATGCTCCTGCTGCTCTTCACGCGTCTGGAATGGGACGCCCATGGCAACCCGCGGATACCCGGCGATCTGTCGGTCTGGCAGGATGTCTTTGCGCGCGAAAGCAAGGCGCACCACTCTAACAATTGGGCCCGTCACATTCGCATTGCCGATACTCCCAATGACCTGCTGCAGGCCCTGGTGGCCTACTCGAACGTTTTAACCTCCGACGGGCCGACCCAGATTTATCTGGCGTTAAGCGCGATCGACAACGCGCGCCCGCATGAAAAGCCATTGTCGGCCGATGCGGCGCGGATGCTCGCCGCCAAGTACTTCGGGCTGAACGACTGGTATCCCATCTTCGTCGAGTTCCCCTCCCTCGACGATGCGTCGATCGTTTATTTCCTGAATACCGTCGATCACATCAACGGCATTTCGAACCAGCCGCTGCGCTCGAACACACTGGGCGCTTTTCAGGCCGAGGTTGGTATCTGGCAGATCCTGGCCCGCCAGAGGCAGATCGACGGCGACAAGCTGAGCACCTCGTGGCAGGCCGCGATCCAGCCTTACGAAAAGGTAGCCAATTCGAATGAGCTTTTCGATGCGGCGCGCAAATCGCTTGAAACCATTGTGGCCGCAGCGGGCGGCAGCGCGGATGCAACCGAGGGCGAAGTGGTGGATTTGCTGGCCGGCCCGCCGCAGAAGAGCGCCGATGCCGCAGCTATTCACGAGGAGCTGGCGCGGAGGATCCACTCCGTGCTCGACGACCAGCGCCTCGCGTCGCTTGATACACTCTTCGGCCTTTACGACGGCCTGGGCCAGATGGCGAAGGGCGCGGACATCGGCGACAGCATGCTCACCCTGGCCGGTGCGCTGCGCGAATTCGAGCTGCCGCGGCCCATCTTTACCGCGGGCGAGCGCGTTTCCTGGTCGCCAACGGTCTATGTGAATCGCCACGCCGAGCTGCAGGTACGCACCGACCTGACCAAGGTGATCAAGGGCCCGGGCTCGCCGGCACAGCTTGAGGCTGCGCGGGCGCGCCTGACTCCATTCCTGCGCGACACGCTGGTGGGACTGAACTACGCCTACTATGAGCCGCCGGGCGCGCAGGTGCTGCACAGCAATCCACTTTTCGTGCGCTCGCACGACTTTTCGGCAAGCTCCATCCAGGGCATCGATCAGATCTGGGCCGCGCCGTCGCTCATCGGCATCGGCGCCACGGCCGGCGGCGGCGCCTACCTGATCGGGTCGCTCGCCGACCTGCCCTACGTTCTGGCCATGACGGAAGAGGACTTTATCTCGCCGGCAAAGCTGCAGGCGCTCATCTGGAGAGAAACCGTACCCGAACTGCTGGTGAATGCGGTGCTGCCGCGCTGGTGGAACGTGAGCCACGACGAATTGCACGCCGTGGACCTTTACCAGCGTGCGGGAGAGGAATTACTGACGGCATCAGTGGACCACGCCGACGTGCGGCAGAAAGTCGCCGGCATCTTCAGCGAGCGCGCGGGATGGGGCGAGGTGGAGGAGATGGAGCACGCGCTCGAAACCAGGGACGGCGCAGCGGCGCTGGCGGCTCACATGCTGCCCACCGACACGTTCTACGTGGCCGCGCAATTCCGCAAGCGTTACCCGGACGAGGCGGCGCTTTGGGGCCCCGCAAGCAAGGAATTGGACGATCTGGCACGGCGCGACCCCTCCGACACCGCGCCGAAGAGGATCGCGATGGACTTTGGCGTTCCGCATCCGACGCTGGCCGACTCCAATGCCTGCGCTCTGCTGGCAGCGGAGCCATTCCCCGTCTCCGGCGGAGAGGCAAGCCGGCTTTTCGGCGAATCGTGGGAGTCCGGCAACCTTTATTGGGCGCGCCTCGCCTACGAAAAGGGCTACGCCCCGGCGGATCTGAACATCCTGGTTCCCGTGCTTACCCGCAGGATGGTGGCAAACATCTCCGCAACCAGCATCGATGACTGGCCGGCGTTGCTGCGCGCCATGGATGAGACGGGGCAGGAATTTCTCGAGGGCAAGATTCCCATTCGCACCGCGCGCATGGCCGCTAAGGAAAATGCGAAAGTGAACGGGGGTAATTAGAACGATGACCAAGGGACATAAGACCATTTCGCGCATCGGCATCGCAGGCTGCGCGCTGCTGCTCGTCGCCGCCGGACCGCGGTTCGCGGCGCAGGACGATGCAACGCACCTGCGCGTGACCGTGAACCTGGTACAGCTCAACGTGGCCGTCACCGACAGCAAGGGAAACTACATCGGCGGCCTGCACCCTGAAGACTTCGTCATCACCGAGGACAAGATTCCGCAAAAGGTCGCCACCTTCGAAGAAGGAAACGGCCCCGCGTTCCATCCCGGCCAGAAGCCTAACCTTGCGGGCTCCGCGGAGGCCTCAACCGGCGGCCCCCCGGCCGGCGGGCAGCCGGCCTCAGGCGACCCGCAGCAACCTTCCACCCCTACCGCGACGGAACAAACTCCTGCCGGCGCCGCGGCCGCGTTGAACAGCGCATCGATGGCTGGCGCCAACATCTTCATCCTGTTTGACACCAGCAACTACATGTATCGCGGTTTTGTGTACGCGCAGGACGCCATCTCGGACTTTGTGCGCTCCATGGACAACGCGAGCAGCATTGCGTTCTACTCCTACAGCCGCGACCTGTCGCGCGCCACGCTGCTCACCGCCGACCGCTTCCGCGTGGTGAACGGCGTGCGCTCGACGGTGGCCGGCGATGACGCCGCGCTCTACAACAGCCTGCTGCTTACCGTGAGGGATGCGGCTCCGCTTACCGGCCGCAAGGCCATCGTGGTCTTCTCCAACGGGCCGGATAACGCCAGCTCTGTTCCCCCCGAGGACGTGGCGGAACTGGCGCAGGACACCGGCACCATCATCTATATTGTCTCGACCCGCCTGGCGCAGGACGATGTGGTATCGACCGCCGCCTTTGAGCGCATGAGCAAGGCCACCGGCGGCAAGGCCTACTTTGCGGGCAACTGGCGCAAGGAGAAGCAGGCCTTCGCATCCATCCGCGAGGACCTGAACCACCTCTACTCGATCAGTTACTATCCGCAGGCCAACCCCAACCACGGATGGCGCTCCATCAGCGTGAAGCTGGTGGGCCCGGATTTGCAGAAGTATCACATCCGCACGCGCGACGGATATCGCCTGCTGCCGCAGACCGCGACAAGCGGCGACAGTGACCTTGCCGCCGGAGCGGCCATCGATTCGAAGTAGGCGGTTGCTGTGAGTGACGTAGCGCCGGTCTCCTGACTGGCTGTCGTGCGGACGTCCTCGCCCGCACATCGCCGCCTGGGACCTCGGATGCAGCCGCTACCAATTCGCGGATTGACCCCGCAGCGCCTTCAGCACCTTGGCCGTCGTCACCACCTGCCCCGTGTGGCGCAGCGTGTGATCGGCGACGTGAATCATGGCCCCGCCGATGGACGTAGGCAAATGCTTTCGCCCGACGGCGCGCGGTGTGTTCAAATCTGCCGTGGCCAACACGCGAATGCGTTCTGCCGCATTGCTCAATGCAGTCTCGACCTCGGCCATCAGCTCGGCCAGCGTCTCTCGCTTCCCTTCTTCGCCCTGCTCTGCCTTCAACGCGGCAAGCTGCTCCGCCGTGAGCTGCCCGCCTTCCGCGTAGGTAAGAATGCGATCTGTCGATCGCGCAATGTGGCGCAGATGAAACGCCACCGGCGTGAGACCGAGCGGCTGGGAGTGAACCTCGGCATCGTTCAGACCGGTGGTCCACTTGGTCAGATCGTCGAGCGCGAGTTCGAGCGCGTGCAAAACGGCGCGGCCCGCGGCAGGAACGTCGGAGTGGGTGCCGCGCAGCCAGGGCTCGACAGATGGAGTGGTACCAGGAAGTGAGCGCACGAGGAAGTCCTCAAGCATGAACGTCAGATCGTGGTGCGGCCAATCGCCTACCCCTGGCTCTTCACCCGCACCACCGTGATCTTCTCAAATCCCTCTTCGAACACCGGTGGCTTGAGCTTTTCGGCCATCTTGCGCATTACGTCTTCACTCACGCTGCGGTCGCGCTGGCGGTTGCGGTCCAGGCACACTTCGAGCGGCACATCGAAGAACACCGCCTGCACCTCGTAGCCGAAGCTCTTGGACATCTTGATCCACTGGCGGCGCTCGTGGATGGAGAGGTTGGTGGCGTCCACGTAGTTCATGGGCATGCGGGCGATGAGCCGGGCGCGCAGGAGCGAGCGGAGCGTGGAAAAGACCAGTCCCTGGTAGCGCTGCTCCTCTACGTCGTCGAAGAGAATGTTGCGCAGCAGATCGGACGAGAGCGGCGTGATGCCGCGGCGTCCGAACCACGTCGTCTTGCCCGAGCCGGGCAGTCCGATGGCCAGCACGACGTAGCCCTTGGGCGTTTGCCCTTGCGCATTGGGTTTGGGCGTCTCCACCTGAGGCATCTCGGGCTGGGTCTCGACTTCGAGCCGTCCCGGGCCTGCCGCGACGTTCCACTCCTTCTTCGCTGGCGCCGCCTGCCTGGCCGGCAATTGCGGGCGCATTTGAGGAGCGGCGTGCCGGGCTTCATGGGGCCGCGGCTGAGCCTGCTGCGGGCGGGCGGGAGTGTCATCAGGGTAGTAGGGCACCAGCGGAGCCGGTTGATTCGATGGGAGTTCTGCGCCCGTTTTGCCTGTGGATTCTGAAGTGTTAGGACCGCGTCTGGAACGTTTTCTCATACTACCGTCAATCCTTGCCAAAAAGCCTTCTCATCAACCCGAATACCATATTCGCCGAGGCCGCTGCAAATTGTGTGCACTCCGTCACATACAGTTCTATTGCACGAACATCATCCTTACGGTAGGGAATCGTGTGTATTCGGCAGGGGTCAGTAAAGTTTTCCACTGTAGCCCGCGATGATACGATCAAGGGTTTGGTGGAACTCGATTTCACGCCCACTTCAGACGCCGCACCACCCGGATTTTCGATCCACAAGCCTCAACGAACACGAAGGAGAAATCACACATGGCTGTAAAGGTTGGTATCAACGGCTTCGGCCGCATCGGCCGCAATGTCTTGCGCGCCGCGCTTGGCAATAAAGAAATTGATTTCGTCGCTGTCAACGACTTGACCAGCCCCGCCACGCTGGCTCATCTGCTCAAGTACGACTCGATCCTCGGCAACCTTGCCAATGAAATCCAGTCGGGCGACGATTTCATCTCCGTCGACGGCAAAAAGATCAAGGTGTGGGCCGAGCGCGACCCCGCCAAGCTGCCCTGGGCCGATGTGGGCGCGCAGGTGGTGGTCGAGTCCACCGGCCGCTTTACCGACGCCACTGTCGCCAAGTCGCACCTGGGCCCGACCGTGAAGAAGGTCATCATCTCAGCTCCGGCCAAGAATGAGGACCTGACTATTGTGCTGGGCGTGAACGACGACAAGTACGATCCGGCCAAGCACAACATTCTCTCCATGGCCAGTTGCACGACCAACTGCCTGGCGCCGGTCGTCAAGGTGATTCTCGAAACCACGGGCCTCGTCTCCGGCATCATGACCACCATTCATAGCTACACTAACGACCAGGTCATTCTTGACTTTCCGCACAAGGACCTGCGCCGCGCCCGCGCCGCCGCGCTGAATATGATCCCCACCTCGACCGGCGCTGCCAAAGCGTTGAAGCTCGTTATTCCTGAGACCGCGGGCAAGCTCGACGGCTTTGCGATTCGCGTACCCACGCCCAACGTTTCCATCGTCGACCTGACCTACATCGCCGAGAAGCCGACGACAGTCGACGCGTTAAACGCCGCCTTCAAAACCGCCTCCGAGGGGAAATTGAAGGGAATTCTAGGCGTCGACTCGAACCTGCTGGTGAGCTCGGACTTCAAGGGCGACAAGCGCAGCTCGATAGTCGATACGCCCCTGACCAAGGTCGTCGGCCAGAGCGTGAAGGTGCTGAGCTGGTACGACAACGAGTGGGGCTATTCGAACCGCGTCGTCGACCTCATCGGCTTTCTGGCCAAGAAGGGGCTGTAAGAACAGCGTTCAGGGGTCAGGTTTCAGGGTTCAGTGAAAGGCATCTGATCCCTGGCCTTCGACCCCTGACGCCTGAAACCTGATCCCTGTCTTTCAAGAAAGGCACTCCCATGGCCAAGCTCTCGATAAAAGACATCGAACTGACCAATAAGCGGGTTTTCATCCGCGTCGACTTCAATGTGCCGCTGACCGAAGACGGCGCGACCATCACCGACGACACGCGCATCGTGGCCACTCTGCCGACCATCCTCTACGCGCTGCAGCGCAAGGCCAAGGTGATTCTGGCGTCGCACCTGGGCCGGCCCAAGGGCAAGCCGAATCCCAAGTACTCGCTACGGCCCGTGGTCGACCGGCTGCGCGAGCTGCTCGACAAGAAGATGATCGACGGCGTCAACGTTGCTTTCTCGCCCGATTGCGTGGGTGAGATTGCCGAAGAGATGGCGCGGCAGCTCGAGTCGGGCCAGGTGCTGCTGCTTGAAAACCTGCGCTTCCACGCCGAAGAGGAGGCCAACGATCCCGCCTTTGCCAAAGCGCTGGCCTCGCTGGCCGAGGTCTACGTGAATGACGCCTTCGGCTCAGCGCACCGCGCGCACGCCTCGACGGAGGGCATTACGCACTACCTCAAGCCCGCCGTCGCCGGCCTGCTGATGGAGAAAGAAATCACCTATCTCGGCAAGGCACTGGCCTCGCCCGAGCGCCCGTTTGTGGCCATCCTCGGCGGATCGAAGATCTCCGGCAAGATCGACGTCATCCAGAACCTGCTCGACAAGGTCAACACGCTGGTCATCGTGGGCGGCATGGCCTACACCTTCCAGCGCGCGCTCGGCGTCAAGACCGGCAAGAGCCTCGTCGAAGAAGACAAGATCGATCTCGCGAAGGAGACGTTGGCCAAGGCGAAGGCCAAAGGCGTCAAACTGCTTCTGCCTGTCGACAACATCCTGGCCGACAACTTTGCTGCCGACGCAAAGACGCAAGTGTGGGACTGCTCGGTCGACTTCCCTGACAATTGGCAGGGACTCGACATCGGGCCCAAGTCGATCAAGGCGATTGAAGACGTGGTCTCGACGGCGAAGACCATCGTGTGGAACGGCCCAGCGGGCGTGTTCGAATTTCCGCGCTTTGCCGTGGGCACCAACGCCATCGCCCACGCCGTCGCGGCCAACCGCACAGCCACTTCCATCATCGGCGGCGGCGATTCGGTCTCGGCCATCAACCAGGCCGGCGTGGCCGACCAGATCACGCATATTTCGACGGGCGGCGGGGCGAGCCTGGAGTTTCTCGAAGGCAAAAAGCTGCCCGGCGTTGAAGCGCTGACGGACAAATAAGGCAGAGATCAGGGGTCAGGGATCAGTCAAAATCGCATCCGGCGGAAAGCCGGATGCAGGCTTCCTTCTATGAAATTTGCCAGCCCGGAGGATCAAGAAGCACAGTGGGATATTACACACGGGTCCTTTCGAAAGATGAAGAGGTCATTCCGTTCAATGAACTCGCGCAGATGATTCGCGCGGAGCACCCTGATTACAAGCTGACAATCGAGGAAGGAAGCGAAGAGGAATGGAACTCTCTTCTGCTCTCTGGAAATGACGACGTCGAAGTTGCCCTGATTGAGCGCAATCCCGTCATGGATGGTTCAATCGGCCGGGATGAGGTTGAGGAGTTCATCGAGGACATTCGAGATTGCAGGCCGAGGAGCGGTGTTCAATGGCTTGAGAATTACCTGGCCTCTGTGAAGACGATTTATGCGCTTCAGCACCTGCAAGGCTCGGAAACAGCGGATGGGAGCAATGCACTCCATGCCCTGCGTTCGGCAATTTGGGAACGCGGAGATGCGATTATTCAGGCCGATGGAGAAGGGTTCACGAATAAGGATGGCTACCATATCGTCTGGCAGTTTTCCGACTCGGTCTCAGGCCCCTGGAACATGGGCGTGCTTCAGGACGGCGTCTGGCGCCATTTCTCGATGGACCTTGGAGATCCCGATCATCGGGCTGCATTCCTGAAGGGCGCGGTGCCGGGCGATTTGACGTCGGTACTGGGATCAAGTTCGTAGGATTAGCCACTACCATTTTCTTCGACAAGTGCTTTTCATTTCTCACTGTGCTCACCATCACCCGTCGTGCGGAATTCGATCCCCTAGAATTGAGTTGAGGGAACCAGAAAATGTCTCGTAAAGCTCTCATTGCTGCCAATTGGAAGATGTACAAGACGCCCGCTGAAGCCAAGGCGTTTGTCGATGCTTTTTTGCCGCTCGTTGCCGGGCACACGCGCGACGAGATCGCCCTGTTCCCTTCTCCGGTGCTGCTTCCCACGGTAGTTCCGGCCTGCAAGGGGTCGAATGTCGCCGTCGGCGCGCAGAACATCCACTTTGCCGAGGAGGGCGCGTACACGGGCGAGACTTCGGTTGGGCAGTTGATTGCCGTTGGCGGAACGCATACGCTCATTGGGCACTCCGAGCGGCGGCAGTACTTCGCCGAGACCGACGAAATCGTAAACAAGAAGCTGCACACCGCGCTCAAGCATGGCATCGTCCCGGTGGTCTGCATTGGCGAAGTGCTTGAAGAGCGCGAGGCCGGCAAGACGGCGAGCGTCTTGAAGGCTCAGGTTACGGGCGCCTTCGCGGGGATCGCGGGGCTGGCCGCCGAGGTCATTGCCTCGATCGTGATCGCCTACGAGCCGGTGTGGGCCATCGGCACCGGACGCACCGCAACGCCGGAGATTGCCGCCGACGCGCACCGCATCATCCGCGCCGAAGTGGCTGCGCTGCTCGGCGCTAACGTGGCTGCGGCCATGCGCATCCTTTATGGCGGCAGCGTGAAGCCCGACAACGCCGCCGCGCTCATCAGCCAGGAAGAAATTGATGGCGCGCTCGTCGGCGGTGCGAGCCTCAAGCCGGATTCGTTTGCGGCGATTGTGAAGTATTGAAGGAAGCGGCGGTTTAGCGAGTCAGCAAGTTAGCGGCCGGCCGGAGAAAGAAACTCCGGCCGGCTTTCTATTTGTGGTTGGTTGGGATAATCGCCTACATCACCGGATAGAAGCTCACGATCCAGTTCTGGAGCAGCGCGGGGAAGCAGCCGAGAACGAGGACCGCGGCGGCAATCGCGAGAAGCACGGCGAGCGTGACTGGGTGCGTCTTGACGCGCGAATCGTCCGTCCCGGGCATCACGTACACGCGCTTGAGCACCTGCAGATAGTAGTAGAGCGACACGGCGCTGAACGCGACTGCCAGCGCAACGAGCGTGAACGGAACCGGCCCGCGATCGACGCCGAGCACCGCGGCAAAAAGATTGAACTTTGCCCAGAAGCCGACCAGCGGCGGAATCCCTGCGAGCGACAAGAACAGCACGAGCAACACGCCGGCCAGCATCGGGTTGCGCTTGTGCAGGCCGAGGAAGGCATCCATCTTGTCGCTGCCAGCGGCGCGCTCCACCACGCCCACCACGCCGAAAGCGCCGATGGTGGTGAGGCCGTAGGTGAGGCTGTAATAAAGGATGGCCTGCGCGCTCGCGTTGGTCCACGAAAAATACGCGAGGCCAAGCAGGATGTAGCCCGCGTGCGCGATGGCCGAGTAGGCAAGCAGGCGGCGCACGCTCGACTGCACCAGCGCAGCCAGGTTTCCGAAGACCATCGACAGCACGGCCAGATCCATCAGGATCATCGGCCATGAAGTGCGGAAGCCGGGAGTGATCGGCGGCGGCGATGCAGAAACCTGGGCCGTGACATATCCCGTCACGTGGAAGCTCTCCATGAAGTGCAGAGCAACAGAGCCGATCGAGATCAGCAGCGCGAAGCTCGCCACCTTCGAGACGGACGCGATGAACGCGGCCGCGGGGGCAGGCGCCCCTTCGTACGTATCCGGCGCCCAGAGATGGAACGGGACAGCAGCGACCTTGAAGCCGAGGCCGGCGGCGATCATCACCAGCGCGATATAGAGCAGCGGCGAAGCTCCGCGCGCCGATGCGAGATATGTGCCGAGCACGACGCGCGGCAGGCTTGTTGAGCCGCTCAGACCGTATAGATAGCTGAAGCCGAAGAGCAGGAACGCCGCCGACATGCCGCCGAAGAGGTAATACTTGACGGCAGCCTCGGCGCTCTTGCCCGACTGCTTGGCGAAGGCGGTGAGAATGTAGAGGCCGAGCGAAAGCAGCTCGAGGCCGGTAAAGATGACGAGCAAATCCTGCGCGGCAGAGATGATCAGCCCGCCGGCCGTGGCCATCAGCACCACGGCAACGTACTCTCCCGCGTTGCGCGTGAAATCGGAATCGATAAGTAGAAGCAGCGTGAGCGCTGTCAGAACGAGAATGCCCGCCTGCGCGACGCCCGCCGAGCCGCCGGCGGCAAGCAGAAGATCGTTACCGGCGCTGTAGGGTCCGGCCATCGAAATGGCCCAAAGCGCCGCGGCGCAGCCCGCGACGCCCACCAGCGCGGCCGCGGAGATGCGCGTCGCGTTGGCGGCCTTGCGCAGGAACCCGAGATCGACAACGAGCACCACGAGTGCAACCACTTCGAGAGCCGTCTCAGGCAGCGTGGCGCGGAAGAGGGTTGCGTAGTTCATTGCATCCCTCCCGCGAGCAGCGCTCTCACGGCCGGCTCAATCTGGTCGAGCAGAATCCGCGGATAGAGGCCGACGATGAGCGTGGATGCGCCGAGCAGCACCACGCCCACCATCTCGGGCCAGGTGATGGCCTCGAACTTGTGCAGTTGCTCCGCTTCAAGCTCGTGCGGGCTGGGCAGCGCATCGGTAAAGAAGGCCTTTTGCAGCGCGCGCCAGATGTAGGCTACTCCGACGATGATGCCGACGCCGCTGACGGCCGTCCACCATGGGTTCACCTTCCACGCGCCGATCAGCACCTGCAGCTCGGCCACAAAACCGGAGAAACCGGGCAAGCCCATCGACGCTACGCCGGCCACGACGAAGGCCCAGGCCGCAAACGGCAATCGCCGCGAGAGATGCATCGGCCCGAGCTCGGCAAACTGGCGCGTGTGCGTGCGGTCGTACACAATGCGTCCCACAATCGCGAAGAGCAGCCCCGCGATAATGCCGTGCGAGAACATCTGCAGCACCGCGCCGTCCAGGCCGATTTGGTTAAGCGTCATCAGGCCCAGCAGCACAAATCCCATGTGGCTAACGCTCGAATAGCCGATGACGAATTTGAAGTCGGTTTGCGCCAGCGCCACAAGCGCGCCGTAGACAATGCCAATCACCGCCAGCCACGCGAACACGTCGCGCCACGAACCGATACCGATGAACGAGAATCCCCACGGATCGAGCCCGTGCGGAAAAAGGCCGATGCCCACTCGCAGGCAGCCGTAGGCGCCCAGCTTCATGACCACTCCGGCGAGGAGCATGGACGCAGCCGTTGGCGCGGCCACGTGGCCCGTCGGCGCCCATGTGTGGAACGGCCACATGCCGGCGAGAATCGCGAAGCCGACAAACACCAACGGGAAGCACCACATCTGGAAGCTGGCGGACAGGCCCGCGTGCGCGAGATCGAAAAGCGCCGTCGAGTGCGAGCCCGACGTGGAATAAGCTACGAGCAGGCCAATGAGCACCATGGCCGAGCCGACAAACGAGAACAAAGCGAGCTTCATCGCGCCGTATTCGCGCCGCGTCGAGCCCCAAATAGAGATCAGGAAATACTTGGGTACAATCGCGACCTCGTAGAAGACGAACAGCAGAAACAGATCGCCGCTGAGAAAGACGCCGTAGACGCCGCCGATGAGCGCGAGATAAAACCCAAAAAACTGGTTCGCGCGCACTTCGACGTTCCAACTGAACAGCACACCCGCCACCGCGGCGATGCCGGTGAGCAGAACCAGCACGCGGCTGATGCCGTCGGCGGCGAGCTGATAGTGAATGCCCATCGACGGCACCCACAGCACATCGACGATCACCTCGCGGCCCGCGCCAAAGCTCGTGGCGTAGCAGACGACGCCGATCGCCAGGCCTGCTGCGGCCACGGCGAGCGCCCACCATCGCGCCGCGGCGGGTTTGCCTTTCGGCACGAGAGCCGCGATGAGCGCACCGGCAAACGAGATGTAGATCGTCCAGGCCAACATCTAAAATCTCCAGTGCGCCAGCAGGTTCTGCACGGTGGGGTTGATTGTATCGAGAATTATCCGCGGCGCCAGCCCTATCAAAAACATCAGCGCGATCACGGGCGCCAGGGCCATCCGCTCGCTGTGATGCAGGTCAGGGAAATTCTTCCAGTGCTCGGGCACCGGACCATTGAAGACCTTCTGAATCACGGTGAGAATTACGATCGCCGTCACGAGCAAACCAAGCACCGATACCGTTGCGCTGATCCAAGACAAGGGAAAAACGCCGCGGAAGATGAGGAACTCGCTCACGAAGCTGTTCAGCCCCGGCAGTCCAAGCGACGAGAACAGCACAATGCCCATCAGCCCGGCGAGCACCGGCGCGGGCTTGCGCAATCCGCCAAAGTCGTCGATGCCGCGCAGGCCGCCGGTGCGGAACTGGATCATGGCGATGAACCAGAAGATGGCGGCAGCAGTGAGGCCGTGATTGAACATCTGCAGGATGACGCCGTTGAGCGCAGCCGCCTGGCTGGCCTGCGCCGCCGCGCCCGACGCAGGAACCGCGAGCGCGAAAATCGCCAGCAAACAGTAGCCCAGGTGATTCACCGAAGAATACGCGAACACACGCTTCAAATCTTTTTGTGCAGCGGCGGCCCACGCGCCCATCACGACGGTGATCACGGCCAGCACCAGCAGCGGCGTGCGCATGGCGGCAATCTGCACGCCGAAGAGCGGGATCGCGATGCGCAACAGGCCGTAGACGCCCATCTTCGACATCGCGCCCGTCAGCAGCATGGTGACAGGCGAAGGCGCTTCGGCATACGCCGCGGGCAGCCACGTGTGGAACGGCGCGAGCGGCACCTTCACCGCGAACCCGGCCAGAACGCCAATGGCGAGCCACGGCATCACCGCGCCCAGGTGCGCCGTCACCATTTGAGCCAGTGCGCCCGATGCGGCCATCGCGGCCAACTGCTCGAAGTCCATTGAGCCCGTCGCGAGATAAATTGCGAGGAACGAGATCAGCAGCGCCACTGACCCGGCCATGGTGTAAATGAAGAATTGAGTCGCCACCGGGCCTCGCCTTGGGCCGCCCCACAGCTTGATGAGGAAGAATGCCGGTATCAGGCTCAACTCCCAGAACAGAAACCAGTGGAAGAAATTGAGCGCCGTGAAGGAGCCGAACAGGCCGGCTTCGAGCATCAGTACCAAGCCGTAAAACAATCCGGGCATATGGTGCACGCGATGCGCCGCATCTACCGACATGAGCGTGACGATGGCCGAGAGCACGAGCATCAACGCGCCCAGCCCGTCCACGCCGAGGTGATACTCGATGCCGATCGACGCGGCCCACGGGTGCAGCTCCACCAGGCCGATGCTTCCGTCGGCGGGCAGGCGCGTCCACACGATGAGCGCCACCACGAGACAGGCCAGCGACGTGAGCAGCGCGACGCCGCGCGCGTGCTTGCCCGCGAAGAGCGCAATCGCAGCGCCCAAGAGCGGCAGCACGGTGAGCAGCGTGAGAATCGAAAATCCGACGGCAAACTCGTTCATGGCCGGCTGCTCCACAGAAGAATCAATGCCAGCGCGACGACAGCGACGGCGAGAATGCGGAGATAGCTTTGCACGCGGCCACTTTGCACGGTAGCCAGCAGGCCGCCGCCATTCGAAAGCTCCTCGCAGGTTTTGTCGAATCCGCCGTCGACCCAATTGACGTCGAGGAATCGATTGAGCCGCGCCCATGCGGCGAAGATCCACGCCACAGCGGCCACAATACCGCCCCACACGCACCGGTCGAACCAGTCGGCCACGCGCGCCCACCACGCATAGAACGCGATCACCGTCACGCCGTAGAGTTCGTCGACGTAGAGGCGATCGCGGAGACCGGCCCAAAGCCAGGGCGCCCGCTGCTCCAGCGCGTCAGGCTCTTCCGGACTGGGCGATTTGTCGCCGTAAAGCCACCAGCCCAACCCCAGGCCGAGAAACACGATCAGCGACGACACGACCATCAGCACAGCCAGGCCCGGTTCCGCGAATCCATGCCAGCTGAACGGCGCGCTTTGGCCATCGAGGAACGCGCGGAACCACGGCCACGCCGGAGTTCCAATCAAGCCCAGCGCCATGGCGAAGAGGGCGAGGATGACAAGCGGCAGCGTCATCACCTTGGGGCTCTCGTGCGCAAATTCATGCCCGCGCCACATACCGAAGAAGACGTAGCACACCTGCCGCGTCATATAAAACGCCGTGAGCAGCGCGCCAAACACGAGCAGGTAAAACGGACCCTTCGCCACGCTCCAGTGTTGCGCGGCCTCGAGAATGCCATCCTTCGACCAGAAGCCCGAGAAGAAAAGCGGGAATCCACACAGCGCGAGCATGCCGATGGCGTAGGTGATAAAGGTGAGCGGCATGTCGGCCTTGAGCCCGCCCATGCGGCGCACGTCCTGCTCCTCGTGGCAGCCGTGAATCACCGAGCCCGCGCCAAGGAACAAGAGCGCCTTGAAGAACGCGTGCGTGATCAGGTGGAACATGCCCACGGCCACGCCGCCTACGCCGAGACCGGCCATCATGTAGCCGAGCTGCGAAACGGTGGAGTAGGCGAGGATGCGCTTGATGTCGTTCTGCGCAACGGCGATGAGCGCGGCGAAAACCGCCGTGGCCGCGCCCACCCACGTGACGACGGTAAGCGCTGCAGTCGTTCCGCCAATCAGCGATCCGGCAGCCATCAGCGGATACACGCGCGCCACCAGAAACACGCCGGCAGCGACCATGGTGGCCGCGTGAATCAGCGCGGAGACGGGTGTGGGGCCCTCCATCGCGTCGGGCAGCCAAACATGCAGCGGGAGCTGGCCGCTCTTGCCTGCAGCGCCCGCAAAGATCAGGAGGCCAATGGCGCCGGCGGCGCTCAAGCCCAATCCCGCATGCTGCGTAAGCAGAACGGTGAGAGCGAGCGGCTCGAGCGAACCCACGCCGTGGTTGTAGAAGAGCAGCGTGCCAGTGTTGGAAAAGAGCCAGACAATCCCGAGCAGGAAAAAGATGTCGCCCACGCGCGTGGTGACGAATGCCTTTTTCGCGGCTGCGGCGGCCGAGGGCTTCTGATACCAGAAGCCGATGAGCAGGTACGAGGTGAGGCCTACGATTTCCCAGCACATGAAGAGCAGCAGCAGGTTGTTGGAGATGACCACGCCCAACATGGCTCCGGCAAAAAGCGACATGAAGCAGAAGAAGCGCGTGAAGTTCTCGTCATGGGCCATGTAGCCGACGGAATAGATAAAGATGAGCAGCCCGACCAAGCTCACCATCACCAGCATGACGGCGGCGAGCGGATCGAGCACCCAGCCGAGATCGACAGTGGTGTTGCCGAACTGGAGCCACGTGAAATTGACGGTCTCGCGAGTGACCGCGCCGTGCGTCCAGGCGCTCAGGACATGCGCAAACGCGGCGAGCGACAAAAAAAGCGAGACGCCGAGCGAACCAATAGCCAGAGTGGCCGCGAATTTACGACGCGGCTGCTTAAGCAGCGCGATCGCTCCCGACGCGACGATGGGCGCCGCCGGGATGAGCCACAAAATCCCCGTGATGGCGGAGGGAGCGAATTGTGGAGTGAATGCGGCCGATTCCTGGATCAAGCTCTCACCCCTTCATCCTGTCGATCTTGTCGAGTTCGGCGGCGCCGGTGTGGCGATAGATGGCGATCACAAGGCCCAGTCCCACGGCCGCCTCGGCCGCGGCCACGGCGATGGAAAAAATCGCAAACATCATCCCAGTCAGCGCCTCGGGGTGGGGGCCGAAACGCCAGAACGCAATCAGATTCAGGTTGGCCGAGTTCAGCATCAGCTCGATGCCGATGAGCACCATAATGGCGTTGCGGCGAACCAATGCGCCGGCGAGGCCGATAGCGAAGAGCATGGCCGCAACAAGAAGGTAGCCGGCAAGCGGCGTGGCGGCTGTCATTTGGGCCTCTCTTTCTCGTGCATGGCCACGATGACCGCGCCGATGGTGGCGGCGGTGAGCAGCAGCGCGACAATCTCAAGCGGCAGCACGTAGCGGCCGACGAGCGCGATGCCGATGTCGTTGACCGTCACGGTGGGCACGGTGTTCTGCTGCGGTACGGCACTCACGCTCTGGAGCACGGCCCATCCGAGAACGGAAAAAACGCCCGCAGCGATTACCAACCCAAGAAACCAGGTCTTGCTGAAGACGCCTTCCCTGGGCAGCTCCGAGCCATGCGTGAGCAGAATGGCAAAGACAATCAGGATGGCGACGGCGCCGATGTAGACGAGAATCTGCGCAAAGCCCGCGAACTGCGCGTCAAGCTCGAGGAAAAGCAGGGCCAGCCCGGCGAAGGCCACGGTGACGGCGAGCGCGGCGTGAACCAGATGCTTGAGCAGCACCGTCGCCAGCCCGCCGGCCAGCGTGAGCGCCGCAAGCAGATAAAAGATCGGGCTCACCGGTCGAACGTCCTTTCTTGCGAGGTCCGGCGGCGCGGGCCCTGAATCTCCTGTGCCGCTCGCTCGGTCCCTTGTTCCCTTGGTCCCTGCCGGGGCCCCCGGCGGACGATTTTTGTCCGACAGGGTGGCTTGGTCCCTGTTTTATTCAGCATAGCGATATCTCCTGGGACCGAAGTGCTCCCTGCGCATGGCCGCGCGGCCCATCACCACGTAAGCGGCCACGAGAATGATTGAGCACACCACCCAGCGCTGCCAGCCTTCGCCCATAAAGCGCCACAGCGCCGTGACGAGCAGGTTGAGCAACGTGAAGGGCAGAACAAATTTCCAGGCAAAGTTCATCAGCTGATCCTGCCGCAGGCGGGGCAGCGTGCCGCGCATCCAGATGAAGACGAAGATCGACACCATCACTTTGCCGAAAAACCAGAACCATGATGGAATGAATTGCAAAAACGAGAACGGCGCCGACCATCCGCCAAGAAACAGCGTGGTGCCGAGGCCGGAGATGGAAAGCATCGCCAGGTACTCGCCCAGGAAGAACAGCGCGAATTTGAATCCCGAATATTCGGTGTGGTATCCGGCCACCAGCTCCGACTCGCCCTCGGGCAGATCGAACGGCGAGCGATTGGTTTCGGCCGTGCCGGCGATGGCGTACATCAGGAACGCGGCCAGTCCCCACGGCGTAAAGATGTACCAGTGCGGAAAGACGCTGCTATACGTGTTCTGCGCCGCGACGATCTTCGGCAGCGAAAGCGAGCCGGTGATCATGACAACGGCGACGCTCGAAAGCAGCAGCACCACCTCGTAGCTGATCATCTGCGCCACGGCGCGCATCGCGCCCATCAGCGAATACTTGTTGCGGCTCGACCAGCCGGCCATGAAAACGGAAAGCTCCGTCGCCGCGCCCATCGCGAAGAAGAAGAGCAGGCCCGAGTCCATGTCGACCAACACCATGTTGCGACCCACGGGCAGCACAGCAAAGCCCATGAACACTGCAACCACCAGCACAATTGGCGCAAGAAAGTGCACAGCCGCGTTGGCCCTCAGCGGAACAATGTCTTCCTTGGTCAGCGCCTTGAGCGCGTCGGCTATCGGCTGAAAAAAGCCGAACGGGCCCACGCGATTCGGTCCGAGGCGGTTCTGAATGCGGCCAAGGCCCTTGCGCTCGAACACGGTGGTGAGCGCGAAGAGGCCGGGAAAAACGCACACGATCGCAATGACGCCGAGCACCACGCCTGCCGCTGGCCGCAGCGCCGCGGGCAAAAAGCCGACGAGCCAGTTGCGAAGAAGAATGAAGATCTGATCGGCATTCACTGCGAGGGGTGTCGTCGCCATCGGCTAGCTTCCTCCCTCGGCTGGTTCTGCGGGAGTGGCTGATGCAGGATCGGCGGGCGTCTCAGGCGTAGCCGGAGCCGTTGTTGACGAGCCTGACGCGGCGGCCTTCGCCGCGGCGGCCGCGGCCGCTGCTTTAGCCCTTGCTTCAACCTTGGCCTTTTCCTCGGCGAGGCGCGCATCCACTTCGGCGGCTTCAGTGGGATGGATCGAGTGATAGTACTCGTTCGACTTGGCCAATTGTTTGCGGTCTTCGAGCAGCCCGCCAAACCGATCGTCCGTGGCCAGCTCAAATTGCGTATCCATCTTGATGGCTTCGAACGGGCAAACTTCAACGCAGATCTGGCAGCTCATGCAGACGGAAACGTCGATATCGAATCGCGCCGGATAAAACTGCGGCTTGCCCACGTAGTCCGGCTTTTTGTCTTTGCTCTTTTCAATGTAGATGCACTTGGGCGGGCACTCTTTCTCGCAAATCTGGCAGGCCACGCAGCGCATGCCCGCCTCCCAGTCTGTGCCGTCGTACACCAGGAAGGGAAAGACGCGCGCGTTTTCGACGGTCGGGATCCGTTCGTCGGGATACTCGACCGTCGTCAGCCGCTCTTTGGAGACGTAGCTGCCGAAGAAATTCCTGGCCGTCTCCGCCATCCCTTTCAGGATTCCGTCACCCAGCAATGCATCCTCCAAAATCAGCTTCTAGCCGCTACCTATCCACTTCGCCAAGGACAATATCCACGCTGCCAAAAATCAGCACCACATCGGCGACATTGTGCCCCAGGCACATGTCTTCCAGAATTGTCAGGTTGATCAAACTTGGGGGCCGCACGCGATACCGGTACGGATTCGGCCCGCCATCGCTGATCAAATAAAAGCCAAGCTCGCCCTTCGGGGCCTCGATGCGCCCGTACGCCTCGCCCGGCTTGGGCCGAAAACCGCGCAGCTTCGCCTTCGGATCCATAATGGGCCCGCCGGGAATCTCCTTGAGCGCCTGTTCGAGAATTGTGATGGACTCGCGCATCTCCAGCACGCGCACCATGTAGCGGTCGTAGATATCGCCGTGATCGCCCAGCGGCACGCGGAACGGGAAGCGGTCGTAAATTCCGTAGTGGTCCACCTTGCGGACGTCGTAGTTCACGCCTGACCCGCGCAGCATGGGCCCCGAAACTCCGGCGTTCACGGCCAGCTCCGGCCTGAGGATGCCCACGCCCTGGCAGCGCGCCATCAGGATCTCGTTGGTCGAGAGCAGCGCTTCGAATTCATCCACAAACGCGGGCAGCCCGGCCACCACTTTGCGTGTGGCGTCGAGCCAGGCCGCGGAAACATCCACGCGGCAACCGCCGAAGCGCATGTAGTTGCACATCATGCGCGAGCCGGTAAGCGACTCAAACAGGTCGAGAATCTTCTCGCGCTCTTTGAAGGCGTACATGAGCGGCGTACCGCTGGCGCCCATCTCCTGAATCAAGAATCCGATCGACGCGGCGTGGTTCTGCACGCGCGTCAGCTCGGCAAGGATCACGCGAATGTACTCGGCGCGCTCGGGAACCTCCTGTGCGGCGAGCTTTTCAACGGCCAGCGCGTAGGCCCAGTTGTTGGTGAGCGAGCAAATGTAATCGAGGCGATCGGTGTACGGCATCGATGCCAAATAGGTTTGCCCTTCGCCAAGTTTTTCGTGGTTGCGATGCAGGTAGCCGAAGACCGGCTTGAGGCGTGCGACGCGCTCACCGTCGAGCGCCAGGTCCATGCGGAAGACGCCATGCGTCGACGGATGGTGCGGCCCCATGGCGACTTCGAGCAGCTCGCCCTCGCCATCCGGCTCAATCACCGGCGGCCGATTCCATCCTGCCGGTTTCTCCGCTTTTGTGTCGACCACGCTCATGCGCCGCTCGGCTCCTGCTCCCTCGCTCCCTCGCTCGCTTGCTCCCTGCTTCTATGCTCTTCCGCCCGCCGCAACACCTCATCGTGCGGCGTGGGCTCGTACTCAAAATCGTCCGGCTCCACGTAATCTTTGCGCATCGGAAAATCCTTGAATCCATCCCACATCAGCAGCCGGCGCAGATCGGGATGGCCTGTGAAAATGATGCCGTAGAGATCGAACGCCTCGCGCTCCTGAAACTCCGCCGAGCGCCAGACGGGCGTGAGCGATGGCAGCTCCGTCTGGTCGGTGCGATTCCCGGTGCGCATGCGGACGACCAGCGGCCCATGCTTCTTCGCGACGGAATAGAGGTGATATACCACTTCAAGACAGCCGGGCTCGACGCGCTTGCGCGTCTCTTCGACGGTCTCCTCGACCGTTTTCTCAACGCCATCGACGGTTTTTATCGCTTGATGTGTTACTTTAACTTTCTCCGCGATCTCCTTGTCCGGCCAGTCGACGCCGGTCAGGTTGGAGAGGAAGTCGAAGGCCAGCTCCGAGTCGTCGCGCAGAAACGTCGCGACGGCGACAGCGCTCTCAGGCGCGAGCCGGAGCGAGTGCTGCGCCGCCGCCCCGGGATTCGTCACAACTTCGACCCCTGCGCCGGGAACCGCCGCCTCAATCGCCGCCTTGATTTCTTCGACCGTCTTCAAATCAGCTCTCAGCTTTCAGCTATCAGCTCTCAGCAAATCTTTGCCGCTGCGAGGCTTTCTGTTCCTGTTTTCTTGTTCCCTCGTTCCCTCGGTCCCTTGGTCCCTTGGTCCCTGCCTCACCGAATCGTGATCGGGACCGGCCACACGCCCTTGTTCGATGTCGGCTCCAGGTCGTGCTCGCCCTGCTCGGGCACGGGAAACTCGCCCTGTGCGTTCTTGTCGAGGAAGCGCGGCCGGTCAGCGCCCGTCAAATGCTGCCTGTCAATCTTTTTTTGCAGCGTGATGAATGCCTGGATCAGCGCTTCGGGCCTCGGAGGGCACCCGGGAATGTGCACGTCCACGGGAATGTAGCGATCGATGCCCTTGAGCACGTTGTAGCCCTGCTTAAACGGCCCGCCTGAAATGGCGCACGCGCCCATGGCGATCACGTAGCGCGGCTCGGCCATCTGGTTGTAGAGACGCACCACCTGCGGCGCCATCTTCTTGGTCACCGTGCCGGAGACGATCATCAAGTCCGCCTGCCGCGGCGACGGCCGGAAGATCTCCGCGCCGAACCGCGCAAGATCGTAGCGCGCCATTGTCGTCGCGATCATCTCGATCGCGCAGCACGCCAGCCCAAACTGCATTGGCCACACCGAGCTGCGACGACCCCAGTTGTAGAGCTCCTCAATGGTCGTGACGAAGACGCCCTGCTTGCCCAGTTCGATCTTCAGGTTTTGGTCGACTGCCATCGTTGGTCGCTTTGCTCCCGTGATCAGTTGTCAGTGATCAGTGGCCAGTAGAACCCGCCCCACCTTCTCGCACGACCTTCAATGCCGCACGAAAACCTGTTCCCTATTCCCTAATCCCTGCCGGGGCCCCCAGCGGGCGATTTGTGCCCGCAGGGGTGGCTGGTCCCTGCTTTTTCACGCCCACGTCAAAATCCCCTTCGCCCAGGCCCACGCCAACCCCTCTACCAATAGGAGTACGAACACCAGCATGGCGGCGCACGCTGCCGCGCTCAATCCTGTAAACGCCACTGCAAACGGCAGCAGAAACACGGCTTCCACGTCGAAGATGAGAAAAATAATGCCGTAGAGGTAGTAGGCCGAGCGGAACTGCATCCACGCGTCGCCCTTCGACTCCAGCCCGCACTCGTAAATCGCATTCTTTGTGGGGTTCGGCTTGGGCGGCGCAAACACCCGCGCCCAGAGCCACGCCAGTCCCAGCGGTGCCAGGCCAAAGCCCAGCGCTGCAACGAACAGAACCGCCAATGAAAAATAGGGACTTGAAGCCATCGCGGGAGAGAATTTCTTACTCTTTCAAGCTAACAGTTGGGGGGCGGTTTTGGCTAAGTTACCGTCGTGCCGTGGCGCCGTTCGGGCCGCTTTTTCCACCGCTGATCCCATCCTGTGAACCGTTCGGGCGACGGCGGATGCAGCGCCCGGTTGCGCCCGTCCATGCCGCCCGTACTCCCCGCTAATCGTCGTCGTTGTGCGCTGCCTTCCTGTCTTTCGCCTTCAGCATCGCCGGCACCGGCGCACTGCCCATCGCGTCCTTCCATAGGATGATATTGAGCTTCTCCGCCGGAGCGCGGTCGGCGTGGCTGAAGTCCATCTTCATGCTGTCGCGCGCGCCCGCGGTGTTTTTGGCGTTCGCCGTATAGATCAGGCCGTTGTCGCGGTTCCGGTAGTCGGCCGTGTAAGGCGGCTGGTCGCCCGGCCCTGTGAACTCGGGCGCCATCATCGAGCAGAACGCATCGTCGTTGTTCATGGGCGGCAGGCCCAGCAGCGCCTCCATGGTGCGAACCACGCTCACCGTCGAATAGAACCGGCTGTCGACAAACGGCGCGCCGTTCGCCCCGTGCGGCGAGTACTTGCTGATGACCAGCGCAATGCTGCGGTGCGCGTCCACATGGTCGGCGCCGTTTTGCGCATCGTCCTCCAGAATGAAGAACGCCGTGTCGTCCCAGTAGGGCGAGTGCGAGATTGCCTCCACCGCGCGGCCGACGGCAAGATCGTTGTCGGCCACAGACGACTTCGGCGACGGCCCTCCCGGCGGCGTCCCCATGGTGTGATCGTTCGGTAGCCGCAGCAGCACAAAATCAGGCATCGTGTCGCGGCCGTGCTCGCGGTCCGCGACCCACTGCTTCAGGTGGCGTAGAAAAATCTCCACCCTGATCTGATCGGGAACGAGGAGATTGAAGTCCGGCGCTTCGGGCGCGAAGTGACCCACCAGCTCCGGCTTGGTTGCCGTATTCGTCGCGAGGCGTGGAACGGGCCACGGCCACTTGTTCACCCCGCCGCCCCACTCCGCCGGCAACGGCTCGCCCGGCTCAATCACATTGTGCGCGCACTGCGGACCGGCCCACATGCCGCCCATCGACGAGTCCGACAGTTCTTTCTGGCCGCAGAACCGCGACGAAATGTACTCGCCGAAATGGTAGTAAGTCTTTCCGTGCGCAGCCAGGTCGCCCCACAGATATCCGCTCGCGGGCTCATCCACGTCGGGAATCTTCTGAAGCAACGGATAGCCGTCCGCCACCACACCTTCGTAGTCATAGGGCCGCTGCGCGCCGCGGTAGTTCTGCTGCCACGTCTTTTCGAGATAATCCGTGCCAATGGCCGCGGTCGACCACACGTGGCCGTCGCCCGACACCTCGCCGGAGTCGAAAAAGTTGTCGAGCACGCCGAACTCGAGCGCCAGCTTGTGCTGGTTCGGCGTCACCGCCTCACCATACATCGCCCACTTCGCATCGCCGTTTCCCACCGGCCTGCCGTTCTGCGCGAGGTCACCGAGAACCTGATCGTACGTGCGGTTCTCCTTGATGATATAGATGATGTGCCGTGTCGGATTCCCGGCGCCGCCGGCGAATTTGATCGTTTCCTGTGCGGCCTTCATGCGGTTCGCGGCCAGCACGTTCTCGGTCCACTCAGCGAGATGGCTCGTGATCTCGCGCTCGTCGATCGCCGCCAGCGACCCGTAGAGCAGCGTCGGAATGTATTGATTGGCGCGCGCGTTCACGCTTGGCGCCGTCTCCACGCGGCGCGGCAGATAGTTGTCCGGCCCGGTTCCCTTCCCTTTTGCCGTCGCAACGTAAAGCCTGCCGTCGCCGGCCGAGGCGACGAACGCCATGGAGATCGGCATCCACTCCGTCGGGATAAATCCGTCCGGCTCGATCATTCCCGCCTTTGCGGCTTTCGGCATCAGTTTGCGCGTGTCAATCACCGCCACCGCGTCGCTCGCCATGTTCGCTGCGTACAACCGGCTGCCGTCCGCGTTCACGGCCAGAGCATCCGGCTCGGCGCCAAAATAACTCTGCCCCGGCAGCCGCGTGTCGAAGTATCCCTTCACCGCAAACTGCCCCGCGCTCACATTTATCGCCGCCACGGCGTCGCGATTGGCCAGTGCCACGTAGAGTGTTTTCTGGTCTGGCGAAAAAACAAGCGCGCACGGATGCGCGCCCGGAGCGACCGGGTCAGACGGCTTAAGCAGTGCCAGCTTGCGCCCCACCGGGCCGCGCGCGAGGTCGAGTTCCACAATCTCCGATGCGTTCCACAGCGCAACGAAGGCGCGCTTGCCGTCTTTCGTCACGGCCAGCGCAATCGGGTACGTTGTGGGCACGGCGTCGCTTTCGGAGAGATCAAATCGATTTTCTATTGCGGCGGTCGCGGCATCGAGCAGGACAACATCGTCGGAAAGATTTTCGGCAACAAGCAGCTCTTCACGTTCCGCGTCGCCGACCACCGCAATCGCCGCCGGGTACGGCATGCCTTCGTCGCTCAAGTCCCCTTCGACCGATCGAGTCTTCCGTCCCGCGGGCAGACGGTTCTGCGGCAGGTGAATCATCCGCTCCGGCGCGACTTTGCCTGCCGTGAAGCTGTACACCGCAATGCCGCTGCCCGTGTCTCCCGCGCTTTCGCCCTTCGGATCGATCAGCGAAGCCATACTGCCGTAGATGCGGGTGCCGTCGCGGCTGAACGCGAGACCGGAGAACAGCGTCTGCTTGGCGCGCGGCGCGGTCCGCGTATCAGGAAAATCGGCCAGCGCGCCGGTCGCTGTGTCCATCACCGTGAACGACTGATCGTACTTCGACTCGTAGGTTCCGTAGCCGGCGTTCGCCGTCACCACGTAGCGCCCATCGGGCGAGACGGCCATCGAGACGGGCAGGCTGTTGGTGCGTTGCGGGTGCCCTGGCGCTTCGCCGATCAGTTGCTTGCTCGAGGGAAGATCGATGGTTTGCGCCGCGATCGAGGCCGAGCCAATGCAAAAAGCAGCGCCGAGAATTGCCGGATGGATCCTGAAAGTCATGGAGAAACGTCCCGCATCTATCTAACTTTTATTCGATGAAAGGAACGTGAACCGTGGTTGCGCCGTGCGGCGTGCCGATCATAGGTGGATTGTACAGGGAGACGCTGAATGCAGGGGTACCTAAGTCCGCCCCTTCCGTTCGCCGCGGCGAACGGATAGGGGTGGGTCAACGCAGATCAAGGGGAGCTCAAAAAACCATCGTTCGAGGCTCCCCAAATTCCCATCCCGCCTCCGCCGCAATGTTCGCGGCGGAGACAGAACGGGCGCGGGAGAAACCCCAACCGTGTTTACGGATAGATGCCGCGAATCTGCACGGCCTCGGCCACGCGGCCGATGCCGAGCATGTTGGCCGCGATCCGCATGGGCACGTTCTTTTCGATGTGAATCTTCAGCACGTCGCGGAAAGCCGTCTTCATCACGTGGTCCAGGCGCTTGAAGATGTCGCGCGCCTCCCAGAACAGGTGCTGCTCGTCCTGCACCCACTCGAAGTACGACACCGTGACGCCGCCCGCGTTGCACAGAATGTCCGGGATCACAAACGTGCCCTTGCTCTCGAGGATTCGGTCCGCCGCGGGAGTCAGCGGGCCGTTGGCTGCCTCGGCGACGATCTTGGCGTGCACCTTGCCGGCGTTGTCGTCGCGGATCGCGTTTTCGAGCGCCGCCGGCACCAGGATGTCGCACTGCAAGGCCAGCAGCTCGTGCGGCAGAATAGGCTCGCTCTCCGGGAATCCGTCCACGTGGCCGCACATCGCCTTCATCTGGATCAGCTCGGGAATATTCAGCCCGTTCTTGTTGTAGACGCCGCCCGTGGAGTCGTTGACCGCGATGATCTTCGCGCCCGCTTCATGGAGCAGTTGCGCGGCGATCGATCCCGCGTTGCCGAAGCCCTGCACGACGACGGTCGCGCCCTTGAGCGGGATGTGCAGATGCTCGCACGCGCACTCAACGGTCGAGAACACGCCGCGGCCCGTGGCCTCGTTGCGGCCAAGCGACCCACCGAGGCTGATGGGCTTGCCTGTTACCACGCCGGGAATGGCATAGCCCTTGGTCATCGAGTAGGTATCCATGATCCAGGCCATGGTCTGCGGGTTGGTGTAGACGTCGGGCGCGGGTATGTCCTGCTCCGGCCCGATGAGCGGCAGAATCGCGCTCGTGTAGCGCCGCGTCATCCGCTCCAGTTCGCCCTGCGACATCTTTTTCGGATCGCAGGTGATTCCGCCCTTGGCCCCGCCGAAGGGGATGTTCACCACCGCGCACTTCCACGTCATCCACGTGGCCAGCGCCTTCACTTCGTCCAGCGTCACCTGCGGATGGTAGCGGATGCCTCCCTTGCCCGGCCCGCGCACCGAGCTGTGCTGCACCCGGTAGCCCACAAAGCGGTGAATGCTGCCGTCGTCCATGCGCACCGGCACGCCCACCGTGAGCATGCGCTCGGGGTACTTGATCATTTCACGCGTATTGTTGTCCAACCCCATGACGTTCGCTGCCGTATCGAAATTCTCCATAGCAACGTCATAAGCGTTGGTTTGACTCACTGCTGTCGTTGTAGCCATTCGTATTCCCTCCTTGCCTGGGCGCCGAGGTTGCCCCATCCCTTTCCGTTCGTCTTGGTGAACGGAAAAGGGCGGGATGCGTCACCGGCATTCGCTCAGGCCAAGCTTGTCTCCTCGGCGTGCGCCGCATTTTGTTCCTTCACCCTGCCGCCCTCATAAACCGGGAGCAGCCATTTGCGGTACGCCGGCATGTTGCCGTGCGTGGCGTCGAAATACAACTGCCGCAGCCGCCGCGTGATCTCGCCGATGGTTCCCGACCGCACCGGCCGGTGATCGACTCGCACCACCGGCGCGATACCCACCGCCGTGCCGGTGAGGAACAGCTCGTCGCACACGTACAATTCGCTGCGCGCGATGGAGCGCTCCACGATCTCCATGTTCATCTCGCGCATGGCCAGCTCCGCGATCGAGTCGCGCGTGATGCCCTCCAGAATGTTGTCAGTAATGGCCGGCGTGATCAGCTTGCCCTTGCGCACCATGAACAGGTTGCAGGTGGCGCCCTCGGTCACGTGGCCGTCCTCGTTCAGCAGGATGGCCTCGTCGAACCCGCAACGCCGCGCCTCGTCGCTGGCGAGAGCCGAATTCGCATAGGCGCCGCAGATCTTCGCGCGCGGCGGAATGGCATTGTCCTCGATCCGCCGCCACGAGCTTACGCCCGCGTGCAACCCGTTCTCGCTGTGCAGATACTCGCCGAATGGCACGGCAACGATGGCAAACGCGTCCTGATCGTCGAGGGCAACGCCGATGCGCTCCGCGCTCTTGTAGGCCAGCGGCCGGATATAGAGATCGGTCTCAAATTTGTTGCGCCGCGCCAGTTCCACCGTGATCGAGCACAACTCCTCGGGTGTCTTTGGCACGTCGATGCGCAGGATCGAACAGTTCCGCTTCCAGCGCTGGTAGTGCTTCGTCGGCCGCATGATGTAGAGCTCGTGCGACTGCTCGTTCCAGTGCGCGCGAATCCCCTCGAACACGCCGGTTCCGTAGTGCAGCGCGTGGGTCAGGATTCCCACGCGCGCCTCGCGCATGGGCACATACTGCCCGCCGAAGTACACAATCACGTTGGGGTCGGCATCCGCCTTCATCTCACACCTCCGCCCGCAATTTCCGGTAAAGTTCCCTTCCCCGCGCCAGGGCGCGCTCGTCCAGTTCCACCCAGCGCGAACTCTTCACTAGCCGCCGCAGCGCGTCGTCGATGCTAGCCTGCGGCAGCACGCCCGCAATCTCCAGCACCGCGCCCAGCATCACCATGTTGGCCGCGCGCTTGTCGCCCAGCTCGTCGGCAATCTGCGTAAACGGCCGCGCCAATACCCGCACGCCGTCGCGCTCGCAGTCGACCGGAAACTCGTCGCCGTCGTAAATCACCCATCCGCCCGGGCGCACGCTCTTATCGAATTTCCTCAGCGAGGGCTCGTTCATCGCAACCAGCACAGTCGGCGACGTGACCAGCGGCGAGTCGATGGTGTGCCGGGAGAGCCGCACATGACAGTTCGACGTGCCCGAGCGCATTTCCGGACCATACGAAGGGAGCCACGACACTTCGAGGCCCGCGTCCAGGCCCGCTTCGGCCAGCACTTCGCCCAGCAGCAGCACGCCCTGCCCGCCAAAGCCCGCGATGCGCACCTGCACATCGATTTCCTTCTCGGGCGCCGTCGCGGCGGCGTTCCCCTGAGGCAAATCCGCTTCCGCCACGCCAAGAATCCGCGGCAGCTCTTCGAGCGGCGGAGCAGGCGTCACCGGCTTCAAATCCAAAGCCTCCATCCGCTCCTTCGTCCGGTCGCAAAACACGCCCAGCGGGAATGTCTTCTCCATCACGTCGCGCACCCAATGCTGCGCATCCACCGGATTCATCTTCCAGATGGTCGGGCACGGCGACAGCACTTCGATCAGCGAGAATCCCAATCCGCGTACCTGGTTCTCGAGGCCGCGCCTGATGGCCCGCGCCGCTTGCGCGATCTGCTTGTTGTCGCCGAGGCCCACGCGCTCAATGTAGACAGGCGCCTCGAGCGTGCTCAGCAGTTCGCTCACGTGAAGCGGGTAACCCTCGGTGGCCGCGTTGCGCCCGTTGGGCGTGGTCGTGCTCTTCATGCCCAGCAGCGTCGTCGGCGCGTATTGCCCGCCGGTCATGCTGTAGATGGCGTTGTTCACAAAGATCACGGTGATCTTCTCGCCGCGGTTCGCCGCGTGCAGAATCTCCGCCGACCCGATGGCCGACAAATCTCCGTCGCCTTGATAGCTGATGACGATGGCCTCGGGGCGCGAGCGCTTCATCGCCGTCGCCACCGCCGGCGCGCGCCCGTGCGCGGCCTGCACGTTGCCCGTGTCGAAGTAGTAGTACGTGAACACCGAGCAGCCCACCGGGCCCACCATGATGGTGCGGTCCTGCACGCCCAGCTCGTCGATGGCCCGCGCCAGCATCTTGTGCACCGTGCCGTGACCGCAGCCCGGGCAATAGTGCGTCTGGTGCTGCAACTCTTCCTTGCGCTCAAACCGCTCGTAGAACGACTTGGCCCTGCCCTGCACAACCGCGTATTCCGCACCCGGTTCAGTAGACATCTGCCATCCGCTCCTCTTGCTGCGATTCGACTTTCAGGTTTTCGTGGCCCTCCAGCCGCTCGCGCCGCGCCAGCTCGTGTACAAACTTCAGCACCTCTTCGTGCGATGGCACGTTGCCGCCCACGCGCCCCAGGAACTCCACGGGCCGCGAGCCGTTCAGCGCCAGCTTCACATCCTCGATCATCTGGCCCAGGCTCATTTCCACCACCACGAACAGGCGTGCCGAGAACGCCAGCCGCTGGAACTGGACGATTGGGAAGGGATACAGCGTGATGGGCCGCAGCACGCCCACCTTCAGTCCCGCGGCCCGCGCTTCCGCGGTCACCGCCTTCAAAATCCGTCCTACGATTCCGTAGCCCACCAGCACGATCTCCGCGTCCGCGGTGTGCCACTCCTCGGCGCGCGCCTCAATCTTCGACGCCGCCTGGTATTTGGCCTCAAGTTCGCGCTCGTGCTTCTCCAGTTCGTCCGCGTCAAGGTGCAGCGAGTTGATCAAATTCCCGCGCGTCGCCGCCGTTCCCGTCACCGCCCAATCCGGCTGGTGCGGCGCCGTCGCTCTCTGCGGGAATTCCACCGGCTCCATCATCTGGCCGATGAATCCATCGGCTAGAAGTACTACGGGATTTCGATAGCGATCGGCCAGGTCGAACGCGAGCGCCGTCAGGTCCGCCATCTCCTGCACGCTGTGCGGCGCCAGCACGATGGTGCGATAGCACCCGTGCCCGCCGCCCTTGACCACCTGGTGATAGTCGCCCTGCTCGGCGGCGATGTTACCCAGGCCCGGCCCGCCGCGCGTGATGTCCGCAATCACGCAGGGCAGCTCCGCGCCGGCCATGTAGCTGATTCCCTCCTGCATCAGGCTGATGCCGGGGCCGCTCGACGCCGTCATGGCGCGCACGCCCGCCGACGCCCCGCCGTACAACATATTGATGGCCGCCACTTCGCTCTCTGCCTGCACGTACACGCCGCCGGTCTTGGGCATGAACTCCGCCGCGGCCTCGGTAATTTCGCTCGCCGGCGTGATGGGATAGCCATAGAACGCGCGGCACCCGGCCAGAATCGCGCTCTTCACGATGGCTTCGTTGCCCTTCATCAGTTGCTTGCGCATGGCGTTGCCCCCTCCTGCGCGGCCACCGGGCGCGGCGTCACATCGCGCGCGCTTACCAGCCGGTACACCGTGATCGCTCCCGGCTCCGGGCACACCATGAAGCAGATGCCGCAGCCCGTGCATCCCGCGCCGGCGTACGCCGCCGTGTGGTAGCCGTAGTGATTCAGGCGCTCGCTCATCGCGATCACTCGCGGCGGGCACGCCTCGATGCACAGACCGCAGCCCTTGCACTCCTGGTCATCGATCCGCAAATGTCCACGGTCTTGTTTCTGCCCCGGCTTCTTCGCATCGGTCATTCCGTTCATCCCCTCCATGCTGAGTGCCCCACGTCTCGATTTTGAGACGTGGGAAAGCACGAACCCTTCGGCTCCGCTTACACGCAAACGCCCTTCCTCTCCATGTAGTGCGCCCGCACCGCAAACTCCTCGAGCTCCGCCCTGAACCTCGGATCGGCAATCGCGATCAGCGCCTCGGCCCGCTCGCGCAGCGTCTTGCCGTGCAAATACGCGATCCCGTGTTCCGTCACTACGTAGTGCACATCGGCGCGCGACGTCACCACGCCCGCACCCGGCTCAAGCACCGGCACAATCCGCGACACCATGCCGCCCCGCGCCGTCGATGGCAGCGCAATAATCGGCACGCCGCCCTTCGACCGCGCCGCCCCGCGAATAAAATCGATCTGCCCGCCAAATCCGCTGTAGGGTCGCGTGCCGATCGAATCGGCGCACACCTGCCCCGTCATATCCACCTGCAGCGCGCCGTTTATGGCCACCATGCGGTCGTTCTGCGCCACCACAAACGGATCGTTGGTATAGCTGATGGGCCGGAACTCGAAGCTGGGATTCTCGCGGATAAAATCGAACAGCCGCCGCGAGCCCAGCACAAACGCGACCACCGCCTTGCCGCGGTGCAGCGTTTTGCGCTCGCCGTTGATCACGCCGGCTTCCATCAGATTGACCACGCCGTCAGGAACCAGCTCGGTGTGGATGCCCAGGTCGCGCTTGTCGCCCAGGCAGTGCAGAACGGCTTCCGCAATGCCGCCAATGCCGGTCTGCAGCGTGGCTCCGTCGGGAATCAGCGAGGCCACGTTGCGCCCCACGCGCATGTGCGTCTCAGTTAGCTTCTCCGCCTCCAGTTCCAGCAGTGGACGGTCGCTCTCTACAATCGCCGAAATGTGGCTCAGGTGCACGTTTGTTTCGCCATGTGTCCGCGGCATCTGCTGGTTCACTTCGGCGATCACCGTCTTCGCGTAGCGCACCAGCGTAAGCGTGCAGTCCACCGTCGTGCCCAGGCTCACGAATCCGTGCGCGTCCGGTGGCGACACCTGCATCAGCACCACGTCGAGCGGCAGTTTGCCAGTTTCGAACAGGCCTTCAATTTCGCTGAGGAAAATGGGCGTATAGTCGGCGCGACCGTCGCACACCGCCTCGCGCACGTTGTCGCCCAGGAACAATCCGCGGTGGCGGAAATGTCCCTCGTATTCGGGACGCGTGTAGTCCGCCGCGCCCAGCGTCTTCATGTGGATGATTTCAACGTCGCGCAGAGCTGGGGCGCGGGCCACCAATGCGTCGACCAGAACTGATGGCGTGCCGCAGCCCGACTGGATCCATACACGGGCGCCGGAGGTTACAGTTTCGAGGGCCTGCGCCGCGCTCATGCGCTTGCGCTGGTACTCCTCGCTCCAGATCATTTGGTGCCGCCTCTGCACGACTTCTTGCGTGCGTGCTTCGGCGTTCATCGTTCCAGCACGGGCGGTGCCTCCGCGTAGATCCAGAATCCTCACAACCCGGCGTAATTCTGCGCTTTAGCCTGGAAAACCGGCTGTGATGGTAGTCACCCCTGCCCCTGCACAATCAAGGCAAAAACCCATGTAGGAACCGCCATCCTAATCGAGAACGCCTGTGTAGACGGCCGGTTTGTGCGGAATCCTTCCAATTACGCAAGGAAGTTGCGCTGCAGGCGCATTTTCCACTGCCGGGCGCACGGAAGTTGCGAAAACGCAGGCCGCGATGCGTGAGGCGCCGCAATGGCGAGGTTGCGGCACCCACCCCGCCGGCGCTACGGCTTTCCCAAATCGGGCGGCGGAACCGCGTCCGGGTGCTGCGGAACCGCGTCCGGGTAAAGATTCTCAATCGGTGCGCGCTGTTTCTCTTCCATATCGGGCTGCGGCAGCGGCTTGCGCGGAAGCATCTGGTCGCGCTGCGACGCGTCGTAAACAAAGATGGCCTCGACGGTCGCAATTTGCTTTAGATCCGCCGCCTGCAACCGCTCATAGACATCCTCATTCGAATGGTGCGTGCGCGACTCGTAGTCCAGCATGTCCTGAATGAACTGAAAGCCCGGAATACCGACCGCATCGAAGCTCAGGTGATCGGTGCCACCGGTGTTGCGCTCGGTAATCGTGGTCACGCCAAGGTCCTTCAGCGGCGCGATCCACTGCGCGAAGATTGGCGCGATGGCCGCGTCGCCTTGTGTATAGATGCCGCGAATCTTGCCCGTGCCGTTGTCCACATTGAAGTAGGCCGTGATGAGTTTCTGCTCCGGCTTCACCTCCAGCGGCCCCACGCTACGGCGCATGTATTCCGGCAGATTTATTTGGTCCGGCGCGGTTGAAAGCTTTGCCGAACCAAAGTGTTCCTTGCAATAGCCGCGCGAGCCGAAGATGCCTTGTTCTTCGCCGGTCCACAACGCGATGCGAATCGTGCGCCGCGGCTTTACGTCAAGCGCTTTCAAGATCCGCATGACCTCCATCGCAACAATGGTCCCTGCGCCGTTGTCTGTTGCGCCGGTTCCGGCGATCCAGCTATCCAGGTGCCCGCCAACCATCACCACCTGGTCTTTCAGCTTGGGATCGGTACCCGGAATCTCGGCAATGGTGTTGTAGGCGTGCTCGTGCTCGCCTGTGAATCTGGTATCGATTTCGATCTCCATGCTCACGGGCACGTGCGCCTGCGTCAGGCGGTAGAGGCGTCCGTAGCTCTCGATCGCTGCCACGGCCACGGGAATCTTCACGCGATGATCGGCCTGATAGGGATAGCGGCCGAGGGTGGCGCCGTTATCGTCGAAGATCGTGCCGCCCGAGCCACCGCCGTTTCTGCCGTCGCGGCTGGGCTCAATCACCGCGGCCGCTTTCTCATCGGCAAAGAACTGTGCGATTTTGTCGAGCAGCCTCGCGCGTTCCATGAACGCCTGGCGCCGGGCCTGCATTTCTGGCGTGGGAGCGCCGGGAAAGCCACCATTCAACTGAAATTGCGCGATGTCGTCAAGGTCCTTGTCGGTGTAGCGGCCGAAGAGCGCCTGATCGACAGGAGGGACTTCGCGCATGGGTCCAAACAGAACGATCTTGCCGGCCAGCTTGCCCTTGTACTGGTCGAAATCCTTTTCGTTCTGAATGCTCACGAAGACCACACTGCCGGTGACCGGCCCTGGCGTCGCGGGCGACCATGGCGTGGCTTGCACGATGAGCACTGCCGTATCGGGCGCAACCATGCGCGCCCAGCTATTCAATTGCTGCCATCCCAGCCCGAACTCGCCCCAATCTTCAAGGTGCGCATTGGCGAGGCCGAGTTTGGCCAGCGTGTCGCGCGTCCATTCGTTAGCTTTCTTCGCATTCGGCGAGCCGGTGAGGCGTGGCCCGATGTCGTCCATCAGTGCGCCGGCGAACTCCATTACGTGGGAGTTGTTGAGCTCCTCGTTGCGGATGCGCTGGTACATGTTCAGGTCCAGCGTCTCCGTGGCGGGCTGCACTTCGGCATAGGGATCGACCGGCGCGGGCGGCGGGGGCACGGCGGCAGGCTTGTGCTTGTCCGCTGCGCAAAGTGGGAGCGACACGGCCAGCAGGGCCGCAGCAACAAGATGAAATGCCTTGGGCATAGGGATGGTCTCCAATTGGAAAGAATAGAAACCCAACTGGAGAATTGTAGCCGGGCAAGCCGCCCGGCCACGGCGCCGGGCCCGGCGTCAGTCGTTCTTGTCCGTTTCGCCGACGGCGGCCGCAAGCAGATCGAGCGCTGCCAGCCCCGCCAGCCCCGCTGTCTTCTTCAGTCGCTCGAACCGGACTCGCCGGCCATCTGCGCCGGCAGATCCACCGCGACCAGCGCGAATCGCGTCTGGCCCGGCGCCGAGCTCTCAAAGCCCACGATGTGCTGGTGGCGCTTCGAGCCGGCCTTCAACTCAAAGCCGCCGCCCGGGTGGTAGCCGTAGTTGGTGCCATGGTTGTCGACCTGCACGTTGCTGCCGTTGTCGTTGCACGTCAGCCCTTCCGAGGTCTGCGTGGGAGTGCCCACCGGCTTCTTGTCCTGGCACGTAATCACATCGCCGTAACGCCCCAGAGCCTTCTTGTAGAAAGCCGTCACTTTGTCTTCGCCGTCGCCGGTGGAGTAGCTGACCACCTTTACCCGCATCTCCCACTCGCCGAAGCCCAGGTGCACGTCGGCCGACTTGTGCTTGTCGTCGCCGGTGGCCGGCTGCGCGTCAGGATACACAGGCAGGCCGAGATCCGCCGCCGTGGTCTGGTCGGTGTTCACGTGAATGCCGCCGAAGGGGGTGTCCACCCGGACGTTCTTATCCTCGCCGTTCGCGCCCTTCTCTACGTTGACCCTGCATCCGGCCAGTCCGGCCGCCATCACCATGCAGGCCGCCAGGCCCGCCGCGCCCAGCACCACAGCCGGCATCGAGCTCCGCGCCGAAGTTTGTGTCGAGTTCCGAATCATGGAGGTCTGTGTCAAGTTCCGAATCATGGCATTCGCCCTCTGGGGACGTTATACGCCGCCAGGGGGCAAAAGGTTCCGCAAATCGGAGGTAGTACCGACGGTCTCCAGTCTCTTTGTACCGCCGGTCTGGAGACCGGCGTTACAAGTACACTCTGAGTGAAGCTCAATGTTCCGACGGCTTGTCTTCCTTGCTGCTGGTCGCAAACAGAATCGACGCGACGAATACAGCGATGATGACCGGGACCACAACAAACGGGGAAGAGATGTGCATGGTGCAGGCTCCTTGCTGAATCAAGAATACCAGTGGTCAGTGAACAGTGGTCAGTGATCAGTGGTCAGTGATCGGTGGTCGGTCATCATTGATTGGCGAATCGTACTCCGCTCCTCGAATACCGGCTGAAGGCTCAGAGCTGATAGTGTCTCGCTACTGGCTACCGTCTACCGGCTACTGGCTGCTCCCTGCCTTCGGATAATCGACTCGGATCGTGAGGATTTCGTAGGGATGAATCGGCACCTTCACAACGTCGTGGTCGACCGTTAGCGGATCGCCCTCGGGCTGTTCCATCAGGTTCGTCACCGCCGCTGCGGTCGCGCCCGGCGGCACGTGGAAAACGGCCGTCGTCTCCTTCCCTGCCCACTCGTACACTCTAAAGATTAGGCCGTTCGCGTCCTCGGCCTTCTTGACGGCAGTAAGAACCACATCGTCGGGCTCGACCGACGCGAACGAGTGCTCGGGCGGCAGCGAACCGGCGTGCGCCGTGGTAACGACAGCCTGCAACGGATAGTCGTACTCAAATCCGTGGCGCACGGTAAGCGCGTCTTTCCAAGTTCCGGCGTGCGGGTAGAGCGCGTAGTGGAAGTGCTGGTGACCCTGGTCGGCATCGGGATCGGGCCAGGTGGGCGAGCGCAGCAAAGTAAGCCGCAGCACGTTGCCCGCCGCGTCGTAGCCGTACTTGTCCTGGTTGAGAATGCTCAGGCCGTGAATCTTGCCGTCCGGTCCTGCGCCTGAAAGATCGGCCCAACGAAGCGCCGGCACTTCGAACTGGGCTTTTTCCCAGCTATTGTCGCGCGTGGTCGGCCGCTCGATGGTTCCGTAGGGAATCTCGTACGTAGCAAAGTCGCTCGTGACGTTCAGCGGAAACGCGGTCTTGAGCAGCACGTGCGATTCGTGCCAGTCAATGTCGTTGTCGATGTCGACAATGTCGCCTTTAAGCGAAATGGTCTGGACGAACTTTGAGTTTTGCCAGTGGCTCGTAACGCGAATGGCAGGATCGGTCGAATCCTTGCCTACCAGTTCCACGCTGTCGGCTTTGTCAACCGTGATGGGAGGAACGTCGAGCGTGCCGGGATCGATGTTCCATGCGTCGTACTGCTTTGGGGTGTCTTTGAAAAACTGAAGTTGGTTGCCGCAGGCGTTCAGACCAAGAGCTTCGGTATTCGACCTCTTATCGAAGACGCTTGTGATGCATCCAGCACCCTTATCTACAATTACTCGAATGAATTGATTGTCGATCGCCATTGAGCTTGCTGTTTCCTTGGCCGTCGCCAGAATAGTTTGAATAGAATCCATTGCCGTTTCGGGCGAAAGTGCCACGACCTTATATCCAAGCGCGGGAATATCGTCGACGTGAATTGTAATTTGGGTTTCTCCAGTCTCATCGTCGACGTGGACATCGCTTTCGCCCGTAATCACGCCACGGGTTTCGTCGGTCGAGCGAACTCCCATTCGGGCGGTTGTGGGCAACTGGAGTTTCACAGTCACATCACCCGAGCGCTTCCATCCGAGCGGATTAAACAGAACTACTGCCTGACTGTTCGGCTCTTTGGTGGTTGGCGTGGTATTGACGTGTTCCGCCAGCATCTGCGTTGCCGCCGCCGAAATCTCCCCCGTCGACATCCGCACCCAGTCGTAGTCCTTTTGCGCGTCCTTGTAGATCATCGCGATGCCGGAGCCCGCGGCCAGGTCGTGGAACTGATTGAACAACACCTTCTTCCAGTCTTCGGTCAGCTCGTCCGCCGGATACTTCGCGCCGTCGAGCCAAGCCAGCGACGACCACTTTTCGGCGTTCAGCATCTCCTCTTCGCTCACGCGCATGTTGTGCTTGTGCATGGCCTGCGTGGTCATCACTCCGCGGTGGTACTCGAAGTAAAGCTCCGAGTCCCACGTGGGAATCGAAATCTTGCCGGGAACCGCGGGCGGAGGAGTGTAGCCTTTCGCAATCGACTGGTAGTTCCACGCCTTACTTTCCGGAGCAATTTCCTTCTCCAAAGCCGAGAAAAAACTCTGCGCGGTGCCGAACTCGTAATGCGGCGTCACCGGCTGCCCCCCATTCGCGGCGATCGACGCGGGGTCGGGCGCATCCCAGTGGAAGCCCTGGTCGAGCATGGCGCGCGTGGGCCCTCCACCGTGGTCGCCCACGCCGTAAAGGTCCATGATCTCGTCCATGCCCGGCGCGAGATTGCGCGCGGCCGCAAGATCGTCGCCGAGGTGCAGCGGCCTCAGGTCGTCGTTGCCATAGCCGTTGGGAAAATACGTGAGCACCTTCGATCCATCCGGCGACTGCCACCAGAACAGCTTGAACGGCAGCTTATTGGTGTCGTTCCAGCTCATCTTCTGGGTAAGGAAGTAGTCGACGCCGCTCTTCTTATAGATCTGCGGCAGTTGCCAGTTGTAGCCGAACGAATCGGGATTCCAGCCGATGCGCACGTCGACGCCATAGGCCTGCTTGTACCAGCGCTTGCCCACCAGCAGTTGCCGCACCAGCGATTCGCCGGCGGGCATGTTCAGGTCAGGCTCGACCCACATGCCGCCCACAATCTCCCAGCGGCCTTGTTCAATGCGCTTCTTGATCTCGGCGTTCAGATCAGGGTATTTGTCGGCCATCCATTCGTTGTAGGCCGCGGCCGACTGCGTGAAGGTGTAGCCGGGATATTCGTCTATCAACTGCAGCGCCGTCGAGAAGGTGCGCCGCACCACGTCGACGGTCTCGGTCCACGGCCACAGCCACGCCGCGTCGATATGCGAGTTGCCGCTGAGGTGGACGGTGGCCGTCTGGAGCAGCGGGCGGAGCGATTCCATTTGCGCCTGCGCCGCCTTCAGGCTCGCGTCGAATTTGGCCTCGTCCTGCGCGCGCGTGTCGCCGCTCGCTGTTTCGGCCGTGTCGAGTGAGGCAACTTCGACGGTGCCGATGGCCGCATTGACCGTGTCGAGCTTGCTTTGATCGCCCGGAGCAAAACTCGGCAGCAGCACCGACGCCGAGAGAAATTCCTCCTCCAGGTCCTCGGGATTCGGCCGGTTCTGGGCGAACTCGACGCGCATCGTCGCGCCGCGGAAAATCTTCACGTCGACGGTGTGCAGCAGCTTGACGGCGACGACAATTTTGTCGCCGGGATGCGCATCGTCGAAGAGGACGATCGGCTCGAGATCTTCGCCCATGGCTACGCGGCGGCCGTTGAAATAAATCATTTCGGGCATGGGTCCGTTGGCGCTGGCGTGGAATTGGACCCAGATTCGCGCGCCGGTCAGGTCGTAACCCAAGAGTGTGTCGGGGATCTGAATCGTCTGCCGGAACCAGACAGCATCGTTGGGCGCGTGCGCCAACAGCGCGACGGGCTGCCAGCCGCTGTCGTCGAGATCGGTGGCTTCGCCGTGCGGCAGGTCGCCCGGGTGCATCTTCCATGTTCCGGCGGGTAGCTGCTCGAGGCTCATCAGGCGCTCGACCACTGCGTGTTGCGGCGCCGGCAACAACGCCGCGGCGCGCTCCTGCTCGCTGACGACCACCTGACCGGGCGCGATCCGTGGTGCCAAAATCAATCCTAAAAACAGCAGAACAACCGAACCGCAGAAGCGTGCATTTACCCATCGATTCATGGCAGAGTAAACCTCCGCTGCATTGTAGCCCGTTGCGCCTTGCACACGATTGCAATGGGTTGTTAAAAAAGCCGCCGCACGCGCCTGCAACGGCTGGAAATTCCGGCACTTCCGCTCCCGCAATGCGGTATAAACGGGTGCCGTTTGATCGCCCTTTTTCCTGCCTGTGTGCGCTATCACATCTCGCCTAATGGCCACACGTTCAACATGAAGACATGGATGCCCCAAACCCGATTTCGACACTGATTTTGTTGGCTCCATGTTCGTTGCTGTTGGGCGCCGTGCTGCAGCTTTTGGTTGCGCGGTTCTTTTCTGCCCGGGCAAAAGGAATCATCGCTTTTATCACCTGCCTGCCGTCTCTCGTCGCGGTCATTGGGCTCGCGCCCGCCGTTCGCAATGGTCAGGGCATCGATCTCAATCCACTGCCGTGGGATGGGCCGCTCGCGATGGTTCTGCACGTGGATGCGCTGAGCGTCCTCTTCGCCTTTATGGGCGCGTGCATCGGCGGGCTGGTGCTGCTCTATTCCATCGGCTACATGGCGCACGATAAGGCGGCCACGCGCTTCTACGCGACGATGCTGGTCTTTATCGGCGGCTTTATCACCCTGGTGTACTGCGCCAATCTCTTTATCTTTTATCTCTGCTGGGAAGTGGTCGGCCTTTGCTCGTTCACGCTGGTCGGTTTCTGGTACACGAATCGCGAAGCCGTCGACGGCGCGCGCAAAGTGCTGCTGATGACGCACATTGCCGGCTACGGTTTGCTGGCCGCGATTTTGGTTCTCTACCACCGCGCGGGCAGCGCGTTGTGGACCGACCCCGCCGTAGCGCACAGCTTTACCGGCGGCCTCTTCGCGTTGATGCTGGTGGCGCTGGTGGCCAAGAGCGTGCAGGTGCCGCTGCACACGTGGATTCCCGAAGCCATGGCCGCGCCGACCCCGGTGAGCGCGCTGTTGCACGCAGCCTGCTACGTGAAGGCAGGCGTTTATCTGGCCGCGCGTATGCACAGCTTTGGCGCATGGCCGCAGGCGTGGGGCGAGAGCCTGATGTGGGTGGGCACAGTGACCATGGCAGTGGGCGTGATGTACGCCATGGTGCAAACCGACTTGAAGCGCATGCTCGCGTTTTCTACGGTAAGCCAGATCGGCTACATGATGATGGGCCTCGGCATCGGCACTCCGCTGGCGATTACCGCCGCGCTGCTGCACTGCCTGAATCACGGCTTTTTCAAGGGCGGGCTGTTTTTGACGGCCGGCAGTGTGCAACACGCCGCCGGCACGCGCGACATGAACCAGCTTGGCGGACTGGCCGCGAAGATGCCGCAGACGACGCTCTCGTGGTTCATCGGCGTAGGCAGCATGATGGGCATTCCACTGATGAGCGGCTTCGCCAGCAAGTGGATGCTCTACGCCGCGGCGCTGCAGGCCGGCTGGGCCGTGCCCGCTGTGGTCGCGTGGGCAGCGAGCCTGGGCACGGTGTTCCTTGGCGCGAAGGCGACCAGCGCGGTATTTCTCGGGCCTCAGACTGAGGCAACAAAAGATGCGCACGAATCGCCGCCCTCGATGGTGTGGGGCATGGGATTCCTGGCGGCGGGCAGCGTGGTTCTCGGCATCGCGCCGCAGTTGGCCGTCAACTACTTCCTCAATCCGATTCTCGCTGCGCTCGGTCTCGGCGCGGGCGTGCACGTTACGTGGCTTGGACTTTCGGCCGATGCCGGCAGCTTCTCGAGCGTAGGCGGCCTGGTGCTGGCTGTCGTGTCGATTGTGCTGGGCGGCGCGATTTATCTCGTCGCGTATGCCGCGCGGCCGGTTGCATCGTCGGGTGCGGCGCTCGCGGGGGCGGGCGGTGGGGTCTTCACTGGCGGCGAGCCGTTGGGCGAGCAGGACCGGCTCACGGCCGGCGATTTCTCTGAGATTTTTCAGGAGCACTGGCACTCCTTCTTCCGCTGGTCGAATGTCGATCGCGCGTACTTGAGCGTGTGGGATGGGCTGCAAGCGGTCTCGCGCGGGCTTGGTGTTGTGTTTGCCTGGATGGAGCGCCGCGCGACAGTGCTCATCCTCGTCTTTGCCGCGGCCATGCTGGCAGGCGTTCGCTGGCTGGCGCCGGCGGCCGTCAACGCCGCGCCTTCCTCGCCCTCGGCCATTCCGCCGTTGCTTGTGGCGGCCTGCGCCGTTGCAGCGGGCGCGCTTCTGCTTGCCGCGGTCACCATCACGACGTGGCGCAAGCTGGTTCCACTCATGCTTGTGGCCTGCGTCGCCGTGGTTGCGGGTCTTACCGTTCACGACCCCTGGTTCCGTCTCGCATTTCTCGAATTCGGCGCGCTGGTGACGATTTCGCTGGTCTGGCAGAACGCCAAAACGCAGTCGACCCGGATCGCCTACGCCACGGTCGTCGTGGTCTCGGCGGCTTCGCTCGCTCTCAGCGAACTTCTCGCGGAGCATGGCCAGCCCGGGTGGTCGCGCGCGTTGCTCTTCACCAGCGTTTGCGTCAAGCTGGCTGCCATTCCGCTCTTCTTCTGGCTGCTCAAGCTGGCAGACGAGGTTCCTGCACTGGTGCTTGGCGCCATTATCGCGGTCGTGGACATGGCGGCATTCGGTGAATTCTGCGTGGCCTCGCAGGCTTCGCCGTTCGCGCTCGCGCCGCAGGCGCTCTGGATTTACATCGCCGTGGGAACGTCGCTTCTTGCCGCGCTGCTGATGTTGACCCAACGCAGCCTCAAGCGGCTGCTGGTGCTTTCGACGGTTGAGGATGTCGGCTTCCTGCTGCTCGGTGCTGCTTCGATGAGCGCCATCGGAGCGCAGGGAGCGCTGATCGCCGCGACGACGCACGCATTGGCCAAGGCACTGCTCTTCATCTGCCTTGCTGCTCCCGAAGCTGCAGGCGCGCTTGAGACCGAGCCCATCGCACTCGCTGTGCGCTACCCGGTGAGCGCATTCGGATTCCTCTTTGGCATGCTGGCCATGCTCGGCGTGCCGCCGACACTCGGCTTCATCGGCCGCTGGCGGCTCTATTCCGTGGCGCTCGAGATCGGCATCTGGCCGCTCGTCATCCTCATCTGCTCGTCGGTGTTCGCGCTGATCGCGTACGCGTTGGCGCTCTCGAGGAACTGGTGGGGTCCGCCCGGCGAGTCCGCTTCGCCGCCCGGCCCTACAGCGCGCGAGCCGTTCGCTTTGCAGGCCGCGATCGTTATGCTCACCATTTTGCTTGTCGCCGCGGGCGCTTGGCCGAATGCATTGCATCTGCTGATGGGGGTGCGGCCATGAAACTCTGGAATCGGCTCCTTTGCTATGCCCGCCGCCGCAGCCCTTGGCTCTTCCACATGAACTCCGGCAGTTGCAACGGTTGCGACATTGAAATTGTGGCTGCACTCTCGCCGCGCTACGATGCCGAGCAGTTAGGCGTGCGCCTCGAAGGCAGCCCACGGCACGCCGACATCCTCTGCGTCACGGGCCCGGTGACGCGCAAGGCTGTGAATGCCGTTAAGACCGTTTACGGCCAGGTGTGCGGGCCCAAGGCTGTCGTGGCCATCGGCTCGTGCCCGGCCACGACGAATGTATTTATTGATAGCCGCACGCTCGCCGGGCCGCTCGACAAACACTTGCCGGTCGATGTCTTCGTGCCCGGCTGCCCGCCGCGGCCTGACGCGATCATCCAGGGCATCGCCAAAGCGGCGGAAATTTTGGCGGAGCGCGAAAGCAAGCCGCCTGAGCCCATTGTCACGCTGGTCGCCGAGACACACGAGGAGGTGCAGCCATGACCACACTCCTCACCGCACTCGCGCGATTGCTCATCTTTCCCGGCCTGCTTTTCGCCGTGCCTGCCGCGTGGTTCTTCCTCTGGGTGGAGCGCAAATCGGTGGCGCTGATGCAGGAGCGCGTTGGCCCTCCCTTCATGCAGCCGTTCTTCGATTTCATAAAGCTGCTCGGAAAGAGCACGCCGCAGCGCAGCGGCATCGCCGGCCTGCTGATGCGCGCGTGGCCGCTGATCGCGGTTTCGGCCGCTGCCGGAGCCGTCGGCCTGCTGCCCGTGCTGCCATCGTCCGGCGGATTCGAAGGCGACCTGATCCTGCTGCTCGCGCTGCTGGAGCTTCCGTCGATCTGCATCATCGCCGCCGGATTTTCGTCGCGGTCCATCTTCGGAGAAATCGGCTCGGCGCGCGAGGCGGCGCTCAGCGTCTCCTACAACGTTGTGTTTCTGCTGGCGATTGTCTCCATCGCCGCGTCGCAGCACACATTCAGACTCGAAGCGCTGGCGGCGCTGCCCAGTTCGCCGCTGCGCTGGCTCGGCGTAGTCGCAATCCTGGTCACTCTGCCCGCCAAGCTGCATATCAATCCCTTCTCACTTCCCAACGCGGAGCAGGAGATCTACGCTGGCCCGATGACCGAGTACGCCGGGCCCGAGCTGGCCATGTGGGAGCTGTCGCACGGGCTCGAATGGGTTGCGTCAACGGGTTTGGTCGCGACGCTGGTCGCTCCGCACGTTGCGGCTGCGTGGCTCGCCGGCTGCATCTTTGTTGCGCTCTCGTTTGCCGCCGTGTTGCTGCTCTCGGCGCTGGCTGCGGCCACGGCGCGTCTCGCCATCGACTCCAGTGTGCGCTTTTACTGGCAGTGCACGCTCATCTTTGCGGTTCTTGCCATTTCATCCGCGATCTTCATGAGGTTCCGGTCATGAACATTCTCACCATGATGGCGAAGAATCTGTGGCGCGGCTACCAGACGCTTCTCTTTCCCGCGCGGCCCAAGGTCACTCCGCGCTTTCGCGGGCTGGTCGAGTTCGATCCCGCGCTTTGCACCGGCTGCGCCGTCTGCCGCTTCCGCTGCACCTCGCGCGCCATCGAGTTCAAAGCCGGCAAAGGCGAGTTTACGTGGAGCTATAACCCCGGCCAATGCACTTTCTGCGGACGCTGCGTTGAAGGTTGCGCGGAGCACGCTCTCAAAGAAGGCCGCACCGAGCATGCCCTGAGCCAGGAAGAGAACACGCCGCCCATTTATCTGGCGCAGGGCGAGCTTAAAAAGTCCTACACCGTGGCGCGCAGGCCGCCCGCACCCAAACCGGCTACTGCGCCTGCCGCCGTTCCGGCCGCTGCGGCGCCCGTACCCAATCCCGCTGGAGGCGCACAATGATCGCTCTCGAAATGATTCAAGACAAGCTCGGAGCTGCAGGACCTTTGGTCGAGAGCCGTGGCACATATTGGTTCGACCCCGGCCAGGCGGGCGTTCGCGACGTGGCCCTGATCATGAAAGAAGCCGGCGCGCGCTTTGTCACCATCACCGCCTATGAACTGCCGGCCAAGGAAGGGTTCCGCCTCGAGTATCACTGGGACCTCGAAGGGCGCCTGCTCGGCGTTCCATTCCAGATTGCCGGCAACTCGATCGACAGCATATTCGACCTTTGCGAGGCCGCCGACTGGATTGAGCGCGAAGTGCACGAAGGCTTCGCCATCAACTTCGCGGGCCGCGAATACGAGCCGCTGCTGCTGAAGCCCGGCGACAAGCCGGGCGTGAATCTGCGCGAAGCTCCGGCGCCAGACGAGCCCGCTTCAGGCTTGCAGGGGCAAAAGGAGGTCGCAAAGTGAGCTACAAAATCCCCATGGGCCCATATCATCCGGGCCTGGAAGAACCCTACAAGCTCGACATGATCTGCGAGGGCGAGACTGTCCGCGACGCCGAACTGAACATCGGCTTCAATTTCCGCGGCATCGAGCACCTGGCCGAGACGCGCAACTACATTCAGGTCATTGCGCTCATGGAGCGCGTATGCGGCATCTGCTCGTTCATCCACACCCTGACGCTTTGCCAAGCCATGGAAAAGCTGGCCGGCCTCGATGCGCCGCCGCGCGCCAAATACATTCGCGTCATCATGGCGGAGCTGGAGCGTCTGCACTCGCACGTGCTGTGGGCGGGAATCGCTGCCAAGCTCATGGGCTTCAAAACCATGTTCATGACGTGCTTTGCCCTGCGCGAAAGAGTGATGGATGTGCTGCAGGCCATTAGCGGCAACCGCGTCAATTACTCCATGAATCACGTGGGCGGCGTGAATCGCGATATCGAAGACCCAATCGCGCTGGTGCCGATGATCGACGAACTGGAGCGCGAGATGATGCGCACCGTGATTCCCATCTTCACCACCAGCTCCACGGCGCGCTCGCGGTGCGCCGGGATCGGCGTGCTGACGCACGAAAAGGCCATCTCCTGCGCAGTGGTGGGGCCCACGGCCCGTGCCTCGGGCGTCCCGCAGGATTTGCGCCACGACGCTCCCTACGCGGCCTACGAGGAACTCAAGTTCGCGGTTCCGGTGGAGCAAGCGGGCGACGTGCGCGCGCGCCTCTTCGTCCGCGCTCTTGAAATCATCGAGAGCTGCAACATCCTGCGTCAGGCTCTGGCCAAAATGGCTCCGGGCGAGATCACCTCTGCGCCGGAAAAACTTGTCTTTGCGGCGGGCACGGCCACCAGCCGCGTTGAAGCGCCTCGCGGCGAAGTGATGTACAGCGTCACCTGGAAAGAAAACTCGCGCAATCCGGCCCGCGTGCACGTGCGCACACCCACCTATGCCAATATGCCGGCTGTGCGCTGGATGGTGCGCGGCGCGCGCCTCGCTGACACGCCGCTGATCCAGGCTTCCATCGATCCGTGCTATTCCTGCACCGACCGCTAGAGCGGTTCTCCGGTCACTATGCGCCATTTCCGGTGTCGTGCAGGGTGGCTTTTTCTTGATGAAAAAGCCACTTAGCAGTTGAGGCTTCGCCATACAGCAACTGGAGAACCGCTGTAGGCGCCTGATAGAAACGCACACGCGAGCGCAATGGCCCTCAACTCATCGGGCTTCGCGGCTGTCTCGTCGGCTTTTGGACCGCCGACTTACTGGCTCGCCGGCTCGTTGCCCTAATTCTTGCTTTCCAAGGTCACGTTGTGGGCCTGCGCCAACTTCTCGAGGACCTGCAGGTGCTGGCTGAGCACCGGCGTATCCATCTGCGCCAACTGTTGCACGGTCGGATCTTGCGCTGACTGCGCTTCGTCCTTGAAATCCTTCAGGTCGCTTTGCTGATCCTTCATCATGGCCTTGATAAAGGCAGCATCGAAGTCCGCGCCCGACAGCGTTTGCATCCTCGCGATCTCCTGCTTGTCTTTCTTCGACGGCTCCTTGGGCTCGCTTACGCCCAGTTTCTGAGCGACGGGTTTGAGCTGCTCGTTCAGTTGCTGGTGAATCTGAGCCATCTTCTCGCCGAACTGCTTCACATCGTCGCTGGTCGATTTCTGCGCGGCCAGTTGCCCCATCTGAACCTGGGCCTGGCTGTCTTCAAGCGTTTTACGCACGAATGACTGGTCGACAATCGACGGCTGGGCCTGGGTATTGTTTTGCGCACCGGGCATGTTTTCGCCGGCGTTGCCGGGGACATTTTGTTGCCCCGGCGCAGGGGATTGCTGTCCCGGCGTCTGTCCTCCGCCGCCGGGCATCTGGGCCATCAAAGCCGCGCACGCCAACAACGCAACCGCCGCCCCGATGGGGATCTCCTTGCTCAATCGCCATGAATTCATTTCACTTTCTCCTTTCTCCCTGGAAAGAGATTTTGCTTCCCGCCCGTGACCCCTGCCCGTCGCGCGTGGCTCTTACCGGAAACAACACGCACATCTTCGCTGGCATGGCTCTCCGGGCTCTTAGCCTTCCTTCGATGCCGGCGCGCGTGTGCGGAGTTGCCCTCTTCACACCCCCAGATTTGTGCCATTTGCTTTGCTTCTACCAACGGCCTGCTGCTTCGCTTGCTTCCTCTGGTCCCTATGTTCCTGTCTCTACTGGTTGTCCTGGTCCCTGGTTCACTGCTTTTATCCCCGCAAACCGGGGAAATGCTCTACTCTGGCATGGAGCGTCGATGACAAGCTACTTTTCCAGGATCCGGGAAGCGCTTGTGCAGGCCTTCATTCACGACGTGGTCAACACGTCGAAAGCGGCCGCCTATTCCGGAATGCTCATGTTTTTCCCAGCCCTACTGGTGATTACCACACTGTTGGCGCAGGTGGAGGAAGATTCCACGCTCGTCGGCGAGGCGCGAGGAGTCTTCGAGCAGTTCCTGCCGCCCGACACGCTCGATCTCGTGCAGTCCTCCATCCTCACGCACCATCTGCACTCCGGCCAGCTGATTCTCTCCGCCACCTGCCTCAGCCTCTTCGCAGGGTTGGGAGTGATGCTGTCGCTGATGGAGGGGTTTCGCCGCGCCTACCGGCTGTCGCCCGAAAGCTGGACCTTCTGGGGCCGCCGCGCCCGCGCGCTGATGCTGGTGTTCATCGCACTCATCCCGCTCTCGATCGCCTCGATGGCCATCGTCTTCGGCCACGAGATCGAACATTGGATGATCCAAAACTCCGGCCACGAACTGCATCATGTTGTGATCTTCTTCTGGCGCGGCGTGCGATGGCTGGTCACGTTCGCGGCCATCGCCACCGTCCTTACCGCTCTCTATCATTTCGGTACCAAACGCACCGAGCATTGGCTCTGGGTGGCTCCCGGAGCCATCGCGGGCACATTCATCTGGTTTCCGATCACCCTCGCTTATGGCTGGTACGTCACCAGCGTGGCGAACTACACGCGGCTTTACGGATCGTTCGCCGCCGGAATCGCCACTCTGGTCTGGCTTTACTTCACGTCGTTCAGTGTTCTGCTGGGCGCGGAGTTGAACGGGGTTCTTTACCAGGAGCGACAACACCAATTGACGAGGAAAACTGCAACTCGCGAGCACGCGAAACTCTCCAACTGACCGCGCAAGGGCGTCGATCAGCCCTGTGTTCACTTCCTCCCGTAGTTCCTCAGTCCCGTTTTTCTATTCCCTATTCCCTTTTCCCGCGTTTCCGGCCTCTTCGTTCGGTCCATTTACAATAAGAGCAGTCGCGTCCCCTGCTCTGTTTCACCCACTGAAGAACTTCCCTTTCTTGCCCAACAGGCATTTCATACGGAGCCGCACTGATGCCCTTTGCCGACCTGAATCTGACCGAATCCCCATCGCAGCGCCGCGCCAAGATTGTCGCCACGCTTGGGCCGGCTTCAAACACCGAGCCGGTCATTCGCGACATGATCCACGCCGGAGTGGACGTTGTGCGGCTCAACTTTTCTCACAGCACGCATGAGCGCAAGATCGCGGTCATCGAGAAAATACGCAAAGTGAGCCAGGAGGAGCGCAAGCCGCTCTGCATCCTGGCCGATCTACAGGGGCCCAAGATCCGCACCTCGCTGCTCAAAGAGCATCAGCCCGTTCTGCTTAAGGAGGGTCATCGCCTCACCATTACGCCGCGCGAGGTGCCGGGCACCGCATCTCTGGTTGGCACCACTTTTAAGACTCTGGCTGAAAACGTAGAGCAGGGCTCGCGCATCCTGCTCTCCGACGGGCTGATCGAGTTGCGCGTTCACGAGATCGCCGGAGAAGACGTAGTGTGCGACATCATCAACGGCGGCATGCTGGGCGAAAGCAAGGGCATCAACCTGCCCGGCGTCCTGGTGCGCACGCCATCGATGACGGAAAAAGACTCCGTCGATCTCGAGTTCGCACTCAATCACGGCTGCGACGCCATCGCGGTCTCGTTTGTTCGTACAGCGGAGGACGTCGCGCTCGTTCGCAATCGTGTGGCTGCGCACGGCGCCGATACCTGGATCATCGCCAAGCTGGAAAAGCCACAGGCCGTCGAGCATCTCGACGCCATCCTGCAGGTGGCCGACGGCATCATGGTGGCGCGCGGCGATCTGGGCGTGGAAGTTCCCCCGGAAAAAGTTCCCGCTATCCAGAAGTACATCATTCGCCGCGCCGCCGAGTACTCGAAGCCCGTCATCACCGCCACGCAGATGCTGGAATCGATGATCGAAAACCCGCGCCCCACGCGCGCCGAGGTTTCCGACGTGGCCAACGCCATTTATGACGGCACTGACGCCGTGATGCTCTCCGGCGAGTCGGCTGTGGGCAAGTACCCGGTCGAAGCGGTGGAAATGATGGCGCGCATCGTGACCGAGACCGAGCAACACATGCGTGAGAATCTCGAACCCCAACTGCGCGAGCGCCGTAGCGGGCTGACCATCGCCGAGACCATCTGCGAAGCCACGGCACATGCCGCCGACGACCTCGACCTGCGCGGCATCGCGCTCTTTACCGAGTCAGGCTCCACCGCACGCCAGCTCTCGAAATACCACCCCGCCGCGCCGATCTTTGCACTCAGCCCGCTCGATGTCACCGTCAATCGGCTCAACCTGCTCTGGGGCACCACGCCGATTCGCTGTCCCAAGGTCAACTCGACCGAAGCTCTCGTCGACTGCGCGGAAACTCTGCTCGAGAAGGGTGGCTACATCCGGCCGCGCGAGGTCATCGCTATCGTCGCCGGCACGCGTACCAAATCCGGCTCAACCAACTTTCTGCGGCTGCATGCCATGGGCGAGAATCTGCTCAACGGATTGCGTTTCCGCGCGCCCAGGACGGCGGCCGCGCCTGAAGCCGCCGCGCCCAAAAAGCGACGCGCCGCACGTACCGCCAAAGCGGCCGAAGCACCGCAATAGCACCACGCCCCCAGCACAACGTCGCCCGCCCAAACCGCCTCGTAGCAACTCTTTGTTCCGCCGGGTGTATGCTGAGTCGTTCCCCAAACAGCATGCTGCGAGCTGGCTCCATGCGCAGCCAGGGAGAAATCATGTTCGAGGGTTCGACGTTTAATCCGGGTTTCCTGGATGTGGTGATTGGCATTCTGGTGGTGCTTCTCATCGTCCTTATCTTCAAATCCATCTATAGCATCGGCCCAACGCAAATCGGTTTGGTCCGCAAGCGGTTTGGCGCAAAATTGCCCGGCAGTAACCCGGTGGCCTTCAAAGGCGAGGCGGGTTACCAGGCTGAGTTGCTCATGCCGGGCCTGCGCTTCAAGTTCTGCCTCATCTATGCCGTCGCCAAGCATCCATGGGTGCAGGTGCCCGCGGGTCAAATCGGCGTAGTCATTGCCCAGGTGGGCGAGGCGACGCCGATTGGCGCGAAATCCGGTGTCTACAAAACCGAGTTCGGCAACTTCACTGATGTTTCAAACTTCGTGGCACACGGCGGCCAGAAAGGCGTGCAGAGGCCGGTTCTCTCTCCCGGAATGCTCGCGCCGATTCATCCTGTGGCGTTCCTGGTTATCACCAAACCCTATGTCTTCGGCGTTCCCATCACCGACGCATACCGCACGCTGGCCCAACAAAAAGGCTGGCTCACCTACGAAGCCTTCGGGCTCGATGAACGGCAGCTCGAAGTCACGCGCATTGCGCCGCGGCCGACCGAGGGCGGCAAAGTCGTCGACATGATCGGCATCGTGACGGCCCTCGAAGGCCAGCCGTTGCCGGCCGGCGCCATCGCCAGCAGGCTGGGAACATTCGAGGACGTCGAGACGCTCGAGAAGCTCCCCGCCACAACCGACTTTCAGCTCATCGCCGCCATCCTCGGCACCAAGAACACCCTGCACAACAACTACCAGGACTTCCAGCAATTCCTCGATGCGGGCGGCAAGATCGGCCTGCAGCACGATCCGCTGCTCTACGGCGCCTTCAACCTCAATCCGTTTCTGGTGCGCGTCGAGCAGGTTCCCATGCTGGTCGTCGAACAGGGCCAGGTCGCGGTCATCAAGGCCTACGTCGGCCTGCCCACGCAGGACACTTCCGGCGCCGACTTCAAATTCGGCAGCCTGGTGCGGCCGGGACATCAAGGCATCTGGCAGGAAGCGTTGCGCACCGGCAAATATCCCATCAACCCGCGCATTTATGACGCGAAGGTTGTCCTCACCGCAATCCTCAAACTCGACTGGGCCAAGGACGTCACCGGCGCGCACGGCCTCGACGCGCGGCTAGAGCCCATCATCGCCAAAAGCAACGAGGGCTTTGTCTTCGCCATCGATCTCCAGGTCCTGATCCACGTGCCCGACACCAAGGCCCCGCGCGTGATTTCCATGGTCGGCTCCATGGAGAATCTGGTGAACGAGGTCTTGCAGGCGGCGGTCGGCAACCTCTTCCGCGACAAGATCGGCGGCATGGAAGCCATCAAGTTCATCCAGACCCGCCAGATCGTCCAGGAAGAAGCATTCGAATACATCCAAAGGAAGCTCAGCGAATACGAGATCGAAACCCGCGGCGTCTACATTCAGGACGTGATCTACCCGCCCGCGCTGGTTACGGTGCTCACCAATCGCGAGGTCGCGCACCAGGAAGTGGAAACCTTCAAGATGCAGCGGCAGGCGCAGGACCAGCGCATCGAGACCGAGAAGGCCCGCGGCACCGCCGACATGCAGGCACAGCTCGCGCAATCAGCGGTCGGCGTGGACATCAAGAAAAACAACGCCGAGGCGCGCAAGGCGGAAGGCGATGGCGAGGCCTCATTCATTGAGCGCACCGGCACAGCGCAGGGCGCGCAGGTTCGCGCAGTGGGGCTGGCTCGCGCAGAAGCGTATCAAAAGCAGGTGGCCGCGTTGGGCCAGGGTGCCACAGCCCTGGTGAATGCCATCGAGGCACTCTCGCGAAGCAACGTACCATTCATGCCCAACACGCTCGTTGCCGGAGGCGGCGGCTCGGTCGGCGGCGTTCTCGAAGGTCTGGGCGCGCTGCTGATGCAGAAAGTCGGGCCGGGCGGTTCAACGGCTCCGAGTGCGTCGGCTAGTTCCGGCGTTTCGGCAGCTCCGAGTGCAGCAGTCGCTCCGGTCGCTCCGGTTGCTCCGGCGGCCGCACCCGCCGCGCCGGCGCCTCCACCTTCGAAATCGTCGAAAGGGTAAGAGCCGCGATGGAAATGTTCGTGCCTCCCGGGTTCCAAAATCGGGACCCGGGGCATTCTCTGTCGTGGTGAGTCTGTATTCCAAGGAACCGGGCCACCCGCCTCCGCCGGTTGACTACCGGGTTGCTCTGGACTAGGGTTGCGACCTGGGAAAGGATTTTGTCTCCGGTGTCCTGGGCCCTTTTGTTGGCCACGTCAGGAACTCTATTGCCAGGGGAACCACAAGGGAGGATGGGGCACCAGCTCACTCACCAGGCCAAGACGATGATGGCTCGCAAAATCACGATCATGGCGCTCATAGCCGGTATCGTTCTTGGTGCCGCGGCCACAGAGGGCTTTAACGTCTACCGACAGTCGCAGGACCGCTATCGCCAGTCCCATGACAGCCAGATTTTCCAAGAACGACTGCGCTGCAAGGCTGCTGCTGAGGCCTATGTGAAAGAGAACACTGACCTCAACGACAACAGCGTGACGGGGAGGAGTGTGACACTGGAGAAGGTGGATTACAGCCCTGCCCGAAATAGCTGTGTCGCTGAACTGGAAGAGGCCACCTACTTTCGCGGGGGGGCACTGGTATTTGAAAGCGTGCGAGACCTGCTTTCGGGGGAGAATATAGTCTCCAACGAGTGCACTAAAGGCTGTGAGTTACTGAAGCTTAATCTGGTCAACACCGAATTTGATTACATTATGAACAATGCCTCTATACCCGTGGATGTCCTAAAGGAGTGGGGTGACACAGAGTCGAGCTATAAAAAAGCTTTCGGTTCTATTCCCGACGCTCCCCCGTCACAGCACAAATCGGCACCCCTTTCCAGGCGGTAGAATTGCTCCAGATTCGGCTAGCTGGGTTCCGCCCGCTTAGGTCAAATTAAGGATAATCAGGGACATTTAGTTCATATTTTATAAAATATTCCGCCAGGGCTTGAACAACTTCAAGGTCTGCTGACAACCGATGCAGATGCGTGAGATCGTCCGGATCAATCAATGGGTCTGAGAATGCATGTGCAACAGCGCAGCGACCTGATTCGAATAGATATGCAGCGACATCCGGCTCAGTATTTGATAGAGCCAGTAGTCGGTCTTGCAGGTATCTCTCCGTTAGGCGTGGTAGGGTCGCTTTTATCCAAGCCTTTTGAGCAGGCCCATCCTTGTGGAGGATGTTGATAATCTTAAAAAAACCAAGAAACTGGTATGGAATGCTGTTGACGGACATTGCCTCACGGTAGAGGGCTACGGCAAGTTGTTGCTTTGTGTCGAGGAGAGGATTCCATCGAATCAGAAAATTACGATCAATGCTTCGCGCGAGACTCATCTTAGGAACCGCACAAGGCACCGTATTCCCAGACCAACCATAATTGTTTTGAAGGGATTGCTTGTCGGCCCAAGATACTATGCTCAGAAAACGGTTCACCGTGGTCATTTCGTCCAGGTTGTCGTTACTGTGCGTTTCGAGATGGATAGATGCGCAATTTTTGTCTGTCTGGGGCATGAGAATAAACCTCGTGGTGCCGAAGCTGACCTCAATTTGAGAGTCTGGCCAACCACATTCGCCCGAAACGCCAAGATTCATCCACCGGGTCATAGCTCTCCTTCGGGGGTACCCAGATTTGACCGACCAAGAATAACTGGGCGCCTCAGGTCTCGATCTCGAGAACTGGGAATACCAGAATAAAGCAATCGGCGGGTGGCCCCGTTCTCAGGAAAGCAACCTCACCACGACACGGGGTGCCCCGGGTCCCGATTCTGAGACCCGTGAGACCACGGAACTCAACCCGCCTTCTCCTGGTACCGGAATGCTTCGGGCAGCTGGTTTCCGCGCTGAACCTGCTTGCCTTTACTTCCCAAACAAGCTCAGCGGAATCGCGTCGCCCATCGCCTTGTATCCCGCGGGACCGGGATGCAGGTGGTCGCCGCAGTCGTAGGCCGGCAGCATGCGGTCGGGATGATCGGGATCGCGCACCACGGAGTCGAAATCGATGACCGCGTCGAAGGGCCCCTCTTCGCGAATCCATTTGTTCACTGCTTCGCGGTCGCTCTCGTTGAGCGAGCCCGGCTTCGCGTAGAACGAGCCGACGAAAGGAGTGATGGTCGCGCCGTACACGCGAAGGCCATGGGCATGCGCGCTGGCGATCACTTGTTCATACGCTGCGATGATGCGATCGACCAGCGCCGCGTGCACCTCGGCCGGAGCATCGGGCTTGCGCGACAGCGAGCCCAGGTCGTTGACGCCCTCGAAGACAATCACCCAGCGCACGCCGGCCGGCGCCAGCACGTCGCGATCGAACCGCGCGAGCACATTCGGGCCCAGCCCGTCGGTGAGCAGGTGGTTGCCGCCGATTCCCTGGTTCGATACGCCGATGTTCTGCATCTTCTTCGAGGCTTGCAGCCTCTTGGCCAGCTCATCGGTCCAGCGGTCATTTCCATTTGTGGTGGATGCATGGCCATCGGTGATCGAGTCGCCCAGCGCGACCACCACACCTGCGCCCTTCCTGGCGGGCACGTCGATCTCGGTCAACTGGTACCAGTGGTCGATGTGCTTCGCATCGGGCAGATCGGCCGCGCTCACCTGGTCGCCGTGCACGTAGTAGGTTGTCGACCGCGAGCCCGGGTGTCCGGTCTCGGGCGAGGGCGGCTCATCGAGGTGGAACGTGACCGCAACATCGGAGAGCGGCGCGACCGTCGTCTCAATCGGATCGGACATATACTCCGCTCCCGGCGGAATCGTCACGTCCGGCTTCCCGGCAAACGTGAGCGCGTGATCGGTCGCAGGATCGATGGCCGCGGAAGCGGGCGACGGCGGATGCGCGATGTGCACCGACGTAAAGTGCAGCGCGTCCTTGCCGAACGCGTTCGACAGATGCACGCGCAGCGTGCTCCCGCCCAGCGACAGGTGAACGATCTGCCGGATCGTCGCATCGCGCATGTCGTCAGGCGGCAGCGCATTCTGCGGCTCGGGAATCTGCTGCGATGTGCCCCAACTCGACACCCAGGCGTCTGTTTTTGCGCCGCTCTTCTGAGCCAACGCGCAACTTGCGAACGCCAAAAACCATGCAATGACTGCAACTTTGCCCGAAAGTCTCATAGCTGATGATTTAGTATGATCCTCGAAGAAATTCAACTCCTCAAAAAAACGTTGCAAGCATATCACCCCGGAGCACAGCCATGCATCCCAGCTTCAAGCCTGCCATTTTCGTGTTTGTTGTTGCCGCCGCAACCGTTCTTCAAGCGCAAAATCCGTGCAAGCCGGTCACGTTTACGGCCGAGCAGGATCACCAGAACATGATGGATCAGCTTGGGATCAAGGCGCTGCGCCCCGGATTCAGCGGGAACGAGAATGCCCCGAACCACGCCAACTACGACGAGGCAAAGGCCAACCCTTACCCAAACGTCCCTGATCCGCTCACGATGAAGGACGGCAGCAAAGTGACCACGTCCGAGACGTGGTGGAAGGACCGCCGCCCCGAACTCGTCGACATGCTTTCGAAGTACGTCTATGGCTTCGTGCCTGCCAAGGTTCCCTCGGTTCATTGGACCGTCACGGCCGTCGATCACGAATTCATCGGCTTCACTCCCGTCATCGCCAAGGACTTGATTGGCGTGGTCAACAACTCGGGCTGCCCTGCCATCAGCGTCAAGATTCATATGACGCTGGTGACGCCGGCCAACGCTGCCGGCCCCGTTCCCGTGCTCATGGAGTTCACGCGCGCCGGCTTCCCCAATCCCAATGAGCCGCGCGGCGACGATCTCGACAAGATCAACAAAGCGATGAAGGCGCAACTCCTCAAGCAGGACCCGTCGCTGAAGCAGGTTTTCGCAGACCATCCGGCATGGGAGCCGTTCCCGGAAGCCCCGTTCTTCGTGCCGCCGCAGTTGAATGCCGACGGCGATCCTCCCAACGAGTGGCAGCTCGTAGCCGCCGGCTGGGGCTTCGTACGCTTTGACCCGGCAAGCGTGCAGGCTGACAACGGCGCGGGCCTGACGCGCGGCATCATTGGCCTGGTGAACAAGGGCCAACCACGCAAGCCCGATCAATGGGGCGCGCTGCGCGCATGGGCCTGGGGCGCAGGCCGCGGCCTCGACTACCTCGAGACCGATTCCGCGGTGGACGCGAAACACGTCGGCATCGAGGGCGTGTCGCGCTACGGCAAGGCGGCGCTGGTCACAATGGCCTTCGAACCGCGCTTCGCCATGGTGCTGGTCGGCTCTTCAGGCAAAGGCGGAGCCACATTGCTGCGACGCAACTTCGGCGAGGGGGTGGAGAACCTGGCGACGGGCGAGTACTACTGGATGGCCGGCAATTTCATCAAGTACGACGCGAGCGACGCCACCTTTGGCGCGATGAACCCCGGTGACCTGCCCGTCGATTCCAGCGAGCTGATCGCGCTCTGCGCGCCGCGACTCACCTTCATCAGCTACGGCGTTCCGGCGAAAGGCGACGCCAAATGGCTCGATCACGAAGGCAGCTTTATGGCGACCATCGACGCCAACCGCGTTTTTGCGCTGCTCGGCGCAAAAGCTCTCGACATCGCCGGCGACTACAAAACCGCAGTCATGCCACCCGTCAATGAGGGCCATCTCGACGGCCAGCTCGCCTGGCGGCAGCACGATGGCGGCCACACCGACGCGCCCAACATGAAGTGGTTCATCCAGTGGGCTGACAAGTTCATCGGCCACACACCGCCGCAGTAGGAAATGAAAACGGCGGGTTCGCGCCCGCCGCTCTCTCGCTCATCGATCTCTAATCTCTGGCCTCTGTTTTCCCGATCTCTTGTTCCCTTGGTCCCTTGTTCCCTGCCTTTCAATCGTCGTCGGGCGGCCCGCTGTCCACTTCGCGGATCAGGAGGTCTGCCGTCACCTTGGTAGGAACAGGCGCGAAGGCCGGCGGTTTTTGCGTGAAATCGAAGCATTCAAGATAGGCATCGCTGCCTGCGTCGCGCGCGTCCAGAGTGCCCAGGTCAAAGTTGTGCTCGATAAACGAAATGAATCCGCTCGCCTCGTGGAAGTGATGCGTGATATAGCCGTGCTTCGCGTAAGGCGACACAACGAGAAGCGGAACGCGGAAGCCGGGCCCCATCGCATCCATGTGCGGTGGAATCACATGGTCGTACCAGCCGCCCCAGTCGTCCCAGGTAATAAAGATGGCCGTCGAATTCCAGTAGGGACTGTTGCCGATGGCATTCACGATCGAGGCTATCCAGTCCGGCCCTTCGCTGCCTGAGCCGGGATGATCGGAGTGCGCCCAATCGGGAACGATCCACGTAACCTGGGCCAGCTCGCCATGCTGGATGTCGACGATAAAACGGTTCGATGGAGAGATAATCTTCTCGTCCCAGTCCTTGCCGTAACGGATGTGCCGGACGGCCTGATAGGCCGACAGGATGTAGAAGCCATCGCCGCTGCCGGGGGCGTAATAGCGCCACGTTACGCCTTTCTCATCCAGCAGGTCGGCAGCCGTTGTGTAGTCGAAGCAAGGGTAGACGCCGGGGAGCTCGGTGCCATTGGGTCCAATCAGCGCGGCCCGCGTGTCGGGCGCCGCGTCACAACCCCATATCGAGCCGCTCGGATTCTCAGCCACATTCGCCGCTTGCCCCGCGATCATGTATTGGTGCGCTACAAAGCTGGGGCCGGTGTTGGACTGGAACATCCGGTCACCGAGCACGTATTGCCGGGCCAGCATCCAGTAAGGCTCTACATCTTTTTCGGGAACGTATGAGTACGGCAACGTGGAACCGTTCTGAGCGAACCCATCCATCTTTCCCTGGTCCCAATCCTCCCACCAGCGCTTGTGCGAGTGGCTGAAATCGTTCGCGTCGCCGAGCGAAATCGGTTTGAGCGGGATCAATACACCGCCATTCCAACCGCTTTGAGCGGTGTCGGCGCCGGGAAAACCGTTGAACAAGTTGTCGAAGCTGCGGTTCTCCTGCATGATCACGACGATGTGGTCAATGGGTGAACCAGGAATCGGAGTGACAGTGCTTTGGGGCACCGGAGGCGAAGGAGAGAGGATCACTGAAGCGCCGCATCCAACGAGTCCCAAAAACAGCCACGCGCCCAAAGACAGGAAGATCACGAGCGACAGACCCACATAGACGCGGCGGCGCACCAAGGCACTCATCCCCGCCGACTGCCGTGACCTCTGCCTTTGCATCTCGCCAACCTATCCTGAAAACGCTGAGCAACGATACACTCGATTTTCCTGCATGCCAGTGATTTTAATCACTCCATTACATTTCAGTGACATTCCTTTGGAGGTTTTTGGGCGAGTCTTTGGTTTGCGCCTGCAGGTTACCTTTCAGCCATCCGCTCGCCTGTAACACACGACTATACAACAACCTGCGCGACACCCGACCTGCGTCAGTGATGGCAACAAGAGTCCCGACAGGACCGCGCGGTGGAAAACGGAGGTATAGTCCTTTCGAAATCCAAACTATCCGCTGAGAGGGACCATGGCACGCCTTCGCACGCAGTCTGTGGCGGTTGCGTATTGGTTGATTTGCGCATTCCTGGTTGCGGCATCGTTCGCCGGGATTTCCGGAGCCGGCCGCGTCTCCGGCGGTTCAAGACTCCGGCGGCAGCGATTGAAAAGTGCCCGTGCCGTTTTGGACCGACACTTCCCGAATGGAGCGGCAGGTGACGGTACCACACCTTGCCTTTTTGCACAAGACTTGCAATTTTTCCGCATCACCCCTACTATCCGCAATAGAAACCGGCCTGCAAAGCAGGTGGGTGATCAACGCTGGTTGAACCTACATTCATTGAACAGGAGCTCGACTCGATCATCGGTTCTGTGTGCCGTGTCCGCCAGTCCGGAATGCCTAATGAACCGCGGGGAGCTCCACCGTCCTAGGACGGGTTCACCGGCGCATTGCTCACGGCCAAGTGGGCCGGGTTCTACTTTCCCTTCCGATCCGCCGGATTTCCCTCTCGATCATCCGCATCCGATAGCCGAATCTCTTATCCTGTCTTGAAGTGCATCCAGTCCTCTTCCACATCGGGTCAATTTTGATCCCGTCGTATGGCGCGATCACTGCATTCGGCGTGCTGGTGGCGCTGGCGCTTACACAACGTACCGCGCGCATGGTGCGCGTAGACGCGGCCAAGGTGTGGAATCTCTGCATCCTGAGCCTCTTTGCCGCTCTGGCCGCCGCGCGCCTGCTTTTGGTCGCAGCCAACTGGAACGCTCTTCGCCTTCATCCGGCTTGGCTGCTGGGCCTGGCCATGGTGCATCATCCGCTGCTGGCCGGCACGGGCGCGGTGGCCGGCTTTGGTTGCGCAGCGTGGTACGCACACAGAGCAAAACTCCCATGGCGCGCCACGGCCGATGCGTTGGCCCCGCCGCTCGCCGCGGGCCTGGCATTCGAGCAGATCGGTGCGCTGGCCGCCGGCTCCGGCTACGGCATCGACGCGGGGCCTCGCGTGGGCTGGGCCATCATCTACACGAACCCTCTGGCGGCCATCTGGAGCGGCACACCGCTGGGCGTGCCGCTGCATCCTGTGCAGGCCTACGCGGCGCTCGCGTTTCTCGCGCTCGCCATTCTGCTTTGGGTCTGGCTGCCGCTCCAGCGGCGCGTGGGCGACGTGGCGGGCCTGTGGCTGATGGGCGCCGGAGTGGCCATTTTCCTCACGGAGCTGTGGCGCGATCGTGTGGGCCGCGGTTCGCTCTTCCACGGCGCGATCGACGGGCCGCAAATCGCTGCAGTCTTTCTTGTATTCGCCGGCGCGCTGGTCGTGCGCGAGCACAAAGGCGCGCCGCGCGCCGAAAGCCGAGCAGCGACCACCGAAGACGGCGGAGGCGCAGCGTGACTGCCGCACGCACCATCGCCGTGCCTGCCGATGCGAAGGCCAGGCGCCTTGACGCGTTCCTCGCGGCCGAACTCGACGGTGTCAGCCGTTCGCGCGTTCAACTGCTCATCGACCAGGGCGACGTGCTGGTGAATGGCGTCCGCGAGAAGCCCTCGCTCAAACTGCGCGGCGGCGAGCGGATTGTGATCACGGGAGATCCGCGCCCCGCGCCCCTCAAAGCAACGCCTGAAGCGATCCCGCTTGATGTCGTCTATGAAGACGACGATCTGGCCGTGGTGAACAAGCCGGCCGGCATGATGGTGCATGCGGGTTCAGGACAGAGTGACGACGCGCGCAGCCGCGGAACGCTGGTCAATGCCCTGCTCCACCGCTTCAAGTCGCTCTCCACTACGGGCGGAGAACTGCGGCCGGGCATCGTTCACCGGCTCGACAAAAGCACCAGCGGCCTGATCGTCGTGGCCAAAAACGACCGCACGCACGCCGCTCTCGGAGCGATGTTCGCCGGCCGCCGCGTGCACAAGACTTATATTGCTCTTGTGCACGGCTGGGTGGCTCGCGACAAGGGCACCATCAGCGCAGCGGTCAGCCGCGATCGGGTGCGCCGCACACGTATGACGACGCGCCCCAGCGACAACGCCCGCGCGGCGATTTCGCACTACGAGGTGCTGCGCAGAATGACCACCCGCTTCGGCAAATTCACCCTGCTGCGCATGCGTATCGAAACGGGACGCACCCACCAGATCCGCGTGCACCTGGCGTCGATCGGCCATCCCGTTGCCGGCGATACGCTCTACGGCGGAGCGGCGCAATTGACGACGCCGCCTGCTGCCGTGACCGCACGCGGCGCCCGCCGGAAATCGGAGCCGGAGCGGCTGAAGCTCGGCCGCAACTTTCTGCACGCGGCAAGGCTCGAATTCGCGCACCCGCTCACCGGCAAGCCGCTCCAGTTCGAAGCGCCGCTGCCCGGCGAACTCACCGCTTTCCTTGAACGGCTTGAACGTGTCTAAAGCTGCGGGCCCTGCCGCCGCGCGATAATCGGTCTTCGGGAGGGCTGACAAAAGTACCTCGGATGTCAATCCCCGCAGCCATTCGTTAAGCGCAGCGATTGCTAGAATAAGATCGTGATGACCACCCAGCTTTTCCCGCCCCAGCCCGGCCTTCATGCGCGCCTGCGGCGGTTTTACCCGCTTGCCCTGGCGGTTGCGCTGTCGTGCGCCGCTGCGTTTGCCCAGCAGCCCGCGCCCTCCGCCGTTCCACCCGCGACGCAGCCGGCCCAGGGCGGCACGCCTGATTCCGACGCCGGCAGGATCCGGGTCACTGTGAACGAGGTCCCGCTGATTTTCACGGTCACCGACCGGCACGGCCATTACATTCCCAACCTGAAGCAGAATGATTTTACCCTTCTCGACGATCAGAAAGCGCCCGCGAAGGTGGACTCATTTCACCAGCAGATCAATCTTCCGCTGCGCGTGGGCATTGTCATTGACGCCAGTTCGTCCATTCGCTCGCGCTTCCAGTTTGAGCAGCAATCGGCCACCGAGTTTCTGCTCCAGGTGCTGAAGGCACGCAACGACCGCGCCTTCGTCATGGGATTCGATGTGACGCCGACGGTGACCGCGGATTGGACCAACGATCCAGACGCGCTCGAGTCAGGCATCAACAAGCTGACGCCGGGCGGCGGCACCGCGCTCTTCGACGCCGTCTACACCGCCTGCCGCAGCAAGCTGCTCACCGAACGCGGCCCCGAGCCTTTTCGCAAAGCCATCATCCTCATCTCCGACGGCGACGACGATCAAAGCCGCGTCTATCTGCCCGAGGCCATCAAGGAGTGCGAGCGCGCGGAGACCATCATCTACGCCGTCAGTACCAACTGGACGCCGAGCCGCGGCCCGGGTGACAAGGTTCTGCAGGAACTTGCGGAGGAGACCGGCGGTGAGGTCTTTTTCCCGCCGTCTGTTGAAGAGATGGCGGTGAGTTTTAAGGAAATTGGGGAAGAGCTTCGAAGCCAATATGCGCTGGTCTATACTCCGGCCGATTTCATAGCCGACGGCTCCTACCGAACGATCTACCTCTACTGTTATGACCGACGCTACCAGGTGCACGCGCGCAAGGGTTATTTCGCCACGGGCCAATAAGGAAGTCGCCGGGGCGACGGCAGCACACCTCCTATCGTGAGATTTCTTTCCTGCGAGAGCGCTGACATCGCCGCGCTCTTGCTTTTGCCCCCGCATTGCCGATCTCAGGGCCGCGCCTTCTGTCCCAAACCAGGACAAGTCCCCGCTCTGCTGTTCCAAATTGATCCGGCCCCTTACTCCAATACCCACTTCCTCATCCAAATGACTGCGCCGCACGATGAACTAGACGTGGGAGGTTCCGGCATCTCATGAAGACCTGCCGCGGAGCGAGGGATTTGCGGTGATCCGTCAGGCAATATCGTGCGACATCTGCGCAACGGAGAAGCGGCAGACCAATCATTGGTTTGTCGCGTACGAACAGGGCGGAGAGCTTCGCGTTAGCGGCTGGAGCTCGCGCCACCGGCTGCGTCCAGGCGCAAAGCATCTCTGCGGACAAACCTGCCTGCACAAGCTGGTGGATGACTTCGTGGCCCGGTCGATTGCCGTGCGCGCGCAGCGTCCGGCGGACGAAACGGAGGCAGCGCCCGCGACGCACGTCGACACGAGCCTTACCTCGGGGGCTGCTTACACCGAGCCGGCGTCGCCACGAGCGAAGCTTCAACCGGCGGCTGAAGAGACCGAATCATCCGCGCGATTGCTCACTCCGCCGGAGCGGGTGCTGCCTAAGCCGATTTACCGGCCTCAAACGGAATTGCTGACGATGCCATCGCGCCCGCACCCAGGGGAAAACGCTCGCATCCCCGAAGAGACGCCGCGATACAACTCGCGTAACTGGCGAGCCGAGGCCTGGGAGCGTGAACGCGAACGCGAACGCGAACTGCGTGCGATTGAGAATCGTCCCGACATGGCAGCGCGCCGCCGCTCGAACGCTTGACCTGGATTTGGACTGGGGTGGCTGTTATGTGGTTCGATTTGACCTTAGCTCTCGTGGCTCTGTTGCCGCTGCTTGCGGCCCGGCCGGCACACGCGGAAAAACCGCAGTGATCCGCGATTGAGCTGCCTGTCCGCTATTTTGGCGCGGCACGCCCGGCAAGGAGTGCCAACAGGCCATCCTCGTCGATCACCGGGACCTTGAGGTCGCGCGCCTTGTCCAGCTTCGATCCGGCTTCCTCGCCTGCCACCACGTAATTCGTCTTCTTGCTCACGGAGCCTGCGGTTTTGCCACCGGCGGCCTCAATTTTTTCTTTGGCCTCGTCGCGGGTCATGTTCGGGAGTGTCCCGGTCAGCACGAAGGTCAGGCCCGCAAGTTGCGATGTGCGCTGCTTCTTTTCAGCCGTCATATTCACACCGGCTTTTGCCAGCCGTTTCACCAGATCGCGATTTTCTTTATCGGCGAAAAACTCGAGAATGGCTTGCGAGATGCGCGGGCCCACTTCTTCCACCCGCTCGAGCTCTTCTGCCGAGGCGGCCATCAGCGCGTCCATCGAGCCAAACTCAGCGGCAAGCAATTCTGCCGTGCGCTCGCCGACGAATCGAATGCCGAGCCCCATCAGCACGCGCGCCAATCCGGATTTCCTGGAATCCTCGATCTCTTCAAGAAGCGTCTTGATCGCCTTTGGACCCAGGAGCGCCTCTTTTTTCGCGGTTTTTTGCTGCGTTTTTTTGTCAACGCGAACCACTTCTTTTTCGAGCGATCCCAGCGCCCTTTCATCAAGCGAGTAAAGATCGGCAACGCTTTTGACCAGACGCTTCTCTGTCAGTTGCTCGACTACCGCCTCGCCCAGACCCTCGATGTTCATCACCTCGCGGCAGCCAAAGTGCAGCAGGCTCTCGCGCAGTTTGGCGGGGCAGTTCAGGTTCACGCAGCGGTAATCCACCTCGCCTTCCGCGCGGACTACTTTGCTGCCGCACTCCGGGCACGTCGACGGAAACTCGAAGCTGCGCTTGCCGCGCGGGTGATCGGCGTCCTCGAGAACCTCCACTACCTTGGGAATCACGTCGCCGCCGCGCTCCACCTTTACGTAATCCCCAATCTTTAGTCCAAGACCAAGAATAAAATCCGCGTTGTGCAGCGTGGCCCGGCTCACCGTGGTGCCGCCGATGAAAACGGGCGCCAACTCGGCCACCGGCGTCAGCTTGCCCGTGCGGCCCACCTGCACCGTGATGCCTTTCACCTGCGTGACGCCTGCCTTGGCGGTGAACTTGTACGCAATCGCCCAGCGCGGGGCGCGCCCGGTGTAACCGAGCCGCTGCTGCGTTGCGTGCGCGTCCACCTTTAACACCACGCCGTCGATCTCGTATCCCAGCGACGCGCGCTTGCTTTCGGCGTCGTCGATGAACTTGATCATTTCCTCGACCGTTTCGATGCGCTGGCGATGCGGATTCACGCGAAAGCCGAGCGAGGTGAGGATGTCGAGAGTGGCCGTTTGTCCCGCGGCGAAATACTCGCCGTTAACGAGCAGAAAGTACGCGAAGAAGACCAGCCGCCGCCTGGCGACGATGGAGGAATCAAGCGTGCGCAGCGTGCCCGCGGCTGAGTTGCGCGGATTGACGAACGCCGGCAACCCTTCGCGCTCGCGCTCGTCGTTCATGAGCACAAAGGCCGCTTCGGGCATCACAACTTCTCCGCGCACTTCGATCGTTTGCGGTAGCCTTGCTTTGTCCAAGCGCTCGGCGGGGATGCTGAGGGGCACGCTGCGGATGGTGCGAATGTTGGAGGTGACGTCTTCGCCGGTCTGGCCGTCGCCGCGCGTCAGGCCCATCACCAGCCGCGCAGCGCCGTTCGCCGCAGGCTCGTAACTGAGCGCCACGCTCAGGCCATCGAGCTTCAGTTCCGCCGTGTACTCCACTGGGAGATTCCCGGCAAGCTCGTGCACGCGTCGATCCCAGCCGGCCAGTTCCTCGGGGGTGTAGGCATTGTCGAGCGAAAGCATGGGGCGCGAGTGCTGCGCCTTCCTGAAGCCCTCAGCCGGCTTGCCGCCCACGCGCTGCGTCGGCGAATCGGGCGTAATCAGCTCGGGGTGCGCCGCCTCAAGTTTTTTCAGATCGTTCATCAGCACGTCGTACTCGGCGTCGCTGATTTCCGGCGCATCCAAAACGTAGTAGAGATGCTCGTGGCGGCGAAGTTCTTCCCGCAGCTTCTCGATCTTTTTGGCGGCGTTCGTTTCGGCCATAGCTACGAATTATAGTGAGCGACGCACGTAACCCCGCCAGCTCAGCTAATCCCGCTAGCTCACCTCACTTCGTCTCCTTCGTTTCCATAAGCCCGCGGAACCTCAGCATCGGCTCGATGCTGGGCTCGGCGCCCAGCCAAGTGTTGTACATCTTCTCGAGGTCCTCAGTGTTGCCGCGCGAGAGCACCATCAGCCGGAAGCGGTCGCCATTGGCGCGCGTCATGCCGCCATGATCCTCAAACCACTGAAACGCGGCATCGTCGAGCATTTCACTCCACGTGTACGAGTAGTAGCCGGCCTGGTAGCCCTCCTCCCAGATGTGCAGAAAATAGCTTGACCGGTAGCGCGGCGGCACGTAGGCGATCGATAGATGAGTGTTGTCGAGCGCCTCTTCCTCAAAGGTGTCGGGATTCAGGAGCGGCGTGCTTTCGGGAAGAATGTGCCACTGCAGATCGAGCTCCGACGCAGCGAGTACCTCAGTGAGCGCATAGCCCTGGTTGAACGTTCTCGCCTTCCTGATTTTCGCCGCGAGCTCAGCGGGCATGGGCTCGCCGGTCTTGTAGTTCCGCGCGTAGTGGTCGAATACTGCCGGATAACTGGCCCAGTGCTCATTGAATTGCGAGGGAAACTCAACAAAGTCGCGCGGCACCGATGTGCCCGACAAACTCGGGTACACGGTGTTGGCAAACATGGCATGCAGCGCGTGGCCGAATTCGTGGAACATGGTCGTCACATCGTCGAAGCTCAGCAGCGCAGGCTGTCCCTGAGCGGGCTTCTGGAAATTGGCCACGTTGTAAACCACGGGCAGCGTGCCCAGCAGCTTCGACTGACCCACAAGCGAGTTCTCCCACGCACCGCCATTTTTGTTGTCGCGCCTGTAGTAGTCGCAGTACCAAATCGCCAGAGGTTTGCCGTCGGCATCGTAAACCTCGAACACGCGCACGTCCGGCTGCCACACCGGAATGTCGTGAAGCTCTTTGAACGTGAGGCCATAGAGCTGGTGCGCCGCATAGAAGACACCGTTCTGGAGCACATTGTTCAGCTCAAAGTAGGGCTTCACCTGCGACTCATCGAGATCGTACTTCGCCTTGCGCACCTGCTCGGCATAGAACTCCCAATCCCACGGCTGGAGCTTGAACCCACCGTGCTGTGAGTCGATCAACCCCTGAATCTCCTTTGCCTCACTGGCCGCCTTTTCCGTCGCGGCCGGAACCAGCGCATCGAGGAATCGGATCGCCGCCTCAGGATTCTTGGCCATCTGGTCGGTCAACTCCCACGCCGCATAGTTCTTGAAGCCCAGCAGCGCACCCTTCTGGGCCCGAAGCTGCGCCAGCCGCGCAATGGTAGAGCGCGTGTCGTTCGCGTCGCCGTGTTCTCCGCGATTCCAGGAGTCTTCAAAAAGAGCCTCGCGCGTGGCGCGATTGCTAATATCGGTCAGATCGGGCTGTTGCGTAGTGTTCTGCAGGTCGAGCATCCAGCCCTGCTGTTTGTGCGCCTTCGCGTCCTCGGCCGCAGCCGACCTCTGCGCATCGCTCAGCCCGGCCAGCGCCGCGGGATCTTTCGTAGCGTACGCGCTGGCCGTGGTGGCGGCCAGCAATTTGGTCATGAAAGAGTTCTCGAGAGTCGATTCCTCCTCGTCGAGCTTCTTCAGAGTGGCCTTGTCCGCGTCGGAAAGATTCGCGCCGGCCTTCACGAACTGCTGTTCGTAGTACTCAACCAGGCGCAGCGATTCGGGATCGAGCCCGAGCGAGGCGCGCTTGTCATAGATGGCCTTCACCCGCGCATAGAGTTTGGCGTTCAAATAAATCGCGTCTTGCTGCGCAGCCAGCCGCGGCGCCTCGTAGTCCTGCACCTTTTGCAATTCCGGATCGGTATTCGCCTGGGTCACGCAATCAAAGGCGTTCAATGCGCGGTTCAGCAGCTGCCCCGATCGCTCCAGCGCCGCGAGCGTGTTGTCGAACGTGGGCGGCGCCGGGTTGTCGGCGATCGCCTCTACCTCGATAATCTGCCGCGCCATTCCCGCGTCGATGGCGGGCTGATAATCGCTGTCCTTGATCTTGTCGAAAGGCGGAGCCTGGAACGGCAACGTGCTGGGCACATAAAAAGGATTGCCGGGCCCGAAGCTGTTGCCTGCGCTTTGCGCCTGCGCGTTCAGAAATGCGGCCGCTGCAACGGCCAGAAGAATCAAGACTGCTGAATGGAGAATTCCCCTTTTCCTAAAAACGATTCGCGATAGCATCATGACGGTATGGCCCCTCAATCGGACTTTTTTGTCCACTGCCGATTCTAGGTGAATCAGCCGCCAGTAGCGAGTGACGACCGGCACGATTGCGTGCCCCCACGCCTTGCCCGCGCGAGCCAAAACGCCGCGCAAGAACCCCCTCTGCCAGTGGCCGCGGCGCGAACCCCTAAAATAATAGAAGTAGAAACTTCCGATGCGCGGATCCGCGAATCAATGGCCCGCCTCGGCGAATGGGATTCCTGAGATGACGCCAACTGCAATCACGCCTGAAGTGCGTACACAATCTGAAAACCTCGATCAGCTAGCTGCGGTTGCCGTGAACGTGGGCCTTGGCCTCAAACCCGGACAGGAGCTCGTGATGACCGCATCGATCGACACGCTGCCCCTGGCGCGCCGCATCACAAAGCAGGCTTATCGCGCCGGAGCATCGCTCGTCACGACGCTCTTCTCTGACGACGAGTGCGCGCTGCTGCGCTATCGCCACGCGCCCGACACGAGCTTCGACCGCGCGGCCAAGTGGCTCTACGACGGAATGGCCGAGGCCTTCAAGAGCGGCGCGGCTCGTCTCGCCATCGCCGGAGGGAATCCCAATCTCCTCTCCAACGAGGACCCGGAAAAGGTGGGCCGCGCCAATCGCGCTGTCTCGACAGCCTATCGGCCGGCTCTGGAACTCATCACGCGCCACGCCATCAACTGGACCATCGTTGCTGGCGCCACCCCGGCATGGGCCGCGGTCATGTTTCCCAACGATCCGTCGGACGAGGCGCTGGCCAAGCTTTGGGAAGCGATTTTTGCCACCACGCGCATCAACACGCCCGACCCGGTGAGAGCCTGGAAGGTCCATGACGCCGAACTGCACAAGCGCGCCGCATTCCTGAACGAGAAGCGTTACTCCACATTGCATTATCGCGGCCCCGGTATCGATTTCCGCCTCGGGCTCCCCGACGATCACGAGTGGCTGGGCGGCGGCTCCACGGCCGGCAACGGCTATTACTGCATTCCCAACATGCCGACGGAAGAAGTCTTCACCCTCCCCCACAAGGACCGCGCCGACGGCACTGTGACCGCGAGCAAGCCACTGTCACATCAGGGAACGATGATCGAAGGCATCCATGTTCGCTTCGAGCATGGGCGAATTGTGGAGGCGCGCGCCACGCGCGGCCAGGAAGTGCTCGAGAAGCTGATCGACACCGACGACGGCGCGCGCAGGCTCGGCGAAGTGGCGCTCGTTCCCCACTCGTCGCCCATCGCGCAAAGCGGCTTGGTCTTCTTCAATACGCTCTTTGATGAGAATGCCGCCTCGCACATCGCGCTTGGGCAGTCCTACTCGTCGTGCCTGCGCGGTGGAGACAAGCTCTCGCCCGAAGAACTCGCTGCACGGGGCGCGAACTCGAGCCTGATCCATGTCGACTGGATGATCGGCTCAGGGCAGCTTGATATCGATGGCATCAGTGCTTCCGGCGCCGTCGAGCCACTCATGCGCCAGGGCGAGTGGGCCTGAGCCTTCAACCATGTTCTAGCGGAAAGCACGTCTTCATGGAACCCATCACTCATCTCCTTACTGGCGCCTGCATTGGCCGTGCCGGATTGAACCGCAAGACGGCCTACGCGACGCTGGCCGCCGTGCTGGCTTCAGAGGCCGCCGACCTCGACATTTTGTGGGGATTCGCCGGGCCGGTCGAGGGCCTTAAGCATCACCGCGGCATCACGCACACCTTCTGGGCGGTGCCCGTGGTGGCCGGCGTTGTGGTGGGCGGGCTGGGCCTGCTGCATCTGTGGCGTGAGCGAAACAAGCGTCGCGATGCTAAGGGCGCTTCCCAGGACGATGCATTCTTCCAAAACGCGAGAGCGCCGGCGGTGCCCGCCGTGCGATGGGGCTGGCTCTATTTGACCGCATTCCTCTCAGCGCTCAGCCATCTGCTGCTCGACTGGACCAACAACTACGGCCTGCGCCCGTTCTTCCCGTTGAATCCTCACTGGTATGCGGGCAGCTTCATGTTCATCGCCGAGCCAATTCTCTGGGTGGTGTTTTTCCTGGCGTTCACGATTCCCTGGCTGCTGGGACTTGCGGATCGCGAAATTGGTGCGCGCCACAGGCCGTTTCGCGGGCAGGGCTGGGCCATTTTCGCGCTCGCCGCGATGGTGGTGCTCGGCTGCTGGCGCCGGGCCGAGCACGCGCAAGCGCTCGCCATGCTCGACAACACCGTGGTCGCTTCAGAGCCTGTGACGCGCATGGCCGCCGAGCCTTACCCCGTGAATCCTTATCGCTGGCACGCGATCCTCGAGACCGCCGACTTCTACCAGACCGCCGAGATTAACACGCGCACCGCCTCCATCGAGAGCGACTCGCTTCGCAATGTGCTCTACAAGCCAGCCGATACGCCCGCGGTTGAGGCTGCCAAACGCACGTTCCTGGGCCAGGTTTATCTCGACTGGGGAACATGGGCCGTGGTGCGCGACGTGGGCCAGGAGCCGATTCCGGGTCCCGTGCCCGGCCTGAATCCTCCGCAACTCCCGCCCGGCCGCACCTGGACGACCATCGAATTCACCGACCTGCGCTTCAACTACGCCTTCATTGGAACGCTGAGCACCGCTGCGCGCGCGCCGCTCTCTGGCTGGGTCTACATTGTGGACGGCCGCGACGACGCCGGCGAGGCCATGAATGGCCGGGAACAGCGATAGAAACTTTGTTCCCGCGCAAAATTTTCTTCACCTTGTGGAACGGTTCGAGTTGACCACATGACCCGCGCACCGCAGAATAGATGCAGCCCCTGATTGAAGCTTTCCGATTCGCAGGGCCTTCGTTTCAAATCAGGATTTCTTGTAGCTCAATCGAATGAGGTGGTCATGGTTGCTTATCTGCTCGTGTTGATTGGTGTGCTCTCCCGCTATTTGGTTGCAGGCCACTTGCCGCTGCTGAACTTTACGGCCGTCACGGGCTCACTGATTTACTTCGGCGCGCGCCGGTCGTGGCGCGAGATGCTGGCGCCTCTCGGCATCTTCATGCTGAGCGACTTCTGCCTGACGACCTTCACCTATCACTATGCGTTCCGCTGGCAGAGCTACCTGATCACCTGGACTTGGTATTTGGCTGTGATGGTCCTCGGCTCCATCCTGCTCAAGAGCAAGACAACCTTCGCACGCGGCGCAGTCGCCGCCCTGCTTGGCCCAACGTCTTTCTGGATCGTCTCCGATTACAGTGTTTGGGCCAGCGGCTTCAACGGCTATCCGCACACGCTTGCCGGGCTCGTCAGCTGCTACGTGGCTGCGATCCCGTTTTACCGCAACGATCTCGCCGCAACGTCCATCGTGCTCGCGGTCGCGCTGGGTGCGCCCGCGCTGGTGAGGAAAATGCGCCAGCCGCTCTCGAGCGGCGCGCCGAAAGCAGCCTGATTCCAAAGGCACTTCGGTAACAATTCCGCACGTTCGCGTAATTGACACTTAAGTCTCCGTCAGCAGAGCCTTGTAAAGGTGCGCATCCCCTTGCGCATCGGAGGTCAACCGTGAACATGCGCATCGCGTCAGGCTTTGCTGCTTTCCTTTTCCTTGTTGCCTTGGTTCTCTCGCAGCCGATTGCGGCTCAGCAGGCCGGCAATGGCGCGAAGAATAACGGAACGCCGTCCGCAAACGGCAATCAGGGCACCAGCGGTCGCGTCGAAAAATTCAAGGTTAAGCAGGAATTTGGCCCGCAGTCTGTGTCACGCCGCGGCGACCGCACGGCCATCTCCACGCCGCCCGGTCAGGGCAGCGGCGTGAAGGGAAACAACAACGGATCAAGTAGTTCGACCGATAAGTTCAAGCAGGAGTTCGGCCCGCAGACCATCTCGCGACGCGGCGATCGCACGGCCATCGCCACGCCGCCCGATCAGGGCAGCGGCGAGCAGGGAAACAACAACGGATCAAGTAGTTCGACGGATAAGTTCAAGCAGGAGTTCGGCCCGCAGACCGTCTCGCGACGCGGCGATCGCATGAGGGTAGATGCACCGCAAAACGGAGGCGGCAGCAACAATGGCTCCGCCGGATCGGGCGGCACACCGCAGACGGGCACAGGCTCAAAGCCAAAATCGCCGCACTAGTTTTCCGCTGCGAACGATATGGCGATTTTCCCAGCCATCCCGCACAAGGCGCCGATCTCGTCTGCATTAGTCCTCAAGCAGCTTGCCGCCGCGCTTCCTGCGCATCCACCACAGCCAGAATCCCAGCACCGCTGCTGCGCCCGCCGCAAGCACCGTCACCAGGGCGTGCTTCTCCACCAGGTCCACGGCACCCGGCCCCAGCTTGAGAACAAGCAACGAGAGCGCAAGCCAGCGCAGCATCCTTCCCGCGAGAACCGCGAGCAGGAAATTCGCCACCCGCATCTCAAACACGCCGGAAGCAAACACGAACATCTTCCAGGGCGCCGGCGGAGGCATCATCGACGGGATCATCACGGCGAGGAACTCCTGCCGCTGGAAGCGATCACGCAGCCGTTCAAACCTTGCCCGGTCGATGCGCTTGAGCAGGAAGAGCTCGCCCCCTGCGCGCCCCAGCCCGTAGGGCAGCAAACCGCCGATCGCCGACCCCGCCGCGGCGATCAGGCAATACAGCCAGAAGTGCGGCTTGTCGTTCCACACATAGAGGGCAAGAATCGCGTCCATGGGCACGGGAATGCTGGAGGAATCGAGCACTGCCACCGCCCCCACTCCCCAAACTCCCCATTTCACCAGCGCAGGCAGGAGTACTAACTTCCAATCCGCCATCACGCGTGCAAAAAACTGCTTCAAGCCCTGTCCCCTTCCGGCCTTTGCTGCGTCAATTCAATAAGATCCATTGTACGTGGCACCAGATTGGGCAAGTCTTACACGAGGATGAGAAAATAGACAGGAAGGATTCGAAGATGGGGCTGGGGACGTTCGTGTGCCCCGAAACGCTCCTCACCATGGAATGCCCACCAGCGAAGCGCCAACCGAAGTGAACGAGCCCAAGGGATCCGCAGAGCCGAGCCCGCATACGGAACCCTCCGCGAAGGAGGTCCCCGTCCCCGGCGGATTTCTGGGACTGCCTCTGATTCCCGATCGCCCGCTCGACACCGAAGAGTCCGGTTCCCCTGTCGTGCGCGGCTCGCGCTGGCTGGATTACAACACGCACGAATTGCTGGAGATGATCGGCGAGCTCGAAGACGAGCGACGTTGGTCGCGGCTGCGCGAAGGCTTCTGGCTCGCGCTTCTCATCCACATCCTGTTTTTCTCCGCCATCACCTGGATTCCGCAATATGTCTTCAAAGTCCCCAAGGTCGTCGATCCGTTCGACGTGATCCAGCAGCGCAAGGATCTCGCGTACCTCGATCTGCCACCCGACGCGCTGCGCCAGGCGCAACCGAAGGTAACGCCTAAGCCGTTGCCGAAGGAACCGCTGATCGACAAAAAGACGCTCGAGGAGATGGAGAAGCAAGCGCCGCCTCCGCCGGCCGCCGATCAGCAGGTGCAGGCTCCGGAACAGCCCAAGCCGCAGGCGTCGCAGCCGGTTCCGCCCAACCCGCAGGCGCAGGTTGAGGCGCCGCGCCCGGCCGCTGTGCCTGCTAAACCCAATTTCGCCATGGGCTCGCAAAATCCTGCCGATCAGCTCAAGCAGGACATGCAAAACGCGATGCGCGGCCAAGGCAGCCAGCAGAATTACGGCAATGTGCCTTCAGGCGGGCTGTCAAGGCACCCCGGCGCGGGATCGGGGGGCGTGCAAGTGCTGTCGGACACGCAGGGCGTCGACTTCAGCTCCTGGCTGGCGCGATGGCACTACATCACCGAGCACACCTGGGACCCTCTCATCCCCGATGAAGTGAACCCGCCCATCCTCAAGTCAGGCGTGGTGGTGGTCCGATTCAAAGTTCTGCCCAATGGCCAGGTCACAGACATGCAGCTGGACGGCCGTTCCGGAGACACGGGGCTGGATCGCGCGGCCTGGGGCGCCATCACGGGATCAAATTATCCGTCGCTACCGCGGGAATTTCACGGCCCCTACCTTGAGCTCCGCGCTTACTTCCTCTACAACATGGAACCGCGCTAGCTGATCTTCGCCGCCACAGCGGCGCGGAGCGCTGAATTCCTTAGTGCGCCGGTTGAGAGGCTGTGTTCTCAGCGCGCAACTCCTCGACGGGCACCGCATTTTGCCCTTCGGAACCGTGCGGCCTATACCTTTGATCCAGGTAAATGCCGTTCCGCTCCACCAGCGCCTCGTACACCGGCGTCACAACCCTCCGGCCACAATGGTGATCGCCAGCAACCGCTGCTGCTCGTTGGGCATGTGGCGCCCGAGCCATGCGAAAAAACGCAAAAACAGCCCCTCAATGGCCGCCCAATACTTCAATGCAGGGGAAACCTCGCCGCGAAGAACATCGCACTTCAAGTAAAGGAGAGGCTTATGTCGTCTGCCTCCCAAACGGCAGCCTGATGCGCAGCACGCGTTCCCGCGCGCGTTCCTCGGTCAGATTCTGCGACCGTGCCAGCAGAAGGCCGTCGAGCGAGATCATGCCGACCAGCCGCCGGTCCGATTGTGGATCAAGAACCGGAAGACGGGTGAATCCCGACTCTGCCATGCGATGCACAACCACTCGAAGCGGTTCGTCGGCATATGCCACCACTGTATCCTTCACCGCAATGTCGGCCAGCCTCAAGGCCCCTGCCTTGCCGGGTGCTTGATCGAACAGCTCAAAGAGTTTGGTCCGCGTGAGCACTCCCAGCAAACCCCCAGCGCCATCGACCACCGGAAACAGGTGCTGGCCCCGGGGATGCTCCGGGCGGCGAACGAGGTCGCGCGCTTGGTCCACAGTTGCATCGCCGGGCAGCGCCACGACGTTCGTGCCCATCACTTCCTTCACAAACAGAATCTCGAATGGATCCAGCGAGTATTCGCGGCTCAGATGATATCCGCGGCGCGAAATTTTCTCGGTCAGGATGGAACGCTTGAGCGTAAGCACGGTGAAGAGATGGGCAAGAAAGCACGCCACCATCAGCGGCAGAAGCATGTTGATGTCGTGCGTCAATTCAAGGGCAAACACGATGCCCGTGAATGGCGAACGCATGGTGCCGCCCAGGATTGCCCCCATCCCCACCAGCGCCCAGAACCCGGCGCCAAAGTGAGGCAGGAACATGCCTTCGATCCCCCCCAGCGCGGCGCCCATCATCAACAACGGCGCTAGTACGCCGCCCGAAGTTCCCGAGCCCAGCGAGATCATCCAGATTGCCGACTTGACGAGAAGAACGCCCAAAAGAAACTTGAGCGCAACATCGCCCTGGATCAGCATGGCGATGGTGTCGTATCCAACGCCCAGCGCCTGCGGAAAGATCAAGCCCCCGATCCCCACGAACACGCCGCCGATCGCGGGCCACCACATCCAATGAATGGGAAGCTTCTTAAACAGGTCTTCCGCCGCGTAAACGCCCAAGGTCAACAGCGCCGAAAGCGCGCCTGCGGCAATTCCGGCAAACACGCAGCCGGCCAGTCCTGCGGGGCCGATGAACACAGGATGGCCGGACACCGGAAACAGCGGCCCCAAGCCGAGAATGTAACGGCGGACGGCACACGCCGTGGCGCTGGCCAGCGCCACAGGGATAGCGCTCCGCGGCTTCCATTCAAACAGCAACAACTCCACCGCGAGCATCACCGATGCCAGCGGCGCGGCAAATGTCGCCGACATTCCCGCTGCGGCTCCCGCCACCAGCAGCGTCCTGCGCTCCATGCTCGTCAAATGGAAGAACTGCGCGATCATCGAGCCGAATGCCCCGCCGGTCATGATGATCGGTCCCTCGGCGCCAAACGGCCCGCCCGATCCAATCGAAATGGCTGCCGATAGTGGTTTGAGGATGGCCAGGCGCGGGCGAACGCGGCTGCCATTCATCAGAATCGACTCAATGGCCTCTGGGATTCCGTGGCCGCGTATCTGTTCCGAGCCGTAACGCGCCATCAAACCCACGATGAGCGAACCAATGATTGGAACCGCGATCGAATAGATTCCCAGATGATTGCCGGCTGGGGAAACAAACGCCGTGCTGATTCGATGGTAGTAAAAGATGTTGGTAAACAATCCGATCAGGCGAATCAGGAACCACGCCACAAACGCTCCCAGAACGCCGATAAGTGTCGCCATCACCGAGATCGGGATCACCCGGACCGTCGTCGTAAAATCGCCAAGCTCCTCAAGTGTCGAGCCGCGGTGTTTTGCGGCGGCAGATTCAGTCATCGTGGTTCCCTTCCCTGCTCTTTTGAGGCGGCCAGAAGCTTCTTGAGCGAGTCGGAAAGGGCAACACCTTCAACCTGCAGTTGAGGCCAGATGGAAACGGTGAGCCTGCGCAGCCAATCCTCGCCGCGCGGCGTCAGGTGCAATAGAACCTCGCGCCGGTCCTCTTCCCCATGCTGTCGCGACACGGCTCCCTGTTTCTCCAGCCGGTCGATCAACTCCACTGTGCTGTGGTGGCGCAGGCACAGACGGTCCGAAATCGTTGTCACTGTCGGTCGTGCGCCTTTCGGCAATCCCCTGATGGCCAGCAGAAGCTGATGCTGCTGTGGTTCCATGCCATGCGAGCGCGCAGCCTCTTCGGTAAAGTGCAGAAACTGCCGGATCCGGAAGCGAAACTCGGCAAGCTTGCGGTAATCGGCTGCGGAGATCTCCCTTCGCCGCGCACTGGACTTGGCTGATCGATTCCCTTTGCTCATGTTCGATCCACTGCCTCAAATATATCGTATCACGACCTAACTTTCTCGCCCCTTCCGCAAAAACCGCAAACTGCGCTAGAATTCTGTTGTACCCATGCGCTGCCGTCTCAACATTGCCGGCTCGCCCGTCCTCAGGCGCTTCCGCCGCGGCCGCCCCGACCGTGGACGTTAACCCTTCGCGCTGAGTAATCTATTTCCGTCGAGAGTTTCGTCCGCGCGCGCCGTGCCTCGTTCTCCCCGACCAGCGGAAACTCATTGGCGGTTCGTCCGCACATCGGGTTTCGTGAAACCATCCGCCCCTCCCGCGGATAGAAAGGGATCTTCCGATGAACAGCTTCAATAGCCGCGCCGTGCTCACCTCCGGTGGCCGCTCCTACACCATTTACCGTCTCCCGGCGCTCGCCGCGCGCGGCTTCAACCTCGCGCGCCTTCCCTTCAGCCTCAAGATTCTGCTCGAGAATCTGCTCCGCCGCGAGGACGGCATCAATGTCACCGCCGCCGACATCGAGTTCCTCGCCAAGTGGGACGCAAAGGCCGAGCCCAGCCGCGAGATTGCCTACATGCCTGCGCGTGTCCTGATGCAGGACTTCACCGGCGTTCCTGCCGTGGTCGATCTTGCCGCCATGCGCGACGCGATCAAGACACTCGGCGGCGATCCCCAGCGCGTCAATCCCCTGGCCCCCGCCGAACTCGTCATCGACCACTCCGTGCAGGTGGACGAGTACGGCACGCCTGCAGCATATGGGGCCAACTCGCTGCTCGAGTTCCAGCGCAATCGCGAACGCTACGCCTTTTTGAAGTGGGGCCAATCCGCGTTCCGCAACTTCTCGGCTGTTCCGCCGGGCATGGGCATCTGCCACCAGGTCAATCTTGAATATCTCGCTCGCGTTGTCTTCACGGCGGAGGTTGACGGCCAGCTCTCCGCTTATCCCGATACGCTGGTCGGCACCGACTCGCACACCACGATGATCAACGGCCTCGGTGTGCTGGGCTGGGGCGTGGGTGGAATCGAGGCCGAGGCCGCGATGCTCGGCCAGCCTGTCTCGATGCTTATCCCGCTGGTCGTCGGCTACAAACTCACGGGCAAGCTGCGCGAGGGCGCGACAGCCACCGATCTCGTCCTCACCGTCACGCAAGCGTTGCGCAAGCTCGGCGTTGTCGGTAAGTTCGTCGAGTTTTATGGACCTGGAATAACGGAGCTCCCGCTCGCCGACCGCGCCACACTCGGTAACATGGCCCCTGAGTACGGCGCCACATGCGGGATCTTCCCCGTTGACGCCGAAACGCTGCGCTACCTGCGCCTCACCGGCCGCAGCGAAGAACAAATCGCGCTGGTCGAGGCCTACTACAAAGAGCAAGGACTCTTCCACGCTGCCGGTGCGCCCGAAGCGGACTACTCGCAAACCATCGAGTTGAATCTCGGCGACGTGGAGCCCAGTGTTGCCGGACCGAAGCGCCCGCAGGATCGCGTGCTGCTGAAGGACGCGGCCGCGAGTTTCGCGCAGCAACTGCCTTCGCTGCTCGCGCCCACGGCGAAGCCGCTTGGCACGCGCACCGCAGTTACATGGCAACGCACAACGCTCGCCGACACTGTAATCGCCGCCGAAGAAAATGAAGGCTCCGCAACTTCGTCCGCGCCTGCCGGAACTCCGCTTCACGTCACGACTACTGTGAAGGAGCGCTTCAACGTCGATCCCGACCAATATCTCGATCATGGATCGGTCGTCATCGCCGCCATCACCAGTTGCACCAACACGTCGAACCCCTCGGTAATGATCGCCGCCGGCCTGCTCGCAAAGAAAGCCGTCGAAAAAGGCCTTACGGTTCCGCCGTGGGTGAAGACGTCGCTCGCACCCGGCTCGCGCGTGGTCACTGACTACTACCAGAAGTCCGGCCTGCTGCCGTATCTCGAAAAGCTGCGCTTCAATGTTGTCGGCTACGGCTGCACCACCTGCATCGGCAACTCCGGGCCTCTGCCTCCCGATGTTTCGAAATCGATCGACGAGCACGGCCTCGTCGCGGTTAGTGTGCTCAGCGGCAATCGCAACTTCGAAGGCAGGGTCAACGTTGACGTCCGGGCAAATTATCTGATGTCCCCGCCGCTCGTCGTTGCCTACGCGCTCGCCGGCCGCATCGGCCACAACTTTGACGCCGATCCGCTGGGCAACGACCAGGCCGGAAAGCCTGTCTACCTGCGCGACATCTGGCCGGCGCAAAAAGAAGTCTCCGACACCATCGAGCGTGCCGTCTCCAGCGAAGGCTTCCGCAAGGAGTACGCTACGGTCACCAAAGGCGACGCAAGCTGGCAGGGCCTCAGCTTCCCCACCGGCGACGTCTACCAGTGGGAGCCCGACTCAACGTACATCCGCAGGGCGCCGTACTTCGATGGAATGACGATGAAGCCGGCGCCCGTCGAAAACATCGCCGGCGCGCGCGTGCTGGCTGTTCTCGGCGACTCGGTGACCACCGATCACATTTCGCCTGCCGGATCGATCAAAGCAAACGGCCCTGCCGGGAAATATCTCGCCGAGCACGGCGTGAAATCCGCCGACTTCAACTCTTATGGTTCGCGCCGCGGCAATCACGAAGTGATGGTGCGCGGCACCTTCGCCAACGTGCGCCTGCGCAACAGGCTCGCGCCCGGCACGGAGGGCGGCGTTACCCGTCTGCTGCCCGAAGGCGAACCGATGTCCATCTTCGACGCGAGCGTAAAGTATGCCGAACGAGGCACGCCGCTCATCATTCTCGCCGGCAAGGAATACGGCTCAGGCTCATCGCGCGACTGGGCCGCAAAGGGTCCCAAGCTCCTTGGCGTGCGCGCGGTCATCGCAGAAAGCTTCGAGCGCATTCATCGGTCAAATCTGGTGGGGATGGGCATTCTTCCGTTGCAATTCGAAGCAGGCCAGAACGCCGAATCGCTCGGCCTCACCGGCGAAGAGGTCTACGACTTCCCTGCTCTCACGGCGCTCTTGAAAGACCGCTTCGCCAGCGGCCGCACTCTCCGCGTCAAAGCCAACGCGCCCGACGACAAGGTGAAGGAATTCGTCACCATCGTCCGCATCGACACGCCGCAGGAGATCGAGTACTACGAGCATGGCGGCATCCTGCAGTATGTCCTGCGCCAGTTAGCGGCGCGCTGATTGTGGTGCAGGTGGATCAGATTCTGCAGCGCGGCGGCTGCTCCGACGATGGCCAAAGCGGAACCTACGAGTGCCCGTCGGGCATGATGGGGCTGTGCCAGCTCTACGTGAAGAACAAGGAAGTCGTTTCCTGCAAGCAAAAAGTGAGCGACGCAATTCTAAGGGGCTCCGATTCGGGAGCCCCCTGGTCCCATTGCAATATCCGCAGCGAAGCGCCGGCAATCGCGCCCAAAAAACGGACTTTACGCCGCGCTCACTGCCGCGCTCGCATTTCGTAGCCCCTTTACATCGCGCATGGGCGGCTGGCCGAAGAAGCGGCTGTACTCCCGGCTGAACTGGCTTACGCTCTCGTAGCCGACGTCGTAAGCGGCGCTCGTGGCGTCAAGCCCGTCCATCAACATGCGTTGCCGTGCTGTCTGCAGCCGCAGTTGCTTCTGGTATTGCAGCGGGCTCATGGCGGTCAAGGCGCGGAATTGATGATGAAGCGTCGACACACCCATCCGGGCAACACCGGCGAGTTCTTCCACACGCAACGGCTTGGCGTAATTGGCGCGGAGCCAGGAGATCGCTCTCGCCGTGCGATGGCTGAGATCGCCAGCCGTGGCAATGGCGCGAAGGCGTTCCGCCTGCGGCGTCTGAAGGATACGGTAAACAATCTCGCGCTGAGCGAGTTGACTCAGAAACGGTATATCTTCGGGAGTTCCGAGAAGCTCGATGAGATGGAGGCACGCGTCGAGCAATCCAACGGTCGTCTCGCCGACTGCCATTCCACGCCGGTGCGGGGAGGACTCCGGCAGCGCCAGGTCTTCGCGGCTCAGGACTTCGCGCACGATCGGCATGTCGAGCTTGAGCAGCATGGAGATCATCGGTACTTTCTCTGAAGCTTCGATAATCTGACTTTGCACGGGTACATCGATCGACGTCAGGAGGAAGGATGAGCCGTCGCAGAGGTACTCCGTTCCTCCGAGATTGATGCGCTTTCGTCCCTGCACAAAAACCGCGAGGCTGGGTTCGTAGGTGGCCCACATGCAGGCCGAGGGAGCCGCTCGATGAGAGAGCGCAAGACCGGGGATTGCGGTTGAATGTGTTCCTGCCGTTTGCGTGAGGGCTTCGATTCTGCGCGCCAGTTCCCGGCGCTTCTCAATCACCGCAGCCTTTTGCTCGCCGGGTTTCTTCGCTTGTTTCGCCATACTGCTTTGCCATCCTCTTTTTCAGCGTACCGCCAAATGCGCGACGTGTGCACAAAATCCTAAAGATAGGCAGAATTAGGCAAAGAATCGGCAGGATCGGGAAAGCGCCGGATGGGACCTTCCGTTAGCTTCAAAGGTGAGGGGCTGCGATGGCAGCTTCGACAAACGGAGTGACAATGCAAAAACGCAGATTAGGAAAAAGCAATCTTGAAGTTTCGGCAATCGGCCTGGGCTGCATGGGAATGACGTTCAGCTATGCCCCGTTCCCTGAAAAGAAGGATTCGATCACTCTTCTCCGCGCCGCCGTCGATCGCGGCGTCACCTTCTTCGACACCGCAGAGGTCTACGGCCCGTTCAACAATGAAGAACTGGTCGGCGAGGCACTCGCACCCGTCCGCGAAAAGGTCGTCATCGCCACCAAGTTCGCGTTCAACTTTGATGAGAACGGCGCGCAGACTGGCTTGAACAGCAAGCCCGAGCACATCAAGCAGGCCGTGGAAGGCTCGCTCAAGCGCCTCAGGACCGGCTACATCGATCTCTACTATCAACATCGCGTCGACCCCGACGTACCCATTGAAGATGTTGCCGGAGCGGTGAAAGACCTGATCCAGCAGGGCAAAGTCAGGCATTTCGGCATGTCGGAAGCCGGCGCAAAAACGATTCGCCGCGCTCACGCCGTGCAGCCTGTCACGGCGCTGCAGAGCGAATACTCGCTTTGGTGGCGCGAACCGGAGAAAGAGATCATCCCGACACTTGAGGAGTTGGGTATCGGGTTTGTTCCTTTCAGCCCTCTTGGCAAAGGATTCCTGACGGGCACAATCAGCGAGAGTACAAAATTTAACAGCAAAGACTTTCGCAATGTTGTTCCCCGCTTTGACGCAGAGAACCGGAAAGCAAATGTAGCGCTTGTTGACGCGCTCGGCGCAATCGCGGCAAAGAAAAATGTAACCCGCGCGCAAATCGCGCTGGCATGGCTGCTGGCGCAAAGGCCCTGGATCGTACCCATTCCGGGAACAACAAAGCTGCATCGGTTGGAGGAAAACATCGCCGCCGCCCAGGTTGAACTAAGCCCCGCCGACCTGCGCGAGATCGAGAGCGCGGTCGCAACGGTCGAAGTTCAGGGCGCGCGGTACCCGGCTCATCTCCAGGCGCAGGTCGGCCGCTGAGCGGTGGCGCTCGGCCATGGCTTTGAAAAAGGAACCGGCCTGGAATTTGAAGGAGGAGCAGCATGCGCATCGGCATCCTTGGTTCGGGATTGATGGGCGCCAAGCTGGGAACGATTTTCGCGCGGGCCGGGCACGAGGTGGTGTTCAGCTATGCGCGCAGCCGGCAGAAGCTCACGCGGCTTGCGCGCGAGGCCGGGGCCAACGCGAAAGCGGGCACGCCTCGAGAAGCCGCCGAAAGCGCGGACGCCGTATTGCTCGCCGTGCATTGGTCGCGAGTCGATGACGTTCTGAAGCAGGCGGGCGACCTCTCGGGCAAAGTCATCGTCACATGCTCCCTGCCGATGAACGAGGACAACACTGCTTTGATTGTTGCCCACACGTCCTCCGGCGCGGAGATGCTTGCCCGGAAGCTCCGCCGATCGCACGTGGTATCGGCGTTCAACACCGTTCCCAGCGAGGTCTTGTTCGGCGTTTTCGAGAATCGGAAGAAGTCCCGAAGGCCCAGCCTGGTTTACTGCGGCGACAATGTGAAGGCCAAAAACACGGGTGCCAAGCTGATCCGCGACACGGGCTTCGACCCGATCGATGCCGGGCCACTCAGCATCGCGCGCTACACCGAGCCGTTTGCGCTCCTCGTTGCCGAGCTTGCCTACGGAGGAGATGGCGGTCCGGAACTCGCTTACCGGTTCGAGCACTTCGCCTAGCGGTTATCCTATTTGCGTCGCGAAATTCTGGATCAAAACCAACGCCGGCTCCAAAAGGACGCAGGAGACAAAACATGGAGATCAAACGCAGCGGTTCACAGCCATCAGGCAAAGGCCCGGAAGATTGGTTCACCGGCACGGTTCGCATTGACCCGATTATTGCCGCGCCCGATCCGGCGCGCGTGCAAAGCGCCAGTGTCACCTTTGAGCCTGGCGCGCGCACGGCGTGGCACACGCATCCTCTCGGCCAGACATTGATCGTCACTTCCGGTTGCGGCCGCGTGCAAAGATGGGGCGGACCCATCGAAGAGATCCGGCCCGGCGACGTGATCTGGATCGCGCCCGGCGAAAAACACTGGCACGGCGCCGCGCCAGCGACAGCCATGACGCACATCGCGATCCAGGAAAGACTCGACGGCAAGGCCGTGGACTGGATGGAGCACGTCAGCGACGAGCAGTACGGTAAGTGATTCCTGGGGGAGTTGAAGTCTGGGGAGGGTCACTCATTTCGGACTACCGGCGATGGCTCACTGCTGCTTTTCCAGCACCTCGTCCAGCAGCATGCGCAGACCGGCGGCTCGCTTGTGGCCCAGTTGCAGATCGGCCGAAGTTGCCTGCGAGAGCTCATCGGCTAGGTTGAGCGCAGCCAGCACGGCCACGCGGAGGGAATCCGCCGTCCTACCGTGCGCGGCCACGGCCCGCATCTTGGCGTCGACCACGGCGGCCAGTTCCCGGATGTGCTCCGGATCGTGCCCGGAAAGATGGTAGAGCTGATCGTATATCTCGACCGTCACGTAGTCGCCCGGCTTGGCGCGCGGTTGTTCCGGCATTCCTGCCTCACAGTTCGAGCGTGTCGAGCTGCGTAAGCAGCCGCTCCACGCGTTGCTTCACCTGATCGCGCTCTGCATTCAGCGCGCCCACGTCGATTTTGAGCTGCTCTATCACCGAAGACTGCGACTTCAGTTGCGCCTCGGCAAGTGCGGCACGGGTTTCAAAGTCTGCCTGGCGAGCCACGGACTGCGCGACCCTCGCTTCAAGCTCCGTCCGGCGCGTTTCGGCCTGCGTGGCACGCGTTTCGAGCTCCGCTGCGCGAGCCTCGGCCGCCGTGCGCGCATCCCGCTCCCGCTTGACCACATCTACGGCGCGACGCACACGCTCTTCAAGCGCCGCAAAATCATCGACGCTCACGGCCAGAGCGCCGGTTTCCTCGTGCATCGCCTGTTTGAGTTCCTCGCTTTGAGTTTCCACAGGCTCCTCCAAATCCCACAATGACTCCAGTACCTATACCCCAAAGATAGGCCCCGTGTCGTTCGAGTATATATCTCGCCCCCGGCAGAGATCTGCTCAGGCCCGCAGGCGCGCCCCCACCTTTGCCACGGCTTCGACCACACGTGACTGAAAATTCTGAAGTTCCTCCTCGCGGAGGGTACGGTCAGGCGCCTGAAAAGTGGCGCCCAGCAGCAGCGCATACTCGCCCTTGCCCAGCCGCGGGTCGCGGAACACTTCGCGCACGCGCCACTCCACAAGCTCGGGAATTCGCAACTCCGTCAGCGCGCGGTCGATGGTTTCCCAGGCAACGCTGTCGTTCAACACAAGGGAGAAATCGCGTCGCACGGTCTGATAGCGCGAGATATCCCGAGCCACTGGCCTGCGCAACGGCATCTTGTAAAGCCGGTCAAGATAGAGCTCGCCGATCAGCACCGCGTCCTTGATTTTGCGCGCAGCGGCCTCGCGCGGATGCAATTGCCCTAGCCAGCCGACCGTCACTCCGTCAGCCACGGCCCGCGCGGCGCGATAGGGATGCAACCACTCGGGTGTCAAACCGGCTTCGACTGGAAAGCGATCGAAGTACATGCCGCGCATTTCAAAGCGCTCGAGAACCTGCTCCACGATACCCTTCACGTCGTGAAATTCGATCGCACGCCCTGCGTGCAGCGCGCTATCCACCGGGAGGCTGCCGACTGCGCCGAACGCCAGTGCCGGATGCTCGTCGACTTTGTCCGCCGTTCCGCCGAACACCGTTCCCATCTCGAAGAGCCTGACGTCGCTGACGTCGCGGTTCAGGTTGCCCGCAATCATCGCCAGCATGCCGGGCACGAGCGACGGCCGAAGCACGCCTGCTTCCTCGCTGAGCGGATTGCCGAGCGGCACCACCAGGCCAGGCTGCGGCGCAGTCAGCGCGCCCTCGGCCGCCAAGCAAAATGTGCTTCCGATGGCTTCGTTGAAGCCCGCGGCAAGCAGCGTGCCGCGCACGGCCGCTTCTTTCTCAGCCCATGGCAAAACTTGCACGCCCTCGCCGAAGGCGGGCAGCGTGTTGGCGAAGCGGTTGTAGCCGTAGACGCGCGCGACCTCTTCGATCAGATCGATCTCGCGCTCGAGGTCGAGCCGCCAGCTGGGCAAGGTGACCTGCCACGACTCTTCTGCAAAGGTCTGCCGCACCGCAGGCGCCGCGAGGCCACAACCGAGCGACGTAAGAATTCCTTCGACCGTCGCCGCCGTAATTCCCGCTTCGTCTTCTGTTGCGCCCAGAATTCGCCAGGCCTCGCTCAATTTGAATTCGATGGGCTTGCGGCGCGCGGTTCGTTCGGCGATTGCGGGAACCTGCGCGTCCACGAGCTCGCCTTCGACCGATCCGCCATTTGCCAGAAGAATCGCGCTTACAAGGGCCGAGGCCACCGGCGCTGCATTGAAGTCCGCTCCGCGCTCGAAGCGGTGGCTCGCGTCGGTGTGCAGCCCATGGCGGCGGGCGGTTTGGCGAACAACCATGGGATCGAACCACGCCGCTTCGACGAGCACATTCTTCGTCTGAGGAGTGATCATCGTGTCCCACCCGCCCATCACTCCGGCCAGCCCGAGCGCCTTTTTGTGGTCGGCGACGACAAGATCCTCCGCGTCGAGTGTGCGCTCAACGCCGTCGAGCGTTTTGAGCCGCTCGCCTTTGCGCGCGCGCCGCACGATGATTCCGCCCTCGAGCTTGTCGAGGTCGAAGACGTGCGTGGGTTGGCCCATGGCCAGCCATGCAAAGTTCGTCGCGTCGACGGCATTCGAGATCATCTTCTGTTCGAGCAGGCCAAAGTAGGTCGCGACTTCGGCGCCCAGGAACCAATCGCGTGAATCGCCGATGGTCAAGCCGCGCAGCACGCGTGCAGTGAAGCGGCCGCAGGCATCTTGCGCCTCGATTTGCACCGGGAAGGGCTTGGCCGCCGGTTGCGGCTTCGGAAGCACGAAGTTCAGTTCGGGCAGCTTCAGGCCGTAGATCGTCGCTGCCTCGCGAGCGATGCCGTAGTGGTTCATCGCGTCCACGCGGTTGGTGGTGATATCCATCTCGTAGAGCGATCCATTGCCCTCGCCGAGCGAGTAGTTGCCTTCGACGGCGATACCGCGCTTGGTCAGGTCCTCGGCGAGCTGCCGATCGTCGACGGCGAGACCCGGAAGATATGCGCGAAGCCATTTTGTGAGTATCTTCATGCAAACTGCCCCAGAAAGCGCATGTCACCCGCAAACAAGCTGCCAATCTCGCTGATGCCGTACTTCATCATCGCAATGCGCTCAACTCCCATACCGAAGGCGAAGCCTGAAATCGTCTTTGCATCGTAGGCCGGCTGCTTTTCCGCAGCGAACGCAAACACCGCGGGGTCAACCATGCCGCAGCCGAGCAGTTCGGTCCAGCCGGAGTCCTTGCATTTGCGGCAGCCCTTGCCGCCGCAGAAGATGCAGCTTATCGAAACATCGGCGCTGGGCTCAGTGAACGGGAAAAACGACGGGAAGAAACGCGTCTTGACCGCTGAGCCGAAGAGCGCTTTCATGGCGTGGTCGAGCGTGCCCTTCAGGTCGCTGAAAGTGATGTTGGTATCGACGCAGAGCCCCTCGACTTGATGGAAGATGGGCGAGTGGGTGGCGTCGGCTGCGTCGTTGCGATGCACCTTGCCGGGAATGACAATGCGTACCGGCGGCGGCTGCTGCTCCATCGTCCGCATCTGCACCGGCGACGTGTGCGTGCGCAGCAGCAGGCGGTCGCGCAACGGTTTGCGCTCCTGGTTGGCGACGACCAATGTGTCCTGCGTGTCGCGCGCGGGATGGCCGGGCGGAAAATTCATGCTCTCGAAGTTGTAGAAGTCGGTCTCGACCTCAGGCCCCACGCCGACGGAGTAGCCCAGCGCAGCAAACACGGCGACAATTTCGTTCATGGTGCGCGTGATGGGATGCTCGGCGCCGGTGAGGCAGCGCGAACCGGGCAGAGTGATGTCGATGGCTTCGGATTTGAGCGCCGCATTGCTGGGTCCGCCGCCGAGCGCCGCGTCCAGCAGGCCTTCGACGGCCGCCTTGAGTGCATTGAAGCGCACTCCCAGCGCCTTTTTCGCATCGGGCGGTGCAGCCTTGAGCCAGCGCCCGGAGACTTCGTTGAGCCGGCCCTGCTTGCGCCCAAGCCATTCGAGTCGAAACGCCTCGACCGCGGCTTCGCCATCGAGCCGGGCGGCAGCAGCGCGCGCCTGCAATTCCAGCGCGGCAAACGCCTTGTCGAGTGCGGCTTCGTCGAAGGCCGTCAGATTGGGTATTTGTTCGTTCGCCATGGGTTAAGAGCAGGATAAACCACTACGTGGGGCAGACGCGTGCGCTTGCGCGCCCGCCCTGGAGCATCGCCCTTGCCAAATTTGCGCCACAGGTCCGCGGCTGAAGGGAGGGACTATCCCGGCAAACGCGCCACGGCCCGGAGTCCTCTCGAACTCCGGGCCGCATTTTTCCGCCAGTCGTATTTTGTTATGCGGCTTTCTTGCCCTTCGCCGCCTTCGCCTGCTCAACGAGTTTGGTGAATCCCGCCGCGTCGTGCACAGCGATATCCGCCAGAACTTTACGGTCGAGTTCGATGCCTGCTATCTTCAGTCCGCTGATGAACTGCGAGTAGCTGGTCCCGTTCAGCTTGCAGGCGGCGGCGATGCGCACGATCCAGAGCGAGCGGAATTGGCGCTTCTTGAGGCGCCGGCCCTTGTAGGCAAACTTCAGGCCGCGCTCGACGGCTTCCTGAGCTGCCTGGTAAAGCTTCGATTTGGTAAGGAAGTATCCGCTCGCTCGTTTCAGGATCTTCTTGCGGCGGTCACTCCGCTTGGTGCCACGTTTTACGCGGGGCATGGTTGTCTCTCCTTTTTGCGTTTCTGTTACGCGGCTGGAGGCAGGAGGCGGTCACATCAGAGTGCGACAGCTCGGAACCTTTTCACTCGCTCGTTCAAGCCTGATCTCTCGCCGTCTCCGGCGGGGGCGCTGCAACGCATTCGCAGGCCCGGTTGCGCTCTCGGAGCACAACAATTAGGCGTATGGAATCATGCGCGCGACCTTCGCGTAATCGCCGTCGGAAACCAGCAGGGTTCTGCCCAGTTTCCGCTTCGTCTTCGGCGCCTTCGACGTGAGAATGTGCCGCGTCTTCGTCTGGCCCCGCTTGATCTTTCCGGTGCCAGTCTTGCTGAAGCGCTTTTTCGCGCCCGTATGGGTCTTCAACTTAGGCATTTTCTTCTCGGTTTTGCTCGATTTCGGAAAGCGGATCGCTCGCCGAGGGCCGTTGGACAGGAACTTCCGTGCCTCTTGACGCCTTAATAAGTATAACGTAAGGCCGCTTTTAACGCGAGGAGTGACCTCCCTGCGAGCAAGGGTCTAGAATTGCTTGTGCGCAAGGTGCTCGGGAGGCTGCGATGCGGAGAACTGGTCTGAGAGTCGGTATTTGGGTACTCGCGGGAGCGATCGTGACCTGCTTTTGGGTCCTGTTCGCACTGATTGCCGGTCCGGGCCATTTTGATGGGCATTGGACAGTTGTCGCAATCACTATCCCAGCTTCTCTGCTCTGGCCGACGAGACCGGTCAGCTGGCACACGGTCATGTTCCTCAACGCTGCGATCTACGGTCTGATTGGTCTTGCGGTTGAGCCTTTGATTCGACTCCGTCGCCCATTGCTGGCCAAACCGCGCCCCGCCAGCTTCCACCAGTCCTCGTAAGGCGCCCTACTCCGACGGGTCCTCCGCCGTAAACGACGAGCAGCAGGGCTTCTCGGTAGCGTGAAAGTTCATGACTTCGATGCGAATGCCGTCCGGATCGTACATATTGAACTGGTATTTGCCATCGAGGCCGATCTTGGGCGCCTGGTCGTGGCGGCCGGAGAGGCGGTTTCCGTCGACAAGAACCTTGTAGGCGTCGGGGACTGAAGGCACTCCAATCGATACGTGGTCGAGAACGCCGAGGGTCTGCTGCGACATGTCGGCCGGGATGCCTTTGCCCGGACCGGCGGCCAGCATGTATTCAAGCCAATCGTGCGCGTCAGGAACCTGTTGGCTGACCCACTCAACTTTTCCGTCGCGCCCGCCCCACCAGTAGGGACGGAAGCCGAGAAGATCGCGGTAGAACGCATCTTCAGCGGCGCGGTCGTGAACGAGCAGGCCGACGTGAATGATGTGATGGCTGAATAGATTCGGCCCGTCGACAGGCTCGGGTTTCGCCGGGGGCTGGACAAATTGAATCTTATTGCCCTCGGGATCGAGGACATCGAACCAGCGACTTCCGTCGGGTCCGCGCTCGACGTGCGCGGGCACCTTCCATCCTTTGGCGGCGAGGTATTTACGCAGGCCGTCGGCGTTTTCAGTGTTGAAAGCGGCGTGATCGGTCCGGTTGATTCCCTGCCCTTTGGGCAGCGGCAACACCTCAATATATTGCGTGGAGTTGATGAGGTAACGGACGCCTTTCGAGTTCTCGGGATCGTGCTGCTTCACCGCGCCAACCGTCACGGTGTAGAAGTGCTCGGTCGCAGCAGCGTCGGACGTGTAGACGGCAAGGTGCGAGATGCCGGTGATCCTGGGCCGCTCGGGCACGGATTGTGCCACAGCGGCCGTTGCGAGCGTAGCCCCGGCAAAAAGAACGAACGTTAGTCTGATTTGCATCGAGTTTCCCTCACGAATTTCTAAGCCAGATAACCATAAATCGATTCTGCCCGTCGCGCAATCAGGATCGAAACGGCAGGCTTAACCCGCCGCGGTGGACGGACCGGAGCGCTCAGGGCGCACGTGTGACAAGCAAGCCTGACCGAAACCCGTTAGTGGAGGTGGCTCACGGTCCATTCTTCGTCGACAACAACATTCTTCAGTCGAAGACGTCGCGGCGCGTGGTATCGCGGGATGAACGCGTATGTGCACACCCTGTTGTGCGGAGACGTGGCGCTGAATCCATACGATGGACGCCAGAGCTGCTCTAGAAAGCGCTTTCTCTGGCGAAGCGGCAGATCGCAGAAACCTACCCCATTGAACTGCGCAAATTACCACCCTGAAACATTCAGAAGATTCTTTGAGACACAGATATGAAAACGTTTCGAAATACCCCTTGACAGCCCTTCAGGGCACTTGTAACCATGTTGAGCGAAATCTCTGTGGTCTGACCACGCTCTCAGACCGCGAGTCGTCGAACTATCGGAAGTCAAGCGATTTTGAGGTCAACCTCGGAACACAGCAGGAAACTTGAGGAGGCAACAATGCAGCGATTTACCACCCTACTATCTTCACGTCCGAATTTGCGTGCGCTCCAGCGCTGCGCGCGCTTCACCTGCTTGCTTGGCCTAGCCGCTTTTGCAACGGCGCCTTGCGTCACACGGGCGCAAATTGCCGGCACTGCCAACATCCAGGGTACGGTCGCCGATTCATCCGGTGCTGTCGTGGCCAATGCCAACGTGGCGCTGGTGGATGAAGCAACGCAGGTAAGGCGCACCACCGTGAGCAGCGGCGGCGGAGTTTATCTCTTTCCCAGCGTTCCCGTCGGCACCTACGATTTGACGGTTGCGGCGCCCGGGTTCAAGACCTACGCGCAGAGGGGGATCGTACTCGAGGTCGGTAGCAGTATTGCCATCAATCCGGTCCTCGCCGTCGGGGCAGCTTCGCAAAGTGTCGAGGTGCAGGCCGAAGGTCTCGCACTGCAGACAGAAGACGCCACATTCAAACAGACCATCGACGCGAACGAAGTGAGCGAAATGCCGCTGAACGGCCGCCACATGACCGATTTGATCACGGCATCGGGCGGTTCGAGTCCGGCGCCGGCCGGCGATTTTACGGGCACCAAATACTCGTACGCGACCATTTCGGTCTCCATTGCCGGTGGCGGAGGCAACACGACGCTGTGGCGGCTGGACGGCGGCGACAACCAGGACTACATGGCCAACGGCAACCTGCCGTATCCGTTCCCGGATGCGGTGAGCGAGTTCAGCGTGGAATCGACCGACCTGGGCGCGCAGGATGGCGGGCACGTGGGCGGCATGGTCAACGTCGTGACGAAATCGGGAACAAATAAGTACCACGGCGAAGCCTTCGAGTTCATCCGCAACAACTACATCGATGCGACAAACTTCTTCTCCTCGACCCCCGACACGCTGCACCAGAACCAGTACGGCGGCGTGTTTGGCGGGCCAGTCATTCGCAACAAGCTGTTTGCCTTTGCGGGCTACCAGCGCACGCAGGCCAAGCAATCACAATCGACCACGCAGGCCACGGTGCCCACGGCGGCCAATCTTGCGGGGGACTATTCCACCACCGACGGCGTGCCCGGCGTGAGCGGAAGTAATCCCTGCAACTCATCGCACGCTCCGATTCCGCTCGTCGATCCGCTGACCGGAGCGGCGCTGCCCGGAAACAAGTACGCGACGCAGCCGACATATAGCGCACCCTCGCTGAAGCTGCAGACCTATCTGCCTAAGATCAACTCAGCTCTAGATCCGAGCAACTGCGGGTTCGTTTTCTACGCCATCCCGTACCAGCTCACAGACAACCAATTCGTGACGCGGGTTGATTGGGCGATCAGCCCGAAGAACAACCTGTTCGGCCGCTACATGGTTGATGGCTACCAGTTCCCGGCGTACTTTTCTCCGACCAATATCCTCATCACGACGCAGTCTGGCAATATTCAGCGCGTGCAAAACTTCACGCTGGGCGACGCGTACACGATCAATTCGAACATCGTAAACTCGGCGCACATCACCGTTCTTCGGCGCGTGAACAACCGCGGTTATGCGCCCAACGACATTAACGCGGCCACGCTGGGAGTGAATGTCTACCAAGTGGAGCCGAATGGCTTGCAGTTGACGGAAGGCAAGTTCTCGATCGGCGGCGGCACCAACTCGGTGGCACACTTCAACGACAACACAGCGGCCCTTGACGACGACGTGACCTGGGTGCGCGGCAAGCACCAGATTGGATTCGGCGGTGAGTGGGTGCAGAACCAGCTCAACATCGGGAATGCCTACGAAGGCAATGGCATCTTTACGTTCAACGGCGAATACAGCGGCAGCGGACCCAACGGCGGCAGCACCATCGGCGACCAGACGCTGGACTTCCTGATGGGCACGTTAGGCAGTTCATCGCCATTCCAGCAGAGCAAGCAGCAGCAGAACGCGCTGCGCGGTCCGATCCCAAGTCTCTACGTTCAGGACACGTATCACGCTACTCATCAGCTCACGATCGTCGCTGGGCTGCGCTACGGACCCAACGTCATGCCGCACGATTACTTCAATCGCGGCGTGGAGTTCAACCAGGCGAACTTCCTGGCCAACGTGATCAGCACAGTGTATCCGAACGCTCCGGCTGGGGCGCTGTACTACGGCGACAAAGGCGTTACCAAGCAGTTCACAAAGAACTCGTGGATGCAGTTCTCGCCGAACTTCGGCGTATCGTTTGACCCGTGGGGTAACGGCAAGACGGTGTTCCGCGCCGGCAGTGCGCTGATGTTCGACAACCCGAATTTCTTCACCAGCCAGCGCAACCAGCAGAACCCGCCGTTCGCAACAGCCGTCACCAACACGCAAACATCGTCGTCGCCACCGATTCCGTTCGCCGCACCATGGTCGGTGGGCACGTTTACCACCAGCCCATTCCCACAACCGCAGATTCCCACTCCAGCGCAGGCGCTTTTCTTCGCTCAGTCGCAGTTCATCGTGATGCCGGCGCAGTTCAAGGCGGCCTACACAATCCAGTGGACGTTGAGCGTTCAGCATCAGTTCCCCCACGACTGGCAGGCACAGGTGGATTACATCGGCAACACCACCCGCCACGATCCCATCAGCTACACGTTCGATCCGGCAGTCTATATTCCCGGCGTATGGGGCGCAGGCGGCACGGGTTGCACGGGCATTGTGACGACGGGCCCGGCGAAGGTGACTCCCGGAGCCACCGGAACGCCTTGCTCGACGACCAAGAATCAGACATCGCGCTTCCTGCTGACCACACAGAATCCGGCGCAAGGCAACCAGTATCTGGGCGGCGGCGCGGGCTCGAACATCGTGGGCGACGAAGGCACTGCTAATTACAACGGCCTGGTTGCGTCGATCCAGCACCGGTTGTCGAGCACCTTTAGCTTATTGGGCAACTGGACATGGTCGAAGTGCCTGAACGAAGAAGACGCGCAGGGTGACCTTGCCAACGAGGTCACCGAGAACCCCAACAACCCGCGAATGGATTACGGCCCGTGCGGCTCCGATTTCCGGCATATCGAAAACATCTCGCTGGTGGCGAGAAGCAAGTTTTCGTGGGGCAATCCAATAACGAAGGCGCTGGCGAACGGCTGGGAACTTGCTCCATTTATTCACATTCAAACCGGTTCGCCGTTCACGGTGACCCAAGGCGCGGACGATTCGCTGACCGACGTGGGGAACGATCGTCCGAACCTCGTCGCTGGTGTCAACCCCTACTCGGAGGTAAAGTTCCACAGGGGAACGGGAGAATCCAATCGCGAATACCTCAATCCGTTGGCCTTCCAGCCGGTCTGCCCGAACAATATGACGGCCGGTTGCGCTGCGGCGGGAACCTACGGCAACATCGGCAGAAACTCGTTCAGGGGGCCAAAGTCGCTGCAATTCGACGCGCAGGTTTCGCGCGTTTTCCCGATCCACGAGAGCATGACAACGACGCTACGGCTGGAGGCGTTCAACGTGCTGAACCATCCGGACTTCAACCCTCCATCCAGCGCAACAACCGGCTCGCTTCCCGCAAATACCGGAGGCGCCGCAACTCTTACGTCATCGACCTTTGGTCAAGTTTCGTCAACGCTCAATCAAGCCCGCGTCTTCCAGGGCAGCATAAAGATCAACTTCTAACGTTTTTTGCAAGTCGTTTGCAGTGCCGGGCGCTTCGGGTCCTGTCGAAGGGACTTCGAAGCGCCCGACTTATCACCACGGCTTTTATACTGTTTGCTGCTTTGTTTCGCACACCGCACTGAACTCCACCGAAAAGCCAACCTCAAAAGGAACCCATGATGGAATCGAATCAGAATAGTCGCAGAGATTTTTTGAAGGCCGGCGGCGCGGCGATGGCGGCAGCGGCAGTCTCGTGGAACGCCAAGAGCTATGCGCAGGTCATGGGCGCGAACGATCGCGTACGCGTGGGTATTGTGGGCTGCGGAGACCGGATGAAGGGCGGCGATTTGCCGGCGTTCCAGCAACATGCGCGGGAGATGAACTTCAAGATTGTAGCGGTGTCGGACCTGTGGAACCGGCGGCGCGATGAGGGCGCGGATTTCATCGAAAAGCTTTGCGGAAACCGGCCGGAAACGGTGAGAAATAACGATGAGTTGTATGCGCGCAAGGACGTGGACGCGGTGATCATCGCGACGGCGGATTTTCAGCATGCGTACCACGGCGCGGAAGCGGTGCGCGCAGGCCGCGATGCTTATGTGGAGAAGCCCATTGCGCACACCATGGCCGATGCGCGGATGATTCTGGATGCGGTGAAGAAGAGCGGCAAGATTGTGCAGGTGGGCACGCAGCGCCGCTCCACACCCGCGTATCAAAAGGCCGCGGAATACATCAAGTCAGGGCAGTTCGGCGACATCGTGATGGTGGAGATGAGCTGGAACGTGAATCAGCCGGGGCGGTGGCGCAGGCCGGACGTAGTGCCGCTGCTGAAAGAAGAAGACACGGACTGGAAGCGATATTCGCTCGGCAGGAATATGGGGCCGTTCGATGCGCGGAAGTATCTTGAGTTCCGGCTATTCTGGCCGTTCTCGTCAGGGATTCCGGACCAGTGGTTAGTCCACCAGATCGACACAGTGCATTGGTTCACAGGGCTGCCGCATCCGCGCTCGTGCGTGGCGAATGGCGGGATTTATTTGTGGAAGGACGGGCGCACCAATTGGGACACGATGACGGCGGTGTTCGATTACGGTCCGCTCGACGATATGACGAAGGGGTTCCAGGTGCAGTACACGTCGCGCTTCACGAATTCGGCGGGCGGGGTGAAGGAGCTCTACTACTCCAACGGCGGCATGATCGATATGGACAAACAGACGGTGACGCCGACGGGCGGGCTGACAGCGAGGTTCGCCGATGAAATGAAGATGAAGCCGAATCTGCTGCCGAGTTTTTCGCTGGTGGAGAAGGCGGAAGCCGTGGAGACGGATGCGAATACACATGGCGATCCCCAGACCTCTGCCAACATGCGCAACTGGATGGAGTGCGTGCGCTCGCGCAAGACTCCGAATGCTCCGATTGAAGCTGGCTACAGCCACTCTGTCGCGTTGTGCATGAACGTGGCGGCCATCAAGACGGGGATGAAGGTGACGTTCGACGACAAAACCCAGCAGGTGCTGGCCGGGGGTAAGGTGTATGCGTAGCCTTATGTTGCTTGCGGCGGCAGCCGGAGCGACCTTGCTGGCTGCGGGCGCCTATGCCGCGCCGCGCGATTCTGCGGCGCCGCCAAAGGGAGTGCATGTAGTCCCCGACACGGCAAACCGGCGCGTCGATATCACGATCGACGGGCAGGCGTTCACGTCGTACATCTGGCCGGCGACGCTGAAGAAGCCAGTGCTGTATCCGATCATCGATGCGGACGGCGTGACGGTCACGCGCGGATGGCCACTGGCGCCGCGGCCGGGCGAGCGAACCGACCACCCGCACCACGATGGCCTATGGTTCAACTATTCGAACGTCAATGGGTTCGATTTCTGGAACAACTCCGACGCCATCCCGCAGCAGCGCGAGCCGAAAATGGGCACAATTGTCTTCGACAAGATCGTTTTAGCGAAGGGCGGAGCCACACGCGGCGAGCTGGTGACTGACTCGACGTGGATCGACGGGCAGAATCATCCCATCCTGGCTGAAACCACGCGCTATGTCTTCGCGCATGAGGGATCGACACGCAGCATCGACGTGATCGTGACGCTCAAGGCGCTCGATCATGTGGTGTTCAACGACGACAAGGATGGCTTGCTCGGGCTGCGCGTGGCGCGGTGGCTTGAATCGCCCGAGGAAAAGGGCGGAACGTTTACCGACGCGAACGGCGTGGCAACGAAGGTCGCCGCAGCAGCAACCATTCCCGGTGTGGCGCCGCCAACCGGCGAATATCTGACCAGCGGGGGCGTCAAGGGCGAGGCGGCGTGGTCGACGCGCGGGCGCTGGTGCTCGCTCACCGGCCACGACGATGCGGGACACACGGTGGCCATTGCGATCTTCGACCACCCCGGCAACACCGGCTATCCGACCTACTGGCACGCGCGCGGCTACGGTCTCTTTGCCGCGAACCCGCTGGGGCGGCACATGTTCGACGCGAAGCAGCCGCCGTTCGACTTCACGCTCGAAAAGGGACAGTCGACGACTTTCCGCTACCGGCTGGTTTTTTATACGCATGCCGCAACGGTGGACGAACTGAACCGCGAAGCGGATGCGTTTGCGGCAGAGAAGAACTGACGGCATTCTTCGCAGAACGTGACCCCGGTTCAATCTGTCAGGTACGTGCCCGGCCCACACCTACATAGGTACCCCCCACCCCCCTTTTGGGGGTTAAATGGTTTGAAATGAGCAACTTGTACCCTCTATCATTCGCTCCAACCCATTGAAAACAAAAAGGGTTAGAACGCAAAGTCGTCAGGGGAAAGGACTTACGGGCGCTTTTTAACTGGTCCTTGCACCTTTTTAGGTGCAAAACCGCTCGGAAAGAACGATAGGCGGCCATCGACGCTGTAATCCCCCTACATCACCCCACGGACGAGGACCTGTCCCCACCCCAGGAAGCAAAGATCGCTTCCCGGGGGCCCCGGTTGTCCGCGGGGACCCCGTAGCCAGCACCGGTAAGCCGCCCATCCGCTCTCCGAAAGGAGAAACGCCTATTTTTGATGCCTAATTCAAGGATAGAGATTTTCGCGTAATTCACCGCAAACTTGGGGGGAAATTTATTTCGTTTGGAATGAGGGGAATGGGTGGGTTTGGAGGAGATTCGGGGATTGACATGAAATGAGGGTACGGACCGGGGACATGGCTGACATTTTGAACCGGGGACATATCTGACACTGCGACGAGGGCATGAGGACGTACAACGAGCTCATGGCCTGGAAAACGAGCAGTGTGATGGAAGAGAAGGTGCGG
>Ga0208034_1000032_pt1 | contig 158119 bp, 141 predicted proteins | sample June2015DPH_8_10_FD_184699 | JGI IMG/M metagenome (GOLD analysis project Ga0208034, IMG submission 184699) | Peatland microbial communities from SPRUCE experiment site at the Marcell Experimental Forest, Minnesota, USA - June2015DPH_8_100... | ecosystem: Environmental > Terrestrial > Soil >... | reverse complement strand
GCGCGCTGTCGTACCCGCAACAAAGTGCTCCATCAGCCGTTGCTGTTGGCTCCAGAGCAGACGGCTCTTGTGCATCTGCGCCATCCTAGAAACCCTAGTTCTTCGCTCGTTATCTAGGACAGCCCCTTTTTCTTTTTATTTTCCGGTCCTCCTGGAGGGGGTTTGTGGTTCGCAGTTCGTCGTTCGCAGTTCGTGGTTCACAGTTCACAGTTCGCAGTTCGTGGTTCGCAGTTCGTGGTTCACAGTTCACAGTTCGCGTCCGCTCCGGCGGACGTTGGCAAGTTGGCGGGTTGGTGCGGGACTGGAGTCCCGCACTACAGCCGGTCTGGAGACCGGCGCTACAAAGAGGCCGGTGGGTGGGCAAGTTTGCCGCACCTAAGACAAGTGTAGCGAGTTGCGCGAAATAAACTGCAAACTTGACAGGGAACAGGGATCAGGGGTCAGGGATCAGAAAAACAAAGACTTAGACCTGTGTGGGCCAGGCGGCTTGGGAGGCGAAGGGCTTGACGGCGAGTGGGGTGGACCCCTCACTGAGACAGTTTTGATTTTGACAGTTCGCGTTTGCCCGCCGGGAGCTCCGCAGGGAAAGAAGCGACACGGAAGCGAGGGCGCTGGGACGGAGGCAGGGTTCGCGTGACGGAGGATTTGTGCGCAAAAAAAAACGGCACGAACGGTATAGCTGTTCGTGCCGGGAGGCCAGTGACGCAAACTACTTCCGGCTCGGAGGCATGAATCGATGACCTCCACAACCGGAATAAATACACCTTAGCATAGATTGCGAAAAATGCAAATACAAAATTCAAAATCTTTTTGATGATTGCAGGGTCAACCTTTCGAATGAGAATTCATCTAAGGAGCGCCGATGAAGAGGCTGATCGCCGGAGTTTTTGGGGAGCGGGAAGCCGAATTCCAGCCCCAGGCCGCGCCTTCTGAATGACGATAACCCATTCAAAATAATATGTTTACTTATTCCATGAGGGCGAGAGGGCGTGTTCGGCGGTGAAGGCGGAGCCGAGGCCGCTTGCCTGCCCCGGCCGCGCCGCCGAGGCTCAGAAGGCAGAAGAGGCGTGTGAAAAACGCACGTTACAATACCGCAATATGGGAAAACATCCAGAAATACAGAATTCCGGAGCGAATTCGCCGGGTCATGTTTGGGTAGTGGCTGTTTAGTGCGTTGAGCCCCAAATTCTCCTACTCTTCTTCCTCCAAGAATTTATCGACGCGAGGTATGCCCCGGTGGGAGGATTAGGGGCATAGAGACCGAAGTGCGTAACGCTTGGACACAAATTAGAACGCTGGTCGTGTCTACGTGGGAGAAGGTATCGGCCATGGAATCGCGATTCCATGATCGCCTTTTCCAACGATGGCCTGTGCCCATGCGTCTCGCAGGTGCCCTATTGCGAGGGGTCTACGCACTCTTTGTTGCGCCTGCGTTCGCTGTCATTCTGGCTCTCCTATTGGTTGGCCTTGTGATCTCCGACAAGATTCCATTTATCGTCTGGTTCTCAGTTGCATCCGCGTGGATTGTGGCGACGGTTTCTATTGCCAAAGTGCGGTGGGTCAACGAGCAGAGAATTGTGCGCAGAATTTTGCTTGTGTTTTGCTCGGCGGCGATTATGGCCTTATTTGCACATTGGTACATCACTTGGTGCTTGACAAGTTACGCGGAGTCTCAAAAGAAGAAGGACATCCATCCAGCAGAAACGTCGTCTGACCAGGTTGCATACGAGGAAATGAAAAAGGCGGTCAAAGACGAGCTTGCGCAATTAGCAAGCGCAAATACTCCGACTGTTGTCCATCGCGAAGAGTTACCAAATATCTCTTTAGCCCTGGTGCATCCCGACGATCCAGCCTTAATTCTGAACGATACATCCTCTGCAATCGTGCGAGATTTCTTGTATTGGTATGAACTGTGGGACTTAAGTGTAATCCAGAATGGACACGCGATAGTGTTGCCCATCCCTGCTGCTAAGGGCGATTGGATTCGCGCCAAGGAAAGTGCTGGGCCAATGGAAATATTTCAGAACGTCAAGAAGGGCGATCACATCTCTGGGTTCATCGGGGCCTCATGCCCGAAATGTAAGCGGAATGAATGGATATACGTCGATATAGTTTTTGGCACTGGGGGATGGTATGTCAAATTGACTGACCAAGAGTTGAAAGAAATGGAGAAGAAGACTTTTACCCTTCCGATTGATTATCCTCTTTCGCGGCGAAAACAAATAACGCAGTTCCAGTGAACACGACTTTATGCGGCGGCAGTGAGTTTCTTGTATTCCAGCACGGGCACTTCAACTAGCTTCATTTGGCAATCAACTCCGCAATCGTCCAGACGTGGTTCTCAATTCCAGCCTCCATGCAGGGTGTGACCTTTAAGCTGGAATGAACCCGGCGCCAGTTGTAGTACGCAAACCAGAGAGCATACGCAGCTTCAAGATTCTCCCATTTCTTTGAAAACGCATTCGTTAGTCAAGTCATGCGGCGCATTCCCATGTGGATGCTGAGATTCTGGCGCTCGACGTGAGAGGTGCAAAACTGCTTGTACTTCGGGTATCCCATAACGGGGACTGAGACCGCCTGCGCAACTTCGCCGGGGCCTTTGCGGTTGTTCGCTCGTTACGCGGCCAGATTCTGTGCCTGGGCAGCAAGGTCGAAGTCCTTCTCGGTAATGCCGCCGGCCGAGTGCGTGACGAGGGCGAGCTTGACGCGGTTGTAGCGGATATCGATGTCGGGGTGGTGGGCAGCGGCCTCAGCGGCCTTGCCGACGCGATTGACGAAGGCGAGCGCGGCAACGAAGTCCTTGAACTCAAAGGTGCGGACGAGCTCGCCGGATTCGATTTGCCAGCCGGGCAATTGGGAGAGACGTGCTTGGGCGGCCTGTGGGGAAAGGACGGGCATGGAAACCTCCGATGGAGGAGATTGTACGTGGCGGGAGGCGAGGGGAACAGCGAATAGGGAATAGGGAATAGGGAACGATGGACAGTGAACAGTGGACAGCCGGCCAGGAGGCCGGCGCTTCAGGTTGAGGCACGAGGACGCGGTGCGGGTGTGGACGCCCGCACGACAGCCGGCCAGGAGGCCGGCGCTACAAGCGGTTCAATTTCAGACTGCTCTCTTTGCCGATGAAAAGTAGAAACCCAGCAGGATCGTGAAGCCCACGGCCAGCACCACGAACGAGACGATCATCGGGTAAAAGATCGGGAAACAGCCCATGCGGCCCATGACTGCCATCAGGCTCGCGAGTTCCACGCTCATGATCGCCAACAGGGCCAAAAGTGCCGGCGCCAGCGCGTAGCCGGCCGGTTTCCTGCGGAAGAGAAGAATTGCGGTGATGCACAGGGCGGGCAAGAGGAACGCGAGGTCCAGAATATGGACGAAATTTACAGGCTCGTTGGTGGCGATGACGCTTTGAGGGATGGTCCCCGCCAGGAGCGCGGCAACGTCCTCGCGCAAATCGAAGAGGGCGGTTGGCAGGGAAAGCGCGAGGAAGGCAATGGCGATGGTCTTTCGCGGCGCACGGGGAGCATAGGCCTGGGCGACTTGCTCGAGACGGATAAACGGCACGCTGAATATCGCAGCGTAGAAACACAGACTCAAAGTGGCGCAATAGACAAACATCATCGCGTTGAAGTGCACCCCGAACGCGTAGATGACGAAGTTATAGAAGAGGTAGCCTTGCGCGCCCAGCCAGACCAGACGGGCGGCGACCGATCCTCGCCAGGCCATGAATCCGCTGATGAGCAGGACTGGCACCACCAGGAACAGGTCGACGATGTCGCTGGCGATGGCACCGGCGCGTGTATAGAGCGTTTCGCGCGCATAGGTTGCCGGCCACCAGATTCCCGCTACGGCCGTGAGGGCGGCCAGGAGTGCGACGGCGACAGTACTCCACAGAATCGGATCATGAGGCTGTTTGGAAGTCATGGATGTGGATACGAGAGCCTGGACGAAGAAGTTCATTAAGAACAGGGATCAGGGGCCAGGGGTCAGGGATCAGAAAAGCAGGGACCGAGGGAACAGGGGTCAGGGATCAGGAGTCAGGAATCAGGAAAGTCGAGAGCAGGGTAGGCGGCTCCGCGGCTAGGAGGCGGCCTGGGAGCGGCTGATATCGAATGTGGAGAAGCGGGTGTGCTGGCCGCTGATTTCGGAGCGGAGCTCCTGCCAGAGCTCGTTGGGGATCTTGAGGAAGACCTCGACAACGGCGGGATCGAACTGGGTTCCGGAGCAGCGCAGGATCTCTTCGCGCGCGGCATCGAAGCCGCGGGCCTTTCGGTAGGGCCGGTCGCTGGTGATGGCGTCGAGGGTGTCGGCCACGGCAAAGATGCGGGCCCCAATGGGGATTTCACGGCCGGCGAGGTGATTGGGATAGCCATTGCCGTCGTAGTGCTCCTGATGGCAGAAGACGATTTCAGCGGCGCCGGCAAGGAACGGAATCTTACGCAGCATGTTGTAGCCGCGGGAGCAGTGCTCGCGCATCAGGGCCTGCTCCTCCACGCTCAGCCTGCCGGGCTTGCGGAGGATTTCGTCGGGGATGGCCATCTTGCCGATGTCGTGCAGGAAGGCGCCTCGGGCGATGATCTTGATCTCTTCGGGCGGAATGCCCATAGCGCGCGCCAGGGCGATGGCGTAGGCGGTGACGCGCTTGGAGTGGCCCTCAGTCTCAGAGTCCTTGAGATCGAGTGCGTCGCCGAGCGCCTCGAGCGTGACGTCGTACGAGTGCTCAAGGTCTTCCATGGCGTGGCGCAGCATCTCAGTGCGAGCGCGCACCATTTCCTCGAGGCTCTGGTGGTAGTTCTGGGTTTCTTCAAGTGCCTGGCGGTGGCTGAGGGCGCGTTCGACGGTGGACAGGAGCTGCTCACGCTCGAAGGGCTTGAGGAGGTAGTCGTAGGCGCCGCGGCGCATGGAGTCGATGGCCACGCTGATGTCGTGCACTGCGGTGACCATGACAACGGGAAGATTGGGCTGCAGGGCGTGAATGCGCTCGAGCAGGGCGATGCCGTTGACATCGTTCATGACGATGTCAGTAAGCACCAGGTTGAAGGTGTTCATTTCGAGGGCTTCGAGGGCGTAGCGCCCGTCGGAGGCCTGCTCGACCGTGTAACCCCGGCGTTCGAGGGCGGCGGCGATCATGGTGCGCACGGGCGGCTCGTCGTCAACGACGAGAACGCGCGCCGGCTTGCGCGCACGCGTGTCACTGTCGTTTCGCGTACTTCCCGCAGCGCTCATCGCCTTCAAGTCTGCTAAGTTCAACGCCAAAGTGGTGCCTCCGCCGTCAGGATCCGGTATGGCCCACGAAGCCCGGTGATTCCCCGTGTCTTCGTTGCGCGCACCCTGGGTTCCGGCGATGCTCGATCCCGGCAAACCCACCAAGGCCCTGGCTCTACGCGAAGCGTCACCCCAGAGTATTGGACGGCGCCGCCCGCTGAAAGACCCACAGAATTAACGAGATATCGACCGAGCCCCTCGGCCGCCTGATGACATAGGGAGCGGACAGAGGAAACTCTTTTGGAAAGAGTATCATCCGGGGTCCCCCTCCTCAATCACCCGAACGTGGCAAAGTGCTGAGACGAACCTGCAGCTTCACTTCCATGGATGTGGCATGTCTGCGGAAGGCTTTTTTTCGGCGATTTCCGCGTAGGCGATCAAGACATCAGCGGTGACGGCGTCGACAGTGGAAGCAGGGCAAACGGCCAACGGCAACCCGCAGCGCGGAGCGGTTATGAAGACTTTGTTGCGCGCTTGGCGCGGCGCGCCGCGGCCCAGCCTTCCTTGGTGAATTGGTGGGCGCGGCCGACGGCGAGCGCGTCGGCGGGCACGTCTTTGGTGATGCAGGAGCCGGCGCCGACGTAGGCGCCGTCGCCAATGGCGACGGGCGCGACAAGCGTGGAGTCACTGCCGATGAAAGCGCCTTTGCCAATGCGAGTGAGGTGCTTCGAGACGCCGTCGTAGTTGCAGGTGATGGTGCCGGCGCCTATGTTCGAGCCTTCGCCGATCTCCGCGTCGCCGAGGTAGGTGAGATGGTTGGCCTTGGCGCCCTTGCCGAGGCGAGTTTTCTTTGTCTCAACGAAGTTGCCGACGTGGGCGTTTTCGCCGATTTCGCTACCGGGCCGGAGGTGGGCGAAGGGGCCGATGCGGGCGCCGTCGGCGATGGTGGAGTCCTCGAGGACGCAGCTTTGCAGGACCAGCACGCCGTTGCCGAGGGTGCAGTTTTCGATAACGGAGAAGGAGCGGATGCGGCAATCGCGGCCGACGCGCGTGCGGCCGAGCAGCTGAGCGAAGGGCTCGATGACGGTATTGGGACCGACCTGGACCTCGGGATCGATGACGTTGGTATCAGGACGATCGATAGTGACACCAATCATGAGGCGCGTGGCCGCCGGCCGCCGGGGCGCGTCGGACCGGGACATACGTTTCCTTGCTGTTGCGGCGGTCTGCGCCTTCGATCTTCTTCTCGCGTTTGTCGTCATGTGACTTTCTCCTGACGTCTGGGCCGTCGCGGCCGTCGCCGAATGTGCAATGTCGCGGAGTGCATCGCAAACAATGAATTATTGTTGCGCTGCGCCCTGCGCGCCGGGCGGGCCCGAAGGCTGCGGAATCGTGATGTCGATCGGCGCGGGCGTGCCCATGCCAAGCGCGTCGAGGCCCGGCTTGATCTCAGACTCGTTGCCCACGACCAGCACGGCGAGCTTGCCGGGATAAACGTACTTTTTGGCGGCCGCAGAGAGATCGACGAGCGTGACTTTCTCGATCGCCGCGCGGTAGGTCTCAAGATAGTCGGCCGGATAATCGTAGAACTCAAGCTTCAGGCGCTCGTCGAGAACTTTTTCCCTGGTGTCGTATTTGAACAGGAAGGAATTGAGGATGTCGTCTTTGGCGCGCTCAAGCTCGTCCTGGGTGAAGGGCTTTGTGTCGAGGTTGGCGATTTCCTCGAGCGCGGACTTGGTCGCGTCCACGGTTTTCTCGCTTCTGGTCAGAACCTCAACGCGAAACGGTCCGGGGTGGTCGTAGGGGAGCGAGAAGCCGCCGCCGACAGCATAGGCATATGCCTCGCGGGTGCGAATCCTTTGGAAGAGCCGGCTGCCGAAGCCGCCGCCGAGGATCTCGGACATGACCGCAAGCGTGGGGACATCGGGATTGCGGCGGTCGATGCCGAGCTCGACGATCTGCACGTTCGACTGGTCGACGTCGGATTTATTGATGAAGTAGAGGCCGGGTTTGGGGCCGGGGAAATCGTCGTGGCGAGGCGGCTCGGGAGTGACCGGCGGCAGGCCCTCGAAGACGGCGCGAATCCTGGTCTCCATTGCAGCGGCGTCGAAGTCGCCAAAAACGCCGATGATGAGCTTGCCCTTGATGGTGCGGTCGTGCCAGGCCTGGAGGTCAGAGAGCGTGATGGCGCCGATGGTGGCCAGTTCGGGCTGGCGCGTGTAAGGGCTGTTGACTCCATAGACCAGCTTGCCCGACTCGCGATCGGCGATCCCTGCTTCATCGTCATTGCGGCGAACGATGGAGGTGGCTGCCTGTTCTTTTGACAGCTCGAGTTTTTCCGCATTGAATTTGGGATGAAAGAACAGGTCCATGGCGAGCGAAAAGACCTGATCGCTGTCGCCTTTCAGCGAATCCCAGGAGAGCTGAGTGGAATCGTCGTCGCCCGCGGTCTCGATGTGCGCGGCTTTGGCTTCGAGCAGGTCGTCCATGGCGTCGCCGTTCATGGCTGCGGTGCCGCTGGTTCGCCAGCTGTCGCCGTAGAGGCCGACCAGGCCTGTCTTGGCGGGATCTTCATCGCGCGAACCGCCCGGAATGAGCACCGAACCGTAGATGAACGGGAGCTCGTGATCTTCCTGGAGGAAGATGACAATGCCGTTTTTGAGCTCGATGCGTTTGGGCTGCTGGGGATGAAACTCGTGGAGTTTGGGGATGGGGATTTGTTCCCAGGGCTTGGATTGTTGAGCAGGAGACGTCGCCGGAATTGCGAAAGGCGCTAACAAAACCGCGAGCACGGTCAACCGTCCACATAACAGAGTTCGTGCTTTTCCACCCTTTCGCCAAGTTTTCAAGAAGCAGGTCCTTCGACTCCGGTCGCCATGGCGACCTTCGCTCAGGATGACAGAAAAGTGTGAGGCAACCGCTGGTTTGGTGGAATGGCAGGCGAAAGGCAACCGCAGATCCTTCGACTCGTCTGCTGCGCAGACTCGCTCAGGATGACAAGCTTGAGGGGTGGACTGACCACTGTTCACTGACCACTGTTCACTCTGTGTTTTCATTGCGCACCTCCGTCTTTCTTCGGTTCGGCGGGCGGCGGCGCCGTTTCGATCTCCGCGCTGGTGCGGTTTGAGGCGACAAAGATCTTGTTAGCTACGCGGCGAATGTCGGCCTTGGTCACTTTATCGATCCGGTCGAGCTGCAGAAACAGCTCGCGCCAGTCGCCGTAGCGCGTCTGGTAGTCAGCGAGGGAGCTGGCCAGGCCCTGGTTGTCGGCGAGGCCGCGAAGGATGTCGGCGCGCGCCCGGGTCTTGTACATCTGGAGCTCGGCGTCGGTCACGTCCGCGGTCTTGAGTCTTTCAATCTCCTTGTGAATGGCGTCGCGCATCTCCGCCGGGGTGTGGCCGGGGAGCGGGACGGCGCCGAAGAAGAACAGGCTCGGATATTTTTCGCCGGGAAAGGGACTTTCGCCGACGGCCTCAGCCGCGATCTGCTGCTGCTCCACCAGGCTGCGGTAAAGGCGCGAAACGCGGCCGTTCGACATGATGTCGCTGATGGCGTCGTAAACAGCATTGTCGGGATCGTGATAGCTGGGCCGATGATAGCCCTCGAGGTAAATCGGCTGGGTCTGCTCGCGAATGACGACCGACTTCTCGGCAAACTGCGCGGGCTCGTCGGTGGTCATGTCCTCGGGCTTAGGGCCGGCAGGAGCACGGTCGAAGTACTTTTCGAGCATGGGCAGATCGGTTTTGGGATCGACGTCGCCAACGATGGCGATGACGATGTTGCCGCCCGCGTAATACTTCTTATGGAAGGCCATGGCCTCAGTGGCCGTGATCTGGCCGACCTCAGTGGGCCAGCCGATATCGCTGCGACCGTAGTTGTGCGCCACATAGGCGGTGGCAAGAAACTGCTCTTCGAGCCGCCCGATGGGGTTGGAGTCGACGCGCATGCGCCGCTCTTCCATCACCACGTCGCGCTCCTTGTAAAACTCGCGCGGGACCGTATCCGCCAGGCGGCTCGACTCCATCCAGGCCCACAACTCGAGGCGGTTTTCCGGCATCGACCAGAAATATTGCGTGTCGTCAAGCCCGGTCTGGGCGTTCAGATCGTGCGCGCCATTGGCGTCGGCAACCTCAGTGAACTGGTTGGGGATGACGTATTTCTCGGCTTCGGCTTGGGCATCAACAAAAGCCTTTTCGAGGATCTTGAGCTTCGCCTCGTCGCGGCCGACGGGCTTCAGGTATTCGGCCTCGTAGGCATTATTGGCTGCCTCCACCTTGGCGAGTGCGACTTTTTCCGCCGCGTAATTTGAGGTGCCGATCTGGCTGGTGCCCTTGAAAGCCAGATGCTCGAACATGTGCGCCAGGCCGCTCTCGCCGGAGGGGTCGTCCACATCGCCGGCATCGATGAACGTGGTGTAGCTGAAAACGGGCGCGTCGTGACGCTCACACAGGATCAAAGTGAGCCCATTGGGAAGCACCTTGACGGTGATCCGTCTTTCAAAGCTCTTCAGGTCCTGAGCTCGTGCGCCGCTCGAAGCGGCCAAAGCCAGCGCTACCGCCAGCATGCTCGCGAAAAAACCAAGGGAAACCCTGTTGCGCATCCAACCTCCTTCAATGAGGGAAACCGATCGACCCGCTCTCTTAAATTGACGCTCTCTACCAAGCTATTGCCCGCAGCCGGGGGCGTCAAACGCAAACGGTTTATCGGCCCGGCCCGGAGACGGCGCCCGACTGCCTGGAATTTGCCCACGGCAGCGCCGCGCAATTTGCTACCTCGTTATAATGAGTCCGCAACTAGCCAGAGGAGACGCGATGCATCCATCGGCGCATCGATGGGCGAACCCGATCCTGTTCGTCTGCCTGGCGCAGGCCGCGTTTGCGGCGCCTCCTAAGGCCCCGGCCAACCTGACCGTCGCGGAGTTCGATACGCTGGTGGCTTCACTGCGCCAACAGAGCGATGGAAAGGCGGCGCGCGGGCTTGCGCGAGTGACGCTCAAAGAACGAGCCGGCGCGGACCAGGTCGCCCGATGGGAAGCGGATTTCCAAGGCAGCCGGGCTCGCGAGGCCCTGCTCGCCGTGACGGATGCCTCGGCATTTCAGAATCCTCCTGCGGCTGAGATTCTCCACAATTCTCAGCCTGACCCTGCCGCCGCGCAGCAGATCGTCGCCAAGGCCGTCGATTACGTGAAGCAGGTGATGCCGAAGTTGCCCAACTTCTCGGCGCTGCGCGCCACCACCTCGTTTGAAATCGCCACGCAGGCGCAACTGGATTCGCAGAAGCTTATGGGCAATCTGGTTCAACAGAGCCACAAGGCGAAGCCCAGCTATCAATCGCTGGGTCCGGCTGAATCAACAGGAATGCGCGACGCGCAGATTTTCTGGACGGGATCGAACTCCAAGCTGGTGACGAATCGCGAAGGTTTCGAGGTGACGGAATCGCCGGGCGCGACCGCCAGCCAGGGCGACCAGGGATCCCTCAACATGGTAACAATCGGCGAGTTCGGACCGATCCTTTCGGTCATCACGCTTGAGGCCTTGCCGGACCAGATGGCGTGGAACCGCTGGGAGCAAGGCCCGGCCGGCCCTCTCGCGGTCTTCGACTATGCCGTGCCAAGGGCTCGATCTCATTTTGCGGTTGAATTCAATTTGAACGAGCCACCGGATTTTCCCGCATATCATGGCGAGATCGCCATCGACCCGGCAAGCGGAGCAATCTTTCGCATCACGATCGTGGCCAACATGCATGATCCCGACACTCTGCGCCAGGTTCACCTCATGGTCGAATACGAGCACGTGACGATCGGCGGCGTCCCCTATATCTGCCCGGTTCACGGCGTCGCGATGGTGAGCCTTCTGGATCAATATGCGGATGAGAACGCGCAACCCCCGCCCATTCCGTTCAAGGTGACAATCAACGATGTTTCATTTACTCATTACCATCTGTTCCGCTCAGAGTCGCACGTGCTGAACGGCGCTATCGGACGGTGAAGGGACGCGCGATACAGCGGAGGTTTAGAGCGGGCGCGCAGAGCCGAATTGGCCTGGCGAGAGCAGGCCCAGAGAGGAGCCGCGCCGCAGCAAGAACGGCCGACGCTATAGGCAAGAACGGGCGACGCTATAATCGGGGGTATGGCGTCGAGCGCGCAACCCGGGATCGCGGCTGCCGAACCGGCGTGGGGCATGGATCGAGCTGCGCCGGAAGCAGCTGAAAAGCTCGGCCAGCTGGAGGCGCGGCTCAAAGAGCTGGGAAGCCTGATGGTGGCCTACTCCGGCGGCGTGGACTCGGCGTTCCTGGCGGCCACGGCGCATCGCGTGCTGGGCTCGCAGATGCTGGCGGTGCTGGCCGACTCCCCTTCCCTCGCCCGGCGCGACTTGGAACAGGCCGTGGCCTTTGCCCGCTCGCTGGGAATGCCGCTGCAGGTGGTGACCACAGAGGAGCTGGACCGGCCGGAATACCAGCGCAACGACGCGAATCGATGCTTCCACTGCAAGGATGAGTTGTTCAGCGTGATGAGCGAGCTGGGCGCGAAGCTGGGATTTGCGCAGATCGCCTACGGCATGAATGCCGACGACACGAGAGACTATCGCCCCGGGCAACGCGCCGCCGAGCAGCACGAAGTGTTGGCTCCGCTGGCCGAGGCAGGACTGACCAAGCTCGATGTTCGAGGGCTGGCCAAGGCTCGCGGCTACCCGGTGTGGGACCGGCCCGCAGCGCCGTGCCTGAGCTCGCGCGTGGAATATGGCCGTGCCGTGACGCGTGAGGTTCTTGAGCAGGTGGAGCGCGGCGAAGAAGGCCTGCGGCGGCTGGGATTTCGCGAGCTGCGCGTGCGCCACCACGGCGAACTGGCGCGCGTTGAGATCGCCCGCGACGAGTTGCCGCGCGCGCTGACGATGGAGATGCTGGATGCGATCACGGCGGCGCTGAAGCAGGCGGGATTCAAGTATGTGACGCTCGATTGCTCGGGGTTTCGGTCGGGGTCGATGAACGCTGTTCTGCCGGCGGATGTGCTGGCGCGACGCGGGGCATAGAACGCGATCTCTTCCCTGCCCCGCCCTCAGACAATTTAGAATCACAAGGCGATGCGAATCGGCTATCTGGAGTGCTTTTCCGGGATCAGCGGTGACATGCTGCTGGGCGCGCTGGTGGATGCTGGCGTTCCCTTCAACGTGCTCGCCGACGCCGCGGCTGCGTTGAACGTAGGCGCGCGCCTGGAAATGCGCAAGGTGAGCCGGGGCGGGCTGGCGGCGGTGAAGGTGGACGTGATCTGTGACGAGGGGTCAGGGGTCAGGGGTCAGGGATCAGAAAGACAGGGACCCGGGGACCAAGGGAACGAGGGAACGAGCGAGCGGAGCCATCACGCGCACGACCACCGCGGGCAGGGATCAGGGGTCAGGGATCAGGGATCGGAGCATGAGCAGGGGCATTCGCATGCGCCGCATCGGTCGCTGTCTACGATCCTGGGGATCATTGACGCGGCGGCGCTCAACGACGCGGTGAAGCAGCGCGCGGCGCACGCCTTCCAACTGCTGGGCGAAGCAGAGGCCGCGATCCATTCCATTCCCGTTGAGCAGGTGCACTTCCACGAGGTGGGCGCGGTGGACACGATTGTGGACATTGTGTGCGCGGCGGCCGGATGCGAGGCGCTGGGAGTGGATCGATGGATGGCCTCAGCGCTGAACGTGGGAAGCGGCACCGTGAAGTGCGCGCATGGAACACTGCCTGTGCCGGCGCCGGCGACATTGGCGCTCGTGGGCGATGCGCCGGTGTACTCCGCAGGACCGCCCATGGAGCGCGTGACGCCAACAGGGGCAGCGTTGTTACGCATGCTGGACGCGGAATACGCGGCGCTGCCGGCGATGCGCGTGCATGCGCGCGGGTATGGAGCGGGCGGGCGCGATACGCCGGGCGAGCCGAACCTGCTACGGATGCTGGTAGGCGAGGCACAGGAGGACGCGGCCGCCGCCGAGCCGATTGCAGTGATTGAAACCGTAATCGACGATGCAACCCCGCAATTGCTCGCGTATGTGAGCGATCTGCTGATGGAGGCGGGTGCCTGGGACGTTTACCGAACGCCAGTGCAGATGAAGAAGGGGCGCACAGGAGTGCAGATGACCGTGCTCTCGAGCCCCGAACTCATGCCCACGCTCCGCGAGATGCTTCTGCGCGAAACGACGACGATCGGCCTGCGGTGGCGGCTTGAGAACAAGCTGACGTTGGCCCGCGAATTTGTTGAAGTCGAGACGCAGTGGGGCAAGGCGCGGATCAAGGTGGCGCGCTGGCCCTCGGGAGATGTGGCCAATGCGTCGCCGGAGTTTGAAGTGTGCCGGAGCATCGCGCACCAAAACAGCGTTCCGTTGAAGCGCGTGATGCAGGAAGCGATGCGCGCGTATGCTGAGACGCAGCGCGCGGACGCAAACATTGCGCATGGGAACGTGCAGGAGAAGGGACGCTGATGGATCGCGCGCAGATTGAATCGTTGTTGACCGAAGTACACGCGGGATCGACGAGCGTTGCCGAAGCGCTGGAACGGCTGCGTAATCTGCCCTTCGAGGATTTGGGCTTTGCCAAGGTGGATCATCACCGCGCGCTGCGCACCGGGATGCCGGAAGTGATCTTTGCCGAGAGCAAAGCGCCGGCGCAAGTGGCGGCGATCTTTGCGCGGATGGCCAGCGCGGGCGGAAACGTGTTGGCTACGCGCGCGTCGCGCGAGGTGTTTGAGGCGGTGCGCGAGGCGGAACCTCGGGCGGAGTTTCACGAGACGGCGCGGGCGATCACGCTGAAACAAACCGAGCCTGCCGCCGGCAAAGGAACCGTAGGCGTGGTCTGCGCTGGAACAAGCGACCTGCCGGTAGCCGAAGAGGCTGCAGTGACCGCACGGCTGATGGGCAACACGGTGGAATTGGTTGCCGACGTGGGCGTGGCCGGCATTCATCGCCTGCTGGCTGCACAGAACACGCTCAAATCGGCGCGCGTGCTGATTGTGTGCGCCGGAATGGAAGGCGCGCTGCCCACGGTTGTGGGCGGGCTGGTGCAGGCGCCGGTGATCGCCGTGCCCACGAGCGTGGGCTATGGCGCGTCGCTGGGCGGCGTGGCGGCGCTGCTGGGCATGCTGAATACCTGCGCGCCGAATGTCTCCGTGGTGAACATCGACAACGGGTTCGGCGCGGCGTGCATCGCGTCGCTCATCAATCACTTATAGATACATACTCGGATTTCGCGATTCGCCACGCGCGCTTCGCGTTGAGGCCCGAGTACCGCAATCAGGCCCGGTTGCCCGGAACCCGTGATCCCGGTCACTGTTCGACCCTTCTTTAAATCCCGATCATGGTTATTTATATGGTTCGCGCCGGCGTGGCGTGTGGAGGAATGTGTGACCGGTTCCCGATTGCCGATGTGGCGGAGGGTGTCGCAGATCTTCTTTCTGCTGCTGTTCCTTGTGCTGCTGGCATTCACGTCGCTGCGCGGAGTACCCGGAGCGACGAGCAACATCCACCTAGGCGCGCCGGTTCGCCTGTTCTTCGAGTGGGATCCGTTGGTTGCAGTGGCCAACGCGATCGCAACTCACGCGCTCTACCGCGGTCTGTTGTGGAGCCTGGTCATCTTGCTGCCAACGCTGTTTCTGGGCCGGTTTTTTTGCGGGTGGATTTGCCCGCTGGGTACGCTTCAGCACTTTGCGGGAAACATGCCGTCGGAGGCGAAGCGCGGGAAACAGCTCATCGAGTCGAATCGCTACAAGCGGTGGCAGACGATCAAATACGTGGTGCTGACAGCGGGATTGGTGGCCGCGGCGTTCGGATCGATGGTGCTTGGCTGGCTCGATCCTTTCAGTCTGCTGGTGCGCTCGATTGGAATGTCGATCCTGCCGGCGTTCAACATCGCCGCCCGCGCCGTGCTGGTTCCGCTCGAACAGAGCCGGGTGGGCGCGATCAAAGCGACGGGCGAAACGATTCACATGATCCTCAGCGCTCTGGTGCTTGATGCGCGGCAGGCGCACTTCGGGCAGGGGCTGGTGCTGGGGATTCTGTTTTTGGCGATTCTAGCGGCGAGCCTGCGCGTGACGCGGCTGTGGTGCCGCGCCATTTGCCCGCTGGGCGCGCTGCTGGGTGTGGTGTCGCGCTGGAGCGTGCTGGGCCTGCACAAAGATGCGGAGAAGTGCAACAACTGCAATCGCTGCCTGCTCCATTGCCAGGGCGGCGACGATCCCATCGGCGGCGTGCCATGGCGCAAAGCGGAGTGCCTGATGTGCATGAACTGCGTGGGCAGTTGCCCCGAACATGCATTGAACTTCCGCTTCTTCCGCAAGGAGGGTGAGGTTGCTTCGCCCGACCTGGGCAGGCGCAGGACAATCACTGGCCTCGCAGCAGGAGTAGCCGTGGTGCCGATCTTGCGCGCCAATACGGGCCTGGGCAAGAGCCGCAACGAACGGTTGCTGCGTCCGCCGGGCGCGCTTGACGAGCCTGACTTTTTGGCGCGATGCATCCGCTGCGGCGAGTGCATGAAGGTGTGCCCCAACAATGCGCTGCACCCCACGCTTGAGGAGGCCGGGATCGAAGGGTTGTGGTCGCCGACATTGGTGCCGCGCATCGGATACTGCGAGCCGAGTTGCGTGCTTTGCTCGGAGGTTTGCCCGACGGGCGCGATCTGGCAAATCACGCCGAAGGAAAAAGGTTGGGTGGTGGGTGTGGACGGGCAGTCCGCCGCGGCGAGCCAGCCGGTGCGGTTGGGCACCGCATTCTACGACCGCGGGCGCTGCCTTCCGTGGGCGCTGGCCACCGAGTGCATCGTGTGCGAGGAGTGGTGCCCGGTGTCGCCGAAGGCAATCTACGTTGAAGAGGCGCAAGTGGTGGATTCGGCCGGCAAGACAAAGACGTTGAAGCAGCCGCGTGTCGATCCCAGCCGCTGCGTGGGCTGCGGCGCATGCGAGTATGCATGCCCGTTGCAGGATCGACCCGCGGTTTATGTCACAAGCATTGGCGAAAGCCGCTCCCCCTCAAGCCAGATCCTGCTAATCAGGAAATAAAGGAGAATTCGTTGAGAATGTTTGGGCCGACAAGTTGGAAAGCAGCAGTCGTGGCGTTTGCGATTGTGGCATTGGGCGCAGGCGCCGGATGCAGGAAGAAGAACGCCGATCCGTTGCCCGCTTCAGGCGCCGTGGCAGGATGGGAGAAGACCAGCGACACCCGCGTCTTCGCAGCCAAGAATCTTTGGCAGTACATCGACGGCGACTCCGAACAGTTTCTGCAGGCCGGAGTGGTTTCCGCGTCGACTTCCGATTACAAGTACCAGGGCCAACTGGAGGCGACGGTCGATGTGTTCACGATGGGCGACTCCGGCGGCGCGCGCAAGATCCTGGAGTCAGGACAGACCAAAGATGCGAAACACATCCAAGTGGGCGACGCGGCCATCGCGTATGAGCAAAGCGTGACCTTTCGCAAGGGCCCGTACCTGGTGCGGATCGTCGCCTATGACGACGCGCCCGGCACACAGCAGGCGCTTATCGCGCTGGCGCACGGCGTGGAAACAAGACTTTGAACAACGCGGCCGCAAAAAAGATCGCGGGAGAGAAACGGCAAGACCATGAAGAATCGCAGAGAGTTTTTGAAAGAGGCCGTGACGGGCGCCGTGTTGCTGGGATCGGCGGCGGCAGCGGAAAAGCTGACGCTGGCGGGCGTCCTGGACCAGCACGCGAATCCGCACGCGGCGGGCAAATCGAAGGTGGTGATCGCGCGCGATGCATCGCTGCATGGGGCGAGCGCGCAGCCAGACGAGCAGCGAGTGCTCGATCTGCTCGACAAGGCGATGGCCGCCTACACCGGGCGCGAGAAGGCGGCGGAAGCGTGGAAGAGCCTGATCCCGGCGAAGATTCTTGCGGGCGGAGTGATCGGCCTGAAGGTGAACGGATTGGGCGGCCGTGGAATCTCAACGCATGCGGCGCTGACCATGGCCATTGCCGAGCGCCTGCAGCAGGCGGGAGTCAAGGCCGGCAACATTCTTGTCTGGGACCGTAGCGCTCGCGATCTTGCGGCATGCGGCATGACGATCAACACCGATCCAGCCCGCGTGCGCTGTTATGGCAGCGATGCAGCCGGATTCGAAGACGAGCCGGCCTCGTGGGGAACGGCGAAGATTCGTTTGGCAAAAATCCTGGCCCGCGAGTGCGCGATGGTGATCAACCTGCCGATCCTGAAAGATCACGGAGGTGCGGGAATCACGTTCGCGATGAAGAACATGTTTGGAGTGGTCGATCAGCCGTGGACGCTACACGCGAACCACTGCGATCCCGGTGTGGCCGACCTGAATTGCATTCCGGCGGTGCGCGACAAAGTCTGGTTCACTGTCGGCGATGCGATCTCCTCGGTGTACGATGGGGGCCCAGGCTTCCGTCCCGAGCGGCTGTGGTATCCGAACGCGCTCGTCGTGGCCGAAGACCGCGTGGCGATCGACCAGACGGCGTGGCAGATCATCGAGCACAAACGCGCGGAGGCGGGAATGCCCACGCTCGAGGCCGTGGGTCGTCCGCCGAAGTATATTGCGACGACCGCCGACGCCGCGCACCGCCTTGGCGCCTGCGATCCGCAACGCATCCGTCTGGTGGAAGTGTAACGGGGAGTGGCGATGGCAAAAGAAACCGGAGAGCCCGTTGAGGTGAAGGCGCAAAAGGCCCCGCCTGCGAGCGGCATGACGCGGCGCGAAGCCATGCTGCAGCTTTTGCGCGCGGGCGGCGTGGCTGCCGGCGCGGGGGGCCTGGGGCTCTGGCTCAGCGAGCGCAGCCGGCATCCCGTTGCGGGGCGGGCTGAAGAAGCGCGGCGCGATCATCGCGTGGCCGCCAATCCGCAATGGCCGCAAATCACCGTCGTTCAGAACGGGGAGCCCGCCGCGCTAGTCGCGACGGCACTCGAAAACCTGGGCGGGATCGGGCGCTTCGTGAGCAAGCAGGATGTGGTGGCGCTCAAGCCAAACATCGCCTGGGATCGCACCCCGGAGCAGGCGGCGAATACGAATCCCGAGCTGGTGGCGGAGGTAGTGCGGCAGTGCCTGCAGGCCGGCGCCAGGCGCGTGATTGTGACCGACGTGAGCTGCAATGAGCCGCGGCGCTGCTTCAGGCGTTCAGGCATTGAAGCGGCGGCGCGGGCCGCGGGCGCGGAGGTGATTTTGCCCGATGCCGACCATTTCCGCGAAGTCGATATGGGCGGGGTGGTGCTCAAGAACTGGCCCGTCTTCACTCCGTTTCTCGAAGCCGACAAGGTGATCAATCTGCCCATCGCCAAGCACCATATGCTGACCGGGGCTACGCTCGGAATGAAGAATTGGTACGGCATCCTCGGCGGAGAGCGCAACCGGCTGCACCAGCAGATTCACCAGAGCCTTGCCGATCTGGCGAGCTTCATGCTGCCGACGCTCACGCTGCTCGACTGCTACCGCGTGCTGGTGCGCAACGGGCCGACGGGCGGCAATCCCGAAGATGTCGAGCTGAAGAAAACTCTTGTCGCGGGAACCGATCCCGTGGCGATTGACGCATACGTCGCGAAGGCTTACTGGGATCTGGACCCCGCGCAGCTCCCGTACCTCGCCATGGCTGCCGGGCGCGGCCTGGGCACAGTGGATTACGCGTCGCTGAATGTAAAGGTGAGCCGGCTGGTGTAGATGAACGAGCGCTCCGCTCTCATGGCCGGTCGTAAAAGCGGAAGAACAGCGACGGCTTGGCCACCGGCTCAGCCCTGGCCACAACAGCAGCAGCCTGCGAATCGCTCAGAGGCGTAAACTCGCGCGCCAGCTTTACGTTCTCTTCGAGCTGCGCGATGGAGTCGCAGCCGACGATGACGGTGCTCACGGGGCGCGAGAGCGTGTAATACATGGCCTCCCGCATAGTCAGCGTGCCGGAGGTGGGCGCCGGAACCATTCCTTCCCACATGTGCGCCTGCACAGATAGCGGTTGCGGTGTCCAGGTCGAGAGTAGACGGCCGCGCGCCGGCACCTTCATGCCGATGATGCCCATCTGGCGCTCGACGGCCAGCGGCAAGAGCGCCGAGTTAAAGCTGTAATGGTGCGGGTCGGCAGCGTTCATGGCCATCAGGATCGTATCGAACGGATAGCGCTGGATGCCTTCAACGAGCGCGTCGGGGCGGTAATGGCCGGTGAGGCCCAGGAAGCGCACGACTTTCTGCTCCTTCATCTCCAGCAGCGCCTCCATGGCGCCGCCCTTGGCGAAGACCTCGTTCACGTCGGTCAGGGTGCCGATGTCGTGCAACTGCCACAGATCGACATGATCGGTATGGAGCAACTGGAGCGATTTCTCAATCATGCGCATTGAGCCGTCGCGCGTGCGCTCCCTGGTTTTGGTCGCCAGGAAGGCCAGGTCGCGCCGATGAGCCATTACCTTGCCCACGTACTGCTCGCTCCAGCGCTCCGGACCGCCGTAGATGGACGAGGTGTCGATGTAATTGACGCCCAGGTCGAGGGCGCGCTCGATGATGGGCACGGCGACGTCGAAGTTGTTCGCCTGTTCGATGGCAGCCTGGCCACCGAGCGAAAAGATTCCCACCTTGTAGCCAGTCTTGCCCAGGTTGCGCGTGGGCATGGCGTTGGGCGTGACGGGATTCGACGGAAGACCGGGGAGAGTTTTCGGCGTCTCTGCCATCGCGGTCTGCGCCAACAATGCGGCGGTTACGGCGCCACCGGCCTTCAGGAACTCACGGCGTCCTTGCGTGCGGGCGGAAACTTCTTTACGATCGCTCATCGTCTTCTCCCTGTTGAATCCGATGGAGACATGATAATTCCCGAGCGCCGGGAATAGGAAACAGGGTTCGCGCAGAATGAACGTTTGAGGGATGGGCTGTCCGGCGCGAATCGGCCGAACAAGAAAGTCGAAGACGAAGTGGCAGACCTTGCGGCGCTCGCCGTTAAGGTGAGCCAGCGAGAGTGAGGCAAAGACCGCTTTCCCAGGCCTCGGTTTCGAGACCTGGGTTCAGTTTCCCTTATCTGAAAAGCCAGATCGGGGTAGCAGCACTCATGCCTGGGGCTGCGATGACTGCGGCTGGCGGTTGTGCCGGTGCGCGCGGCGCTCGGCAAGCATCTGCTCGAACTGCTGCTTCTGCGTGTCATTCAGGACCGCTTCGATCTTGCTGTTCGTATCCTGCATGATGGCCCGCACCTTGGTGTGGCGATCCTGCTGGCTGAGCGAAGCATCGGCGCGCAGGGTTTGCATTTGCTGTTGGCGAGCCGCGAGGATGGGCGTAATTTGCGCCACCTGGTCGCTCGTCAGGTTCAGCCGCTTTCCCAGATGCGCGGCAAACTGTTGGGGCGAGAAGTTGCGGTGCTGATTGCCCGGCTGCTGTTGCGTGGCTTGCGGCGCATTGGCAGCGGGAGCTTGATTGGTATCCGGCGCCTGTGCGAACACTACGCTCGCGGAAAGCAGCGCGCCCAGAATGATAGTTGCTTTGGTTGGATTCATTTCTCCGTTTCTCCCTTTGGCTGTCGTGTTTCTGACCGGCCGTTAGGTGTGTAGACACAGGGAGGGTACGGGAGTTGCGCGGGGAGCGTGCAATGCGCGACGAGGTCAATCGAAGGGTTGAAGAGGCTGAAATACAGCGGAAGAATTATGCGTCTACGCGCGGAGTCTGTACGTCTAAAGCGCCGCCGTCTTTTGCGCGCGAAATTGGGCCTCGACTGAAAAAGCTGCGCAGTGCGCGGCTTTTTCGCTGAGTGCGACAGAATCTGATTGTAGAATCAGCCCGCCTTCTCAAGCAGGCAGGGAGACAAATCGCGGCGCTCGACCATATCCTTGGTGATCTCCAGATCGCGGACGCGCTTGTTCGAGGGCAGGTGGTACATCAGGTCGAGCATCAGCTCCTCGAGAATCATGCGCAGGCCGCGCGCGCCCACTTTGCGGGCCATGGCTTCGCGGGCCACGGCGCAAGCCGCCTCCTGCGTAAAGTGCAGGCGGACGTTTTCGAACTCAAAGAGGCGCTGGTACTGCTTGAGGATAGCGTTGCGCGGCTTGGTGAGGATTTCGATGAGCGCGGCTTCGTCGAGCTCGTCGAGAACGCCAACGACGGGCAGGCGGCCGACAAACTCGGGAATGAGGCCGTACTTGATGAGATCCTGCGGCTCGGTTTTGCGCAGCAACTCGGTATCGCGATGGGTGCGCGTGGTGGCCTGATCGGCCTCGGCGTCGATGGTGCGGAAGCCGAGGGCCTTTTTGCCGATGCGGCGGCCGACGATGCGCTCGAGGCCCACAAAGGCGCCGCCGCAGATGAAGAGGATGTTGGTGGTGTCGACGGCTGTGAATTCCTGGTGCGGATGCTTGCGGCCGCCCTGCGGAGGCACATTGGCCACAGTGCCCTCGAGAATTTTAAGCAGTGCCTGCTGCACGCCCTCGCCGCTGACGTCGCGGGTGATGGAGGGGTTCTCGTCTTTGCGGCCGATCTTGTCGATCTCGTCGATATAGATGATACCCTGCTGGGCGCGGGTCACGTCGCCGTCGGCGGCCTGCAGAAGCTTGAGAATGATATTCTCGACATCTTCGCCGACGTAACCGGCCTCAGTGAGCGTGGTAGCGTCGACAATGGCGAAGGGCACTTCGAGCATCTTGGCCAGCGTGTGCGCAAGCAGAGTTTTACCGGAGCCCGTGGGGCCGATCAGCAGGATGTTGGACTTTGCCAGCTCAACTTCGCCCGCGCGCGTGCGATTCATCTGGATGCGCTTGTAGTGGTTGTAAACCGCGACGGCGAGCTTCTTCTTGGTCTGGTCCTGGCCGATCACGTAATCGTCGAGGAAGCTTTTGACCTCAGTAGGCTTGGGGAGATGGCCCGCGGTGGTGGCGGGAGCGTCGCCGCTGCGATCGTCGTCAAGGATCGAGTTGCAGACCGCAACGCACTCGTCGCAAATATAAGCGCGCGGATAGTCGCTGGGCGACGAGATCAACTTGGCGACTGCATCCTGCGATTTATGGCAGAACGAGCAGCGTAACGCCTCCTCCGGCCCCGTGCGCGTCTTCATAATAGTGGCTCCCCCTGAAAGAGTTTAGTCCAATTCCTGTTTCCCGGCTATGTTCGAGGCCGGTCAATAATTTCGTCTACGATCCCGTAATCCTTGGCTTGCTCCGCGTTCATAATGAAGTCCCGCTCGACGTCGCGCTCGATGCGTTCGAGGGGCTGCCCGGTGTGGCGGGCGATGAGGTTGTTGGTGATCTCGCGAATGCGCAGGATTTCGCGCGCATGAATATCGATGTCGGTAGCCTGCCCGCTCAACCCGCCCATCGAGGGCTGATGAATCAAAATACGCGAATTGGGCAGGGCGAACCGTTTTCCCTTGTTTCCGGCAAGGAGCAGAAACGCGCCCATGCTGGCGGCCTGCCCGATGCAATAGGTGACGACATTGTTCTTGATGAACTGCATGGTGTCGTAGATGGCGAGTCCGGCGGTGATGGACCCGCCCGGCGAATTGATGTAAAGCGAGACGTCCTTTTCCGGGTCCTCGCCCTGCAAAAAGAGCATCTGGGCGACGATGAGGTTGGCCACTTGGTCGTCAATGGGGGTACCAAGAAAGATAATGTTGTCGCGCAGCAGACGGGAGTAAATGTCGTAGGCGCGCTCGCCCCGGCTCGTCTGCTCGACCACCATGGGAACCAATGCCATGAACTACCAGCTCCTAGCCTCCAGCTCTTAGCTTTCAGCTTGTTCGTGTTAAATGGGCCTTGTTTTCCGTGGCGTTCTGCTCACGTCCCGGACGTTCCGCCGTTATGCGGGCAGGCGTTCGTACAAAATGCCGGCCGTCTTGTCCCGTTTAATCTGCTCCCTGATCCTAGCCAGCCCACCATCTTTGGTCAACCTTACTTTTAGTGCATCCAGAGGTTCGCGAGTCTGGATTGCAACGATCTGCAGTTCGTTGTCCAGCTCCTCGTCGGTGACAGTGATGTTCTCTTCGCCGGCGATGCGGTCGAGGATAAGATGTGTCTTCACTTCGGCCAGTGCGCTGTCCCGCTGTGCTGTGCGCAGGCGCGCAAAGTCGAGCTTGCGCATCTGGTCGGGCTGCATTCCCTGCGCTGCCAGTGCCCGCAGGCCGCGTTCAAGGCGCGTGTCCACCTGGTCCTGCACCAGCGACTCGGGAACCGGGAAAGTAAACTTTTCGGCGAGCGCGGCAAAGAGCTTGTCCTTGGTTTCAGCCTCCACATTGCGGCGCTTGCGATTGGAGAGGTACTCGCGAACGCTCGTCTCGAGCGCGGCGTAACTTTCGTAATGGCCGAGCTCCTTGGCGAAGTCGTCGTTCAACTCCGGCAGCGTGCGTTTCTTGATGGCCTTGACTTCGACGTCGTAGGCGACTGTCTTGCCGGCGAGGCTGGTCTGCGCATAGTCGGCGGGATAAATAACCTCGACCTTGAGCTCCTGGCCGGGCTTTGCGCCGCGCAATGCATTGGTGAACGCTTCGACGGTGTCTTTGCCGCCGATTTCGACCAGCGTGTCTTCGCCGGTGATCGGTTGAGTTTCGGCGGGCCGCCGCTCGGCAGCAGGCGCTTCGCCCTCGGCTGCGGCCGGTTCGCCCTCGGTCTGGCTCTTCTCGATCTGCCCCTTGTAGCTGATCTGCGCCCAGTCGCCGTCCTTGAGCGCGCGGTCTTCCTCGACCGGCTCGACAGTGGCGCGCGACTCGCGCAGGTGCTCGAGCTCGTACTGGAATTCTTCCTCGGTGACTTCACCCGACGGCTTGGGGACCGTGACGTCCTTGTAGCCGTCGATGGAGAAGGCGGGAATAAACTCAAAGACCGCCTTGGCATGCAGCGGGCCGCCTTCGTCGAGTGTGAGGTCGGTGACCTGCGGCTGGCCTACGGGGCGGAGGTTCTGCTCGTTCACTGCCTTGTTGAAGCGCTCCGGGAGCAGGGTATCGATGACTTCTTTGCGAATCTCAGCTCCGAAGCGGCGGCGGATGACGTTCTCCGGAACCTTGCCGGGACGGAAGCCAGGAATCTTGGCGTATTTGCGATAGCTGGCGGTGACTCGGCCCCATGCTTTGGCAACGTCGTCGGCAGAGACATCGATCACCAATTCACGGGTACATTCGGGATTGAGAACCGGGCCGTGGGTGTGCTCGTGGGTTTCCCCGGCGTGATTGTGTTCGTGCTCGGAATCGGCCGGTTCGGGTTTGCTTTCGAGGGTGCTGCTGGGACTCAACGTTTTACCTTCCGGGCGCGTGCGCCGATCTGACTTCGGCCACGGGCTAACGCTGAAGGCAATACAGCGCCGTTTTGGCCGGGGATATCTATCTTCATCGTACGGGGGTTCCGGGGGTGGGGTCAAACCGGAGAAACCAGGGAATAGGGATTAGGGAAAAGGGAATAGAAGACCAGAGACGGAGGGACTAAGGCGCCGACGGATCAAGGGAATGCTTGGGGCGAATGGCCTCAGCGCTCCGCGACTTCAGGCTTACGAACGTACTGCAGAAAGCGCGGATGGGAAGCACCGAACTTTGCGTAGTTCGCTCGCGCAGTGTTCAGACTCAACTGGCCGTTGACAGTGAGGCGAACTTCGGCGGCATCGGAGTCTTCCTGTCCGTCGTCTTCCCACCAGCAGACCGGGCAGAGCTTGAGGGCTCCGGGCGCTTCAAGAGTCTTGTATCCGCAGCATGGACAGCGATAGCGAGCGTTCAAAGCTGTACCCCGTCAGGATTGACGAGGAAAGCCGGCCGGCGGTTTACGGGGCCGCGAACATGCTTCCGTCCTTCAGAACCGGAAGACGATGCCGGTGGTGAAACGGCCATGCGTGCCGTTGGCCGGCGACTGGTTGATGGCGCTGATGCGGTCCAACTGGACGCGCCAGGCAAAGAACGGCGCAATGGGAGCATCCAGGCCCGCGCCTGCCGCGTAGGTGAGCGCGTTGCCGGAGATGGGGATCACGGTGCTGCTGTTGGCGGAGTGCTCGCCACCCACCAGGAAGTGGCCGAAGAATTTGAAGCCGGCCGCGCCGACCGAGATTTTAGGACCGAAGAGAAATGTCGTTGTGCGCGGAACGCCGGAACCGGCGCCGAGCCCATAGTGGGCCACGTCGCCCTCGATGCCGATGAACGGCTTCCAACTGACCTGGCCATCCAGATCCCAGCCGTTGAGGCCGCCGACGCCGGAATAGAAGGTATCGTTTCCGGTTCTGCTGTAGCCGAGTGAGATGTCGCCTTTGTTGGCCGCGTGCGCCGTCGGCGCCACACCAAGCAGGATGGAAGCGATAGCGAGTGCAAGACAGATTGGCAAAGCCCGCTGGGGGATCGGCATGAACGCGTATCCTTTCTTCCGCAAAAGCGGTGTTTGGGGAAACGGATGACGGCTCAATGAGTTCGGTTGCCTGTGCTCAAGAAAAGGACCTTCAAGCCCGGCCGGCAAACTCCCTGGTTTCGGTGTAGACCTTGACCTTCTCGCCCTCCTGGATGAACAGAGGAACCTTGATCTCCAGTCCAGTCTCCAACCGGGCGAGTTTGGTGACATCGCCTGATGTGTTGCCGCGCGCTCCGGGCTCGGTGTACGCAACTTTCAGCTCAACCTGGGCAGGCAACTCCAGGCCGATGGGGTTGCCGTTGAACTTGTGCAACCGAATCAGCGCGCCCTCGACCAGGAATTCCTTTGCGTCGCCGAGCATGCTCGGGGAGAGCGTGTGCGTGTCGAAGCTCTCCTGATCCAGAAAATATGAACCCTCTCCGTCGCTGTAGAGATAGGAGGCCTCGACAAGCTCCAGGTCCGGCTCCTTGAACTTTTCGCCGGCTTTGAAAGTCTTGTCGAAGACCGCGCGCGTAAGAAGGTTTCGCATCTTCAGGCGGACCAGGGTCTGGCCGCCGCGGGCCGTGGGTGTTGAAACTTCGGCTTCAAGGCAGTAATACGGGGTGCCTTCAAACTCAAAAACCATCTTGCGTTTTACGGTGATTGCTTCAATCAGTGCGGCCATGAGGTCCCCAAAATAGAAAGATCGATGGGCACATTGCACACCGACTCTCCCTTTCCATTATAAGTAGGCGGATGGTGCCTCAACTCAAGGCGCGAAGATGCGGGCTCCGTGCAGGTAATCCGGATTCCCTTCTGATAGCCTTGTAGCCATGAACTGGCGGCGAGGAATTCTGTTGGCTGCGATCCATCTTGTAGTGGCCGGCTCGCTGCTTACCTGGGAGGAGTCGGAATCCTGGCGCTACCTAAAAAGCAAGCAGCCTGAACCGTCACCGGCGCGCCTGGAGTTGGCCGCATTTCAAGAAGAAGGGGAGACGATCACTTTCAACCCATGCGCCGATGAAGGCTTCATCGATGGCGAAATGCCGCCGCAGGAAAGAGTCAGCGGGATGGCGAATTTGCCGATCGCTTTACTGACTGGATGGCATGAACCGTGCAAATCCCCGAGGCTCCTGGACTCAATGGTTGAGAGCTTATTGAGCTCGATAGATAGAACGCGGTTCCACAGAACAAGAAGCTCTGAGATCTTGATTCTTATCGTTCTCTGCGCGCTTGTTGCGGCGGAGTGGCTGTTTGTCGGTGGGTTCCCATTGATGCAGTCCCGCTTTTGGTGGGTGGAGCCGGGAGCACTCATCACGGCCTGCACGTTGGCTGGGGCCGCTCTGGCTACAATCCCTCATGTCGCTTACTTGTCCGTAGTTCCTGCGACCATGGCCGGTTGCGCCTGGTTGTGGTGGTTCGGGCTTCTCGTTTGGAAAGCGCTTCAATTCGGGTGGAGAGTGGCGGCTGGTTGGCGGGTGCCCCGTTCAAGTTAGCATTGTTGCCACTCGACGATGTTCCAATGTGCGGCAGTACGCCCCAATCGTCGCCTATTCGGAGGTCACGCTGCCCGCAGAGGTACCTTTGCGGCGGTCTACCCTTCTTCCGCTTCGCGCAACTTGGCGATGACTGTGAAATCCTCGAGCGTGGTGACGTCGCCCTTGACTTCACCGTGCGTGGCCAACTCGCGCAGCAGGCGGCGCATGATTTTGCCGCTGCGCGTTTTGGGCAGCGCCTCAGTGAAGCGAATATCGTCGGGTCGCGCCAGCGCGCCGATCTCTTTCGAAACCCATTTGCGCAGCTCGTCCTTGAGGTCGCTCGACGGCTGATTGCCGCTTTCGAGCGTGACGAACGCGGCGATGGCCTGGCCCTTTAGATCGTCGGGCCGGCCAACCACCGCGGCTTCGGCAACTTTGGGATGCGCGACAAGCGCGGACTCGACTTCCATGGTGCCGAGGCGGTGGCCGCTCACGTTGATCACGTCGTCCACGCGGCCCATGAGCCAGAAGTAGCCGTCGGCATCCTGGCGCGCGCCGTCGCCGGTGAAGTAGCAGCCGGGTACGTCGGACCAATACGTTTTTTTGAAGCGTTCGGGATCGCCGTAAATCGTGCGCGCCATCGAGGGCCACGGCTTGCGGACAACGAGCAGGCCGCCGCTGCCGGCAGGGACGGCGTGGTAGTTTCCCTGGGCGTCGGGGCGCGTGACCACCTCAGCCTGGATGCCGAAGAAGGGCCGCGTGGCCGAGCCGGGTTTGGTGGGAATGGCGCCGGGGAGTGGCGTGATCATGATGGCGCCGGTTTCGGTCTGCCACCAGGTGTCGACGATGGGGCAGCGGTTGCGACCGATCTTCTCGCGATACCACATCCACGCCTCGGGATTGATGGGCTCGCCCACGGTGCCGAGCAGGCGCAGCGAGTCGAGTTTGTATTTGTCGACGAATTCACTGCCCCACTTCATGAACGCGCGGATGGCGGTGGGCGCCGTGTAGAAGACGGTGACGCGATGGTCGTCGACGATCTTCCAGAAGCGCGAAAAGTCGGGAAAGTTCGGCGCACCCTCGTACATCAGCACCGTGGCTCCGTTTTGGAGCGGCCCGTAGACGACATACGAGTGGCCTGTGACCCAGCCGACGTCGGCCGTGCACCAGTAGATGTCGTCGTCATGCAGGTCGAAGACGTACTTGCTGGTGAGATAGGTTTGCACAGCGTAGCCACCGGTGGTGTGCAGCAGGCCCTTCGGCTTGCCGGTCGAGCCCGAGGTGTAAAGGATGTAGAGCGGATCTTCGGAATCCATCGGCTCGGCGGGGCACGTGGGCGCGGCCTTCGCCACCAGATCGTGCCACCAATGGTCGCGGCCCTCAACCATGTCGACCGGCGAGCCGGTGCGCTTGTAGACCACGACATGCTTGACCGTGGGGCAGGCGGGCATGGCTTCGTCGACCGTGGCCTTGAGCTTGATTTCGTTGCCGCGGCGGTAGCTCGTGTCCTGCGTGATGATGGCGACGCAGCCGCAGTCGCCGACGCGGTCGGCGATGGCGTTCGCGGCGAATCCGCCGAAGATGACGGAGTGGACGGCGCCAATGTGCGCGCAGGCCAGCAGTGCGATGGCAAGCTCCGGCGTCATGCCCATATAGATGGCGACACGATCGCCCTTCTTGATGCCGAGTGACTTGAGCGCGTTTGCGAAGCGCTGCACTTCAGCGTGCAATTCCGCGTAGGTGAGCCGGCGAATCTCGCCCGGCTCGCCCTCCCAAATGATCGCGGTTTTGCTGGCGCGCCCGCCCTGGATTTGATAGTCGAGACAGTTGTAGCTCAGGTTGAGCTGGCCGCCGACAAACCATTTGGCCCAGGGCAAATCCCACTCGAGCACCTTGTCCCAGGGCTTGAACCAGTGCAGCTCCTTTGCCACGCCGGCCCAGAATTTTTCGGGGTTTTGGATGGACTCCTGGTAAAGCACCTCATATTCGGCGAGGCTCTTGATGTGCGCCTTGGCGCTGAACTCCGGCGGCGGGGGAAAGACGCGGTTTTCGCGAAGCGTGGAATCGATATCCCGATTGGCAACGGAAACAGGCAAGGAAGACATGCAGGGTCCTTTAGGGAAGCGGTTCGCTACGATCCGCAGGGGCCTTGGAGAGGGCGCACACGCGGCAGAAGCCTCGGCTCAAACTTTATCGGGCTGGACGGGGGAGAGGCAAGTGATGCCGCGCAGCGCGGCCTTGACGGAACTCTGCTAGGATGTTGCGCTCATGAGGGACAAAACGATGAAGGGACTCATGATTCGTAATTTGGCTTTGCTGACAGGTCTGGCTTCGATGCTTGCTCCCGCGTGCCGCGCACAATCGCAAGTAGCCGGGGATTGGAAGGGCACGCTGAGCGCCGGGGGCGTTGAACTTCGCCTCGTCCTGCACGTAACCGCGGCCAAGGACGGAGCGCTCACGGCAACGCTCGACAGCGTGGACCAGGGCACCTACGGTATTCCGGTAACTTCGGTGACGCTCAAGGATTCCAAATTCGACCTTGTCGTCGATGCGGTGCACGGAACTTATGAAGGCACGGTGAACAAGGACACGTCGGAAATCGACGGCACGTGGAGCCAGGGCCAGCCGCTTGCGCTCAACTTTCGGCGCGCCACCGCTGCAGAAGCTGCGCCACCTCCGACTCCCAAGCCGGCGCCGCCAACGGATATCGATGGAACCTGGACAGGCATGCTCGATGCAGGCGCCACCAAGCTGCGCATCCTTTTCAAGATCGTCAACACGCAGGACGGGTTGACGGCAAAGATGCAGAGTCCCGATCAAAGCCCTGTCTGGGTGCCTGCAACGCTGGTTAAGCGCGACGGCTCGTCGTTGACCATCGAGATCAAGGGCATTGGGGCGACATTCGAGGGCAAAATCGCCGAGGGGCAGGGTTCGATCGACGGCACATTCACGCAAATGGGCACTGTGCTGCCGCTGGCCCTTCAGCACCTCAAGGATTAGCTATGCGCTGGAGCTGTGGACCAGAATCGCCCCCGGCTTGGCGCGATTGTTGCTCGTGAATGGGAAAGCCCTGCTCGCGAGCAGGGCTTTTTGTTGAAGTGGATCGAGCGGTCGCGGTTTAGCGCGTCTTGATGACCTCGCCGGCCTAGGCGATCTTTGCTTCCGCTTCGGAGATGACGCGGAGGGACACTCTCAGTGCTCGTAGACCTCGCGGAGGTGGCCGACCCTTACCACCAGGACGCGCAGAATGTTGTCTTCAATCTTGCAAATGATGCGGTAATTGCCGATGCGGTATTTCCAAAACTCACCGAATTTCGGGCCGCGCAAAGCTTCGCCGATAGTGCGAGGATTGTCCAGTTTGGCTACACGTTCGTAGAGAAATCGTTCGAGGCGCCTTGTAACTTGAGGATCGAGTTTGTCGAGATCGCGCTCTGCGGCTTTATCCAGCTCAATCTTCCAGGTTCCCATGCTTCCTCATCACGACCTCGAGGGGAACGGTATGGCTGCGGCCGGCGCGAAGATCCTCAAGCCGCTTTTCGGCGATATGGATGTCTTCGAGGTCTTCGAGGTGCTTCAGGATTGCTTCACGAGCGTAGTAGGTCTTGGTGCGGCCAGTGCGCTTGGCAAGACGATCAAGACGCTTTTCGATGGTTGCAGGCAGCCGGATGGCAAGCATGGCGAATCTCCGCTATACATGTATAGCATACCATATTTCTGCTCAGCGCGAATGTGGACTTCGCGATTCCGGCCTAGTGTGTCTTGATCGACTCGCCGGACGAGGCGATCTTTGCTTCCGCTTCGGAGATGACGCGGAGGGCCTCGTCGTAGGCTTCCTCGCTTTCGCCGGCTTCCTTCCACATCTTCAGCCCGCGGTCAAGCTGCTGCTCGGCGCGCTTCACGTCGATCTCCTCGGGCTTGAGCGCGTCGGAGGCGAGAATCGTTACGCGGCCCGGCAGAACCTCTACGAATCCCCAGCTCACATTGTAGCGCGTGTCTTCGCCGGCGCCATCGGCGCAGCCGCGCAGGGTCACGTCACCCGCGCCCAGCTCGGCCATGAGCGGCGCGTGGCCGTAGAGCACTTCCATGTAGCCGGATTTCGAAGGCAGCTCGACTGACGCGGCGTCGCACTCGATAAGCGTGCGCTCGGGAGTGACGAGCCGGATGCGGAGTTGATCGGATGCTGGTTCTGCCATGGGCTCCTTTCAGTCGCCAGGGTTCAGGGATCAGGGATCAGTCAAAATTCTTGCTGCGGCGATGCTCAACCAACTGACCCCTGAAACCTGATCCCTGAACCCTGTTCCTACACGCTCGCCTTCAGTTTCTCCGCGGCCTCAAGCACTTCCTCGATGCCGCCCTTCATGTAAAACGCCTGCTCGGGCACGTCGTCGTGCTTGCCCTCGATGATCTCTTTGAAGCTGCGCACCGTGTCGGCAATCTTGACGTACTTGCCCTGGTATCCGGTGAACTGCTCGGCCACGTGGAAGGGCTGCGACAGGAATTTTTGAACTTTTCGTGCCCGCGCAACCGTCAGTTTATCGTCCTCAGAAAGCTCGTCGATGCCAAGGATGGCGATGATGTCCTGCAGATCCTTGTAGCGCTGCAGAATGCGCTTGACGCCCTGCGCCACGTCGTAGTGCTCCTCGCCGACAACTCTTGCGGTCAAGATGCGCGACGTGGAAGCTAACGGATCGACGGCCGGGTAGATGCCGAGCTCCGAGAGCGGGCGGCTGAGCACGGTTGTCGCGTCGAGGTGCGCAAAGGTGGTGGCCGGCGCCGGATCGGTAAGGTCGTCGGCGGGAACGTAGACGGCCTGGACGCTGGTGACCGAGCCTTTGCTGGTGGAGGTGATCCTCTCCTGCAGCTCGCCCATTTCCGTGGCCAGGTTGGGCTGGTAGCCCACGGCCGAAGGCATACGGCCCAGGAGCGTGGAGACCTCAGAGCCGGCCTGCGTAAAGCGGAAGATGTTGTCGATGAAGAGCAGGGTGTCGGCGCCTTCGACGTCGCGGAAGTACTCGGCGACGGTGAGCGCGCTGAGGGCCACGCGCAGGCGGGCGCCGGGCGGCTCGGTCATCTGGCCGTATACCAACGCGCACTTGGAATTGGCCCAGTCGCCGGGCTTGATCACGCCGGACTCGGTCATTTCGAGCCAGAGGTCGTTGCCCTCGCGGGTGCGCTCGCCCACGCCGCCAAAAACGGAGTAGCCGCCGTGGTTCTTGGCCACGTTGTTGATGAGTTCCATAATGACGACGGTTTTGCCCACGCCGGCGCCGCCGAAGAGACCGATCTTGCCGCCCTTGAGAAAAGGCTGGATGAGATCGATGACCTTGATGCCGGTCTCGAACATCTCTTCGCTCGTGGACTGCTCGTCGAACAGCGGCGCGGGACGGTGGATGGGCATGCGCATCTTCTCGCCGACGGGGCCAAGCTCGTCGACCGGCTCGCCGATGACGTTGAGGACGCGGCCCAGCGTCTCCTTGCCCACGGGCATGCGAATGGGGCCGCCGAGGTCGATGGCCTTCATGCCGCGGACCATGCCGTCGGTGGCCTCCATGGCGACTGTGCGCACGCGGCCCTCGCCCAGATGCTGCTGCACCTCGAGGATGACGTTGATGGGCGTGGGGACCGTGAAGCCGTCGCTTACGACACGCAGCGCCTGATAGATGGGCGGCATGGTGGCTTCTTCAAATTGAACGTCTACGGCGGGGCCGGAGACCTGAATAACTTTGCCGATGTTTTCTGCCATGTGTGAAGCTCCTAGCCTCTAGCTCCTAGCTTCTAGCCTTTTCCTTCTCAACCTTAGCTCTGCTCTCTTCGCCTGTGTGCCGACCCGGCACGAAGAGCTAGAGGCTAGAAGCTAGCAGCTAGAAGCTGCTTTTACAGCGCAGCTGCGCCGGAAACGATTTCGATGATCTCCTTGGTGATGGCGGCCTGGCGCACGCGGTTCATGTGCAGCGTGAGCGAGTCGATCATGTCGGAGGCGTTGTTGGTTGCCGAATCCATGGCCGTCATGCGCGCCGCGTGCTCGGCGGCGACCGACTCGGTCATGGCGTGGAACAGCACGGAAAAGATGTACTGCGGCAGCAGGCCGCGGAAAAGCTCCTCGGCGGGCTGCTCGTAGATGTAGTCGATGTTGGTGGTGCCGAACTTTTTGGCTTCGTCGTCGGCCTCGGTGGTGTCGGCGGGCTCAAGCTCGATGCCGGCGGAGAGCGCGGCCTCGGCCACGCGTTCTTTTTCCTCGGCGGTGGGCTCGACCGCGCCGGTGATCTGCGGCGCTCCCAGCTCGATGAGCGGCAGCAGACGCTCCACAACGAGGCGCTGCGCGATCACCGACTTGAATTCGTTGTAGACGATGTAGGCGGCGTCGATCTCTTCGCGGACATAACGCGAGATGATGTTGTGGGCCAGATCGAGGACGCGCGCAGGATCGAGATGCACGAGCAGTCCGGGATGGTCGCCGGTGAGCTCGACTTTCGCCTGGCGCGGGTTCCGGACCTGGTGCGTCTGGCCGTGCTCGTCGGTCTGTTCCGTGTAGCTGGCGACAGGATAGCGCCGGCGCAACTGGTCGCGGCCCTTGCGGCCAACAGCCTCGATATCGATTTCCTTGTCGGGGTTGCCGGTGATGAACTGGTACGCCGTCTTGAGGATGTTGGCGTTGAAGGCGCCCGCGAAGCCCTTGTCGCCGCTGACGATGATGAGCAGTATGCGCTTTTCAGGCCTCGTCAAAAACAGCGGATGGCTGAGATTGCCGGTTGTTTCATCGTAGAGATCGACGCGGCGCCGGAGCGACTGGAGGACGCTCACGATCATGCGCGCGTAAGGGCGGGCCGCAAGGGCGCGCTCTTGCGCGCGGCGCAGCTTGGCCGCCGAGACCATCTTCATGGCCTTGGTGATCTGCCGCGTGTTTTTCACGCTGCGGATGCGGCGCCGGAGATCGAGTACGTTCGCCATTGCTCTTCCAGGGGTCAGGGATCAGGGGTCAGGGATCAGAAAACCGCGACCGAGGCTCATCCTTGACTCCTAACCCTTGATCCTTTCCAAAATTCCGTAAATCATCTTCCTCACTTCGTGCGATAAGCCTTCTGCTTCATTCAACAGTTTTCGACTCCCCAATCTCGAGCTTTCGCGCAATCTCTAGTTGGGTTTGCAACTCAAAATTCGAACCTCGCGCAATTCCTAGGAACTGCCTGTATTCGGGAGTATTGAGTCTGCCGTGTCCTTCCGCTATGTTGCTCGGGATCGAAACCACAGCGCGCCTCATCTGGCTTGACAACCCGTACGTCTCTTCCTTCGGAAAACCCTTAGTCAAGCGATAAACCGTAACCGCCATCTGAATCGATTTCTGCCAAACTGCCAAGTCCCGGAATGACCGAACCTTCTTGCCTACCTCTTCCCGTTCTGACCCCTGATCCCTGACCCCTGATCACTGCTTTCTACGCCGTAGCGGCTGCCAGCTCCTGCTTGAAGTTCGCCGAGTACTCCTTCAGCGCCGCGTGCAGGCGGTTGCGGAGATCGTCGTCGAGTTGCTTCTTCTGCGTGATGTCGGAGACGAGCGCCTGCTGCGCAGCAGCGAAGTATTTGTGCAGGCCGTCCTCAAAGGCGTGAATGTCGGCGACCTGCAGATCGTCGAGATAGCCCTGCGTGCCGGCGAAGAGAACCACCATTTGTTGCTGCCAGGTGAGCGGGTGGAACTGCGCCTGCTTGAGCAACTCAGTGAGCCGCACGCCGCGCGCCAGCTGCTTTTGCGTGAGCGGGTCCAGGTCGGAACCGAACTGCGCGAAGGCGGCAAGCTCCCGGTATTGCGCCAGGTCCAGCTTCAACGTCGACCCGACCTGTTTGACCGCCTTGATGGCAGCCGAGAAACCGACGCGCGAAACCGAAAGGCCGACGTTCACGGCCGGGCGGACGCCGGAGTTGAATAAGTCGGTCTCGAGAAAGATCTGGCCGTCGGTGATGGAAATGACGTTGGTGGGAATGTACGCCGAGACGTCGCCGGCCTGCGTTTCAATCACCGGCAGAGCGGTGAGCGAGCCGCCGCCGCGCTTGTCGCTGAGCTTGGCCGCGCGCTCGAGCAGGCGCGAGTGGAGATAGAACACGTCGCCGGGATAGGCTTCGCGGCCGGGCGGGCGGCGCAGCAGCAGCGAGATTTCGCGATAGGCCATGGCGTGCTTGGAAAGGTCGTCGTACATCACGAGCGCATGCTTGCCGTTGTCGCGGAAGTACTCGCCCATGGCGCAGGCCGCGTAGGGCGCGAGGTAAAGCATGGGCGCGGGCTCCGAAGCCGAGGCCGCCACGATGATGGTGTGGCCCATGGCGCCGTGCTCATTGAGCGTCTGCACCACCTGCGCGATCGACGAGCGCTTCTGCCCGATGGCGCAGTAGATGCAGATCAGGTCGTTCTTGGCGTTGTTGATGATGGTGTCGAGCAGCACGGCGGTCTTGCCAGTCTGCCGGTCGCCGATGATGAGCTCGCGCTGGCCGCGGCCGATGGGAATCATGGCGTCAATGGCCTTGAGGCCAGTGGCCATGGGCTCGCGCACGGGCTGGCGGTCGATGATGCCGGGGGCCAGCCGCTCGATGGGAAGCGTATCGCTGGTGGCGACGGGGCCCTTGTCGTCTATCGGCACCCCAAGCGAGTTGACCACGCGGCCAATCATGGCGGGGCCGACGGGCACGGAGAGAATCTTGCCGGTGCGCTTGACCTCTTCGCCTTCCTTCAGCTCGGTGTAATCGCCGAGAACGACCGAGCCCACCTGGTCTTCTTCGAGCGAGAGCGCGAGGCCCGCGATGCCGTGCGGAAAGCTGAGCAACTCGCCGGCCATCACCTTGTCGAGTCCATGGAGGCGGGCAATGCCGTCGCCGAGCGAGGTGATGGTGCCGACTTCGTCAACCTGGACCTTCGAGTCGTAGTTCGCGATCTGCTCGCGAAGAAGTTGTGTGATTTCGTCTGCTTTGATCTGAGCCATGTACGTTCCTCAGGGGTCAGGTGTCAGGTTTCAGGGATCAGTTCTCCGCCTCACTGCACGCGATGTCGATCCGCAGCCTCTGAACTCCTGCCTCCTCCATGAATTCTGCAAAATCCCAAAACTCTTACAACTCATAAACTCGTTCTTGCTAACTGCGGCCCGAGCTGCTGAACCCTGACACCTGAAACCTGACACCTGCGCTTCAGCCAGCAGTCAGCACTTCCTTCAGTCGGTCCAGCCGGCCGCGCACGCTGCCGTCGTAGACCGTGGAGCCGATGCGCACCACCGTGCCGCCGAGAATGTCCTTGTCGAGTTTGAAGCTGGCGTCAACTTTTGCGCCGGCGAGCTTGGCCACCTCGGCCACCAGCGCGCTGCGCTCGTCGGCGCTCAGCTCGCGCGCGGTGACAATTTCTGCAGGGCGAATGCCCAACTGCTGCTGCAGAATGCTGCGATAGGCCGCTGCCACTTCAACGACATGGCCGATGCGGTCGTTTTGAATCAGCACGGCGATCAGGTTGCGCAGCTCCTTCTGCATCCCAAGCTTGGCATTCAGCTTGTCGAGAATCTCCACCTTCTGCGACGCGGGAATGGCCGGATTGACAAAGAACGTGCGAAGCTCAGCGCTCACATCCCACGTGGCGATGAAATCGGTGAGCTGACTGTCGATGGCAGCGGCGTCGAGTTTGGCATCGCTGACGACGTCGGCAAAGGCTTGTGCGTAGCGCGCGACAAAGGCAGGCATCTAGTTCTTCCCTCCCTTGCCCGGCGCGTCGGCGGCGACCCCGGCAACAAATTCGGCGATCAGAGCGCGGTCGGTCTCCGGCGTGAGTTTGACCTGGCTGGCGGCCTGCTCGATGGCGAGATCGGCGGCAAAGCTGCGCAGGCTGCGCCGGGCCTGTGTTGCGGCCACGCCGATCTCCTGCTCCGCGGCGGCCACGATACGCGCGCTTTCCTCACCGAGCGACGCCTTGATCTTTTTTTCGTCTTCCAGGCTCTCCTGCTCCACCTGTGCGCGGAACTTTTCGATCTCCTCGCCAAGCCCGGCGAGTTTGGCTTCGACGGCGCTGAGGCGCGCCTGCGCGTCCGTTGTGGCTGCGCGCGCGGTTTGTAGGTCGTGGCTCAGATTCTGCGAGCGCTTGCGAATGATCTTCGGCATCATCCGGCCAACCGGAACCGCGATGGCGAAGAAGATGATGGCGAAGTTAATCGCAAGCATGAGGTACATCGTGGTATTGAGGCTGAGGTGCAGAATCCGGGCGAGCGACTGAACGACGGGCGCATGCAAAAAGGCCTGCTCCTGCTCTTCCTCGGATTTGGGCGTCTCCTGCGTTGCCGGGGTGACCGAGGTGGAACTGGAAGCTCCAGCCGGAGGCACTTTGGCAGCGGGCGGCGCCTGCGTCCCCGCCTCCGACCCCACCTGGGCCGTAGCGCGGAATGGTGCGGCCAGCGCCACAACGAGCGCGGCGACCAATGCAGCACGCAAAAAACAGGGGAAAAGACGCATCTTCGGGGCGGAATCTTTCAACGGGAACCCCCGGCAGCGGCCGGCAGCACAGCGCGCACTGCCCGGCCAGCCAGATCGGCAGCGGCCGCCTGAATCACCTTGCGTGCCGCGGCGGCTTCGGCCTCGATCTCAACCCTGGCCTGGCGCACTTTGTCGCCGGCCGACTTGCGTGCCGCGTCGAGGGCGGAGTCACGCTCGGCGTTCCACTGCTTTACCCGCTGCTCGCGAGCCTTGTAGGCGTCAGCCCGAGCGTGGCGGAGCAGCTCGGCATACTCGGCGGCCCTGGCTTCGGCGTTGGCCACCGCCTTGCGCGCGTCTTCCATGGCGCCTTCGGTCAGCGAGCGGCGCTTCTGGAGCGCCGCGGTCAGCGGACCCTGCATCAGAAACTGGTAGGCAAAAACCAACAAAATGAAGAGCAGGGCGGTTGGAATCGCACCGATCAGGAGTTCTTCGATTTGTTGAGGGATGTGTTGCATGGAGGTTCCGGGCCGCCCGGTTTCTTCAGCAGGATTTTCGCAAGTGGAACCCTTTTTTGTATCAGGGGCGGACCCCCAAGGTCAACGCGGAGAACACGGCGTTTCCTGCATTCTGTGACACCAGTCACGAAGCGGGAAATTCATACAAAAAAGAGCTTGATTTTGCCCAAAACAGGCCTACACTGAAACTACCACCTAGACCCGGTCCAGGGTCCAGCGGGCAGCCGGTCTCGGGATATCCTTCCACTCCCGATTCCGGAGGCCCGCTTCTTAGTTTTTGGGGCATTTTTCAGCTCTCAGCCATTACCCGCCAGTTGCGGCTATTTTGCGCCGACGGCCTCTTTGTCCACCGTGAGCAAGCCTTGCGCGCGCAGCCAATTCTCCAGCAGGCTGGGCCACTGGTCGAGCGACGCGTCGCCTTTGCCGAGGCCGCTGCCATGGGCCCCGTTGGCGAAGACGTGGTACTCCGACAGAACGCCTGCCTTGACCAGCGCCTCATAGAAGCTCAGGCTCTGCTCGACCGGCACGGTCTGGTCATTAAACGTGTGGTAGATGAAGGTCGGCGGCGTTTCCTTGGTGACAAATTGGACTGGGTCGTACTTGGCGCGCAGCGCGTCGCACTGGTCCATCAGGTTGAGCATTTTGCAGTAATTCAGGTGCGAGAAGTCGGTCCCCACAGCGCCGAGCCACGGGTAGCCAAGGATGAGAAAGTCGGGGCGGCTGGAGGCGCGATCGATGGGGTCCTCGGCATTCGGATTGCCGGGAACAAACTGCGTTCCTGCGAGCGCGGCAAGGTGGCCGCCGGCGGAAAAACCGATGACCACAATGCGATTGGGATCGATGTGGTAGTCCATGGCGCGGGCGCGGACGGTCTGGATGGCGCGTCGCGCGTCGAAAAGCGGCACCGGCAGCAGGTATCCGTGCGAGGCGAGCCGGTAGCTTAGGACAAAGGCGCGGAAACCTCGGGCCGTGAACCAGTCGGCCACCTCGCGGCCCTCCAGATCCCCGGCCAGATGCACGTAGGCGCCGCCCGGAAAGATGATCACGGCGGAGCCATTTTCGGCGCCCTGGCGCGGGCTGAAGACGGTGAGCGCGGGAACGTCGTAGCAGGAGTCTCCCTTGGCCTCAGGAGGCGTGCCGGGCCACAGCCGCACGGTCTGTGAACGCCGAGAAACGCATTGTCGGTACCGACGGTGGCGCAGTTGGGCGCCTGCGCGTGGGCGGCAGCGAAGGCCAACGATGCTGTGAGGAGAACTGCGAAAACATGCTTCATGGGAAGCCTCGTTGCGATCCGCGAGAAGTATAAAGCCAGTGGACAGTGATCAGTGAACAGTGATCAAAATGGTTTGACCAGCGCGACTATGTCTAATTCCCGACCCCTGATCCCTGACCCCTGCTTTTTCACAGCCAGATCGCGGCGTGGCCCGGACACACGCTGGCGGCCTGCTCGCAGAGCGTTTCAACCAGGTCGAGACCGTAGCGGGCGAAGTAGTAAGCCCCACCATGCACGCGTTCCTGCAGGACGCCGCCGGGATAGAGCGCGTTGAAGATCGAGTTGGCGTGCCGCGTGAGCGTGGCCTCGCGCTGCAGTTGGAAGTTGGCGGCCAGCGTGCGCAGGCGGTTCATCTGGTACCGCATCTTGCCCGCCGCGGTCTCTGCCGACTGGCCCAGGCCTTTGTCCTGCGACTGCAGCCACTCGACCAGCGTATTCAATTCCTCGTCGAGGGCGTTGCCCGCGGCAGCGAGCCGCTGCTTGGTTTCGACCGGCATGGAACGCGCTGCGAGGCACTGCGCGAGCGTGCCGGCGTTCTCTTCCGCGAAGACCTGCTCGAGCACAAGGTCGTGACGCCGGAGAAGCTCGGCAATCGAAGGCTCGATGAGCGTGGCGGAGAAGCGCGCGATGGGCGGCGTCTGCCGGCCGAGAATGCGCTCGAAGAGAACGGTTGACTGGGCGAGGTATGCAATCTCTGCCGGGCCGCCAACCTGCGCCGTGGTCGCAAACAGAAAATCTTGAAAGACGGGCCGCAGCAGCGCCGCGGGCGAAATGCGCTCAGGCTCGGCATCGAGGATGCCGAGCAGATCGGCGGTCGAGAACGTGTGATGTTCTGCGTGCCAGAGCCCGCCTGGTTCGGCGGCCGTGGGCGCGGTGCGGCGGAGTGCGATGCGGGCGCCGGTCTTGTCGTCGAACAGGAACAACACACTCGACTGCGGAGCGACGGTAACTTGCGCATGGTAGCCGTCGGCCTCAAGAGCCTGGCCGCGCTCGATGAGCGCCAGGTGGAACTCGTCGGCGCGTTCGATGGCCGCACGCAGCACGGGCGCGCCGAGGCGATGGAAGTCGCGGCCGGCAGCGTCCACGATCAGCAGGCCCTGAGCGGCAAAAATCCTGGCGTAGAAATCGGCGAAGGCCTGCGCGAATGTGCGCCCGGGCTTGTACGCGGCAACGAGAGCATCGGTCGCTTCGGAAGCGCCGAGCAGCTCGGCGGCGCGCTCAACGAGCAGCGTAATCGATTCGTCGAAGACGATGCGGCCTGCAGGCAGCGCCGATTCAGGAGCCTTTTCGTAGGTGAGCTGCGCGAGTTCGCGCCCCGCGGGAAATGTGACCTGGTTGACCTCGGCGAAATCGTGGTCTTCGCTGGCCAGCCAGAAGATGGCGGCGTGGGGATGGCCTGCGACCGTCGCCTTGCGGGAGCGGGCTATCGCGGTGGCTGCCTTGAACGGCGAGAATAGCGGTCCGCCGAACAGGCCCACCTGCTGACCGGTGAGAACAGCGCCGGCGCCCTCTTCGAGTGCAGCCAACGAGTCTGCGGAGGCGGGAGAAGGGTTCTGTGCGGCGAGGAGGTGGACCAACTCCTGCCAGTGCGCGGGACGCGGCGGTGGCGCGTTCGCGATCTCATCCAAAGGCAGAAAGGCACGAAGTGCCCCCGCGCAGAAATCGACGAACAGGCGGCTCTGCCCCGGCATCACGGTTACTGGATAACAGTCTGCTTTCAACGATTCGTTCACTCTTGGCTCATTCGGTCGGGCACGAAGCCGGTCGATGTGGTTACACGACGTCGGCGCGCTCACGCGAAATCAGGAAGTGTGCTCCAGTTAAGGATGCCACGCCGGGCCGGATCGATGCAGGAAGGTCACGGCTGGCTTGGCGCAGTGCGTATACTCGTGATGAATCGAACTCGAAAGAGCGCTCTCACCACATAAGAGGTTGCGATGCCCAGCAAGACCGCCAAAAAGTCTGCCCGTGCGAAAAATTCTGCCGTCAGGATCGAGCGAGCGACGGTCCTGAGCTCGAAGGTCGTGTATCAGTGCTCTCTGTTTCGCGTGGTGCGCGACAAGTTGATCGAACCGGGAGGACGGCGGAACGTGCGCGAAGTGATCCGCCACAACGGGAGCGTGGTAATCCTGGCGGTCGATGACTCGAAAAGCAAACGCGATCCGTGGATTGTGATGGAGCGCCAGTACCGGCACGCCGCAAACCAGTATCTTTGGGAATTGCCGGCGGGGAAGATCGACGACGGCGAGGAACCGCTGGAAGCTGCCATGCGCGAGCTGATCGAGGAGACAGGCTACCGCGCGAAGAAATGGCGCCCGCTGGTGGAGTACTACGCCAGTCCCGGATTTCTGGGCGAATCGATGAAGGTCTTTCTAGCCGAGGGTCTTGAGGCGGGCGATGCACGGCCGGAAGAAGACGAGGAGATCGAGCTGCGGCTCGTGAAACTTTCCGAACTGCTCAGGATGATTGAAAAGGGCGCGATTCTGGACGGCAAGACTCTCACGAGCGTGCTTTTGTACACGCGGATGAAGGGCCGGCGGCAGAAGAAGTAGCCATCCACAGGCATTGTTTTCCACAGGGATAAACACGCCGTGCGAAACTGCGGGCCGAGCGAAGTCGCGCCGCGGCTCGGGTCCCACCTTGTGGAATTGTGACCAATCGAATCAACCTTTCGCGAAGGTTCGGCGTCTTAAGAAATATCGGTGAGCGTTTCCCCTCAAGAACCCACCGTGTGCACTCAAGACCAGAAAAGGAAGGCAGGAACCTGTGGCTCAGTACAAGGGAAAGGTCAAGTGGTTTAACAACGCCAAGGGCTACGGATTCATCGGACGCGAAGACGGGCCGGATGTATTCGTCCACTACTCGGCAATCCAACTGGATGGATACAAAACGCTCAAAGAAGGCGACGACGTCGAGTTCGATATAGTTGAAGGCCAGAAAGGCCCGCAGGCGGATGCCGTAGTTCGCTTTCGGGATAGTGCCCACAGCGCCGCTTAAGCGCTTGTAGGACCGGGCGTTCCCGCAAGACCGCCGCCCGGCGGTAAGGGTGGTTTGCGCCCTGGCTGTTTGTCCATCTCACAACTAAAAATGCAGCGCTTCCGTTGAGGCGAGGGATTTTTGCGCCGTCAGGGGTGGCTCCTGCGTCTGCTCGTGAACTGTCGCAGCAGATCGGCGCGCCGGCGGTTTCGAAGTGCGCGCGTTCACTCCCCGCCGCCGATCGCGAGTTTTCCTGAGGAAAACAAAGGTCAGCCGTGCCGGTTTGCGGTACAACAATTCTGGAACTGCTCAATTGCGGACGGAGGGCGACCCGATGGACAACAAAACCATGGCCCGCCTGCTTACGGAGACGGCCGACCTGATGGAGATCGACGGAGCCGACAGCTTCCGCATTCGCAGCTACAGGCGTGCCGCCGAGGCCGCCGAGCAGACCACCGTCAACCTGGTTGAGGCCGCCGGCGATACAGCACGACTGCTCGAGATCGACGGCATCGGAAAGAGCATGGCCGCCAAGCTGCAGGCAATCGCGGCCACGGGCAAGCTGGAGCAGCGAGATGAACTGCTTGCCAAGTACGGCGAGGGCGTGCTGGAACTATTGAAGCTGCCGGGAATGGGGCCGAAGACGGTAGCGCTCCTGTGGGATGCAGCGAAGATTGGCTCGATCGACCAACTTGCCGGGGCCATCGAGGCGGGGCGGCTTAAAGGCCTGCCGCGGATGGGCGAGAAGCAGATCGAAAAGCTGCGCAAGGGCATCGACGACTACCGTCGCAGCGCTGGCCGGTTCCGTATCGACGTGGCCCAGGAGGAAGCCGCCCGGATTGTTGTGTATCTCCTTAAATTCAAAGGGATTGAGAAGGTCACCCCGGCGGGCTCGTTGCGCCGTGGACGAGAGACCGTGGGCGATCTGGACCTGCTGGCCACCGGACCCGCCTGCGCGCCGGAGAAGACAGGCCCCGCGGTCGAGTACGTGGCCGCATACCCCGGAATCCACGACATGATCGCCAAGGGCGAAAACAAGGTAAGCTTCCACGTTGACCAGGGTCTGCAGGTGGACGTTCGGCTGCTGCCCACCGCATCCTATGGCGCTGCGCTGCAGTACTTCACCGGCTCAAAGGCGCACAACGTCACGCTCCGTCAGCGCGCTCTCAAAATGGGTTACACGCTCAACGAGTGGGCCCTCGCGCGCCTGGATGACGGTTCGACCGTGGCGGCAAAGACGGAAGAAGAGATCTACAAGGCGCTCAAGATGGACTGGATGCCGCCCGAGATGCGCGAGAATCTTGGCGAGATCGATGCGGCGGTCGAACACAAGCTGCCCCGCGTCGTGGATCTCGCCGACATCCGCGGCGACGTGCACATGCACACCACGGCCAGCGATGGCCGCAACTCGATCCGCGAGATGGCCGAGGCGGCGGTCGAGTGCGGCTACAAATACATCGCCATCACCGACCACTCGAAGTTCCTGGGTGTGACGAACGGCCTCGACGAGAAGCGCGCGCTCGAGCAAATCAAGCAGGTTCACGAAGTGGACCGCGCGATGAAGGCCCGCATTCGCATCTTCACTGGCATCGAAGTGGACATCTTCGCCGACGGAGCGCTCGCGCTCGACGACGAGGTGCTTGCGCAGATGGATGTGGTGATCGCCAGCGTGCACTCGCGCTTTGAACAGAGCCGCGAAGAGATGACGGCGCGCGTGCTCAAGGCGATCGAGAATCCAAACGTGCGCATCCTCGGCCACCCGACGGGACGGCTGCTGCTGCGCCGCGAACCCTTCGCGCTGGACATGGCCGCGGTGCTGAAGCGCGCGGCCGAGCTGGGCGTGGCCATGGAGCACAACGCCGCGCCGGAGCGGCTTGACCTGAACGACCACGACCTGCGAATGGCCAAAGAGTTAGGCTGCAAGATCGTGATGTCGTCTGACTCGCACGACAGCCGCAACCTGGGCAAGATGGGCTATGGCGTGAGGCAGTTGCGACGGGCCTGGCTTACGCCGGAAGATGTGCTGAACACAAGGGATGCAAAGGGATTCCTGGCCGGGCTGAGGGCAAGGCCATGAAGGATTCCGGGGGGCGTTTCCGGGCCCTGGGCCCCATCCCCCGCAAGTCACCACCTTCGAACACAACGGGATTGTGGCGCGGCGACGGAATCCTTGGCTTGTGGTATGTAATTGGCGCTAAGATAAGGGCGCAGCGAGGTTGATCCCCCATGAGCTTATTGCAGCAGGATTCAAGGGATGTGGACGATGCCGCACTGGGCGAGTCGTATACACGCGGCACCAGCCACGTGGTCATTGCCGCGGTCGTCGCCACTATCGTTGTGGGCGCGGCCATTGCGGCTTACGTCATCGCGGGACAAAAGCCGCCTGTCGCGACAGGGGAGATTGTCGCCATATGGGTGCATCCGCAACACACTGAGACGTCGGGGCTTGATGCCAGCGGCGCGCCTATGCCCAAGGAGGTCGTCGACCAGGTGATGGTCTTTACCCGGGTGAGGCTGCACAACCAGTGCGATCACCCGCTCGTCCTCTCAAACGTGCTTACGAACGTGACTCTTCCTGACGGCATTCATTCAAGCTACGCGGCAAACAAGGGTGACTACGACAGAGTTTTCGTCGCCTATCCTGACTTGCCGGTGCCGCATCTGACGCCGCTTTCACCGCTCGAAACCACGATCGACCCCGGCCAGACCGTCGAGGGAACCTTCTTCTCGGCCTTCAAGATGACGAAACAGGATTGGGACGCGCGCAAAAAGCTGGACTACACCTTCTCCCTCCGGTATCAGCCGAGCCTCGTGCTCACGCCCCAGGTGCCGATCACTGAGCAGTAGGCGGAACGGGCGCGCTCTTGGGCGTGGAAAGATAGCCCGTAGCCTGGTTCTTCGAGCTGATGTTGTTGACGACGATCTCGAAGAGCGCCGGCTCCTTGCCGCTATAGAACTGCAAGGGTTCGTTCGCGTTCCGGTCCTTCTTCTCGTATGTCTTGTCGTCGGCATAGATGTCGAGAGTGAACTTGCTCCGCTTCGGGTCGGTCCTCTTCAGTTCCAGGCTCACTGTGCCCACCGGCTTCCGCTGTCCCTTCACCAGGGTGAATTCGTAGTAATTGCGGTCGCCTTTGTGCTCCAGCAGCACGAGTTCGTCGTGGTTGCGGGCAATAACGGTGTCGGTGTTCGTCAGGTCGCCGCGCACCTGCTTGAGCTGGTCGATCGTCGTGGCCAGGTCGGTTTGCGTCTTGCCCAGGTCGGTCTTGACGCCGCCGACGTCGGTCTTCACGTTGGTCAGGTCGTTTGAAACCGCGTTGACCTGCTGCGCGGTCTGCTGCTGGGCGCTTTGCAGCTTTTGATTGTCAGCCTGCTCGCGCTGGATGATCTCCTGCGCGCGCTGGTCCAGTTCCTTCTGGGTGAGGCCGACGGACTTGGCCAGCTCATCCGTGGCGACCTTCAGGCGCGCGTCGGTCTCGCGCAGTTCCGCCGCCATTTGCGTGTTCTGCTGCTTGGCGTCGGTCAGCTCCGCCTGGGCTGTGCTCAAGCGGCTGCCGAGCGTGAAGCACCATACGAGACTGCCGATAGCGGCCAGCAGAGCAACGGCGATTGCTGCCAGCAGGGCGCCGGAATACGTTCGGGGTGCGTCTTCAATTTCGCTCATGCATCACCTTTCCTCATCGGGCATGTGATTGAAAGCAATTCGTGCCCGGCGTTGTTGTGACATCTTGTCCGGTTAGATGCCAGGTGAAAGGGGAAAATGTCTCAAGTCTTCCGGAAATCCCCATGATTCACGATCTTACCCATCCAGGAGCCTTTGGAGAAGTCCTGAATTGCAGGCCCTTTTCACGGAATCTACAGGATAAATCGTGCCCGCGGGTCGGCTGGCCCGGTATCCGCACTTTCTGCCGTGCCGGGCCGGCGGACGAGGCTTCCCGTCCCGCTCGCCGTGACAATCATGGAACGGCTACGTTATAAACATCTTTACTGCATATTTCGGCGCCGGGCCTTTCTAAAGGCCTGGTTCCCGGCCGTACGGGCGAAATCGTCATCAAAATAAGGAGAGAAGCTAAGGCCATGTCGACTGCTGTCGCGGGAAAGGGTCTGGAAGGAATTGTTGCCGCGAACTCCGGGATCTGCTGGATCGACGGAGAAGCGGGAATCCTCTCTTACCGCGGCATCGATATTCACGAGCTGGCCGAGCACTCGACCTTCGAAGAGACAACCTACCTGCTGTGGAACGGCATGCTGCCCAACGAGCTGGCGCTGCGCGAATTTTCTGCGCAATTGGCCCTGGCGCGGTCGCTCGATCAGCGGGTGATCGAAATGCTGCGCAGCTTTCCCATGTCGGCCACGCCCATGGAGGTGCTGCGAACGACGGTGTCGGCTTTGAGCTTTTACGATGCCGATGAGAAGGACAACTCGCACGACGCCAATGTGCGCAAGGCCTATAACCTGACAGCCCAGATTGCCATGATCGTGGCCATTTACGACCGGCTGCGAAAGGGAAAGGAAATTGTTCCGCCGGACCGTTCGCTCACCCACGCGGGCAATTTCCTGTGGATGCTGAACGGAGAGAAGCCCTCGGAAACGGCCACTCGAACTTTGGATATTGCCCTCATCCTCCACGCCGACCACGAGCTCAACGCCTCAACCTTCGCCGCCCGCGTCATCGCCGCAACCCTCTCCGACATCCACTCCGCTATCACCGGCGCCATTGGCGCGCTGAAGGGCCCCCTGCACGGCGGAGCCAACGAGGGCGTGATGCGCCTGCTGCTCACGATCGACAAGGAAGGCGCCGACCCGGTGGAGTATGTGAAGAACATGCTCGCGGCCCGGCAGAAAATCTCGGGCTTCGGGCATCGCGTGTACAAAACCGAGGACCCGCGCGCCACGCACCTTCGCAAGATGAGCGAGCAACTCGGCCGCGACTCCGGCATTCCCAAGTGGTTCGAGATGTCGCGCGCCATCGAGCTCTACATCAACAAGGAAAAGAAGCTGAACGCCAACGTGGATTTTTATTCGGCCTCGACTTACGCGACGCTCGGCGTCGACATCGATCTCTATACGCCGATCTTTGCCGTGAGCCGCATCGCAGGCTGGGCTGCGCATGTGATCGAGCAGCTCGACGACAACCGGCTCATTCGCCCGCGCGCCGAATATATCGGCCCCGTCTATCCTTCGCCTTGGGTTCCAATCGAAGAGCGGCTATAAGCGTGCGGCGCCGTATCAGCGCACGACTTCAAAGCCTGCCCTGAGCGCAGTCGAAGGGTGCGTAGCCGCCGCAAGCAAAGGGTGAGGCTTCAGCCCCTGAGCCTTCCTTCGATACGACCCATCAGCCAATCAACGGCAGCCTTTTCGTCCTCGATTTCGATGCGGAGCCGGGCTGTCTTGAGCGGAAGGGCTGCAGGGAGCGACGCCGCGAGCGTGCCGAGCCGGACTCGGTCCTTTTCCGTTGTGAACAGCGAAGTCGCGCCGGCTGCGCGGGCTTGCGATGCGAGCCGCTCAAGATCGGTGGTGGTGTATCGGTAGTGGTCGGGGAATGCGGTGCGGGCGGCGAGCTTTACGCCGGCGCGCTCCAGACCGTCGAAGAACTGATCTGGCCGCGCGATCCCGCAAAAGGCAGCGACAGCGCCGTCGACGTGTGGGATTTCCATGCGGCGGCGAATGCGCCAGACAATTCCCTGCCAGCCAATGGCTTTTAGATGCGCTTCCACTTCGGGCTCGTCTGCGGGAATCGCGATCGCTTGCGCGCGCTTCGCTGCGTGCAATGCCTCGCGCAGATTGCCGGCGGGCAGCAGATGATCGTTCAGATCGCTGCGGCTCAGCAGCAGAATGTCCACATCGCGGGCGAGCTGGCGGTGCTGAAAGCCATCATCGAGAAGATGTACGCCAATTCGCTCTGCCGCATCGCGTTCCGCGACTAGTCCGGCTTCATACCGTTCCGCCGCAACATAAACGGGAACCTCGGCTTCGCGCGCGATCACCAGCGGCTCGTCGCCGAAGTCTTCGGCTGTCCCACTGGCATCCACCAAAAGTGGAAGCACGGAGTGCCGCCGCCGGCCGTAGCCGCGCGAGAGCACGTCTATGTGCAGCCCGCGCGCCATGAGCGCCCTCGCAAGCGCGATGGTAAGCGGAGTCTTCCCTGCCCCGCCTGCAGAAAGGTTGCCGACGCTGACCACCGGCCACTTGAGCCGCCGCACCGGCTTGAGCCGAGAGCGTAGTTGCAGCTCGCGCAGCGCGAGCCCGAGCCGGTAAGCCGGAACGAGAGGCCAGAGGAGTGGACGAGTGGCGGATGTATGCGGTTTCATGGTACCGGCTTCATTCTTTGCTCTCGCTATCTGGGTGATCATTCGCATGAGGGAGATCATCCATCAAGCTCTGGATTTCGGCGTCCATTGTTTCACGAGCATCGCGCCAGGTTTCACTCTCAGAGACTGCCTTCTTCGCTTCGACAAAACCCATTCCCAAGACCAAACGCAGAATGACAATGGATTCGAATGCGCTTTTTCCTTCGCTCCGAAGGAAATACAGAACTGATTCGATTCCCTGCCCTAGCTCATTTAAGCGGCGCACTTCGTTCGAAGTTTCTGGGTCCATTGCGCTCGTCCGCCGAGATCCCTGTTCCGGCTCGTGCAGGATATCCCTTAATGCCTCAACGCACCGCTTGGTGGCGCCGGCCTGGCGGTCGAAGACCTCCCTGGCGCGCTTGCCCATTGCCTCGGAGGCTGCGCGATTACTAAGAAGCTCGATGAGGGTCGAGGCCAGATCATCTTTCGCAGCGATGCGCAGCGCGTCGCGATCGCGCAAGCTGTCGGTAATGGCCGCGAAGTTCGCGTAGTGCGGGCCCATGACGATGGGGATCCCAAACTGCGCGGGCTCGAGCGGGTTGTGGCCGCCCGCGTGCGCCAGGCTGCCGCCAACGAAAGCGACGCTCGCCAGCGAGTAAAGAGACGCCAGTTCGCCGATGGTGTCGAGAAGAACAATGCTGCCGGGAGCGAGCGGAGCATTCGCCGCAGACGTCCAATCCGACCGTTTGTGCCATGCGATCTTGGATCGCTCCAGAAGCGTCGCGACGGCGCTAAACCGCTCCGGATGACGCGGCGCGAGGACGAGAACGAGTTTCGGATCGGCAGCCTGCAACTGCGGCCACGCTTCAACGAGCGCCGCTTCCTCGCCCTCAAGCGTGCTGCCCGCGACCACGATCCGGAAGCCCCCGGAGATCGCCTTCAACTGCCTCGTCGCCTCGGACTCGTGCGCGGCGCGAATATCGAACTTTAGATTGCCCGCCACGGTGACGCACTCCGGCCGGCAGCCGAGCGCGAGCAGGCGGTCCGCGTCGGTCTGGCTCTGCGCAAGCACGCGGGTCAGGCGCGAAAGGAACGGGCGCCAGAGAAAACGAAACTTCTTGTAGCGCGGCCATGAACGGTCGGAGATGCGTGCGTTGACCACGGCGACGGGAATGCCGCGCCTGAAGCAGCCGCTCAGCAGGTTGGGCCAGAACTCGGTTTCGGCCAGCACCAGCAGATCCGGCTTGAGGGCGTTCAAGTAAGCGCCAACTGCCCAGGGCAGATCGAGCGGGCAATAGAAGACGCGGTTGGCATCGAAGCGCTCATGGGCAAGCGCCTGGCCGGTGCGCGTGGTGGTCGAAACCACGATCGCGAACCCAGGCAGCGCAGCATCGAGCGTCCTGACAAGCCGCGTCACCGCCAGAACTTCGCCAACGGAGACAGCGTGCACCCAGATGAGTGGACGCCGGCCCGCCGCATCGCTTCGCTGAACGAGCCCGCGCGGCACGCGGCCCAGCCGCCGCAGAAACCCTTCGCGATATTTGTGCGTGGTGGCCATGCGCCACAGCCACCATGGCGCGCCTGCAATGAGCGCCACGAACAAGGCAACGTTATAGAAAAAAAGCGTCATCCGTTAACGAATCACTTCTGCGCAGGTCTAATCGTTGGACGCCACGCCGGCGCCACGTGTATCTGACCCTAAGATGATACAGTCGCACACGATGAGATTTTTGCGGGGAATCCCGTTTGTTTTGCTTTGGCTCGCGTTGCCGGCGATGGCGGCTGACCACGCGCCGCCTCAGGTGCAGCCCGCGACTTCCTATCCAGCGGTAGAGGTTCACCCGCAAGAGCATGTAGCCATCGCCGTTGAGCCCTACGACACAAAGGAAAAGGAATCCATCTTCCGCGTGGACTATCTCAGTCACGACGTGATGCCGATCCGGCTGATCGTAACCAATCTCGGCGACCGCCCCATCTCGCTGATCGATGCCCGCATTCTGTTTGAGACAGCGGAGGGCGAGCGGATTCGCGCTGCCGAGCCGGAGGACGTGGAGCGCCTGATGACGCGCAAGGAGCGCGAGGGATCGAGGATCCCACTGCCCGCGCCGCTGCCTCCGATCCATGTGAAGGCAAAGGGCAGCGTCAAGGAGATTGAAGACGACTTCAACACCTTCGAGTACTCGGCCCTGGCGGTTGAGCCCCACACGACGCGCGCCGGCTTTCTTTTTTACGACGTGTCGGGGCTCAAGAATCCGCTGGCCGGCGCCAAGCTTTATCTGCACGACCTGCGCGATGCCGACGGCAAACAGCTCTTCTACTTCGAAATCCCCTTCAGCAAATATCTGCAATCGAAATCGAACCAGATGAATTAGAGCGGTTTCGCAAGGCCTGTCCGGTCAAAACGCCCGCAAAGGTCTTCACTGCCTCCACCCTGCCGGCGCAGCACTGCCCCCGGGCACCCCGATTCCTGAGGGTTGCTCCGGCCTGAACCCCGCGAATGCCCTTACAATGTTTCTGAAACTGCAATGTTCCGGATTACGATCCGGAATATTGCCGGTCCAACTCCCCCGCAGACTTCGCGCGGCAAATGCTCGACCCGTTCCCGCGCGAATGAGGAAGCGAGGTCGCGAGATGTTGTCCGGACGACTTCAAGCGCAAGGGGCCAGCGCATTGGCGGCGCTGTTTCAGAATTATCAAGGCCCCCTTTTTGCCATTCGCATGTGGGATGGCTGGCGTTGGACGCCGTCGCCCGACGGCGAGCCGGCCTGCACGATTGCGGTCGAGACTCCGAAGGCGTTGGCGGCGCTTGTGGCCGAGCCGAACGAGATCACCCTCGGCGAGGCTTTCATCAATCGGGAATTGGAGATCGAGGGAGACATCTTCGCGGTTTTTCCGGTTGCGGAACAGCTTCTGAATCGCCCACGGCGGCTGAAGCAACAACTGGTGGAGACACTGGCCCGCACCGTTGCCGGCGCGGGACGATGGCTCAGCCACGGCTCGCGGCACTCCATGGCGAGAGACCGCTCCTCGATTTCGTACCACTACGATCAGCCGGTTGAATTTTTCCAGCCGTGGCTGGGCGAATCGCTCGCGTATTCCTGCGCGTATTTTCGAAGCCCAAACGAACCTCTCGATCTGGCTCAGGCGCAAAAGCTCACGATGATCTGCCGCAAGCTGCGCCTGGAACCGGGCGAGCGCTTTCTTGACATCGGCTGCGGATGGGGAAGCCTGATACTTCATGCGGCTTGCACGCGCCATGCGAACGCGCTGGGTATCACACTCAGCGGGGAGCAGGCGAAGTTTGCGAAGCAAAGGATCGAGCAGGCTGGGCTGGACGCGGCTTGCGCCGTTGAACTGCGCGATTACCGCCAGTGCGAGCATCTGCATGAGTCCTTCGACAAAATCGCAAGCGTCGGCATGTTCGAGCATGTAGGTTTAAAAAACCTTTCCCGGTATTTCAGCATCGCGCGCGGGTTGCTTAAACCCGGCGGCGCCTTTCTCAATCACGGGATTGCACGCGCACCCGGCTCCGCCGTGCGCAAGGATTCGTTCATTGACCGGTACGTGTTTCCCGATGGAAAGCTCGTGACGTTGACGCAAACCATTCAAGCCGCGGAGTCGGCGGGGCTTGAAGTGCGCGACGTGGAAAACCTTCGCGAACACTACGAACTGACCTTGCGCCGCTGGGTAGACGGCTTGCGGAAGAATGCCGAGAAGGTGCGCGCGTACGTGGACGAGCCGACGTACCGCATCTGGCTGTTGTACATGGCGGGAGCGGCCGCCGCCTTCTCCAGGGGAGATATTGCGGTCTATCAGGTGCTGCTCAGCCGGCCGGACCGCGGCAAGAGCCGGCTTCCGCTTGTCCGTGACGGCTGGTACTCCGCAAGTCTGCGGGAAGAAGCCGGCAGCTACAAAAGCCGCGCAGCCGAAGCGAACGCGGAGTAGCGCCAGCCGCAAGGCCCAAAGAGACTATTCGAAATACGTGGCCGTGGTGCTGTCGGTCTCCCAGATCGTGCAATCCTTTACGCGCACCCGGCCCACGGTCATTCCGGCGAGTTGGTGATTGGTCTCGTCAAAAAAGTATTTGGCGATGTTCTCGGCCGATGGGTTCAGCGTAGTGAACGGCTCCAGGTCGTTGAGCATCTGGTGATCGAGGCGGTCGATAACCGGCCGCAAAACCTGCTTGAGCAGTTTGAAGTCGAGCAGCAGACCGGCCTCGTCGAGCGCCGCGCCGGCCAGCGTGACTCGGACCTTGTAGTTGTGGCCGTGCGGGTTCTCGCACTTTCCTTTGTAATTACGCAGATAGTGGCCGGAGGAGAACTCCGCCTCCACGGTGACTTCGTACATGGGTTCAGGCTCGATCCTGTGCGGCGAAGGCCGCACTTCTTCATTGTAATGACGCCGGATCTCTAACGCTCGCGTTTGCCTCGACGCCTTTCTCTCGCCGCGCGCCGCGACTGCTCGCTGCGCCTGTCTACCTGCTCAAACAGATTGCTCAGGACGCCGATGAGCGCCGACGCAAGCGCAGCCAGCAGAAGCAGCAGCGACATGGTGCGCCACAGTGTGCCGTTCGCTGGCAGGCCGGGCTGAAAGCTCGAGGGCACCAGCGTCATGCCCGCCGAAACAAGGGCGAAGAATCCAAGTGACGCTGCGAGGATGTAGAAGTTGCGAGACATGGCGTGGAGGTTGCGACGGTTCGCCGGCGCTGCTGAGATTCTACGGCGCGCGGCCTTAGCGGAAAAGTTCCGCCGAGTCAATCACCTCAACCGCAGCCTTCGCGAACTCGGCTTCAATAGCGGCAACCGAGCCGTGAAGATCGATGGCGCGACACGCATCGCGCAGAACGACGGCCGGCAGTCCAAGGCGGCGAGCGTCCAGAGCCGAGTAGCCCACGCAATAGTCGTATGCCAGCCCGGCCAGGAACACGCGCGTCAGTTTGCGTTCGTGCAGATATGCATCAAGGCCGGTGGGAGTGGTGCGGTCGTTCTCAAAAAACGCCGAATACGAGTCAATCTGCTGCCGAAAGCCCTTGCGCAGAATCAACTCGGCCTGCGGAAGGTGAAGCGACGGGTGAAACTCCGCGCCGCGGCTGCCTTGAACACAATGCGCCGGCCACAGCGTCTGCGTTCCGTATGCAAGCTCGATCGATTCGAACGGCTGCCTGCCGGGGTGGGACGCGGCGAAGGAAGAATGATTGGCCGGGTGCCAGTCCTGAATCAAGATCAAGTGCGCGAAGAGCGGTGCGATGCGGTGAATCGGCGCAATAATTTCGTCCCCGTGCGGAACGGCGAGCGCTCCACCGGGACAAAAATCGTTTTGCACGTCGGTGACAAGAAGGACGTCGTGTGCGCCGATTTGTATTGGAGATGGCTGCGGCATGGACGGCCCACCGGTCCCCGGCGACAAGTCTTCGCCGCTGGGGTCCTAGTTTCGATTATGCCAGAAGCACTTCAATGCCGCGGTCGCGCAGCACCGTAACGTATTCAGCACTCAGCTCCGTGTCGGAGACGACCGTGTGCGCGGCGCCGAGCGGAGCCACGGGAATCATGCCGCCACGGCCGAACTTGGTGTGATCGGCCACAATGATCACCCGGCTCGCCACCTCGATCATCTTCTGCTCCGAGCCGACAACCAGCGTGTTGTTATTGCTGAATCCCGCTTCGGTGATGCCGCCGATTCCCATGATGACCGCGTCGGCGCGGATGGCGCCGAGCATCTGCTCGCAAAATGGCCCCAGCATCACGCGTAGCCGCGGATCGAGATAGCCGCCCGTGAGCGTCAACTCGATGTTGCGCAGCGGCTCCAGGCCCTCGGCAATGGGCAGCGAGTTGGTGACGATGTGCAGCGATTTTGACGCCAGTTCGCGCGCCACAGCCGCCACGGTCGAGCCGCCGTCGAGGATCACGGTCTGCCCATTTTCAATGAGGCTGGCGGTGAGCTTACCGATGCGGCTTTTTACGTCGCTCAGGCGCACACTTTCCGCCGCGTAGTCGAAGACGCGAGTGGGAGGAGACTGCACGGACACCGCGCCGCCATACACGCGCTTCAGCGCGCCTTCCTGCTCCAGAATGTCGAGATCGCGGCGCACGCTGGACTCGGAAGCGTCGAGCTCGCGGCCGAGAGTCTCCGAGTCGATGAAGTCCCGGGACTCGAGCATCTGCCGGATTCTCAATTGCCGTTCAGCAGCCTTCATCGTGTGTTGACGCCGCGACTCGATCTGTTGATTCTGCCTTCAGCGCTTCCTATTCCCTATTCCCTACTCCCTATTCGCTGTCTTTTCCAATCGCGTCCATCACCGCATCCGTCACTGACCTGACCAGCGCCTCCAGGTCTGCGCCAGCGCCGGCGCCGCCGCCGTTGTTTGCAGGACCATCGCACGGCGTCGGCTCCAGCGCAATCGAGCTTGGCACTTCAAGATCGGAAAGCTGGCATTCTTTCATGCGCGAAGTGTCGAAGCGAATGTCGGGCAGGCCAAGCTTCTTCTTCAACGCCAGCAGATCGGATGCCTGTCCCTCAGAGATGCGCGCGATGGGCGCGCCGAGCTGCGACGCGATCATCAGCGTCCAGCAGTATGTCTCCAACACCTCGGCGTACCACTCCGCGTGCGTCACGGTATCGGCCCAGCACACAATGCCGTGATTCGACAGCAGCACCGTGTTGTGCTGTTTCACGTACGGCAGAACCGTTTCCGCAAAGGCCTTGGTGCCCGGCGTTTCGTAAGGCGAAATCGCAACCTTGCCTACAAACACCTCGAACTCAGGGATGACCATGTTGGGCGGCACGCGGCCCGTGATGGCGTAGGCCGTGGCATGCGGCGGATGGCAGTGAAGCACCGCCTTCGCTTCCGGCACTGCCTTGAAAATTTCAAGATGCAGCAGCAGCTCGCTGGTGCGCGGTTTGCTGCCAGCGATCTGGTTGCCTTCGAGATCGGTGAGGGAAATATCTGCCGGCGTGAGATCGTATTTGCTCACCAGGGTCGGCGTGCACAAAACTTCATTCGGTCCGATGCGATAAGAGATGTTCCCGCCATTGCCGTCGACAAACTGGCGCAGCCACAGCTTGCGGCCCACAGCGCAGATTTCTTTCTTGATCTCCTCGGCTTCAGGCGTCGAAAAAAGACGGCGATTCACAGGCACCAGGCCGGTTGCTGCAGGAGCGGACGAGCCATTGGCCGGCGCGAGAGGATCGGCCGCGCTGGCGTCCGCTGAAGCACCGAGCTCGATGCCGTGTTGCTGCAGAAAGTCGTGGGCCGAGGGCGTCACCACGCAGTTGGCAGCCGTCAGGATGCTTGTGGCGCCCGCCGCGAGTGCGTCCTGCGCGTCGCGCATCGCGATCAGCTTTCTCCCGGTTAGATCGATGCTTTTCTTTCCGCTCTTCACTTCCCCACCTCTAATTTCGATCAAACCTTTTCTTGCGTTACGTCCACCGAGTCGACGATCAGCGCCAGGTACGCATCCACGGGCACCGCATCGGGGTAAAACGGATTCGACGCTTCGCGCCCTTCGGTAAACGCCACCATCTGGCCTATCGCCGCGCCCAGTTCGTCAACGGCGATCAGCGCCTTGCCGCCGCCATGGCCGTTCTTCGCGCGCAAGTTCTCCATCGTCACCGGCTCCAGGATGGCGAGCGTCCGCGCGGAATAGGATACGACTGCCGGAGTAAGCGTGATGTGCCCGCGAACGATGCCCAGTCTCATGCTTTGCTCTCCGCTGCCTCCGGTTGTTGCACCGCGTCCACCAGTCCCACCACTACCATGCGTGCGGGCGTATTGTTGCCCAGCCTCTCGCGCGCAATGTCGCCGTCGGTTGAAACCATCACGGTCGCGCCGCGCGCCGCGCCCAGCCAGTCGACCACCACGTTCGGTTCCTCGGCCATGGCGCCGTCGGCGTCGAGCCTGCGCGCAACCAGAAACCGGCATCCCGCAAGCGTGGGATGCTTGGCGGTTGCCACGACAGTGCCTTCAATGCGCGCGAGAAACATTCCGCTTAAACCGCAGTCCTTTCTGATCCCTGACCCCTGACCCCTGATCCCTGATCCCTGCTCTCAGATGATCCGCAGCGCGTCGCCGATAACCATTTGCCGTTCGCGCGTAAACGTGAGTGGCGTAGTAATGCCTTCACCGGTTGGAGTTGCAACCGTGTGACTGAAGTAGCCTGGCCCGCCAACGCCGAGCGACGCCGGCGATGCCGCGTTATGAATGAAAAGTGTCGTATTCATGGCGCGCGCCATCTTGGTCGCCGTCTCCACATTCCTGGTGTGGATGATGGCGGTGTGCCGGTAGCCGTGCTCGGCCTTGACCGATGCTTCGATGGCGGCGTCAACGTCCTTCACGCGCACGATTGGAATGAACGGCATCATCTGCTCTTCCACCACGAAGGGATGATTTTCATTCGTCTCGCCGAATAGCAGGTCGGTGTTCGGCGGCGCATGGACGCCGGCAGCCGCAGCCAGCACCGCGACGTCCTTGCCGACAAGGTCTTTCTTCACATGAGCGCGCGCACAGCCACCACCCCCGCCGCCTTCAAAAGAAAATGCCGCCTTCGTCAGCCGGTCGATGGCCGCGGCGTCAAGCTGGAATGCTCCTGCGTGCTTCATGGCAGCAATGAACGCGTCGGCAACAGAGGCCACCACGAACACCTCTTTCTCGCCGATGCAGAGCAGATTGTTGTCGAATGCAGCGCCCTCGATGATGCATCGTGCGGCGCGATCGAGATCGGCCGTCTCGTCGACAACGACGGGAGGATTGCCCGGACCGCCCGCGATCACGCGCTTGCCTGTCTTTGCCGCGGCCTGTGCCACCGCCGCTCCGCCAGTGCAACAAAGCAGAGCCACCTTGGGATGATGAAAGATCTGATCGGCGGCCTCGAGGCTTGGCTCAACCACGGTGGTAACTACATTCGTGACGCCAAGCTCGCGCTCGAATTCGCGATTCCAAAGCTGCAGCGCGTATTGCGCCACCCGGGCGCCCGAAGGGTGAGGTCCGAACACCGCCGTGTTGCCCGCCGCAATAATATTGATGGCGTTCGATGCCATGGTGGGCACCGAGTGCGTCACGGGCAGCATCATGCCGATCACGCCCCACGGCGCGCGCTCAATGATGCACAGGCCCGATCGATCGCTGCGCGCGTCGCTGCGCATGGCGTCCACGCCAAGCACGAAGCGCATGTTGGTGAGCTTCAGAATCTTGTGATCGAGGCGTCCGACCTTGGTCTCCTCGAGCTCCATGCGGCCCAGCTCTTCGCGGCGGTCGTTGCAGATGCGGACGATGATATCCACCAGGCGGCCGCGATCTGCCAGGCTCATCGCGGCGACTTTCTTCTGCGCCTCGTGGGCCGCGTCCACGGCCTCATCAACGGTCGTGAAGACGCCATCGCGCGGGGCGGCGGCTCTTGTTGCCGGCACTTGCGCAGCCGGCGCCGCGGGCGCATTCTGCATCTGGATGCGCAGGCGCGCCACCACTTCCTTCGCAATCTCCGCAATCACCTGGGGCGAGACTTGCTGTTGTGTCTGCATATGCGGCTACTCCCTGTTTACGGCTTGGCCACCGTTGCGCCGCCCACCTCGATGGTGTCGACAATGCCGACAATCACCGCGTCGACAGGCGCATCCTTGGTTGCGGGCGTCAGGCGCGCAGAGCTGCCCTGCGTGAACAGCACGCACTCGCCTTCGCCGGCTCCCACGCCATCGACCGCTACCACCGAGCTCCCCGAGATCTGCAGCTTCCCTTCCTTGTTGATGTAAGGCTGGATGAGCAGCAGCTTCATGCCGCGGAACTTCGCGATCTTCTGCGTGGAGACAACGTTGCCAATCACTTTCGCTATGAACATGCCGGATCACCTCATGCGCCGCGGCGCCTGACTGCGTGCGCCGCCTGCGGCTACTTCGGCACTATCGTGCCAAGCGAGTCGTGCGGGCGCGCGATGACGTGCACGCTTAACACTTCGCCGGCCGCGCGGCCTGCGCTGGCGCCGGCGTCCACCGCGGCGCGCACGCTGCCCACGTCGCCCGTTACGTAGACCGAGCAGAGGCCGCTGCCGACCTTGCTCCAGCCCACATATTTCACGCTGGCCGCCTTCAGCATCGCGTCCGTCGCCTGTACCAGGGCCACCAGGCCCTTGGTTTCAATCATTCCAATCGCTTCACTCGCCATGTGCGTTCTCCCGTCTCCTCGCTACTTCAACAAGTTCTCGACAAGCGCATCGTGGGGCCTCGGAATCACGTGCGATGACACCAGCTCGCCGACTACTTTGGCTGCCGCCGCGCCCGCGTCCACAGCCGCGCGCACGCTGCCCACATCGCCGCGGACAATGGTCGTGACGTAGCCGCCGCCGATCTGCACCGTCTTTACAAGCTCCACGCTGGCAGCCTTCACCATGGCGTCGCTCGCTTCCACCAGCCCCACCATGCCTCTGGTTTCAATCAATCCAATTGCCTGACTCATGTTGTCTCCTCTACTTTTTCGCCGCCGCTTTGCTGTTTTGAACGAAAGACGGCAGCTCGTCGTGGGGCCGTGAGATCACCTGCACACTCACCACCTCGCCGATCCTCGATGCCGCTTCCGCGCCCGCGTCCGTAGCGGCCTTTACGGCTGCCACGTCCCCTTCAACGAAGGCGGTCACCAGACCTGCTCCTACGGTCTGCCAGCCGGCGAAGGTCACGTTTGCTGACTTGAGCATGGCGTCGGTCGCCTCAAACAAGGCCACCATGCCTTTTGTTTCAACCATTCCAAGCGCTTGTCTCATCGCTTCCTCTCTTGTTGCGTAGCGTTACTGCTTTCTTCCAGTGTTACTTGAAAATCCCCAAGTCCGTCTTTGTAACGCCGGTCTCCAGACCGGCTGTCGTGCGGGCCTCCAAGCCCGCACAACGTCATTTGAAAATCTCCACATCCTTGGTCAAATGCAGACCGCAGGCGTTCGCCTCATCGGTGTCCATGTGAACGTTGAGGCGTGATGTGGGATCGATGCGCACATGAACGCGGTTGAACGTGACGCCCGACGGCCCGCCCACGCGCAGCTTCATCATGTCGCCCTGCTTCACGCCGAAGTACGCGGCCTCCGCCGGGTTCACGTGAGCGTGGATCGCGGCGCGAATCACGCCTTCTTTCAGCTCGACGACGCCTTTGGGCCCGATGATCACTGCGCCGGGAGTGCCCTTGATGTCGCCCGAAAGCCGCACCGGCAGATCGCTGTAGCCAAGCATGATGGCATCGGTGAATGCCAGCTCCACCTGCGATTGCTTGCGCATGGGCCCCAGGATGCGCAGGTTCGAAATGAGGCGGCTTCGCGGCCCCACGATCGTGACAGTCTCTTTTGACGCGAAGTTGCCTTCCTGAAAGAGCGGCCGGTCGAAAGTCAGCTCAGTGCCTTGACCGAAGAGCACGTCCATATCCGCGCGGCACACGTGCATGTGGCGCGAAGAGGCTTGCACGGTGAGAACCGGTGCGGGCCCTCTTTTGTCACGGCCCAGGTATTCGAGCGCCACCTGGCGGACGATGCGTTCCACCGTCTCTCTGTCAATCGCTACTGCATTTGTCGCACTTGCCATAACTTTTCTCTGACCACTGGTCACTGACAACTGACCACTGTCTTCACCACGGCCATTGTTTCCCGAGCCACAATCGATTCTTCGTTGGCGGGAATGACCAGAACTTTCACCAGCGAGCGAAGCGTCGAGATTTCACCTTCGCCCTTGACAGTTTTGTTTGCTTCCACATCGATCTCGATGCCGAACGTTGAGAGGTTCTTGAGAACCGCGGCGCGAATCTCCGCGCTGTTCTCGCCGATGCCGCCCGAAAACGTGATCACGTCCAGTCCGCCCAGCTCCAGCATGAACGCGCCCATATAGTGCCGGATGGCGTGCACAAACACATCGAGCGCGAGCCGTGCGCGCTGGTTGCCCTTTGCCGCTGCCTCGTCCAGATCGCGCAGGTCGCCGCTCGTGCCGCTGATTCCCGCGAGACCCGCCTGGCTGCCGAGCAGCGCCGCCATCTCGTCCGGCCCCAGCCCAAGCTTCTTCATCATGTGCAGCACGGCAAACACATCGATGTCGCCCACGCGGTTGTTCTGCGGCAGGCCCGACTGCGGCGAAGCGCCCATGCTCATGTCGATGGCCATGCCCTCGCGGAACGCCGCCACGCTTGAGCTGCCGCCGAGATGGCACGAAATGTGCCGCAAATCCTTGCGCCCCAAAACTGCCTGCGCGCGCTCGCAGGCCGAGCGGTGGCTCGCCCCATGAAATCCGTAGCGGCGAATGCCGTGCTCTGTGCGCCACGCGTAGGGCACGGCGTAAGTGGTCGATGCCTCGTCCATGAACCGGTACGGAAACGGCTCCATCACCGCGACCAGCGGAACCGCGGGCAGTTCCCGCCGGAACGCCCGCATCGCTGCGATGTACGGCGGATTGTGCGCCGGCGCGAGAAATGAGAACTCCTCCATCGCAGCCAGAAACGCATCGTCAATGATCTGCGGCACGTTCAGCGGCCCTGCATGAACCGCCTTGAACCCCACCGCCCCAATCTCGGCCAGGCTCTTGAGCGCCTTGCCCGGCCCGGCAATCTCGCTGAGGCACTTTCGGATGGCGGCGGAGCAGTCGGCGCACTCGCCGCCAGGCTGTCCAATCCGCTCCACCCGCCCCTGCGCCAGAACCGTCTCCGCCGGCGACGAGGCTCCCATCGCGGCAGCTTCCCCAATCTCAAGCAGGCGGTACTTGAACGAGGTGCTTCCGATATTGGGAATCAAGACTCTCATTGTTGAATGTTCTTGATTGAAGCTGAATGTTACTATATATTATTCGCCAGAGTCAATCGTTACTTTTTGGTCGATTCTGAGGATTAAGTCGGAATATGGCACCAGAAACGGGCATTCTCGGCCAAAATTCGCCACGAGCCACCCGCTCCCCCGGCCCGCCCTCACTCGACCGAATCGAGGAACTCGGCATCATCGGGGCCGGCGGCGGCGGCTTCCCCACCGCAGTCAAGCTGCGGACGCAGGTTTCGATCGCCATCGCCAACGGGGCAGAGTGCGAGCCGCTCCTGCACAAGGACAAGGAGCTGCTCCACCACTACGCCGAGCCCTTCCTCCGCGGCCTCGAAATGACCATGCAGCTCGTCGGTGCCCGCGAAGGCGTCATCGGCGTCAAGGAGAAGTACCAGGACATCATCGCCGCGCTCACAGCTTCCGCCCCCTCCGGCATCCGCGTCGTCTCGCTGCCCGACTGCTACCCCGCCGGCGACGAGTTCATCCTCGTTCACATGGTCACCGGCCGCGTCATCCCGCCTGGCGGCCTGCCCAAGGACGTCGACACGGTCGTCGCCAACGTCGAGACCCTCATGAACATGGGCCTCGACCGCCCCGTCACGCACAAGTACCTCACCGTCGCGGGCGCCGTCGCCGAGCCTGTCACCCTCCGCGTTCCCGTCGGCATCACCATCGGCGAAGTCATCGACGCCGCCGGCGGACCCACGGTCAACAATTTCGGCGTGCTCCTCGGCGGCGTGATGATGGCCAAACCCGCGGCCGACCTCAGCGTCCCCGTCACCAAAACCACCGGCGGCATCATCGTTCTGCCCGCCGAGCACGCGCTCATCCGCCGCCACAACGCGCCCTGGATGCACGTCGCCAAAATCGGCCGCTCGGCTTGCGACCAGTGCCGCTTCTGCACCGAGTTCTGCCCACGCTACCTGCTCGGCCATCCCATCGAACCGCACCGCGCCATGCAGTCGCTGGGCTTCGCTGAGGGCGCCAACGCCATGGTTGCCGGCACGCTCTACTGCTGCGAGTGCAACCTGTGCACCATGTTCGCCTGCCCTGAGGATCTGGACCCCAAGACCGTCTGCGTACAGTCCAAGCCCGTCGCCCGCGAGCGCGGACTCACATGGAAAGGCACACCTGAATCCGTCCAGCCGCATCCCATGGCCGAGTTCCGCCGCGTGCCCATGCGCCGCCTCATCGCCAAGCTCGGCCTGGGCGAGTTTCGCAACGAAGGCCCGCTCCGCGACCACACCTTCTCGCCGCAGCAAGTGAACCTGCCGCTCAAGCAACACGCAGGCGCGCCCGCCGTGCCCGTCGTTCACACCGGCGATCGCGTCCGCGCCGGAGACCTCGTCGCCGCGCCCGAACCCGGCCAGCTCGGCGCGCGCATCCATGCCAGCATCGACGGCCGCGTCACCGTCGGCGCCGAGGCCATCACGATAGACGCGTGAAAAGCAGAGATCAGAGAACAGGGATCAGGGATCAGCGAGCGTAAGACCGAACTCGAATAAGATGCGCAACACGCGGGACGTCGCGAGACAAAGGCTGATCGCGTAAGACACCGTAAGACGAGGAACAAACCATGTAAGACGCCGTAAGACACCTACCACGGCCGCGTAAGACGCCGTAAGACATGAACCACGCCAAAACGGAGACCAATCCGACCCCTGAACCCTGAACCCTGATCCCTGTTTTAGAAGGAGCCAAAGTGGCAACCGAAATCAATTCCATCGGACTCATCGAGCTATCCAGCGTGGCAACGGGATTCTCCGTCGAAGACCTCATGCTGAAAGCCGGCTCGGTCAAGCTGCTCCTCGCGCGCAGTATCTGCTCGGGCAAGTTCCTCATCGTCGTCTCGGGCGACGTCGCCGACGTGCAGTCGGCGCTGGCCGCGGGCGCCACGGCCGCCGGCGCATCGCTCATCGAGCGCCGCCAGATCGCGCGTGTGCATCCCTCGGTTCTCCAGGCCATCTCGCAGTCCGTCGACATTCCCACTGAGCAGCTCAGGTCCATCGGCGTCATCGAAACATTCTCCGCGGCCAGCATCATCGATGTCGCCGACGCGGCCATCAAGTCGGCTGCCGTCACGCTCATGCGCGTTCACCTTGCCATGGCGCTCGGCGGCAAAGGATTCGTGGTCATGGCTGGCGACGTGGCCAGCGTGCAGGCTGCCGTCGCCGCCGGCGCCAAGGCCGCCGCCGAAGACGGAATGCTGGTCGGCAAAGCCGTCATTCCCAATCCCTCGCCCGAGCTGTTTCGCGAGTACATCTGACGACAGTGGTCAGAGTTCAGTCGTCAGAATTCAGTGGTCAGTGGTCAGGTTTCAGCGGTTTTGTGGCGTGCCTCGCGATGGCAGGCCGACGGGTGGCGCTCGACGCGAGGACGGGCTGCGCCGACCGCACCGATGCGGAGCCTGGGCGGGTCAACTTTGACCAACGGGTCAAGCTCAGCAAAAATGTCTGGGCGGGGCTGGCTGGCAGAAGCAGAGGCCCGCAAAGGCTGGCCGCGTGAGCGGGTCAGAATCAAGATTCTACCTAGTTTTCCAGCTTTATAATCGAATCGCTTTGGCAGATGAATTCAAACCCGGCGATGTCATCTCCTACATGGAAATGTGTTCCACGGTCTGTGTGAATCTCCAGCGGGGAATGAACTACCGTCTGAACGGACGCGAGAGCGTAATCCTCATGAGCATCCGGCCAGGCGCTCCCTATGCCGATCGAATCGAAGACGACGGCAGGATTCTCATCTATGAGGGGCATGATTGCGCGAAAACCGCAGCAGTACCGGATCCCAAGCGGGTCGATCAGCCTGAAGTAAATCCAGGGGGTTCGTTGACCCAGAATGGGCTTTTCGCTCAGTCGGCACGGCAACACAAGGCTGGTGATTCGCATCCTGAGAAAGTCACTGTTTTCGAAAAGATCCGGTCCGGGATCTGGGTCTATAACGGAATATTTGAGCTGGTTGACTGTTGGACAGAAACTTCGGGATTGCGGAGGGTTTTCAAGTTCAAACTTAGAATCTCTGGCGAGGACGACTACATACGGCCGACGACCGTTAGTTCGACGGAGGAGGACGATCGTCTCATTCCAAGTTGGGTAAAACTTGAGGTCTGGAGGCGCGATCGAGGCAAATGCCGCAAATGCGGCACGAACACAGGGCTTCATTTTGACCACATCATCCCTTATTCGAAGGGCGGATCTTCAAAAGATCCTTCAAACATCCAAATCCTCTGTGGGCGGCACAATCTTCAGAAGCACGACAAGATCGAATAGCGGGGCAGGCTCGACCCTACAGTAAGAGTCACGGGATCCCCAGCAGCTTGTGGGTCTGGAGGCTCAACCGCCAGCGCGGATGCCGGAGGCAATAGTCGAGCGCGAGCCTTGTGTTGCGGTCGCGCGCAGGCCCGTCCATGGGCTGCAGAAAGAAGTGCCGGAACGGCAGAGCTTCGAACTGCTCCGGCTCTGCTCCCGGCTGGGGATAGATCACCTTGAGCTCGTCTCCGCTGCGTTGTTTGAATTCGGCCCCGGCCTTGGGGCTCACGCAGATCCAATCCAGCCCCAGCGGCGCCTCGATGGTCCCGTTGGTTTCGACCGCAATTTCAAAGGCGCGCGCATGCAGCGCGTCGATCAAATCTTTATCGAGCTGAAGCAGCGGCTCGCCGCCGGTACACACAACGAAGCGTTTGCCGGACTCCGCGCCCGCGGGCCAGGTTTGCTCGATGGCGACAGAGAGCGCCTCGGCGGTGGCGAACTTTCCACCGCCTGGTCCGCCGGTATCGGCAAAGTCGGTATCGCAGAATTTGCAGATTGCCGACGCGCGGTCTTCCTCGCGACCGGACCAGAGGTTGCAGCCGGCAAACCGGCAAAAGACCGCAGGACGCCCGGTCTGCGCGCCTTCGCCCTGGAGCGTGTAGAAGATCTCTTTGACGGCGTAAGTCATAAAGGCAGCTTCTAGCCTCTAGCTCCTAGCTTCTAGCTCATCTCGCCTTGCGTGTGGCCGTCAACTCCGCACGAACAAGCCAGGAGCTAGAGGCTAGCAGCTAGAGGTGTTTTTCAGCAGCGGGTCTTCGATCCCATTTTCGCGGAAACCTTTTTGCCTGAGCAGGCAGGAGTCGCATTGGCCGCACGGGACGCCCGTGGGCGAGGGATCGTAGCAACTACTGGTGAGCGAATAATCGACGCCCATGCTGCGCCCCAGGCGGATGATTTCGGCCTTGCTGAGCGCAATGAGCGGGGTATGAATCTTCAGCGACTTGTGGCCCTCCACACCAGCTTTGGTCGCAAGGTTGGCCATCTTTTCGAAGGCGGCAATGAATTCGGGCCGGCAGTCGGGATAACCGGAATAGTCGCGCGCGTTCACGCCAAGAAAGATGTCGTTCGCTCCCAGCACTTCAGCCCAGGCGAGCGCATAGGCGAGAAAGATGGTATTGCGCGCGGGGACATAGGTGATGGGGATGCCGTGGCTCATTTCTTGCGTGGCGCGGCCCTTGGGCACGGGGATGTCGGCCGTGAGCGCGGAGCCGCCGAAGGCGCGCAGATCGATGGCGGCGATGCGGTGCTCGGCAACGCCGATGGATGCGGCAACGCGTTTGGCCGCTTCGAGCTCCCACGCGTGGCGCTGGCCGTAGGAAAACGAGAGCGCGAAGAGCGCGTAGCCCTCGCGCTTGGCGACGGCGAGGACGGTGGCCGAGTCGAGGCCTCCGCTCAAAAGGACGACTGCGCGTTTTGATTTGTCTTCCATGGCTAGAGGCGAAGCTACTTCATATCGCCGCCGCGGCCGATGTCCATCGACGGCGGGATGGGATTGCGCTCGTCGATGTAGGCGTCGATGCATTGATCGAGTAGGCCCTTGGCATCGAGGATGAATTCCACGGCGTCGCGCGCCGCGCCGTAGCCGCCGGCATTCGGCGTCACGTAGTGTGCCTCGGCCTTCACTTGCTCGCGCGCATTGGCAACGGCCACGGCAAAGCCCACCTCGCGCATGGCAGGCAGGTCGATGACGTCATCGCCCACGTAGCAGATCTCGTCGAGCGCCGCGCCGTCCTTCGCCATGATCTCGCGGATGGCCTGCATTTTGAACGCGCAGCCCTGGTAGACGAACTCGAGTTTCAGATCGCGGGCGCGTGTTGCCACCGTCTCGCTGATGCGCTTGGTGATGACGCCGCATTTGAGGCCGCCGATCCGCGCCAGAGAGATGGCCGTGCCGTCGTGCGCGCTGTAGCCCTTGGCCTCAACCATGGTCGCCGAGTTCACGCCGAAACCGATCGTTTCCTTTTTACCGACCTCCTCAAGAACCCCGCCCGCGGCTGCGCCAGGGACGAGCCATATGGTGCCGTCGGTGAATACTCCGTCGACGTCGAAAAGGACAATCCTGATTTTGCGGGCGCGATCTTTCGCGGTGAGTGCCATGCTTCGATTGTAACGAGTGGTCGCTGCCGCCGATTCCAACCTGGTCGTGTTTTCAGCGAGAATAGGCGCATGGACGAGAGCGCGCCCAACTCCGCACGCGAGGTTCCGCCTGACCTCGCGCCCGAAGACTACTACTTCGAAGGACCGTACCTCGTCTTCACCGCCGCCTACCACCTCAAGCGCGGTTCCTGCTGCGGCTCGGGATGCCGTCACTGCCCTTATCCAGAGAAACCGGCCAACGCTGCCGATTCAGACCAGGCAGGCTAGGGCCAGTTCACACTACCCGGGTGGTGTGAACTGGCCCTAGCCCACGCCCTTTCTTCGCCTTTCATCGTTCTTCGCTCTGGCCGGATATGCCCGCCAAGTGATATAAATCCGCCCTGCGAATTCGGGCTGCGCAACCTTCGCGCTGTGCAGGTATCCCCCGCTCCCGTTGCCGCAAGAGCGAACCAAAGATCTCGAAGGAGGAAGAATATGGGAATTCTCTGGTGGGTATTGGCCGGCCTGATTGCGGGCTGGGTTACCGGCAAGATCATGAAGGGCTCGGGCTACGGATTCATCATGGACATTCTGCTGGGCATTGCCGGAGCCATCATCGGTGGATTCATCGCCGGGCATCTTGGCTTCTCTGCCCACGGCGGATTTATTTACACCATCCTGATCGCAATCGGCGGCGCGATCATCCTGGTGGCGATCGTCCGGCTGCTCAAACGCGCATGACAGTGGCCCACCCATGCCGCATGCAGACCGCGGCAAGGGTGGGCCGGCCTTTTCAAAGCCGGCTTTTTAGTTCCCGCCCGCGGCGGGCTGGGCCGCAGGCTTTGCATTGGCAGGCACAGCCGCCGGTGGCGCGGGCGGTTCCCGAACAAGCACGGCGAAGCGCGGGAAGGCGAAACTGCCCGCGGCATCGTCGACCACGTTCAACTGGCAGATGTAGGGCCCCGGCTTAAGGCCGCTGAGCGGCACATCAAGCTCGAACGAAACCGCGTCACGGCCTTCGACGTTCACCGCCTTCGCCTTCACAATCGGCGTCTCGTAGACCTTCGTCGATCCCTGGATGAGTTCCAGGCTACTGAGCAAATCGATCGCGGACTTGGCCGCCTTCTCGTGTGCCGGGTCATACACCTCGTACAGCAGATACATGTGCTGATCCTGGCGGAAGACGTGGCTGATGTTGGGCACATACTCCTGGCCGTTGCGCACCAGCAGGTCGTCTTTCTTGCTCGGCTCGCGTTGCGATGCCAGCACGATCGAACTTAACTTCAACGGAGCTTTCTTGAGGTCGGGCAGCGTGACGCCGGCAATGAACGATCCCATGCGCCCGGTTTCGTTTTCGCGCACCACGAACTTGATCTGATACTTGCCCGGCGGCAGGTTGAAGCTGGTGGTGTACTGAATATTCTTCTGCCGTGCCTGCAACGAAGGATCGAGATTGAGCTTGACCGTGTCGCGCACGCGCCCCACCGGCCGATTGGCCTCATCAATGACCGCGCCCACGATGTCAAGCGTTGCTTTGTCTTTGTCGCCGCCCTTCACGAACGGAATCTGCGAGCCGGGCACGACGAGAGAAACCGGCATGAAGAACCGCCCGGCGTCGAGGCGGAAGTACATGGCATCCATGTAGACGGCGATGTCAGTCGCCGGAAGGTCGCTCGCCAGCTGATCTTCAAGCTCCTGCTCGCGGTCTTCCTTGCCAGAGTGCTTGAAATCGGCCGGGGCGTAATAGCCGGGCCGGTAGTCGAGCTTGATGCCGGGACGGCCGACTTTGATCGTGAGCTTCCGGTATTTTCCGTCGCGCGCCGGGTTCGACGATTGGAAGCCGACGGAGTAATAAGCCGAAGTATCCTTCTGGACCTGCGCAAACGCCGGAGCAAAGTCGTTGGAGTCCAGGAATGCCTTGCCGCCGGTGTCGCTCGCGAGGGTGGCCATCACTTCCTGCGTGTTGAAGTTCTGGTTCATATTGTTCAAGAGCCCGCTGCCATTGAAGGCGCCCTGCCCGCGCAGGCTTCCCGTTGACGCGTCGCCCAGTGGGCCGACAGCCTGCAGACCGCGCGTGTCAACGCTGTAGATGGCGAGATCGGAGCGCACCGCCGCGTTAATGGCTGCGCGCAGTGAGGCTTCGTTCTCGATGCCGTCGCGCGAAATGCCGCCGGAGAAATAGAGCAGAGATTTTTTTTCGTTGATTTTGGCGAGCGATTGCGCGATGGCACGCAGCGCAAAGAGTTCGCGATCGGTGTTCAGGTCGTTGTACTCGCCTTCGTCGGGCGTGTAAGAGGTGGCGTCCTCAACCTGGTTCGTGTTGGCGTTGGCTCCCTCGGCGAAGCCCTGGCCCTGGGTGCCGTTGTACGCACCCACCTCGTTGATGAGCGCGTTTTTGTCGGCGGTAAAGTCCTGGTCCACATTGAGCGTGTCGCCGAGCGAAACCAGCGCCACCAGATCGGCCGACTCCATTTTGGTTTTGAGAAATGCCTGCGCCGCATCGACGCTGCGCTCCAGGTCCTCGAGCTGCATCGAGGTGAGGTCGAAGAACATCACGATCAGGCGGTGGTTGCGGAGCTGGTCGGGCGTGGCGACGACGGCCTTGTTTCCGTTGGCGGCGGGGCCGGCGGCGAGGCCGCTGACCGTCGCCTCATTGAGCGGTGCGGCCATGTCCACGCTCTCAAAGTCGAAGGCCGAGATCTGCTGCTCCTTGCCGTTCTCGTAGATTTTAAAGTCGCTCTGCTTGAGGTCTTTCACCAGCTCGCCGGTTTTCGCATCGCGCACTACCACGTTGGTGAGCACGAGATCGGCGTTGGTCTTGAGCGTGAAGCCGCCCTGCGGGGTTGCAGTAACTTGCGCGCCCAAAGCCAAATCTTTTGGGGCCGGGGTGGTTGCGGAAGGGCTCGGATTTTGCGCGGAGATCGGGCCGGCTCCCGGAGCAAGAAGTGCCAGCAGCCCAACCACCGCGCCGATTCTCTGCTTTAACACTTTCACTCGCCACGTCTCCCCGCAGCCGGTCTAACTGCGCTAACTCCGCTAGCTCCGCCAACCCCGCTGTCTTTCAAAACCTGAACCTCGCCATGAACTGGAATGACCGCATTAGGCCAGGGCCTACCGAAGTGACTTGACCAAACTGCGGCGTGCCCTCGGTTGTATCTACGCCCGAGTACTGCACTGTGTTAAACACGTTGTCGATGGTGGCGCGAATTTCCATGCTGCGCGTCTCGCCCAACTGCATGGTCTTTGAGAGCGACATATTGTTCGAGACTGTGCCCGGCCCTTCAATCGAGTCGCGGGGCGCGTTGCCGAAGTAATCGCAAAAGCCCGGGGTGTTGGTTGGCGCTTGATACGCCCCAGGATTAAACCACCTGCGCAGCGAGCCGCCGCCGGAGGTCACCGATTGGCCGGTGAGATTTGGCCGCAATCCGCTGGTATTGCCGCACTCCACGCTCTGCGCCGTGGGCTCGAAGCCGGGCGAGAGCCATGTGCCCGTAGAGAATCGGAAACTGCCGGAAACCGAAAAGCCTTCGAGAATGTGGGAGCCGGCGCCGGAGGTCATCCACTTTCCATCGGGCCCAAACGGCAGCTCGAAAAGATAGGTGCCGCTCACCTGGTGGCGAATGTCGAGGACCGAGTGCCCTTCCTGCGCAGCCAGGTCCTGCCAGTTCTGCACCACCGAGCCCGAGCTGCCGTTCACCGATGTCGCGTCGTCGATCGAGTGGCCGTACTGGTAATTGGCGCCCAGAGAAACTCCGTGTGACAGGCGTTTGTTCACGCGAACGGTTCCGGCGTTCATTTTGAAGTACGCGGCCGCTTCGTCGTAGTTGAAGTTCAAAGGCTGACAGGCCGGCGAACCTGGGCAAGGGACGGATGGATTGACGGCGTTAATCGAGGGATCGGTTGCAGGACTGCCGGGCAGAGCGCGCGGCGCCAGCTTTACGTCGAGATGGTTGGATCGCGAACCGTTGTAGCCGACATTCATCACGATGCCCCATGGCAGCGTTTTCTGGATGTCGAGGTTCCACACCATCACGTAAGGCAGGCCATAGTGCGAATCGAGCGCGTAATTGCCCACCGCGGCGGGAGCCGGGAATCCGTTGGCCAGGGTGAAGCACGTCGCGCTTAGCGCGCACTCTGAAGATGCGCTGTTGCCCACGGCTTCCTGGTTGGTCTGCAGGTTGGTGAAGGGCGGCTGATGCGCCATGGTGGTGGCAAAGCCCGCGTACTCGCCAACGGTGTAGTTGGTTCCGAAGCCGGCGCGCACGACAAAGTCTTTGATCTTCGGCACGCGCCAGGCCAGGCCCACGCGCGGCTGGAACGCCTTGTGCCACGGAAACACGAGCGAGCCGGGCAACCCATTCATCTCGGCGGTCTGCTCGGTCTCGCTGGTGAATCCAGCCGCGGGATTGGTGGCCACATCGGCCAGGCGCCCGAACTTTTCGGTGTAGGGCGCAAAGAAGTCCCAGCGCACGCCGTAATTCAGGGTGAACGAGGGCAACACTCGCCAGTCGTCCATGGCAAATGCATCGAGAACTTTGTCGCGCAGGTAACTTTTCGCGAGCGAGGAGTTGAGTGTGGTGGACTGTGGCAGGCCAAGCAGAAAGTCAGCGAAGGACGAGCCGGTGGTGGGATCCTGCGCGGCATCCTGAGTGAACAGTCCAGTGAAGGCAAAATCGCCGGTGGCATTCGAGCCAGCCAGGAAGTCGCGGTGAACACGGCGATAGTCGCCGCCGAAACGCATGTTGTGTTTGCCGTGAATCCAGCTCAGGACTTCGGTAAATGCGATCGTCTGCGAAATGGAAAAGCTCGGCTGGGTTTCACTCAAGCCCTGGATGCCCTCGCTGAGCGAGATATCGGGGACGCCGTAGTTGAGAGCAACGTTGTTGGGAACCGTCATGCTTGCATCCGCGGCAGGATCGTTTGTTGTGTTGGTGAAGTAGTTGATCGTATTTCCGTTGCTGCGGTTCCAGCTCAGGTTGGAGATGCTGGTGAAGCGGTGGTATCCCACTGTGTAGCCCGTCTGCAGCGAGTAGGAACTCGATGCATTTTTCCCGCCGAGGTCCGGAAACATGTTGGCAAGGTCTGAGGCCGAGTGGGACCAGTTGTAGTTCAAGTTGATGGTCTGGCGCAGCCCCTGGCTCGGCGAACCGTTCCGCCTTCCCCTGCCGCCCAACCCTCCCCGGCCACCGGGCAACAACTGACCGGAGCCAAGGCTGCGGATGTAACGTATGCCGGCCTGCGTGGCATTCGACTGTGTCGTCGTGAGCAGGTGGTAGTTATATCCCTCGATGGTGTCGCCGGCGGGAAGGTTGGGCTCAGGGAAGTATTTGAGCAGCGCCGTGGCCTGGGATGCGATGCGCGTTGGCGGAATTACGTTCGCGGTGTTGTTGTAAACGAATTGCGGATGGGTGGCGCTGGTGGGATCGAAGATCTGCAATCCGGAGGCGGAGAAATCGCCGCCCCGCTCGGCATCGGTGGGAATTGTCGCGTAAAAATCGTCGGGCGTAGACGAACGCGAGCCGGAGAGAGTGAGGAAGACCGCGTCCTTGCCGCTCGGCTTGGTCAGCCCTGGAATGTACGGCGCGCTCATGAAGGTGATGCCGAAGCGATTGGTCCCGTTGGGCGGCTGCTGTTGCGGCAGGCCGATCAGCGCGAACGGCTGCGCATTGAGCGCGGAGTTGCTCCCGCTCCAGAAGATTGCGCCGTGCGGCTGGCTGGGATTGAAGTTGCGGAAGTTGACACGGATGCCTCCGCCACCACCTCCACCAAAACCGCCACCACCTCCACCAAAACCACCGCCTCCGCCTCCAAAACCGCCTCCGCCCCCGCCGAAGCCACCCCCGCTCGCAAAGCCTCCGGCGCCAAAGGCCCCGCCAAATCCAACCCCGCCTGCAGTGATGAACACACCGCCCTGGCCTGCCTCTCCGCCTTGCCCGTTCGGCCCACCCTGCACCTGAATCGATTGCACGGTATCGCGCACGCGGTCCATGTCAATGCCGGCCAGCGCGCTCACTTGTCCTGCCTGGCCTGATATCGAAACCGACTCATCGCTGAAATCCGAGTTCCCCGCGATCGAAGGCAGAGCGGCCCCATTCGCCCCCTCCGTGCCTGCCCCCGTATCGGTGCCGGCGGTAAGCGCGTTGATCAGGTTCAGGCTCTGCGCGGCATTGCCCGCGATCTGTTGAATCATCTGTCCCAGGCCGCCCTGGCTGCCGCCCTGCCGCGCCTGCTGCTGCTCGATTTCGACCTGGCGCGAGGCCAGAATCAATTCGAAGTTCACCACCTGATCGCGGCCGGCCGCGTTCAGCACCGCCTCCTGCGACCCCTGCGCGAATGCCGCAAATTGCGTGCGGATCACGTAGCGGCCGTCCTGCGGAATTTTCATCTGCCATGAGCCGGTAATGTCGGTGGTAGTGGAGTAGCGTTTGCCGGTCAGCGTGTTTTGCGCGGTCACGGTCACGCCCGGCAATGGAATGGTGCCGCTTTTGACCACGCCATGCAGCCTGCCGCCACTCACGGTTTGAGCAGAAGACGGCGCCGGGGGCGCGGTGGAACTTGCCGGAAGCTGTGCAGCCGGAGTTTGCGCCGCCTGTCCATGCGGCCACGCGGCCAGACAGAAGGCAAAGACAAACGCCAAGGCACTCGCACGCCTGGTTGCTGCCTGCCGCATTGCGTTCCTCGATCTCTCTCTTGCCAGTATTCAGTCTGACGAGACATGCGGCGCGAAGGTTTACTGGGCAAGCCACGCCCGTGGGCGCACCCGGCCGCGTTGACCAGTCGAAGCCCAAGGAAACTTTGGCCTTGCTTTCCGCGCCGCCGCATGTTAACTCTTACGCTAATAGTTGCCTGATAGCTACCACAGCGGTAAACCCAGGTAAGCATCGGACACAAAGCGAGCGGGCATGACCATAAAGATCGGAACCACGATTCGGGCCTATCGGCTGCAAAAGGGTTTGTCGCAGGGAGACATCGAGAAGAAGACCGGCCTTTTGCGCTGCTACCTTTCGCGCGTCGAAAACGGCCACACCGTGCCCTCGCTCGACACGCTGGCCAAGATCGCGCACGCCCTCGATCTGCCTATTGCGCAATTCTTCGCCAGCGACACCCTGTCGCGCCAGATGAATACGCAGAGCCTCTCCGACGACGAGTTGCGCTTTCTGACGCAGCTCCGCCGCTACTCCTCGAATTTGAATGAGAGCGACCGCAAGCTGCTGCTGGCCATGGTGAAGAAGTTCGCCGCGACGGCGACGCGCTAATTCCCAGTTCCCAAACCCGGCGGCGGCGGAATGTGGGCCACGTAGAAACCGAACAAGACAAGTAGCAGCACCACGAGCGCCACCGTGAGGCGCAACTTGAACTGGAACTCGCTGCGCGGCGAGCCGATGCGCGGCACCATCGGAACCGCAAAAAGCAGCCCGCACAGGAAGCCGCCGATGTGCGCGGAATTATCGACCTCCACGCCGGTAAATCCGCTACCGAGGTTAACCGAAAGGCCAATCAACAGGTTAATCGCCGCGAAATAAATGACTGACCTGCGCAGCTTTCGCACTTCCTGTTGAGGCACGGGCAAAAGCTTCGACTTGAGCAGCACGATGAGAACAGCGGCGATGCCAAAAACGGCTCCGGAGGCCCCCGCCCCAGCTTGGAAGAGCACGGCCCCGGAGGCGTCCCGCATGGGCCACATCCAATTCCGGTACGTCGACAGCAGATTTCCTGCAGCGCCGGTGAGAATGTAAGCCGCGATCAAACCGTACGATCCCATCAGAGGCTCGGCCAGGAGCCCCAGGTTCCAGAGGCACCACATGTTGGTTGCCAGGTGCAGAATGCCGACGTGCACGAACATCGCCGTGACGATGCGCCACCATTCGCCGTAGATGAGCACATTGCTAGGCCTATCTGCGCCCCACTGCATGAGCTGGTCGAGCGTGGGCATCCAGAGGCTCGAACCGCGTACCACCATGGCCAGAAACACGGCGCAATTGATCCCCACGAGCAGATGAGTGGCCGGGGCAACGGCCCAAACCGGACGCTGCCGACGCGGCGGTGGCGGCGAATCTACGCCAACCGGCGGCGGCGAAAATTCACCGAAAGGAGGAAGAACTTCCGGCGGTGGCGTCGAGGGAGTGAGTCCCATACCACCACTCTAAAGCATTTCCGCATGCTCCCCTAAAGCATTTCCGCATGCCCGGCGGCTGCAGTCCGCGAAGACGCGCAGTGCAAATCGATCGGCCTCCTGGAGTTGGCGTTTCATCCACAGCGACCTTCCGGCCAGGCATTTAGTCTGGACTTTGGTTTGCGTTTTCGCGGCACTGCATTTGCCGTTCAGGCAGTGCGTCGAATTTGATTCGCCGAGTTTCATTCAAGGAGAGAGATGGTGAGTTCCGATGGTAACGCAGCGGGAGCCGGCACGCGACCCATTCGCCGTGCGCTGCTGAGTGTGACCGACAAGACAGGCCTGGTTGAATTCGCGCGGGTGCTGGCCGGCTTCGGTGTCGAGCTGATTTCGACGGGCGGCACGGCTAAGGCGCTTCGCGCGGCGGGGCTTTCGGTCAAGGACATCGCCGAGTTAACCGGCTTCCCCGAGATGCTCGATGGCCGCGTCAAAACGTTGCATCCGCGGGTACACGGCGGCCTGCTTTATATCCGCGGCAACCCGGAGCACGAGGCAGCCGTCGCCGCTCACGGCATCCAGCCTATCGACATGGTGGTCGTGAATCTTTATGCGTTTGAGAAGACCGCGGCCCAGCCCGGCGTCGTATTCGGCCATCTGATTGAAAACATTGATATCGGCGGCCCTTCCATGGTCCGGTCCGCGGCCAAGAACTTTGAAGACGTGGCCATTGTGACGCGCGCGGCCGATTATTCCGCCATGATGGAAGAACTTAAGGCCAACAACGGCGCGCTTACGCGGGCAACGCGCTGGCGGTTGGCGAAGCAGGCCTTTGCGCTGACCGCCGCTTACGATGCGGCCATCGCCAACACTCTGGAGCGCATTGCCGAGGCCCCCGCACCGGCTGGCCCGGCAGCGCCAGACATAACAGAACTTCCCGCGACTCTCCGGATCAACCTGCCACTCGCCCAGCCGCTCCGTTATGGCGAGAACCCGCACCAGCGCGCGGCGCTTTACGCCGACGGCTCGGGCCGCGGCATTGCCGGCGCCACGCAGCTCCAGGGCAAAGAGCTCAGCTTCAACAACCTGGTCGATCTTGACGCCTGTTGGGAACTGGCCCAGGAATTTGATTCGCCCGCTGTCATCATCGTGAAGCACACCAACCCATGCGGCGCGGCTACGGGGGCAACCATCCTCGAGGCCTTTCAAAAAGCCCTGGCATGTGATCCCGTTTCCGCTTATGGGGGCGTGATCGGCATCAATCGCGCGGTGGACGGAGCGGCGGCCAGTGAGATCGCCAATCTGTTTGTGGAGGCCATCGCCGCGCCTGCGTTTTCGCCGGAAGCCCGCGAGCGCTTTGCCGCGAAAAAGAACCTACGCCTCGTGGAGGTTCGCGCGGCCGATCCCCAGTTCGTGGTGAAGCAAGTTTCGGGAGGCCTGCTGGTGCAGGATGCCGACACCGGCCGCGTGACGGAATCGGAGCTGAAGGTGGTCACGTGGCGTCCGCCGACGGCCGAGGAACTGCGCAGCCTTCTGTTTGCGTGGCGCGTATGTAAACACGTGAAATCGAACGCCATTGTTTACGCGCGCGACGGCCAGACGCTGGGTGTGGGCGCAGGCCAGATGAGCCGCGTGGACGCCGCACGGTTCGGCGCCATGAAGGCGGTGCTCTCTCTGAAGGGATGCGTGGCCGCTTCCGACGCCTATTTCCCTTTCGCCGATGGACTGGAGGCCGTGGCTCAAGCCGGAGCAACCGCGGTGATCCAACCCGGCGGGTCGGTTCGCGACGATGAAGTGATCGCCGCCGCCGACAAACTGGGTCTGTCGATGGTCTTTACCGGGATCCGCCACTTCCGGCATTGATCGGCGCCGCAATTGATCGGCGCCGCAGGTGGTTCAGGGAATTGCGGCCGGCGCGCGATGAGTTGCCGCCGGCGCCACTTTAGTTTGACGAAAATCGTTGAAACCACCGCGCATTTGCGACTATTGACGCGTAAAATCGTCTGTAAGAGTAGGCAGGCTGGTGCGCATCTGCTGCCTGTGCCGCGTTTCTTTTTTCGAGCGCTTTTCCGTTTCGCGGCTGAGAGCGTAGGAATCCCCAACATGATGACTAGAATCCTCCCCATGCCGACTGCCGGGCTCAGGTTTGCCGCAGCCATTGTGCTGTTATCGCCGCTCGCGGCGGTCCGCGCCCAGAATGCTGCTGCCCCGAGCACGCCCGCCAACCAAGTGAATTCCCAGCAGGCGAAGCCGAGCGGTGCTCCCGCACCGGCCGTACCGGCACAGGCCCAGCCGGCTCAGCCCACTGCCGCGCCCGCGCAGACTCCGCAGGTCGCCTCGGCGCCGAAGCCCGCGAGTACGGCGCCGGGGGCGACGAGCGGAACCGAGACCAATCGCGCTCAGGCGTACTATCACCTTGCCCTGGCAAGTGTTTACGAGGATGACGCCGTTACAGAGGGGCGCACCGATGAGGTGAATCAGTCGATCGAGCAGTACAAGCTTGCCCTCGACGCCGATCCCGACTCCGCCGAACTGAACGACGACCTTGCCGATCTCTATTTCCGCGTCGATCGAGTTCACGATGCAGAAACCACATCGCGCGCGGTGCTGAAAACTCATCCCAACGACATCGATGCGCACCGGCTGTTGGGCCGAATCTACTTGCGCCAGTTGGGTGAAGGGCAGAACGGAGGCGCATCGGCCGCGAGCAGCTCTAATGTCCTTGACCAGGCGATTGCTGAGTTTGAGAAGATTGTGGCCCTGCAGCCCAGGAGTATTGAAGACCACATGGTCCTGGGCCAGCTTTACACCGTGAAGCACCTGCCCGATAAGGCCGAGGCGGAATTCAAGACGGCCCAGGCAATCGAGCCCGAGTCAGAAGACGTCGTACTGAACCTGGCGCGCCTTTATGCCGAGAGCGGCGACATGCAACACGCAGTGAAGGCGATTGAGGCTGTTCCCGAGGACGGGCGGACGCCCAAGATGGAGTTCACGCTGGGAGCGCTTTACGACCAGATGAAGCAGCCCAAGGATGCCATCGCTGCTTACAAGCGCGCCGAGGACCTGGAACCGGGCGACCTGCAGACCATGGATGCCCTGGCCCAGGCACTTCTCACCAGCGATCAACTCGACGAAGCCCTTAAGCAGTACCAGGCGCTGTCCCAGGCCGACCCTGAGAATACTGAAGCGCTGGTTCACATCGGCGAGATTGAGCGGCGCCAGGGCAAGTATGAAGAGGCGCTCGCCACCACTCGCAAGGCGCGCAAGCTCGATCCGACTTCGCTGGAGGCAGGCTTCAACGAAGGGATGCTTCTCGATATATTGGGGCGCCTTGACGATGCCGCCCAGACCTACCAGGCGATGGTGGACGCAACATCGCACGCCAATGGCGCTTATACCGACGACGAGAAAAAGACCCGCAGCATCTTCCTGGAACGCCTGGGTGCTGTTTACCTCGAAGAGAACAAGACCGATCAGGCGGTTGCCGCATACCAAAAAATGATCGACCTGGGCGGCAACTCTGCCGTGAGCGGATACCAGGGTGAAGTGGATGCCTACCGGGGCGCTCACGAGTTCGAAAAAGCCATCGATGTTTCGCGCAAGGCCGTCGCCGCCGATCCCAAGAATCGCGACCTGAAGCTGATGCTCGCCGGAGAGGTCGCCGACCAGGATCATCCCGATGAGGGGCTGGCCATGGCGAAGAGCCTGCTCGACGGCGCTACGCCCGATGAGCAGCGCGGCGTTTGGCAGGCCATCGCCCAGATCAACATCAGGTTGAAACGCTGGAAGGATGCCGAAGACGCGCTCGACAGGGCTGAGCCCCTGGCGACCAAAAAGGATGACCGCACCTACCTTTTCTTCCTTCGCGGCGAGTGGTCAGAGCGGCAGAAGCACCTGGATCAGGCAGAGCAGTTCTTCCAACAGTCCCTCAGTCTCGATCCTGAGAACGCCATGACTCTGAACTATCTCGGCTATATGTGGGCCGATAAGGGGATCAAGCTGCAGCAGGCGCTGGAAATGATCCGCAAGGCGGTGAGCATCGAGCCGTGGAACGGCGCGTATCTCGATTCGCTGGGCTGGGCCTACTTCAAGCTGGGGGACTACGAGTTGGCCGAGGACAATCTGCGCTCGGCCGCGAATCGCGACCAGACCGATCCCACGGTGCACATGCATCTGGGCGATTTGTACGAGAAGACCGGGCGCATCCGCCTGGCAGCGGCGCAATGGGAGCTGTCACTGGCAGATTTCGCCAAGTCGTCTCCTGCCGACGTGGAGCCGAGCGACGTGGCCAAGGTGCAGAAGAAACTCGAAAGCGCCCGCGTGAAGCTGGCGAAAGAGGATAATTCCATGGGCCAGGCCAAGCCGGAGTAGATTCGACAACAAGCGCGTCCGAACCGGGGCGGCGCTTCGCAGCCAGGAACAAGCAGGGCGCGGGCGGCGCTCGCGGGAACCCGCGATGCGAGCCGCGCCAGCCTGAGTCTCAACTACTTCTCATGCGCCGCGGCAGCCGCTAAATAGACATCGACTCTACTCTTGTCCACAAGCGACGTCCCCGTGTCGACGAATACCGGATAAGGGGCGAAAGCATCAGAGGCATAATCCTTGCCGAGCTGCGCAGGGGGATTGTGAAAGACCTCATCGAGCGCCTTGAGCCCCACGTAGCCCATGGTGAATGGTTTTTGCGCGACCGTCGAGTCAATTACTCCATCCTTGATTCCCTGGAGCGTATCGGGATTGATATCCCATGCCACCAGAAGGCGGCTGGTATCTCCCGTCCGCTTGATGGCGTCGGCGGCCAATCTACCCGACGCAGAATCAAGACACAAAAAGGCATCGATTTTCTTGGCGCCGGTTTGAGCCATCAGCTCCTGGGTCCGGTCAAAGGCAACACGCGAGTCGCCCTTGATATCGATGACTTCGACGATTTTGATCCCCGGCTGCGCCGAAAAAACATCCTTGAATCCTTTGAGGCGTTCTTCCGTGTTCGGCTGGCCGGTGAGCGTAAAGAAGACCACGTTGCCCTTGCCGCCCAGCTTCTCGACCACCCTCCTGCCTCCCAACCGCCCAGCTTCAAGATTGTTGGTTCCGATGAAGTAGAGCCGGCGGCTGCCCGCAGCGTCAGAGTCAAAGGTAATCACCGGAATGCCCGCATTCACCGCCGCGTCAATCTCCGGCTGAACTACGGCAGCGTCGGAGGCCGAAACGAGAATGCCCGCAGGTTTGGCAGCAACGGCCTTTTCGAGTTCTGCCAGTTCCGCCTGGGGATCGTAACCATCGGGGCCCGCAATGCTTGCCGTAACGTTGTATTGCGCCGCAGCCGCCTTGAATCCAGCGATAGCCGTCTGCCAGTAGGGCAGCGACATGTTGGTTCCGACCAGGTAATACACTTCTTTTGGCGAATGCCTTGCACCACAGCCCGGGATCCACACGATCGCCAACGCGGCAAGCGCCACCGCTACTTTTCTGCTCGATTTCATACTCACCCCCGTTTAAGGCTAAAGAGTCGTCGCGGTCGGCGCTCACGATACCGGGGAGCACCGGCCCCTCCGAAAATTCCGGCAGGATGGTACTCCCGCGGAATTGCATTTGTCCATCCGCCAAAACGCGCAAGCTGTTATACCAGCCTTTTGCGCCAGAGCTTCGTGATTCCGCGCACAGATCGGCGTTCGGAATCCCCGAGCCGCACCCTTTTGCGGTATAACCAGACCTGAGCTGCGAGGTCAGGATACGCGGCGCGAAGCCCGAAGCAGATGATGCCTCTCAAAAGCGAAATCTCCGCATTATTGCCGGCCGGAATCGCCGTCGACGGCAATGCGGATAGCGCGCTTTCGCGCCGCGCTTACCCCGAACCGCCGCATCCCTACCGCACTCCGTTTGCCCGCGATGCAGCCCGCATCCTGCATGCGCGTGCCTTTCGGCGGCTGGCAGGCAAGACGCAGGTCTTCACGCGCCTGCCCGCCGAAGGGCTCTCCGATCACTTTCGCAGCCGCCTCACCCACACACTTGAAGTGACGCAGATTTCACGCACGGCGGCTGGCGCTTTGGGCCTTAACGCCGAGCTGGCCGAGGCACTGGCGCTCGCCCACGACATCGGCCACCCGCCCTTTGGCCATGCCGGCGAAAAAGCCCTCGACTGCGCCCTGAGCACGCAGGGTCTCCGCTTCGACCACAATCTGCACGCTCTGCGCATCGTCACCTGGTTTGAGGAGCGCTACCCGGCCTTTCGCGGGCTCAACCTGACGCTGGCCGTGCGCGAGGGCATCGTGAAGCACTCTCGCGACTACACCGCCGCCGATCACCCCGAACTCACCGAATATCTTCTCGACGAGTTCCCGCCGCTTGAGGCCCAACTGATCGATCTGGCCGACGAGATCGCCTATCTCACCGCCGACCTTGATGACGGCCTCGACTCCGGCATCCTGGCTCTGGACCAGGTGCACAAATCTTCGTCGATCTTCCGGTACTTTCACGACGCCGCGCTCGCCGCCTATCCGGCAGCCGCACAAAAGCTAGTGATTTACGAGGCGTTGCGGAAGATGCTGAATGCCTTTGTTACCGATCTCATTGCGGAGACGCGCTCGCGCGTACAGTCGCTTGGCGCGACAACGCTGGCGGGCATCCGCGGCGCTGCGCGGCGGCTGGTGGGGCTCAGCCCCCGCATGGAATCGGCGCGCATTGAAATCAAGGAATTCCTTTACGCAAATCTCTACAACTCGCCTGGCCAGGAACAAGAGCACGCGCGCGCGCAGGAAGTTGTACTGCAGCTTTTTGATCACCTGATGACCGATCCGAGCCTGATGCCGCCGGACCACCAGACACAAATCCCGAGCGAAGGCCTGGCGCGCATCGTCGCCGACTACATTGCCGGAATGACCGATCGCTACATTGTGCAGTTGTGGCGGCGGTGCTGCCGGCAGTGAGCTACTGCACCGTTCCTTGCGGCCTCAGCCGCCGCAAGTCCAGTGCGCACTGAACGGCATTTTGCGCATTCAGGCGGAGGTTGTCGGCCGCGGCCCACAGCCACAGCCGCGACGCTTGATTGGCGTTCCGTCCGAACGGCTCAGGCCTCAGTCGAACCAGCACTTCATTCTGTCCGGTGGCGGCCAGATTCGAAGGCGAATCCGTATCCTCGAGCACAAGTTCGACGTGTTCGCCGGCAAGCGCTTCTTCCAGAGCAACAATCTCCACCGGCCGTTCGAGCTCCGCGGCGATCGAGAAGGTGTGCCCGTGGAAGACAGGCGCATGGATCACCTGGATGGCCAGAGACGGTCCGCGGCCGCCGGTCAACACATCGTATTGACGGCGTATGCGCGCTTCCACATCCGGAAGGCTCACCGCGGCACTTTCTCCCATACCGACTAGCAAGTTGTAGGCGGCCTGCGCATCGTAGATGGAACGCGGAAGCGACTGGAAGCTGAGAAGGCTCACGGTCTGCTGATGCAACTCGTCCATGGCGGCGCGCCCGAACTCGCTGGCCGGCTCCAGCACTGTGGCGGCCGCGAACCGAACGGGTGCGGCGCGGTTCAAACGCTGGAGCAAAAGCGCCAGAGTAATGACCGCGGGGTGAGCCGGGACGACCGCCGGTGTAAAGAGATCGACTGCAGCGTCCTCCGTTCCGAGCCACGGGGCGCGCACCACGACTCCAGTTTCCTGATCAAGCGCTCCCGAGAGATCGAGCACGGTTGAACCCGCCCGTAACGCCTGGCGCCAATAGCTCTGCGTCAGGCTCTGGCTGCCGCAGAAAAAAGTGAAGTCCGCGCGATCAAACGCATCGGCACTGATGGCCTGGATGAAGGTCACCTCGTCGCCGACCTGATCCAGCTTTCCCTGCTCCTCTTCCTCGTCGAAGAGAGCAAAGTTAGCCGAGGCCAACGGTGACTCCGATAGAACCTCTTTCAGCTCCCGGCCTACGAGGGTTGAAGCTCCGGCAATGGCAATTTTGTACACGGGCATCCTTTTCTGGATTGGACGATCGACTATGGTCTCCACGTGCCGGGCTCAGCCGTGACGGACGAGGGAGTGGGTGGATCAACCGGCCTTCTGCGCCGCCGCCTATGCCATCCATACACCGCGCGTGCCCAAATCCCCGAGAACATGTACACCAGCGCAGCCGCAAACATCACCACATTTGAGTAGCGCAGCGCAATATAGGCCACCAGCGCCAGCAGCACGATCAACTGGAAGGGATGACGGCGGGAGAAGTTGATCTCCTTGGCCGACCAGAATCGCCAAGTGCTGACCATCAGGAACCCGGTAAGCCCGACAAGGATAAGCCAAGGTATGGCAACCCACCACTCCTCTATGGGATATGCGTTGAAGAAATGGACGGTCGCGGCCAGAAGCCCGGCCGCGGCCGGGATCGGCATCCCCACAAAGTACTTCCGGTCGGGCCGGCCGGGATTGCGCGGCTGCGCGTCGGGGCTGATATTGAACCGCGCCAGCCGCGATGCTCCGCTGAGAAGAAAAAGAAAGCAGATGAAAGCGCCAGCCTGCAGCAGGTGCAGCCGCAGTTGCGCGTTCATCGAATCGGGAAGGAAATGGAATCCCCACACGAATGCCAGAAGGCTGGGCGCAACGCCGAATGTGATGACATCGGCCAGCGAATCAAGCTCTTTGCCAAAGTCGCTCGCGGTGTTCGTCATGCGCGCGATGCGGCCATCCAGCGCATCGAAGGGAATGGCAAACAGAATGGCGATCGCCGCCCAATCGAGATGCATATGCGCCTGGCCGGTGCCATCGAGCGAAGCGATGGTCTGCGTGATCGAGAAATATCCGGCTCCAAGGCTCCCCGCTGTGAACAACGACGGCAGCAGATACATGCCCCGGCGCAGCCTCGGATGAGGTTTGCCTTTTGACCTGTCGGGATCGAAGTAGTTCACGCGCTTTCTCCCTGAGGCATCGAGGCCAGTACGCTGGCGCCGCCCTTGACCCTTTCTCCGACTTTTACCGTCAGCACGGCAGCGGCGGGAATCACAACATCCACCCTGGAACCAAACTTGATGAGCCCGACGCGCTGCCCGCGCTCCACAGACTGGCCCTGATCGAAGCGAAAAACGATGCGCCTCGCCAGAAGGCCGGCAATCTGCTTGAAGGTGATCTCGAAGCCGGCGTCCGCGCCCTCGCCCCGCACCGTTATCGTGTTCTGCTCATTGCGCTCGGCCGAAGCGGGATTCATAGCGTTCAGGAATTGTCCCTTGTTATAGCGCACCTGACTCAGGACCCCGCCGATGGGCGCCCGGTTCACGTGCACGTCGAACACGCTAAGGAAAATGCTGATTCGCTGGCGCTTGCCCTGGGGAGTTGTGATCGAAGCGGTTTCAGTGACCAAGCCGTCACCAGGCGAGACGATCAGTCCTTGGCCGGCCGGAATGGTGCGATCGGGATCGCGGAAGAACCAGAGGAAAAATGCGGCGAGCACCAGCGGCGCAACACACCAAATCCATTCCCCTGTGAGCCACCTGAGCACCGCAGCCACAGCAAGCAGGCTGAACCCGTAGATGTAACCGTCGCGAACCATTGTTCCCAACGATTATACGTTCATTGTGAGAATGAGCTGGTTACGCGGAGATACCGCGGCGACAGATCGCCGCACACTGCACTCCCGAGCCGGCTGGCTCGGTAAGCGGGCCACAAAAGCCTGAGCCCTTTGGGCTTACGCCGTGACAGGAATACGGCGTTCCAGCGCGAAGATCAGATCCTTGGCGTGCAGCTTGAGCTTCTTCAAGCGCACTTCTTCCATTTGTTCGTCTTCGGTGAGGTAGGGCTTTTGAAGCAATTCTTCCAAACGCTGAGCGTAGCGACGATGTTCTGCATGCAGACGATCGATCTCATCGCTCAGCATGGAACCCTGTACTTCATCCATCAAGCACCCCCGGCGCGGCGGTTAATCCGTCTGGTGCGGGTCCGCCGATTTTCTTAGAACATTTACATATATCGCTCCCGTGGGTAAATCGGCAAGCCAGAAAACAGTCGAAGACACAACTTGATGTGAATATCGGAACCTGTTGCTGGTTACCTTTGACGCCGAAGTGGTTATATGGGCCTCGCATCGGGCGCTGCGACCGCTCGGCCGCCCAAGTCTAACTGCGATTCCGGTCTAAATTAGCCGGAGTCCCATGACAACCGCATCTTCAACAGGATCAACGTAGTAGCTCCGCCGAATTCCTTTTTGGCCAAAGCCCGCCGAGCGGTAAAAGGCCATCGCCGCCCGGTTCGATGCTCGGACCTCGAGCACGACCTCTGCGACGCCTTCCTTGTGAAGCTCGAGCGACAGCGCATCAAAAAGCAGGCGGCCAAGGCCTTGTCTCTGGTTCTGAGAGGCGACGGCGATGGTCTCCAATTCGGCTTGCGGCGGCAACAGGCTCGCCACGACGAAGCCTTGCACCTGTTCGGACGCGGCCGCAACCAGGGCGATACGGCGCGCGGGCGACTCTGGATTGAGCGCGTCGAGATAGGCGGACACTGGCCATCGCGGAGCTTCCGGCAGGCTGGACGCAATCGCCATCACGCGAGGCACGTCGGCGGGCGTCATGCGCCGAATCTGCACGTCGTTTGCCTGAACGTTCACGAGTTTTTCGATTCCGCCGCAGCAAGTTCGCGAGCGGCGCTTTCACCAAAGATTTCCGCATCCGAGCGGCGCAGATAATGGCCATCGAGCAGAGCCAGATCAACGGCGGCCCCAGCGACCAACCGCGCCTCACCCGGGCGGATCGCGTCTGCTGCGAGCGGCGCGGGCACTTTTACGAGCTGCGTATCAGGCCACGCGGTGGCCAGCAGAGCGGCAGCGCTATCGTCGCAAACGGCCACGCGCAGCGGTTTCGGATCGATCGCCGAAAGTTCCCGCGGGCCGGCCAGCATCTCCGCCGGATTCGACCCCAGGCGCTCCAACCGCAGAAAAACCTCGCCTCGATGGGCATCGAGCGCCGCCGACGACACTCCCGCCTTGCGCGACAACAGTTCCAGGCGCGAGATAGCGACCACGGGAATTCCCTTGCCCTCAGCCAGGCCCTTTACCGCGCTCAGACCAACACGAACGCCGGTAAAGCTGCCGGGGCCGTTGACGGCGACGATTCCGCTGAGCTGACCGAGATTGACTTCTGCCGATCGCAGCACCTCATCCACCGCCGACACCAGCGTCGCGGAGTATGTGCGGCCGGCCAACTCTGATTGTCCCAGGATCTCGAGATCACGGCCGGCAATGCGCCCCAGCGCCACTGACCCGGACGGCCCGCACGTGTCAATCGCGAGAATGAGCGGCCAATCGGACACAGCGCCTCCTCACACTGCAGCCAGCGCCTGATCTAGGTCGGCGATCAGATCATCCTTGTCCTCGATGCCGATCGAGAGGCGGATGCGGCCCTCGTTGATCCCCATGGAACGGCGCACCTCCTCGCTGACGGAGCCGTGCGTTGTGGTTGCCGAGTGCGACGCAAGCGACTCCACGCCTCCCAGCGATTCCGCATTCAGGAAGATCTTGATGGCCTTCAGGAACCGTTCCGCCTCAGCGCGGTCTTTGAGCTCGAAGCTCATCATCGACCCGAAACCCTTCTGCTGTTTCAGCGCCAGCTCGTACTGCGGGTGAGTTTTGAGCCCCGGATATGCCAGCTTGCTCACCTTGGGATGGCCGGACAGGAACTCCGCGACCGCGCGGCCGTTCTCTTCGTGCTGCCTGATGCGCAAAGGCAGCGTCTTGATGCCGCGCAGCACCAGGAAGCACTCGAAGGGCGACATGACTCCGCCGGCAGCCTTCTGGACCAGCAGAAACCGATCCTTGTGTTCGGGCTTTGACCCGATCAGCGCACCGCCCAGTCCGTCTGAATGGCCGTTCAAGTACTTCGTCGTCGAGTGCATCGCGATGTCCGCGCCCAGTTCGAGCGGGCGCTGCAGCGCGGGCGAAAGGAAGGTGTTGTCGACGCTGACCTCGACTCCGTGCGCATGGGCGATCTTCGCCACGCCGGCGATGTCGGTGAGCACCATCAGCGGATTGCTCGGCGTCTCAATGTGCACGAGCTTCGTGTTCGGCTTGATGGCCGCTTCAACGGCGGCGAGGTTGCTGGTGTCGACGTATTCGATCTGGATGCCGTAGCCGCTCACAATCTGGTCGAAGAGCCTGACGGTGCCGGCATACACGTCGCGCGAGCACACGATGTGGTCGCCGGCGTGCAGCATGGCAACGAGCGCGGAGATGGCGGCCATCCCCGTGGTGAATGCATGCCCGCTGGTTCCACCTTCCAGCGCGGCCAGCGCGGATTCCAGCCGGTCGCGCGTGGGGTTGCCGGCGCGCGAGTAGTCCCAGCCGCGGTCGCTGCCGATGCCGGTGAGTTCAAAGGTGGAGGACAGGTATACGGGCACATTCACCGCGCCTGTCAGGGGATCGGGGTGCTGCCCGGCGTGGACAGCAAGGGTCGAGTATTTGTACGGGGACATGAGATTGGCTACCAGCTCCTGGCTTCTAGCTATTAGCTTATAGCTTATCGTGGCACTCCCGGGAATGGTCATCCTGAGCGAGTCCTCGCGAGGCGAGGACGAGTCGAAGGACCTGCATTTAGCTCGTCGCGCCGACCAACTGCTCTGGCGTATACCACGCTTCACTCCGATCGACCCAAGTAGGATTGCTCTTCTTGATCAGCGCAAGCTTCTTCGCTCGGGTCCATCCCTTCAATTGCTTCTCCCGCGCAATTGCACTGCCGGCATGCGCATATCGCTCAAACCAAACGAGACGATTGCAGTTGTAATCCGCCGAAAAACCGGTGTGGAGTTTCATCTTATGTTCGAAGATTCGTTTGTTGAGATCGCCCGTCATGCCAATGTAAAGTGTGAGGCTCCGGCTGGCCACGATTTAGCAGTAGTAGTAGCGTTCGTGCATTGGAATGTTTCTGAAACGAGACATTATCGGCTCGGCGGACAGGAAAAGCAAATGCAGGTCCTTCGACTCGGATCGGCGCAAACCGCGCGCCGATCCTCGCTCAGGATGACCGTTTTTGTCGAAGCTCAGGATGACCGATCTTTGGGGCAGTGCAATGGGAGGAATGATCGCTACGTGAACTGGCTCCGGAATACCGCCTTGATATGAGCGAGCCGCTTCTCCAGCGCCGCGACCCCTTCTTCAAGCCCCAGACGCCGTGCCAGGCCGATGGCATCGTAGTAGCACTCTTTGGCGTCGCTGTAGCAGGCGGTGGCGCCGCTCGGTGAGTGCGCCTCGTACATGTCGTCGTAGGCCTTCTCGCCCATCGCCTTTAGGTGAGCCAGTTGTTCCAGTGCCGCCTGCCGCTCTGCGTCGTCGGTCATATGCGCGTTCTATTGCTGCGCCTGCGCCGTCTGCTTCACCGGACGCACCACCGGGAAATAACCGGTGCGCGTGCGGACTGTGAGCTTTCCCATTCCCTTAGCCTCGGCCTCCACGTCCACGCGCCTGAAGCCGGGCACCGTCGTTGGTTTCGTCGAGTGATAGCCCAGCGTGTATTGGCTGCGAATGTCGCGAGCCACTTCGGCGGCAATCTGGTCGATCTGATCGATCGATTTGGGGAAGAACGCCATGCCACCGGTTTCCGTCGAGAGCATCTCCAGCGCGCGACGCGCGTGGCGCACTTCGGCTCGGCTCATCTCGTCGCCAAAGAGCAGTCCGATGGTATAAATCTCCGGCCCGGAAAGCTGCTGCACGCGCTGGATGGTCTGTTCCAGGGTCTGGCTTGACGCATTATCTTCGCCATCGGTGATAAGGATGAGAACCTGCTTGGGCCGCTTGGCATCGGCCACAAGCTTGTCCGCCGAGGCAACGACGGCGTCGTAGAGCGCCGTGCCGCCGCGCGAATCGATGTGCGACAACCCCTCGCGCAGTCTCTTGATGTCGGAAGTCAAATCGCAATCGATAAACGCCTCATCGGAGAAATTCACCACAAAGGCCTGGTCCTGAGGGTTAGAGGCCGTAATCAGGTCGAGAGCGCTCTTGTTTACCGAAGGGCGCTTGCGATACATCGAGCCTGAATTGTCCACAACCAGCCCGATCGATACCGGGAGATCGGTGTGCTGGAAGCTGATCAGCGTCTGCTTCACTCCGTCTTCGTAAACGGTGAAATCGTTCTTGGTGAGGTTCTGCACGAGGTTGGTGCCGTCGAGGACCGTGGCGTTGAGTACGACCTCCTCCACGTCGGTGTGCAGCAGGTAACCCTCGCCTTCTTTTTTCAGCACGCCGGTGGTTGGGGCCGGCGACACAACGTCAGGCGAGCGAACGGGGTCGTTGTCTGTGGTGAGCGCGGGCGCGGCGTTCGCTTTTGCCCCGGTCTGTGGCGCAGCACTCTGCTGTGCAGAGAGTAGAACCCCGGCGCCGGCCAGGAAGGCGGCCAGGACCGCGTTATTGCAGAGGCGCATAGTACCCGGTGCGAGCATAAACGGTCAGTGGAGGAAGGCCCGGAGGCGGGTTAACCTTCACTTTCACTTTACGCCACTTGCCATCGCGGGTCAGATCGGTCGGCTTGTAGCCGACCACGTATTGGTTGCGCAGTTCTGTGGAGATTTTCTCGGCAATATCGCTCATCTCGTCCACGTCGTCGACGCGGAAGAGCCGCCCGCCGGTTGAAGAGCTGATGTCGTCGAGAAGCATGGGACCCGTGCGCTCCTCCGGGGTGGGCGCGTAGGGATCGAAGATTCCGATCGAATAGATCTCCACGTCGGCCTCGCGTACCGCCGCACGCACCTCGCCCTCGGTATAGCGGGAGCGGTTGTCGCCGCCGTCTGAAACCACCAACAATGCCTTCCGCTCGTGGTGGGCGTCTTTCATTTTGGAAATGCCATAGTAGATCGCATCCAGCAGCGCCGTGCGGTGGCCGGCGTGTACCGTGGCAAGCCGCGCCTCAATGTCTTCGACCGAGGCGGTGAAGTCTTCAATCAGCTCCGGCCGGTCGTTGAAGCCGATGACATAAAACTCGTCCTGAGGATTGGCCGTCTTGATGAACTGCAGGATCGCCTCGCGCGCGCGAACCAGCTTCGAGGTCATCGATCCCGAAAGGTCGAAGATAATCCCGATGGAGACCGGGGCATCCTCGCTGGCGAAGCTCGCGATCTTCTGCTCGCCATTGTTCTCGTACACCGTGAAGTCTTCCTTTTCGAGGCCGGTTACCAGGCGGTTCAACGGGTCGGTCACCGTGATCGGCACCAGCACCATATCCACATTCATGCGGATGAACGATCCAGGATGGATCCGGAGCGAGGCGGTTCCGGTTTCCGGCCCCGCCTCAGCCCCTTTGGGCTCGCTCGCGGGCGCCGAACCGTTCGAAGGCGGCTCGACGTGAATCTTGTTGAGTTGATCTTCCTGGGCGCGCGCCTGCGCAATTGAAAACACCGCGGCCAACGCGCAAATCCAACCGCGGCGGCAAACGAAGGTCAGGATGCCGCCCCCTTTCGGATTCACGTGCTGGGGAAGCGTCATCATGCAGCACCACGGGGGTTAGAAGGCGATATTACCACTATTGGCGCATCTCCGCTGTCACCAGAATGTCACTCCGGAATCGTGCATTTCAAACTTCGCCCGGGCCCTCTTCGTCAATTGCTGCGATACAATCGAGCCTGAGCTTGCGCCGCGAACTCCGGCAGGCGTCAGGGCATTTCAGGAGCTCAAATTCGGCCCTTCCACAAGGGGAGCAAGACCTTCCTCATGGCTCGTATTTATCCTTTTCGCGCCTGGCGCTACAATCCTTCGGCTGTCCGCCTTGAAGACGTGGCGACGCAACCCTACGACAAAATTACCCCGGCCATGCAGCAGGCCTACTATGAGCGCAGCCCCTACAACCTCGTCCGCATCATCCTGGGGCTACCCGAGTTATTTGACGCTGACAACGGTGAAAACGTCTATACGCGCGCCGCTCGCGATTTTCGCTCCTGGCGCACGCAGGGCATCCTTACCCAGGAAGGCGAACCCTGTATCTTCGCCTACGCGCAGCGTTTCACTGTTCCCGGAACCGATCTGGTGAAGGAGCGCCGGGGGTTCATTGCTCTTGGGAAACTCCAGGAATACGCCGACCAGGTCGTCTTCCGCCACGAGCAGACGCTGTCGAAGCCAAAGAGCGACCGCCTCAACTTGCTCAGGGCCACACGCGCTCACTTCGGGCAGATCTTCATGCTTTACTCCGATCCTGCCGGTTCCGTCGAAAAGATTCTCTACGAAGGCCACGGCGCTGCCGACGCCGAATTGACCGATGAGTACGGCGTCCTGCACCGCCTGTGGCGAGTGAACAATCCGGCGGCAATCAGCCTGCTGGTTACGGCCATGGGCGACAAGAAGCTCATCATTGCCGACGGCCACCATCGCTATGAGACAGCGCTGAATTACTCGAAGGAGCACAAGTCCGCGGCGGCGGCCAAACGTGCTTCAGGTACGCAGCAATTGCCGCAGCCCGATTTCCCCGAAGCCGCAGCGATGATGACCTTCGTCAATATGGACTCGGACGGGCTGGTCATTTTGCCCACCCACCGTGTGGTGCACGGCCTCAACGGATTTTTCGCCACGGCATTCTTCCAGGCCGCCGAAGCGTACTTTACCGTTGAACCTCAGCCTCCCTTCGATGCGCAGGAATTCATCCATACGTTGAAGCGCGAAACCGGAACGGCGTTTATGGCCGTCACATGCTCGGGCGCCTTCCTGATGCGCGCCAAGCCTGACGCGATGGCCGCCGCTCTGACGGGCCTGCCTGACCGCCAGCGCCAGCTTGACCTGGCCCAGTTGCACTCCGTCGTTCTCGAGCGCCTGCTGGGATTGGATGCCGGGAAGATTCGCGATCAGACCAATCTTCGCTACCTTCGCGACGCCCAGGAAGCGGTGGAACAGGTGCGCCGCGGCGACGCTGATATCGCTTTCCTCACCAATCCCGTCACCATGGAGCAGTTGAAGGAAGTCGCTTTCGCAGGCGAGGTGATGCCGCAGAAGTCCACCGACTTCTATCCCAAGCTGCTGAGCGGCCTCGCCATTTATGCGCTGGAGTAAGAGCATGCGGGGGGACGCGTGGAACCCGGTTGCCCCATCGGACCAGCAGCGGTCCCCATTGAGCGGCGTCCGGACGCAACATCATCATCCCCGAATTCTTGCGGCAACCCTCGCGACGATTCTTGCGGCAATAGCCGGAACTCCCGCCTGCGCGCAGGCCACGCCCACCTCTCCCCGTTTTGTCGTAGTGCTTGACGCGGCGCATGGAGGCGACGACCTGGGAACGCGCCTCGGCAACGAGGCTGAGAAGGCCTATACGCTCGCGCTCGGCGTCAGGCTTCGCTCGCTGTTGGCTGCGCGCGGTTTTACAGTCGTTACCACCCGCGAGTCCGACACGAACGTCGACCCCGATCGCCGCGCCGAGATCGCCAATCGCGCCAATGCGCAGGCCTGCCTGAGCCTTCACGCAACGGAGAGCGGCGCCGGCGTCCATCTGTTCATCTCATCGCTGGCCGCTTCCCAGGGTTCGCGGTTCGCTGCCTGGAGGACCGCTCAGTCCGCGGCCGTGACGCGCAGCCTTTCACTCGCCGGCGTGCTGAATTCGGCGCTCACCCACGCCGGCATTTCCGTCACACTTGGGCGCAGCGCTCTGCCTGGCGTCGACAGCATGACGTGCCCCGCGGTGGCCGTTGAGGTTTCGCCTGATCGATCCTCGGATGCACAGGCTGCGGCGGGCATCGACGATCCGGACTACCAGGCGCGCGTGGCGGATGCGATCGCCGCCGCGCTGGTCGAGTGGCGGTCGCAGACGAGGGAGAACGGCCGGCCATGATTCCCCGCCACCAAACCATCCTTTTCCTGGTTCTGCTCGCCGCATCCGTCATCATGGGCCTGCTGCTTTGGAACCAACTGCGCCGCGCGCACGATCGGCTGCTCCGCGGCGAGGATTCCGCTCCCACGCAGGCCCCTGAGGTGGCTCCGGCCGAACAAGCTACCCTGATGGTCGCCAACGATTCCGATAACTCAGTCGAGCCTCGACTGCTGACGCTGCCCCTGCCGCAAAATCCCGAGGAGCGCGCGCGGGCATTGCTGGGGAAATTGCTTGATCTCTATGCTGCGCCCGAGGCCACGCACCCGGTACCCGGCGGAGCAGCTTCCATTGCTCAGGTATTTCTGCTCCCCATCACAGATTCGAGCGGTAAGGCTGCGCCCAATGGCTCTGAACTCGCAGTCGTCGACTTCACCGACGCTTTTGTCGCAGGCCACCCTTCCGGCCTTGAACCGGAGACGCTGACCGTGCTATCCATCTGCGCGACGCTTAACGCAAACCTGCCGCAAGTGACAGAGGTGCGCTTTCTCGTCGACGGACAGCCGCGCTCCACCCTCGCCGGCCACGCCGATCTGACGCGCACGTACCTGACCAGCGAGATTGCTCCCGCTGCCGCAGGGGCCCAGCCGTGATGCGCGCGAAGAAAGTCCTTGCCTGGCTGGCGCTGCTTGGCTCTGCCCTCGCGCTGCGCATCGGCCTGGCAGTCGGCTCGCTCAATGTCTTTTTCCCCGACGAGATCTTCCAGACTCTTGAACCCGCGCACCGGCTGGCGTACGGCTATGGCGTCATCTCCTGGGAGTGGAGGCTGGGCGTGCGTTCCTGGGTGCTGCCCACCTTTCTTGCCGGCGTGATGCGCGCGACCGCGTGGATGGGCTCGGCATCGGCCGGATACCTGCTGGGAACAACGATCGTTCTCTCCCTGATTTCGCTCCTCGCGGTGTGGTTCGGCTATGCGTGGGCGAAGCGCGCCAGCGGTACGCCCGCCGCGATCATCGCCGCATTGGCGTGCAGCTTTTATTTCGGGCTGGTGTACTTCGCTCCGAAGGCGCTCTATGAGGTGATTGCTGCTCACGCGATGCTGCCCGGGCTCTATCTTGGCGTTTACGGCGAGAAAATTGCGGAACGAAAGCGGCTGTTCTTGGCGGGGCTCCTTTGCGCGCTGGCCGCGTGTCTGCGCATCCAGTTGCTACCCGCTCTCTTATTTGCAATGGTCTACTTCTGCTATCCGCGATGGCGCGCGAGGATTCCGGCGGTCGTGGCCGGCGCCTCGCTGCCTGTGCTCCTCTTCGGCATCACCGACTGGATCACCTGGTCGCATCCCTGGCAATCGTTTTTCAAGTATTACGAGGCCAACGTGATTCAAGGGATTGGCAGACAGTTCTGGCCTCAGCCGTGGTACTGGTACGCGATGGTTCTTCTGGTGTTGATTGGCCCACCCGTCCTGCTGCTATTTCATGGCGCCCGGCGAAGCCCGTTCCTCGCCATCTTTTGCGTGATCGTGGTTGTTTCGCACAGCTTCATCCCGCATAAAGAGATCCGGTTCATCTATCCGATTCTGGCGCCGTCCATCACCCTGGCGGCCATTGGCGCTGTGGACCTCCTGAATGAGATCAAGCGCGGACTAAGCTTCCTCGACAACCCGAGGTGGGTTGTGGCCATCAGCGTGGCATTCCTCTTTGCGTCTTCCGCGATGCTCGCGGCGCATTGCGTGGATTGGTATACGACGCGCTGGGGCGTCGGAGCCTTCGACCGTTTGAGCCGCGATCCCCAATTATGCGGAGTCGGCATCTACGGCGCGATCTGGTGGGAATCAGGCGGATACGCGCATCTCCATCGCGATGTGCCGATCATTCCGCTTGAAAGCACGCCGCAGCTCGCGAGAGACGCCACCTCGATCAATGCGCTGATTGCGCCCGCGAACTCACCCGCCATACCCTCGGGATTTGCCCAATCGCAGTGCTGGCAGGGAGTCTGCCTCTACGAGCGCTCGGGCACATGCGCAACGCCGCCTGCGAATGAAGAACTGAACGCTTATCTCAAAGGGCAGTAAGCGGATCCCGAGGCACGGCGAAGCAGCGCGCCGGGACGCGCCCGGCTCGCAGCGATTACTCTGGAACACATGGCCCCGACGATCGGCGTCTTCGATTCCGGCTTTGGCGGATTGACCGTTCTGCGCGCGCTGATTGAGCGGCTGCCCGGCGTTCGGTTCGCCTTCCTGGGCGACACGGCACGGCTGCCTTACGGCTCCAAGTCGCGCCGCACCATTGCTCGCTACGCCGCGCAAAGCGCGCAGTTTCTGGTCCGCGAGCAGGGCGCGGAATTCCTGGTGATCGCCTGCAATACAGCCAGTGCACTGGCTCTGGACGCGATTCAGGACGCGGTGCCGGTTCCGGTGCTGGGGGTTATTGAGCCAGGCGCGGCCGCCGCGCGCGCCGCATCGGTCACCGGCGATGCGCTTGTGGTGGCCACCGAAGCTACGGTCCGCTCGCACGCCTACACCGCTGCCTGCAACGCCCACGGTTTGCGCGCCATTGAAAAGGCCTGCCCGCTGCTCGTGCCGCTTGTTGAAGAGGGCTGGACAGATCACCCCGTCACCGGAGAAGTCATCGGAATCTACCTGAACGAGCTTCGCGCGGAGGCCGCAGCAAAAGGGATGAATCCCGACACGCTCGTTCTGGGCTGTACGCATTATCCGCTTCTGCGCCGGCTCTTCGAGGGTGCGGTCAAGCCGGGCGCAAAAGTTATCGACTCGGCAGAGTCCGTAGCTCAAGCCGCGGTCCGCCTCTTCAACGGGAACTCCGCGCAGCCTGCCGCGGATTCCGCTGCGCAAACCGAGATTTGCTGCTTCGCCACCGACTCGGTGGAAAAGTTCGAGCGGCTCGGCTCGCGATTTCTCGGCCGTCCCGTCGGTCAAGTCGAGCTGATCGATCTTGGCGGGTAACGGTGGCTCGGCGGGTAACGTCTCGGCGTCCTCGCCGCTCCGGCGCGAAAATCGCTCTGTTATCCTGATGATCGGGTCGTTCCCCACATTGAGTTTGGACCCCGGAGGAACTCTCATAGCATGATCAACTTGGCGGGCAAGACAGCCGTCGTCTTCGGGCTGGCCAACAAACGCTCCATCGCCTGGGGCATCGCCCAAAAACTCCACGAGGCCGGCGCCACCCTGGCCATCTGCTACCAGAACGAGCGCATGAAAGCCGAGGCCGAAGACCTCATCAACGATCTTTCAGGCGCCAGCGGCTTTCAGTGCGATGTTGCCAACGACCAGGAGATCGAGTCTCTGTTTGCCGCGCTCAAGGAAAAGTACGGCAAGATCGACATCCTGGTGCATGCCATCGCCTACGCGCCCGCCGAGGACTTGAGGGGCGAGTTCATCAACACCAGCCGCGACGGCTTCCGCATCGCGCACGACGTGAGTGTTTACTCGCTCATCGCCGTCAGCCGCGGCGCCGTTCCGTTGATGACCGAGGGCGGCAGCATTATCACGCTCACCTATTACGCCGCCGAAAAAGTCGTGCCCCACTACAACGTGATGGCGCTGGCCAAGGCATCACTTGAGTGCGCCGTTCGCTATCTGGCCTTCGAGCTGGGAACGAAGAATATCCGCGTCAATGCCATCTCCGCGGGCCCCATCAAAACTCTTGCCGCTCGCGGAGTTGGCGCGCTGGGCGACATGCTCAAGTCGCACGCCGAGCGCTCTCCGCTGCATCGCAACGTCGATCAGCTCGAAGTTGGGGGCACCGCGCTCTTTCTCGCGAGCGACCTAGCCAGCGCTGTCACCGGCGAAACGCTCTACGTCGACTGCGGCTACAACATCATGGGGTACTGAAGTCGCCCGCCCACATCACATCGCCAGAATCTCAGCCCATACCGCCGGTTCAACCGGCAGCCCGAGTCTCATGTTCTCTTCTCGTATCTGCGGTGTCTGCTCGCCGGGATACCGGACCTTTCCGCCGGGTTTTGCCGGCGCGCAGTTGTGCAGCGAGGCTACAACCGCATCCGCGATCCGCTCGGCCTCTGCCGCCTCCCCAAACGCCGAGGGATTCAGTGTCAAAAACATCTGCGAAATGGCGGTCTCGAGTATCGCGTCGTCAGGAATCTGGTACGTCGCGCGTCCCAGCGTCATCATCGCGGCGACCATGTCGAGCAGGACCGAAAGTCCCGAACCTTTCCAATATCCCATCGGCAGCGGTCGCCACGATTTCTCGATCGCGCCGGGATCGCGCGTCAGGTTCCCTTCGGCATCGAATCCTCCGTCAACCGGCAGCATCTCGCCCCGCTTGCGGTAGCTCTCGAGCGCGCCATAGGAAAACTGCGACATCGCCATGTCGAGCACGACCGGCCCGGCAGCGCGCGGCACAGCGATAATCAGCGGATTGTTGCCGATGATGCGCGCCGCCCCGCCCCATGGCGGCAGGTTGGGCATGGTGTTGGTCCAGCAGACTCCAATCATCCCTGCCTCGGCCGCCTGCCAGCCGTAGGTCCCGCCTCGCATCCAGTGATTGGTGTTGCCCAGCGCCACGCATCCCACGCCATGCTCACGGCCGAGTTCGATCGCGCGCGCCGTCGCGGCCAGCGCATTCAGGTTGCCCGGCCCCCTGTGCCCGTCCCAGCGCTCCAGCGCGCCAAATCGCGCAATCACCTCCGGCTCCGCCGACGGATCCACCCGGCCATTGCGGATGGTGGCCACGTAGCGCGCAAAGCGATTAACCCCGTGCGTATAGACGCCGTCGCGCGTGGTCTCGGCGAAAAGCCGCGCGCACGTCTCCGCACGCTCCGCGGAAAACCCCAGCCGGACCAACACTCCGGCCAGCGTTTTCTTCACCTCTTCAAATGGAATGCGATTCATACGATCCGTCGGTGCGTGAAAGCTCAGGCGTGGAAAACACCCGAATCAATCATGAAAGGAATGAGAGAAACCCTCGGCAGTCGCTAACCATCACTGTATGTGCCGCAACCTAACTCCGCTAACTCCGCAAGCTCCGCTATTCCTTCAGCGTCACCGTGATCTTTCGCACATCGCCGCCTTCCGACGTAATCACGATCTCGCCCGTCGCGCGCTTGCGGATGCTTTTGAATTTCTCTCCCCACTCCACGACGACAAGCGCATCTTGAGTAATCAGATCGTCCAGCCCCAGGGTCTCAAGTTGGCGCTCGCTTTCGAGCCTGTAGACGTCGAGGTGATAGAGCTTCACCGGCTTGCCGTTGCGCGAGCCGTCGAATTCATGGATCAGCGTGAATGTGGGACTGGTGACTTCGTCGGGCTCGGCGGCATCGAGCGCCTGGGCAATGCCCTTCACCAGCGTGGTCTTGCCCGTGCCAAGCTCGCCGCGCAGCAGGAGAAACTGCGGAGGCTTCAATAATCCGGCAAGCTTGCGGCCCACCGCGACGGTGTCGGCGCCGCTTTGCGTGGTGAACTCGAACATCCTGCCTTCCGCCAGAGTTGCGGCTTCAGTCATTGCTCAGCCCTCACCCAAGTTTGGTACCCACGCCTCGGGTCCGCCGCGTTCGCATTCAATCCGCTGCACGCGACGCCCCCTGCAACCAAACATACCCGTTTTTGCCGCCCGCATCAAAGGAAAGCGCGCGCGACCGGAATGCCTGAGGAAGCTTGGCCAGGCAATCGGTAGCCAGAAGCGAGTGCTCGCTGGTCTCGCGCACGGCCAAATCCGCGGCCAGACCATGCAAATAAACCGCCGCCTCTACTGCGCGGGCCGCGTCGGCCGGATACTGCGCTAGCATTCCCGCGATCAGCCCGGTGAGCACGTCGCCACTGCCACCTTTTGCCATTCCGGGATTCCCCGTTGTGTTCACGGCCACACGTCCATCGGGATGCGCAATAACCGTCCGCGCGCCCTTCAGCACCAGCGTGACACCCGTCCGCTTCGCGAACTCGCGGGCCGTCTCCAGCCGGTTGGACTGAACCTGCGCAACACTGATCCCGGCAAGCCGCGCCATCTCACCCGGATGCGGCGTCAACACAATCGTCCGCCCCTTCGCCAGCTTCTTAAGCAGCCGCGGATTGGCCGCTAGGATGTTCAACCCGTCCGCATCGATCACCGTCGGAATCTTGGTTCCGCTCATCATTCCCAACAAGAACTTCGCCGCCTCCGCACCTTGTCCCAGGCCCGGCCCGATAGCCAGCACCGTCTTGCCCTCGAGCAGCGCGGCAACCTGCTTCGCGTTAAGATTTGACGCTGCGATCTGCCCCGCGCTTGTCGCCGTGAGAGGCCACGTCATCAGTTCCGGCGCAAACCCTGCCACCACCGCCAACGCGGGTTCTGGAACGGCGGCCGTTACCAGCCCCGCTCCCGCGCGCATCGCTGCCAGCGCCGCCATCGCCGGAGCGCCTGCCTTGCCTCCCGCCGCTCCAAATGTGCCACCCACCACCAGCACATGTCCGAAATTGCCCTTGTTCGCCGCCGCCGCTCGCGGAGTTTGAGTCATCGCGATTGACTGGCCCGCCCACTCGAGCCCGAGCGCGGACACAATCGCCGCCTCAGACGAGCCGATCGGCGCAACCAACACCGGCTGATCCCAGCGCCGTGTCAACTGCCCGAAGACGTGCGCAAGCTTCGGCGCGGTAAAGGTGACTAGAGCATCCGCGGGAAAAACCGGACCGCGCACGGTTGCCGATGTTTCATCGGCCGGCCATCCAGAAGGCAAATCCACCGCGAGAATCGGCATCGCTTCCCGCGCCCCTTTGACCAGCCACTTCAGGGCATCCAGCGGCAGGCCATTCATCGGCGGCTTGAACCCAGTCCCGAGGATCGCATCCACAATCAGGTCGGCGTCACGAGCATCATTGTGGCTCCGCAACTCCTTTGCGTTTTTCACCACCAGCACTCGGGAATTCCGCGCGGCGTTCAGCTCGCTCCACGCCACTTCCGCATCGCCTTTGAGCTGCTCCGGATCGCCCAGCAGCACCGTGGTCACATGAAGGCCGGCCTCGGCGAGCAGGCGCGCCGCCATCATGCCGTCGCCGCCGTTGTTTCCCTTTCCGCAGAGTACGGTCACGTGCCGCGCGTCTTTGAAATGCGCGCGCGCAAACGCCGCCACGGCTCCTGAAGCCGCCCGCATCAACTGGATTGACGGGATTCCAAATCGCTCCGTGGTGGCGCGATCGCAGGCCTGCATCTCGGCTGCGGATAAGACTTGCATCGCCTACATAGTACAAGAGGGAAATCGGAGCTGCGCGCCAATAAGAAAGGAAATTCCGGCCGGAATGCGAACTCGCTACCTGATCAGCCGCGCCTGCAGGGTGGTGCGCGAATTCTCGCGGGTCAGGAGGCAGCTCCCGCTCTTCTCGCAGCGGAAATGGATCGCGGCCGGAAACACCTGCCACTCCGCTGAGCGGGCTCGCATCCCGCTCGCGCCAACGAAGAATACGCGCCCTCCGCTGGTATCGATCGTTCCCCGAACAGGATTGTCCCCGACAATCACGTCGTCTCCGTCGATGGGTGCGGGCAGCCGCTGGATCCGGGGGTTAAATCCATTGCCACCTCCGGTGGATCCGGAACGCCGCCCTTTCTCAGCATCGGCGGTCCCGATCCCATGATGTTTCAGCCACTCCGCCTGCTCGCTCAGCGTGGGAAAGTTTGTGAAGAAGTCCCACCCCGTGAGGTTCTGGTACGTCTTCAACGAACAGGGCAGGCCGCCGGACATCGTGATCTCAGCGATGGCTCCATTGGCGCCGGGAATATTCTGCACGGTGTCTCCGCTCGTCGATGGCATCGGAAGCATCGCCTGATCGGGGTCCGCGGAGCCCGTCGGCGGCGCAGGAGAGGGAAGAAGGATTTCCTTCTGGCATTCGACTTCACCCGAGGCGTTCAAAAGCCGGATCACGAGCGAGATCGGGTGCGGCGGATTCAAGGCGACTGCTTGAAAGCCGGCTGCCTGCTGCGGGTCGGTGGGATCGATGTAGAGTTGGTAGGCTGCGCTTCCCTGCCAGCGCACGATGAGGCGACCGCCCAGCCCGGCCGGATCGAACCTGCGTGCCCCCAGATCCATGTACCCTGCTGCCGTTTTGGGCTTTAGGAGCTTGGGGACGGTGAGAACTGCCAGCGCCACCAGGGCCAGGATGGCAAGAATCGGCAGAATGGCCACCGCCGGCTTGCGCTTTGCCTGCTTTGGGGCGTTCTCCTGGTCCGATGGCGACTTGGGCTCTTCCATGCCGGAACGGTAGCCAAAGAGATCCTGCTGGCTGTTCCTTTCTGAATACGGCAACACGTGGTAGTCGCTAACCGGCCCACTATCTTTCGATTGGTGGCCGTCTGCCGTTGCCGTTCCATTCTCCTCGAGTTGCACTGCGTCGCTCATCGAGCATGCCCCAATCTCAGGTCATGAGAACGAGCCTATAGAAGCAAAGTCATTGGATCATGCGTCCGGGGGGCCTGCAATAACCACTCCGTGTGATAACTGGAAATGGTCCCAAAAGGGGCGGAAATGCCGCTAGGTCCGGCCCATGGCCACCCTTCCGGCGCCCTCAGAATTCGATCCGCCCTTCAAACGCGATCATGCGCGGCGAGCTGTCTCCGCCCAGCCCTACGCCGAGCAGCCCCGTCGGCGGCGGCACCACACTTTGCAGCGTTCCGAATCTTGCCGGAACCGAGCCAGGCACGCCGGCCTGCACGGTACTGGGCAGCGCAAAGTTGGGGTGATTGAACGCATTGAACATCTGGCCGTCGATGCGCAGCTTGATCCCATCCCGGATCGGAAACGACTTGCTGATGTTTATATCCGAATACGTGAAGTGCGGACCGCGCACCGAGTTGCGGCCCGAGCCGCCGAACTGGCAGATGGATGGATTATCATTCTGCACGCCCAGTGCGCCGGTATAACACGCGCCGGTTGTGGGATCGACAACCGAGACGAACGCGTCGGGGTTGAGCCACTGTCTCGTTCCGTTTATGGTCACACCGGGATAGGGAGTCTTGCGATAGAGCGGCACGCCGGGCACCCGCTCGGCATAGTTCGGCACGGCGAACTGGATGGTTTGCGCGGGGTTGTACGCCTGAAGCACGCCGTTGCCGTTGGCGCTGTATTGCTGGCTCAGCACGCTGAAAGGCAATCCGGAGTGCAGAAAGCCCGTCTCCGAAAAAGACCATCCCCCGAGCACCTGGCGCAGGAATGGGTGACTGGAGTGGAACGGCACTTGGTACATTCCGTAAGCGGAGATGTTGTGCCGCACATCGTAGTCGCAGCTGGCATGTTGTTTGCTCAATTCTCCCGGTAAAGGAGACTCCAGACCCTGCGTAGAGAACGCGAGCAGTCCTCCGTTCGATACTTCGTCCAGGCAGTGGCTGAAAGTGTAGTTGGCGCGCAGCGTCAAGCCGCTCCATTGCTGTGTGTAGACGGCCTGCAATCCGTTGTAGATGCTGTTGGCTCCGGTCTGGAACTGGGTGACGTTCCCAAACCGCTGATCGAGCGGGCGCTGGTTCGGAAATGGCGCAAAGCATCCATTGCAGACATTTTGGTAGCCGTTGAGCTGCACCTGGTAGGGCTCGTGCAGTCCGCGCGTGCCTACAAAATCCGCGCGCAGGTTACCGCTCGAGCCGATCTGCTGCTCGACGCCGAGATTGTACTGGTAGTAATACGGTGTTTTGAGGGTTCCGGTGGGGAAGGTGTTCAAGCTGACGGCCAGCGGACAGCCTGGGGCGTCCAGCTGGATGCCCGCGCAGGGCGCGCCGCCGGAACTGATGGTCGAATGGAAGGATCGGTTGGCCGCGGCGGCAGCGTCCACGGCGCTTCCCGGAACGCCGGGAGCGATCCCCAGGCCGCCCACTTGTCCTCCGATACCGCCGGTGAAGGAGGGATCGTTGGGAGCGTTCATCAGGCCGCTATCCGCAATCTGCTGCGGGATGATGTCGTTGAAGACGCCTAATCCGGCGTGAACCGCGGTATGCGGAAGAAGCTGGTAAGCGATCGAAACTCGCGGCTGGTAGATGAACAGCGGCGTCGCCGCAAAGAGGTTGTGAACGTTGCCCAGGATGACCTGATTCAGCGGCTGATTGGTTTCATGCGAAGCATCCAGGAAGGAGCCGGCCATGCGGCCAAAGAGCCCTTGCGGACTGGTGACGTTGGTGTTCCAGGTCAGGCGCATGCCATAAGTCAGAGTCGTCTTTGCCGAAGGCTTGTAGGTGTCCATCCCGTAGTATTCGAGGTTGCCGACGGCTACCCTTTCCTTCAGAGAGGCTGGGAAATTCTGCTGGGCGGTATATGCGGCTCCATACGTGAACTCCGCCAGGTCGTTGTAGGCCACGGTCGGCACAATGCCTTCTCCGAGGTCGTAGTCGCTTGTATCGACACGGCGCGTATTGATGCCGAAGTGCAAGGTGTGCCGCCCACGCGTCCAGGTCAGGTTGTCGTTGATCTGCCATTGCGTAACCTTGCGCCCCTGCGCAAACGTATCGTTCAGGCCGCCGATGGTCGTGAAGGGCACGCTGTCGCTGCCCGAGGTAAGCATGATGGGAAACGTCTCGAGCGCCTGCGCGTAGTTTTTCGGCTCGAAGATGCTCGAGTACCAGTCCGCTCCGGGGTTGATTTGATTCACGAGGTTCGTGCCGAAGATGTGCGTGTAGCCCAGAACCAGCGTGCGCTGCGGTTGCGGCGAATAGGAGTTAAAGATGGAGTTGATCGGATCCGTCCATTCCGCCTGCAGGCCCGTATCCTGCTGGAAGCGGTACCAGATGCTGTCTTTGGTGTTGATGGTGTGATCGATCTTGACCACGATCAGGTCCTCGCTGTCGCTGTTGTTCAGTGACCGCTGCTGCTGGGATGCACAGCCGCTACCGTTGAGCAGAAAGCCATTTGTCGGAGCGGGCAACAGGTTCCCGGATGCGTCCAGCGGGCAGGCTGTGATCGCCACCGGCGACCCTCCGGGGGGCGGCAGCAGCGAGAACATGTTTTTATAGAAAGGAATCTCTGCCGCTTGTGCCGGAAGGTTGGTTCCTGTGACTGGGTCATATCCTCCCGTGGCAAGCTGCCCCAGCACATATTGCTGATAGGCGGGTGTGGGCAAGGTCGTAGATGTAACGATCGGTAACGCGATGCGAATGCCCTCATAGTGTCCAAAGAAGAACAGCTTGTCCCTGCGGATCGGCCCACCCACGCTGACGCCGAACTCATTAACCACATCGCGGGGTTTGGTGGCGATGCTGCCCGGTGTATCGTTGGCGCGGAGGAAGTAATTTTCCGCATTGAGCAGAGAACCGTTCCACAGCTCATATGCATCGCCGTGAAATGTGTTCGTGCCGGACTTGGTGACGTAGTTGACCTGAGCCACGGCATAACGGCCCTGATCGACGGAGAACGAGTTGGTGTTAACGGTCGACTCCTGGAGCGCATCGAGCCCGATGACAAGGTTTGTGGAAAGGCCGATATTCAGACCCAGCCAGGGGTCGTTCGAGTCGTAGCCGTCCAGGATATAGCCGTTCGAGGTCGCGGGAAGCCCGTTGAACTCCACGTTGCCGTAACCGCCCGGGGCCTTGGCATCGCTTGAGGAACCGGCCGTATTCATCAGAGCGCCCTGCGCGAATTGCGTTACATACGTGAGATCCTGCCCTGGATTGGGCAGGTTTTCGATGGTCTTCGCTTCGATGGTGGTGGTGGTGTTGGGATTATCGAGGGTCAGTAGCCCCTGTTGCGCCGTAACTTCTACTGTCTGGTTCTCCGACTTGACACAGAGCGAGAAGTTCAACGTGACGGTTTGACCTACCCCTACAGGCGTTGGTGCAGATGTTGAGAAAGCAAAGCCTTTCGCCCGCACCGTAACCTCATAGGTGCCTGGGTTGACCTGCGAAAACAAAAAGCGGCCCACGGAGTCCGTGACTCCGGCGCGCGTAGCCTTGGTGTCGACTTCCGTCGCCGTCACCGAGGCGCCGGAGAGCACGGCGCCGCTCGTATCGGTCACGGTACCCGAGATTGCGCTCGACGTGCCGCTCTGCGCCGCCAGCAAACCGCAGTGAATCGCGGCTAACACCAGCCAGAGAATGAGCCATCGCTGGCTTGAGGAACTGCTTTTCAACACAACCTCCGGGACTTTCGGGAAGATCAGGGAAGCCGGCGAACGTTAGCGCCCCATGGCCGTCTGCACCAGCAGCCATACATTCAACGCCGCAATGACGGCTGCGGTGAGCCACGCCAGCCCCTGCAGCCACCGGCCGTTCACAAACTCGCCCATCTTCCTGCGGTCGCCGGTGAACATCACCAGCGGAACCACCGCAAAACTGAGCTGGAACGAGAGAATCACCTGGCTCAGGATGAGCAGCTTTTCCGTTCCCTCCTCGCCCATCAGGGCCACCACGATGATGGTGGGAATAATGGCCAGCGAGCGCGTAATCAGCCGCCGCAGCCAGGGCGACAGGCGGATGTGAATGAACCCCTCCATCACCACCTGCCCGGCCAGGGTCCCAGTGATCGAGGAGTTCTGCCCGCTGGCCAGCAGCGCAATGGCAAACAGCGAACTCGCCCACGCCGCGCCCACCAGCGGGCTCAGCAGCTTGTAGGCATCCTGAATGGCTGCCACCTCAAAGTGCCCGCTGCGATAGAAGACGGCCGCGGCCACAATCAGAATCGCGGCGTTCACAAACAGCGCGATCATCAGCGCCAGAGCCGAGTCGACATTCGCCAGGTGCACGGCCTCGCGCTTGCCCTCGGGCGTCCGCTTGTAGCGGCGGCTCTGCACAATCGACGAGTGCAGGTACAGGTTATGCGGCATCACCGTCGCGCCGAGAATGCCGATGGCGATGTAGAGCATGGCGGGGTTGGTCACGATCGACGGCGAGGGCACAAACAGATTGCGCAGGATCGGCCAATACTCCGGCCGGGAGAGGAACATCTGCGCGCCGAACAGCACAATGATCGTGCCGATCAGAGTGATCACCAGCGCCTCAACATAGCGGAATCCCCAGCGCTGCAACATCAGGATCAGCAGCACATCCAGCCCGGTGATCAGCACGCCATAAAACAGCGGAATGTGAAACAGCAGTTCCAGCGCGATCGCCGAACCGATCACCTCCGCCAGGTCGCAGGCCGCGATGCCAATCTCTGCCAGAATCCACAGCGCGAAGCTTGCCGCGCGGCCGTAGCTCTCGTTGCAAAGCTGTGCCAGGTCGCGCTCCGTGGCTACGCCCAGCTTGAGCGAAAGGCTCTGCAGCAGGATCGCCATCAGGTTCGACAGCATGATGACGAACAGCAGCGTGTAGCCGAAGCGCGAGCCGCCTGCAATGTCTGTGGCCCAGTTGCCCGGATCCATGTAGCCGACCGAAATCAGAAACCCCGGTCCCAGAAATCCCAGCAGGCGCCGCCAGTAAAGCGGTGAGCGCGAAATGCGCACGCTCGAATGAACCTCCGGCAGCGAAGGCTCTGTGAGTACGGTTCGGGTTACGACTTCAGTCGACATCGGCTCCGGGGGGTGAAAGACAGGCATCGTCCTTCAACTCCAGTATGCCACAGATTGTTAAGTATGGTTAATATGGCGTTTTATTTTTACTTACTTTTGATCATTGTCCCCAGGTAACCCCTATTCCCTGCATTTCTATTCCCTGTCTTTCCGCAGCCACACGGCCTCCGCTGCCGGCCTTCCCAGGATCGAAGTTCCCGTAGATAGCTCAATCAAAACGGTTTGGTCGTAGTTCTGGCTCACCACGCGCAAACTCTTGCCGGGCCCGATGCCCACTCCGTGGAGGAACTCGAGCAGTTTGGGGTCCCGCTCCTGAAGGCTGATAACGGTGTAGCGCTTGCCGACGGGGGCCTGGGAGAGCTGCAGTTCGCCGCGGCGGCGGCGCTCAACAGGGTTGACCGGGAGAACGGCGTTTCCGTGCGGGCAAGCGCCGGCCTCGCCAAGCTTCTCCTTAAGTTTAGCCTCGAAGGCGGGCGAAACGGCGTGCTCGAGGCGCTCAGCCTCCTCGTGGATTTCGTGCCATTCCATGCCGAAGACCTCGCTCAGCATGCGCTCTATGAGGTGATGGCGCAGCGCCGTGCGATAGGCCATCTCGCGGCCCGTGGGCGTGAGGCGGACAATGCCGTCTTCGCCCACACGGACGCAGCCGTCGCGCTTGAGCCGCTTCAGCGCCATAGTCACTGCCGGAGCCGAGACCTCAAGCCAATGCGCGAGCATGGCGGGAATCACCTGACGCCCTTCGGCCTCGGCCTCAAGAATGGCCTTGAGGTAATTCTCTTTCGATACGTTGATCGAGTCTTTCATGGATGCTCTGGAAGCAAGTATATGGAAACGGAAGCCGCATGCGGCGCGCGGATGCGATGCCGAGGCACAAAAAGTCCGTTGACAAATAACTCTACATATGTTGATATTGGATCGATATGGGACGGAAGCCCAACAGCTCAGCTCAAACCCGGCACCTGCTCGACGCCATGATGCGCCAGCCGCGCGACTGGCAACACGGTTATGAACTCTCGAAGCTGACCGGATTGAAATCGGGAACGCTTTATCCGCTGCTGATGCGGCTGGGCGATCAGGGACTCCTGGAATCGTGCTGGCAGCAGCCGGAGCGCGTGGGCCGCCCGCCGAGGCACGCCTACAGGCTGACCTCGACCGGCCTCGAATTCGCACGGTCAGTGAGCGAGCCGGAACCGCGAAGGGTCCGCCGGAAGCTGGCGAGGGCGACGTCATGAGAACTTCGATTCCGCGAAAGTTGGCGACGAGCATGGCCAGGTACGCGGCTGGCCTGCTTCCGCAGCCGCGCGCGGAATGGGGCGAAGCAATGAGAAACGAAGTCGACCACATCGCGAGTGACTTCAAGGCGATGACGTGGGCGATAGGTTGTGTGGTTGCCGCATTTTTTGAGAGGAACGCCGACCGCTCGCAGACCTTCGCGAAGATCGTGAAGCGGCCCAGCGCGTTTCTTCCCCTGGCGATGTCGCTTGTCGCGCTGGCAGTTGTTCTGTTTACGCTGGCGATCTTCGGCGTGCCTCATGACAAAGACGAAGGAGCTGCCGCACACATCTGGCAGTTGCTCATGGCCGGGCAGCTGCCGCTGCTGGTGTTCTTCGCAGTGAAATGGTTGCCGCGAGCGCCGAAAGAGACGCTGTGCGTCATCGCCCTGCAGATGGCCGCCGTGCTGGCCGCGATGGCCCCAGTCTATTTTCTACATTTGTGAGCTAGTCCGCTGGAACACCGGCCTCGAGCGGGTCGCTCATCGTTCCACTCGACAACTCGAAGCGCTCCTGAAGAACGCACAAGCTGACCATGTACATCAGCACCTGGTCGTACGCGGTGCGCGCGCCCGGAATTCCCACCCCATACACGCATGGAACCAAATTGCACACCGAATCCATCTCCATTGCGGCGCGATCCCGCGGAGTACTCTGGTTGGGGAGAAAATCGATGCCACGATTCAGAATCGCCGGAATTGCCGTTCTTTTTCTATTTGCAAGCCTGCAAGGGCCCACTCGTGCCAGCGCGCTGGGTGAGCAAAAGTACGTCAGCAACTCGCCAGTGAGCGGAGATTTTGTGCTGGCGGCAAACGGCAAGCCGGCTCCGCTGGTAGTGAGCGACGAGGATTGGCCGGGGGTAGTGAGGGCTGTGAGCGATCTGAGCCAGGATGTGGGCCGCGTGACCGGACACGATGCGCCAGTGGTGAAGGATAAGGCCCCAGGCGGCGACGAAGTGGTGTTGATCGGGACGATCGGCAAGAGCCCGTTGATCGACTCGTTAGTCAGAAGGCACAAGCTGGATGTAAGCGGGATCGCGGGCAAGTGGGAAGCGGCCGTCACATGCACTATTGACCGGCCGATGCTCGGGGTGCGCCGCGCGCTGGTGATTGCCGGCGCCGATAAGCGCGGAACAATCTACGGCATCTACGGTCTCTCGGAGCAGATCGGAGTTTCGCCTTGGTATTGGTGGGCCGACGTGCGGGTCGCGCACGCGGATGCTTTGTACGTTGCGCCGGGGCGCTACGTGCAGCCAGTGCCGGCAGTCAAGTATCGCGGAATCTTTTTCAATGATGAGGCGCCGGCGCTTTCGGGATGGACGAAAGAGAAGTTCGGCGGAATGAACCACGAGTTTTATACGAAGGTGTTTGAGCTGCTTTTGCGGTTGAAGGCAAACTTTCTGTGGCCGGCCATGTGGAACAACGCCTTTGCGACCGACGATCCGCTGAACGCAAAGCTCGCGGACGAGTACGGAATCGTGATGGGGACTTCGCACGAAGAGCCGATGATGCGCGCGGAGAAGGAGTGGGTGTGGGGCCATCATGGCGCGTGGGACTACACGACGAATCAGAAAGAAATTGACGAGTTCTGGCGCGAGGGCATGGAGCGCGATAAGAACTTCGAAGAAGTAGTGACGCTGGGGATGCGCGGCGAGAACGACACGCCGATGTCGGCCGCGGCGAACACGGACCTGCTGGAGCGGATTGTCGCCGACCAGCGAGAGATTTTGAAGCAAACTGTGAACCCGGATCTTAGCAAAGTTCCACAGGTGTGGGCGCTCTACAAGGAGGTGCAGGGCTACTACGAAAAAGGCATGCGCGTGCCGGACGACGTGACGCTGCTGTGGAGTGACGACAACTGGGGCGATTTGCGGCGGCTGCCGACGGCCGAAGAGCGGAAGCGCTCAGGCGGAGCGGGGATCTACTACCACTTCGATTACGTGGGCGGCCCGAGATCGTACAAGTGGCTGAACACGAATTATCTTCCGAAGATTCAAGAACAGATGCATCTGGCGCTCGCATACGGAGCAAACCGGCTGTGGGTTGTGAATGTCGGCGATGGAAAGCCGATGGAGTTCCCCATCGAGTTCTTTCTCGACTACGCGCGGACGCCCGAGCGCTGGGATAAAGACCACCTGGACGAATTCACGAAGCTGTGGGCGACCCGCGAGTTCGGACCGGAGCATGCCGATGAGATCGCGACGGCGATGGAGGAGTACACACGCTACAACGGGCGGCGGAAGCCGGAGCTGATCGACCCGTCGACGTTCAGTTTGGCGAATTACGGTGAAGCGGACCGCGTGGAGGCGGAGTGGCGCACGCTGGCCGAACGCGTGGACAAGCTGGCTACTGAAATACCAGACGACGAGCGGGCCAGCTACTTTGAGCTGATTCAATATCCGGTGGATGCCTGCGCGAATTTGACCGAGATGTACATTGCGGCGGCGCGGAATGCGGCAGACGCGAAGATTGGGAACCCGCAAGCGAACAATGAGGCCGAGGCGGTGCGCAATCTCTTCGCGAACGATGCGGCCCTCAGCGCCGGGTACAACCACAAGCTGCTCGACGGCAAATGGGACCACATGATGGACCAGACGCACATCGGCTACACGGCCTGGAACGATCCGCCGGCGAACGTGATGCCGGCAGTGAGCTGGATCCAGGTGCCGGAGGCGGGATCGCTGGGCGTGAGCGCGGAAGATGCGACGTTCACGCGAGCCGCAGGGCGGTTTGGATTTTCGCTGGGGACGATCGATTCGGTTTCCAATGAGACGCGGACGCTCACGCTCTTCGATCGCGGCAAGAGTCCCGTCGAGTACAAGGTCGATACGAGTGCACCGTGGATTGTGGCGAGCGAGAGCAGCGGAACGGTTGGCGCAACGGAGCAGAAGGTTGTGCTGCGCGTGGATTGGAGCAAAGTGCCCGCGGGATCGGATGCGTCAGAGGGAACGGTGACGGTGAACTCCGGCGACGCTCGGCCGATGACGTACACGCTGCGCGCGCTGCGGTTGCCGGTGACGCGGGCCGACGCGCAGGGTTTTGTAGAGAGCGATGGGTATGTCGCCATCGAAGCGGCGGACACCTCTGGGCGCACTGCCGACGGCGATACGCATTGGGAAGAGCTGCCTGGCTACGGAGAAACGCGCTCGGCGATGACGGTGTTTCCCGTGACTGCGGAGAGCAACACAGACTCGAAGGCGGCGCTCGAGTACAGGATGTATTTGTACGACGCGGGCGAATTCCAGATGCAGGCGACGCTGGCGCCGACGCTGAACTTCGTGCCGGGGCGCGGGCTGCGATTTGCGGTCTCGGTCGATGACGGCCCGCGGACGGTCGTCGACGAGTTGGAGCACAACTCGCAGCAGGACTGGGAGAAGGCGGTGAGCGATGGAGTTCGCCGCGTCACGCTTCCCCTGACCATCGCGAAACCGGGATATCACACGCTGGAGATTTGGGCGGTCGACCCGGGTATGGTGCTGGAGCGCATCGTGGTGAGTCACGGCGCGCTGAAGCCGAGCTATCTGGGGCCGCCGGAGAGCGTGCACTTTCCCGGGTAACAAGCCATCGGCATTTCCCACCCTTCCGGCGAAGAGCGCCGGAAGGACGGACAACGAATCCGCTTATTTCACTCGGACCTTCGGCTCAACGGAGAGGCCGGGGCGGAGCTCGTGGTGCGGGTCCTCTTTGGCGATGTCGGTGAAATCGATCCGAACCGGGATGCGCTGGACGACTTTGACGTAGTTGCCTGTTGCGTTTTCCGGCGGGAAGAGTGAAAGCACCGAACCGGTGGCGCCGCCGATCTGCGTGACGCGGCCGCTATAGTCCTTGCCGGTGGAGTCAACGTGAATCTTGACTGACTGGCCGGGGCTCATGTGGCGCAACTGCGTTTCCTTGAAGTTGGCCGTGATCCACAGGTCCTGAAGCGAGACGAGCGTCATCAGGTTCTGCCCGGCTGCGACGTTCTGATCGATTTCGACGCTCTTGCGGGTGACGATGCCGTCGGCGGGCGCCACGATTTTGGTGTAACCAAGGTTGAGCTTTGCCTGATCGAGCTGCGCCTGGGCCTGCTCCACTTGCGCCTCGGCCTGCCTGGCGTGCGCATCCTGCAGGACCACTTGCTGCGGGCCGGTCTGCGCGTACTTGAGTTGCGCCTGGGCCTGCGTCTCGCGCTCATGGGCTACGCGAATGCCGTCGGCGGCAGCCTGCTGCACTGCGCGGGCGTTGGCCAGCGCGGCTTTGGCAGCATCGGCGGCGGCCACGGCTGCGTCAAACTGCTGCTTGCTGATGACGTCTTTCTCGACGAGCGGCTTATAGCGCTCCAGGTCAGACTGCGCCTTGATGTTGTTGGCCTCGGCCTGGGCTACGCCGGCTCGCGCTCCAATCAGTTGCTGCTCGGCCTGGGCCACGCTGGCCTGCGCGCCGGTAACGTCGGCATTCGCCGAACGCAGATTGCTGCCCGTGTTGACGGTGAAGATGGGGACATTGACGCGTGCCGCAGCGGCATTGGCTTTGGCGCTGGCCAGCGCAGCTTCGGCGTTCTCCACGGCAACCTGGTAGTCGCGCGGGTCGAGCTCGACGATGGGGTCGCCCGCCTTGACCACCTGATTCTCTTCCACATCGACCTTGTAGACCTGGCCGGCAATGCGCGAGCTGACCTGGATAAGGTGGCCGTTGACCTGCGCGTCGTCAGTATCCTCGGTGAAGGTGGAGCGCCACCAGATGCCCAGGGCGACGAAAATGACCACCAGGATGGCGGCAACAAGAATGCCCCCGCGGCGTGACCGCGGCGCCTCTATCTCTGTCTCAGCAGCCAATTCATCGGGTTCCTGTATTGGGGTTGGATCCGCCACGTTCACTTCCCTCCTAAGTACTTCTTATAGCCCTGCCCGTCGCCCAGCGCCCGGGCCAGGCTCAGCTTGGCCACGTTATCGCGGTAAAGGCTTGCGACGTACTGGCTGTCGGCCTGGGCGACGGATTGCTGCGCCTGGCTGACGGCGAGATTGTCGCTGACGCCGTTGGCGTATCGCTCCTGCGCTTCTTTGAGAGCTTCACCGGCCAGCTCCATGCTGGATTGCGCCACTTCAACCTGCTTCTGCGCCGACTCAATGTCGAGCAGCGCATCGCGAACGTCGGCCTCGATCTGCGCTTTCCTGTCGCTCAACTGCGCCTGCGCGACGTCGAGCTGCGCCTGCGCCTGCTGCGCCATGCCCTGCAGGGCGAATTCCTCAAACACCGGGACGCTGAGCGAAGCCGTAGCATCGACGGTGCCGTGCGAGTGGGCCAGCGTGGTGCCGATGTCTCCGTAGTCGGCGCTGACTGAAACCGACGGCAGGCGCGCCGCCGTGGCCGCCTTGCGCTGCTGGGTTGCGGCGGCAGTTTCTTCAACCAGCGCCGCCAGGTCCTTCCGATTCGCCTCGGCCTGCTGAATGAGCTTGCCGGCATCGAGATCGTCGAATGGCGCGTAGGGAGCCTTATCGGTGAGGTTGAATTTTTGTGCCAGCGGCAGGCCAATGGTGCGCGCGAGCGCAAGCTTGTCTTTCTCGAGTGAGTCCTCAGCAGCGATCAACTGCTGCTGGAGAGATTGATAGTCGACGCGGGCGCGCAACTCGTCGAGGAGCGGCGCGGTGCCGGCCTGGTGATTGGCTATGGCCTGATCAAGCGAAATCTTCGCCGTGTCCACCTGAGCCTGGACGCTGCTCACTTCGGTCTCGTCGGCGAGCACCAGGAGATAGGCGTTGCCCACGGTGAGCACGACGAGGTCGCGCGCGTCCTGGGCCGAGAGCTGCGCGGCGGCAAAGTTGTGGCGCGCTGCCAGGTAGTTACGCATGGATTGAACGTCGACCAGCGACCAGCTGAGCGTGGCGCGTACGTCGGTAAATCCGAAGGGGCCGATGATCTTGGGAAAGCCCGGAATGCGCAGGCCCTCCGCGGGCAGATCGGTTTGCATGTCCGCTTCTTTGGCGGTGAAGTCGATCGACGGGAGCAGCGATTGCAACTGGCTCAGCCGCGCGGCGCGCGCGCCAGTGGTCTGGGTGCCGCTCAGAATGATTCCCAAATTCGCCTTGAGGCCGCGCTGCATGGCGTCGTCGAGCGAGAGATCGATGGCCTGGGGCGACGCTTCGCCAAGAGGCACGCTGCCCTGAAAGTCCGTGGCCGATGGCGGCGGCGGCATTACCGGCGGCGGGATCGCCGGCGACTGCGCGATTGCGCAGCGGCCTGAAAGCAAAAGGCCAAAGAGGATTGCCGCAGCACAAAAACGGATTGGACTCTGTATGGAATGTTTCGGCAATTTGAACCTTGCTCAAGAACGGCGGACGCGGTCGCTCAAAAATGGTCCTACCCCGAATGGATGCCTGAAGAGCGCTGCGCGGTTCTTAAATCTAGTGTATCGAATCGCCGGCGGGGCCTGCGTGAAGCCGTGCAACGGCGAGAAAGGCGAACGTTTGCGCCCTGTGTGCCGTGAGACTGGCGGAATCGGAACTTCAGTACGTTCCGGGCTGGCGATACGGCGAGCCAGCGGCGTAGCGGCGCTCTTCGCCGCGCGGGTCCTTTTCAACGTGTGGCGTACTATCCCAGATCATCGTGTTGCGCTCTTTGAGGTCGTATGCGGGCCAGTAAGGCAGTCCGGAATGATTGGGGTTTCCTGTGGCAGCGTAGTGGATGAGCATGCCTGACATGGCGTCGGCAAGAGGCTGCGCGGCGGCCAATTCCTCGGGTGTTGCTCCGACCTGGCCGGGCGCGGCGGCAAGGTTGTCGAACATGAACGGAATGTCGATGGTGTGCACGGCGCGCGCGCCGGGCGCATCTCGGTGCCAGTTCATCTGGTAGACCCACGTATGCGGCTGGCTCTGGAGATCGCCGGCGCGATGCTCGGCCTCCATCACCCGGCCGGGCCACGCGCGGAAGGCGGTGGCCGCCGCGATCACGATATCGATAGGCGATTTGTCGGGATAGAACGTGCGGTACTTGGCGATGACGTCATCGGCAGTGTACGGACCGAGATAGATGGCGACGGCATCGTGCAGGACTTGCGGCGCTTCTTCCCAGGTGAGCGTTCCGCGAAAGGGAACGGCGGTTTCGTCGTGCGTGTTGCCGAGGATCATGGGGACGGCGGCGGAGAGCGGCGGCGCATCGGGCGTGAACGGATCGCGCGAGAGAACAAGGCCATCGACGACAGGAAGCCAGTCAGAACTGGTGGCGGCGGCAGCGGCCTGGATCTTTTCCCACGGCATTGTTTTGAGGTCAGCGAGATTGGCCCTGGTGACGCCGAGCTTGGCGAGCATTTCATCGGTGCGTTTGGAAGCGATCTCGATTGAAGCGCCTTTGATCTGCTGGCCGCTCATGGTCATCACGCGGTGGAAGAGGCCGTGAGCCGCGGGCATGGCCATCAACGTGGCGCACTTGGCCCCGCCTCCCGATTGTCCAAAGATCAGAACCCGGGACGGGTCGCCGCCGAACTCGGCGATGTTGTCGCGAACCCATTTGAGCGCCAGCACCAGGTCGAGCATGCCAACGTTGCCCGAGTCGGGATACTGTTTGGGGTCGATGGCGCCGAGATAGAAAAACCCGAATGCATTGAGACGGTGATTGACGGTGACTACGACGACGTCGCCGCGCCGGCAGAGCCGCTTGCCGTCATAGAGACCGCTGTTTACCGAGCCGTTGTTATACGCGCCGCCGTGAAAGTAGACGAGCACGGGGCGGCGGCGATGGTCGCGCAAAGCGGGGGTGAAAACGTTCAGGTGGAGGCAGTCTTCGCTTTGGACGCCGGCCTCAGGCGCGACGCGCGGAGGCGCTCCCGCGGGTGATGTTCCCGCCGATCCCAGGCTCGGGGCGGCGCTGACGCCTTGCGGACCGCGCAGCGCAGTGAGTTGCGGCGCGCGGGTGGTGAACGTGTCGCAGATTTTAACGCCGCTCCATGGCGTGGCAGGCAGCGGCGCCTGGAATCTGACTGGCGCCGTGTCGGCCCCGTAGGGAATTTCGCGGAAGACGTTGATGCCGTCTTCGAGGGCGCCGCTGATCGAGCCATAGCGCGTTTTTGCGACGGGGGCGGAGGTTGCCGCGGCCTCCGGCGCGGAGAGCGCACCGGAAAATGCAAGTATCTGGCGGCCCAATGCAGCAGTGGCAACGGCGGCTCCGGTGGAACGCAAAACGGCGCGGCGATTGACAGCGTACATGGCCTGGACTCCGGGTGCCGAAGGGGCGCGGCGAGCGTGGTCAGACCATTCTACGACGGCAACGGAAGCGAAGGCGTGGGCAGCGGTTTCGGCAGGTTGAGCACGGCGCCAGGAGTGCTTTTCTTCTCTGTTTAACATTCGGGACGGGCGGCTTCCTGTATGCATGGGTTCGAGTGGGACTCGCGCGCCCCGGGAAGTGATCGTCGAGGTGGCCCGAGCGGGCGAAACGATCACGAAAACGTTGCAGACTGCGAGTCTTTGTTGGAGTACCACGGCCCGCTGGAAAGCGGTAGACTGCCAACACAGCAAATTGGACCGGCAAATGGCCCGAACGACACAGAAATCCAAGCTTTTCAACGGCCGCGACTACTCCTGGATGCAGTTCAATCGCCGTGTCCTTGAGGAGGCCGAAGACACGGGGAACCCGCTGCTGGAGCGGGTGAAATTCCTGGCCATCACCGGCTCCAATCTCGACGAATACGTTGAGGTGAGGCAGGCCGGGCTGATGCAACGCATTGAGGACGGCTACCGGGAGCCGGGATACGACGGGCTGCGCCCCGCGGAGTCGCTGACCGTGCTCACCGCCGAGATTCACAGTTTTGTGGCGGCGCAGTACCACTGCTGGAACAAGCAACTGCTGCCCGAGCTGCGCAAGAAGGGTATTCGACTGCTGGAGTGGGGCGAGCTGAGCGACGACGCACGCGACTTTGCCCGCGGCTATTTTCAGCGCGAGGTGGATCCGCTGTTGACGCCGATCTCGATCGATCCGGCGCATCCGTTTCCGCGCGTGATCAACAAGGCACTGTGCCTTGCGCTGCTGCTGCGCGCCAAGCGGCGCAGCTCAGGCCCGCAGGTGCTGGGGGTGGTGACGGTGCCGCGCGCCCTGCCCAGGTTTGTGCGGCTGCCCTCAGAGCAAGGGCACGACGACTACCTGCTGCTGCAGGACCTGATCGAGCAGCACCTGGCCGGCATGTACCGCGGGTACGAAGTGCTGGCCGCGGCATCGTTCCGCGTGACGCGCAACTCGAACCTTTACTTCGAAGAGGAAGAGGCGCGGTCGCTGCTGGAGACGATCCGCGTGGAGTTGCACAACCGCCGCAAAGGCGACGCCGTGCGGCTCGAGATCGAAAGCGACGCCGATCCGGAGATCGTGGAACGGCTGAGAGTGAACTTCGAGCTTGAAGAGGACCAGGTGTTTCGCGGCGAAGGGCCCGTGAATCTGTCGCGGCTGATGTTCCTCTACAGCGACGTGCAGCGGCCCGACCTGAAGTTCGCGCCGTTCACGCCGAAGCCGCTGCTGCTGAGCCGCAAGTCGACCGGGATCTTCGACGAGCTGCGGCATCGCGACATCCTGCTGCATCATCCCTACGACGCATACGATCCGGTGGTGGAATTCATCCAGCAAGGCGCGCAGGATCCGGCGGTGATGACGATGAAGCAGACGCTCTACCGCACCAGCCACGACTCGCCGATGTTCCAGGCGCTGACGGAAGCAGGAGCGAGCAAAGAGGCCACGGTGGTGGTGGAACTGATGGCGCGCTTCGATGAGGCGTCGAATATCAGGTGGGCGCGCAGCATGGAGGATGCCGGGGTGCAGGTGTTTCACGGCGTGGTGGGCCTGAAGACGCACTGCAAGCTGGCATTGCTCGTGAGGCACGACGAAGACGGCGTAACGCGGCGGTACTGCCACCTGGGGACGGGAAACTACAACCCGGAGACGGCGCGCTTCTACACGGATCTAAGCCTGCTGACCAGCGACCCGCAGATTGGCGAGCGCGTGCATATGGTGTTCAATTACCTGACGGCGCACGCGGAGCTGGACGACTACAGCCCACTGCTGGTGGCTCCGCTGACCATGGCGGAAAGCTTTTTGCGGCTGATCCGCCGCGAGCAGGAGCACGCTCAGGCGGGGCGGCCGGCGCACATCGTGGCCAAGATGAACGCCCTGCTCGAGCCCTCGATCATCCAGGCGCTTTACCAGGCTTCGCAGGCGGGCGTGGAGATCGACCTCATCATTCGCGGACTGTGTATTCTGCGTCCCGGCGTCAAAGGTCTTTCCGATCGGATCCGCGTGCGCTCGATCGTGGGGCGATTCCTGGAACATTCGCGCATCTTCCACTTTGCCAATGGCGGCAGCGATGAAATCTACATCGGCTCGGCCGACTGGATGCCGCGCAATCTTTTCGAGCGGTGCGAAGTGGTGTATCCGGTGCGCGACCCCGCGGCTCTCGAGCGCATTCATGGCGAGATTCTGCCGGCCTACATGGCCGACACCGTGAAAGCACGCATCCAGCAGCCCGACGGCAGCTATGTGCGCGCAAGCAAACTGGCGAAGGACGCGACAACCTTTTCGGCGCAGGATTTTCTGATGCAACTGGCCGAGGGGAAGACCGATCTGGAGGCGATTCCCACGCCGGAGGCGAAGCGCGCCAACAGGGCGGCGCAGAAAGCAGCGAATGCGGCGGACTGATGCTGGGCGGGAATCCTCGCGCGAATGGGCCGAATCTTCCTGAAGTTTACGGTTCTCTGAATTTGCTGGGCTTGCTCGCGCAGACGATGCCTACGGTGCGGTCTCTTCAGGGTCGACGCTGGCTCCGTTCTGCCTGATCTGATAGTGCAGGAGCCAGGTACTCGGCACGGCCCGGCCACCGGCTTGCGCGGGCTTGAACTTCCATTGCTTTGCCGCAGCCATCGCCTTGCCGGCGAAGTATTGACTGGGCCCGGCTGTATCGAGCGAGGCGCCCAGGACATTGCCGGATGCATCGACCTCAAGCCGCACGGATAGGTTGATCGTTCCCGTGATGCTTGCCAACGCCTTGGGCAGCAGGTCGGGCTCAACCTGTTCGGCGACTTCGCCTTTTACGGCCCCGGCGGCGGACGCGGGGGCTTGAACAGCCCGAGGCTGGGGCTGGACTTGCGGCGGCGGAGCGGCCGGCGCAACCGGCGCAGATGACGGCGCGGGCGCAGCAGTTGCAGGCGCCGGCGGGGGAGCTTGATTGGAAGCTCGAGCAGGCGCGGCGGAAGAAGGCTGATCAGCCGGGGCTGGCGCGGGTGCAGAAGCCGGAGCAGCGGCGGGTGCGCTCTGAGCGGGCTGAGAATCTGCCGGCGCTTGCCCGTAATGCGAAAGCGCGCGCCAGATTCCAATTGCCGCAAGTACGATGGCCGCGACGGCAACGAAGACCGCGACGCGTTGTTTGCCCGGCGCAGTTCTCGCAGGCTGCCGAGGCGAACGCACCGGAGCCGGACCAAGCTGCAAACGCGCCTTGATCTCGTCGAGCGTGATGCGGCGGTCGGGATCGGCGCGCAGGCACTTTCGCGCAATCGATGCGAAGGGTTCGGGCGTCGACTCGGGAACGAGAGGATCCGAAGATTTGGTGTGGTTCGAGAGAGGCGGATACTTTGTAAGGACCTCCACAATCGTCGCTCCCAGCGACCAGATATCCGCGGGGGCATGCAATGGGCCCCCGGCTGTTTCCGGTGCGTCATAAACTGTTCGCTCGGCGATCGGGTCCGCGATAGCACCAGCGGCGGCAACACTGTCGGACGAAAGCTTCAGATTGTCGCCGACGGCCATGATGTTTGAAGGCCTGAGCCGGCCGTGGACCAGGCCTTTGCCGTGCAGGTACGAGAGCGCTTCGAGCGCCGGCGCGAGCAACTCGCGCGTCTCCCGCGTGGTAAGAGGCCGTTCGCGAAGGATCTCGGCGAGAACTTCGTCGGCGAACTCTGTAACCACATAGAGAATCGGAAGGCCATCGATCTCGCAGCGGCCGTGCGTATACACCTGCATGAGGTTGGGGTGCGAAAGATTGGCTGCCATGGCCCAGGCAGCCGAGCGGGCATCGGCGTCTTCGGCTTCAGCGGGAACGAGCTTAATAATCGCTTTCCGCTGGGGCCTTTCGAGTTCCGTCGCAAACACACCGGCGCCTGCAGAGCCTCCGAGCCACCGAAGGAGAGGAAACCTTCCGTCAACGAAGGTTCCCACCGATTCGCCGCGGATTTCCGCTGCGTTCATGGTTTCAGCCATTCCACCCGACCTCAAGGCCATCTTAGCCCGGAGGATACGGATTGAAGAGGGGGTAACTAGCACTTTGGTAAGGGCCGGCGAGCATCGCTTTTCGCCGCCCTTTCGTATTTCTAACGATGCAAGCATACGCCCAGGAGTCCATGAGCAAAAGGCCCGGCCCCTGGGTGGCCGGCCCGAAGCGTAACGCTCTAGGGCCTGTTAACACTAATGGGGTGAACGGCGTTGCGTGCGAAAATCCGGCGAGACGAGGCCGAGCCCGAAGGCTGTGGCGGCCCCACTGCCGAGGGCGAGAACGAAGTATGGCCGAATTTTCTCCGCAACCCGCAGGGATGGGGCCGATTTTCCCGGTTTCGTTGTCGCTCGTCGCTAGCAGACACCCGGTATGCGTCACTCCTCGCTCCTTGAACCCAGAAAAATCGGCTCCCGTCGCCGCCAACCCATAAGTGTTAACAGGCTCTAGCGCCAGTCGCCCAAAACGTAGTGGGCCGGCCGGTTGAAGCCGTGCACATGCGGACGCTGCATTGCGACTCCCAGAGTCACCGGCCGGTATCCGTAGGAGCGCATGCGCCGGAAGGCATCGGCGCAGGCCGTGCTCACGCCCGTCTCAACCTCGGCGCCGCGAGCAAGGGCAAAGGCGTCGATGGCGTCGAGCAGGCGGCCAAATGGCTCGCTGTCGCGCGCTGCGGCGAATTTGACGTAGCAGGTTTTTCCTCCACCCTCGGAGCCGGCGCCATGCATGCACACGGCAAAAGCGTCGAGCGTGCGTGCGCCGCGGATGAGGATTATGTCGCCCGTGAATTGCGCCGCGACGGCGCGAATTTCGTCGCTCAGATCGAGTCCCTGCTTGATCCGGTTGGTCAGCCGCGCACAGTCCTCGATGGCCTGTTCGCGAGCAGCCCGAGTCAACGACGTGAGGAGGACCGGAGCAGCAGTTCCCTTCGGCGCCGACGAGGCAGGCTCCACGGGTGTGCGTTTCATGATGGCCGTGAGATAGCCGGGCCAATAGCCGAACTTCTGATACAAGCCGACGTGCTTGGCGCTGTTGGCGAAGGTGAATAGGCCTGTGTGGCGGATTCCCCAGCGGTCGAAGACTTTCATTGTAGCGGCGAGTAACTGATGCGCCACACTACGGTTCCAGTATTCCGGCAGGACGGTTAGCGGCCCGAAGAAACCGAACGATCCCCAGCGCGTGGCCACGTTCAATCCGATCAGGCGGCTGGCATCTCGCGCGGCGAGGACGGCGGCGTTGCGCGAGTGGAAGCGCGGCGACACGAAATCGCGGTCGCCCATAAACTCCATCGGGTTGGGAAGGCCGAGGAACGTGCCGAATGCCAGGCGCACGACGCGGCCCGCTTCCTCGAGTTCGTCCTCGCGCAGGGGCCCAATTTCAACTGGAGGATTCTTCGCCATGATGCCTCCTCTCCTTACTGTTTTGCGCAGAGTTGCGGGGGAAGTGTGCCGGGACATTTGCCGCAAGCGCGCCCAGTGTATCGCATCGCCCGCGGCGTTCGGACGAAGAATGAGGCAACGCGGCCGATAAAGGCCTCGCGCACTGCGCCTCGCTGCGCGGATTGCTCGTGGCCGAAATTTGGCGTGGGCCACCCGGCTCATCGGCGTCCTGATGCCGCTAGGTCTCTGACCGCATGATTCTGTACCTTGTAGCGCCGGTCTCCAGACCGGCTGTCGTGCGGGTCTCCAGACCCGCACTCGTACATCTTCATCCGGTCACGGGCCTAGAATCGAGTGGGTGCGTGGACATGATGAAAAACCAACTTGTAATTCTGCTTTCCGTTTCCGTTCTCGGTTCCAGCGCAGTGTGGGCGCAGCAACCAAAGTATCCTTTCAACGATGCCTCGCTTCCGGCTGAAAGGCGGATCGACAATCTTCTCTCGCTGATGACGATCGAGGAGAAGATCAATTGCCTGAGCACGAACACGGGTGTGCCGCGGCTGGGCGTGATGAACTATGGCGCGTCCGAAGGCATCCATGGAGTTGTGCAGCGGCAGGCGAGGGGCACGCGGCAGCCGATTACGACGACGCAGTTTCCACAGCCTCCGGGGATGGGCGCGACATGGGATCCCGAACTGGTGCGGCAGGCCGCGGGCGTGGAGGGGTACGAGGCACGCTTCATCACGCAGACGGCAAAGTATGACCGCCAGATCCTCATGCTGTGGGGGCCGCAGTCGGACCTCGGCCGCGATCCGCGCTGGGGACGCTCGGAGGAAGTCTACGGCGAAGATCCCTTCCTGAACGGGACGATGGCTGTCTCCTTTATCAAAGGCCTGCAGGGCGACGACCCCAAGTACTGGCAGGCCGCGGCGCTGCTCAAGCATTTCCTGGCCAACGAAAACGAGAACAACCGCAACGGCTCGTCGTCGAATTTCGACGATCGCCTTTTCTGGGAGTACTACTCGGTGCCGTTCCAGATGGGATTCGTGGACGGCGGCGCGCGGGCGGTGATGGCGTCGTACAACGCGTGGAACGGCACTGCGATGGCCGTGAATCCAATCCTCAAGAGCATCGTTCGCGACAAGTGGGGTGTGGACGTGATTTCGACCGACGGCGGAGCGGTGAAGCTGCTGGTCAATCCGCGGCATCTGTTTCCCGATCAGAAGGCGGCGGTGGTCGCCTGCCTGAAGGCCGGCATCAACCAATTCCTCGACGTCTACAAGGACCAGACCAGGGATGCGCTGAAGGATGGCGAGATCACCGAGGCCGAGATCGATGCGCTTCTGCGGCCGAAGTTCGAGATTTCGATTCGGCTCGGGCTGCTCGATCCGCCGGAGATGGTGCCCTACACGAAGATCAAGGACTCGCCCGAGCCGTGGAATACGGACAAGGACCGCGACGTGTCGAGGCGGATTGCGCTCGAGTCCGTGGTCTTGCTGAAGAACGCGAACAACCTTCTGCCGCTCGACAAAAGCAAGATCAAATCGATCGCCGTGATCGGTCCGCTCACCGACTCGGTTCACTGGGACTGGTATGGCGGCACTCCGCCGTATACAGTGACGCCTTTGCAGGGGATCAGGGACGAGGTTGGGCCCGGCGTGAAGGTGAACTACGCGGCATATGACACGCCTGACGGCGAGGCCGATGCGATGAAGGCGGCGAGTGAATCCGATGCGGCCGTGGTGGTGATCGGCAACGACCCCACCTGCGGACCCGATGAAGCTCATGAGTGGTACGACTCGCCCGGCGAAGGCGGCGGGATCACGCTGCCCTGCACCGTGCGGAGCGACGGGCGCGAAGGGCGCGACCGCGAGATCATCGACCTCGCCCAGGAGCAGATCGCGAAGCAGGTCTTGATCAAGAATCCGAAGACGATCGTGCTGCTGATCGCGAGTTTTCCTTTCGCCATTAACTGGAGCGAAGCAAACATTCCAGCCATCCTGACCATGTCACATTCTTCGCAGGATGAAGGGACGGCGCTGGCGAAGGTTCTGTTTGGCGAGTACAACCCCGGCGGGCACCTGGTGAGGACGTGGCCGAAGTCGCTCGATCAACTGCCGCCAAGCATGGACTACAACATTCGCGACGGTTACACCTACATGTACTTCAAAGGCGAACCCCTCTACCCCTTCGGTTATGGGCTGAGCTATACGACATTCAAGTACTCCAATCTGCATACCAGCTCACAACGACTGGCCAGTGACGGAACGATCACGGTGAGCGTGGACGTGACGAATACCGGCAGCCGATCGGGCGACGCGGTGGTCGAGATGTATGTGCAGCACCTGGGCTCAAAGGTGGAGCGGCCGCAAGAGGAGCTCGAGGGCTTCAAGCGAGTGACTCTCCAGCCGAATGAAACCAGGACCGTCGAGATTCCGCTGCAAGCTTCTCAACTCGCGTGGTGGGACCAGAAGCTGCCGGGCTTCCGCGTCGAGGCTGAGCCAGTAAAGGTGTTGATCGGGAATTCGTCTGCCGACATCGAGGCGAGCACGACGGTGCGCGTGGAGTAGGAGCCTTCGCTCGCACGAAGAAATATCGATGCAGCGGCCTTGAAATTCCAGGCGGCACGGTCGCCGGTTGCCGGTGTGGAGCGGTAGAATGCCAGCGAATCGGCATGCGAGGAGGTATCTCCTATGAAGCGCTGGGTCAAATTCGCCATCGTGGTCGCAGTTCTGATCATCCTGATTCTGGTGGTGGTTCCGTTCTTCATCAACGCCGACACTTTCAGGCCGCAGATCGAGAGCCAACTATCGAGTTCATTGAATCGCCAAGTCACGCTTGGCCATCTGACCCTTTCACTCATTACGGGAAGCCTGGTTGCGGAGAACATTTCGATCGCCGACGATCCCGCGCTTTCGCAAACCCCGTTTCTCGAGGCCAAAAAACTGGACCTCGGCATCGAGCTGGGACAATTTCTTTTTCACCATTCGGTGCGGATCACGAAATTGACGGTCGATTCCCCGTCGATCCATCTGATCCACCTGGCAAACGGCACATGGAACTTCTCGAGCATGGGGAGTTCCTCGGCGCAGCCGTCTTCCTCGTCGAGTAACATGGCGGCGCTATCGGTGGACGCCTTGAACATCAACGACGGAAGCGCAACAGTCTCGTCGGTTCCGGCGGCCGGCAATCCGTTCACGTGCAGCGCGATCAAACTCAGCGTGAAGCAGTTCTCGTTCACGAATTCATTTCCGTTCGAACTTTCGGTGAAGCTGCCGGGTGACGGGTCAGTGAAGCTGAGCGGGACAGGAGGGCCGATCGCGCAGCAGGATGCATCGAAGACGCCGTTCCAGGCGACGCTTGAGATCAAGCATTTCGATCCCGTGGCGGCCAACGTGATTCAGCCGAGCGACGGAATCTCAATGGTGGCGGACATGGACGCGAAGGTCGCTTCGGACGGAACAAATCTGACAAGCAATGGAAAGATCGTGGCTTCGAAGCTGAAGCTGGCGGCGAACGGATCGCCCGCCGCGCAGCCCGTCAACCTCGACTACTCCATTGCGGACAACCTGGGCACGCGCATGGGGCAGGTATCCGATCTCGCGATTCACGCCGGCGCGGCAGCGGTCCACATCACCGGCAGCTTCCATCCCGCAGGTAACAGCGTCGCGCTCAACCTACATCTTTCTGCGCCCAGCCTTCCGGTTGATCAATTGGAACAACTGTTGCCGGCCGCGGGAATTACGCTGCCCAGCGGTTCACAGCTCAAAGGCGGCACGCTCACTGCAAATCTCACCATTACTGGCCCGGCCAACGCGCTCACCATCGCAGGACCGGTTGCAGTGGACAATACGCAACTGGCGGGGTTCGATCTCGGGTCGAAGATCCAGGGCATCAATCCGCTGGGAGGAACAAGCGGCGGCACGCAGATTGCGAAGTTGAGCACGGACGTGAATTCATCGCCGCAGGGGGCCAGCTTCAACAACATCAATGCGTCGGTTCCGGTGATCGGGACCGCGTCGGGTAGCGGCACGATTTCGCCAGCGGAAGCGCTGAACTTCCAACTCGTGGCCAAGTTCAGCAATTCGTCGATAGTGGGCTCGACGGTGAACACCGGCATGAACGCCGTTGCCGGCTTTCTCGGCGATCGCTCCAATACCGCGGCGAGCAAGGGCATCCCGATGACGGTCACCGGGACGGCATCGAATCCATTGATCCGGGCCAACGTTGGCGCCATGGTGAAACAGTCCGTGGGCAGCGTCCTGGGGAATTCCAACGGCCAGCAAGGGAACAACCCGGTGAAAACGCTGAAGGGGCTCTTCGGCCACTAGTGTGGCGGCGGCATTTGAGCCGGTCTCAACAATGTTACAAATCTGCTAAAATCAGGGTGCAAGGAGTTTGGCGTCGCTCTTAACCCCCGCTGAATCAATCCCCATGATCCTCTATCTCATGCGCCATGCGGAAGCCGGAACTTCCCGTGCGAACCCCGTCCTTGACCTCAAGCGCGGCCTCGTGAAGGAAGGCAAGCAGCAGTGCATGCTGATGGCGCGGGTGCTCGGCGCTCTGAAGGCGCCCATCGACACCATCGTGACCAGCTCGCTAAAGCGCGCCCGCCAAACCGCACAACTGGTGGGCACGGAGCTGGGTTTCGACGGCACCGTCGAGATCAGCCCGTCTCTTGGACTGGACGGGACCTACGCCGACTTCCAGAAGATGCTGGCGAAATATGCCGATCGCGAAGGAGTCCTCGTCGTCGGGCACAATCCCAACCTGTTCCAGTTTCTCGGCCGGGTCATCACCGGCAACGGCGGCGCAGCCATCCGCATGCGTAAGGGCTCGATTGCGTGCGTGCGCGCCGACCGTCATCCGCCGCGCCTGTTGTGGCTTCTCGATCCGCGCACCGCGCGGGCGATCTATGCCAGCGTGACGAAAAGCTCGCGCCCGAAGACCTCGCGAAAGTAGCCTGCTTCCTTGCGCAGCGACCACATTTCCAGCTCCGCACCCGTGCGCCCCGGATGTAACTCGAGGTAAACACGCTTGGGATAAACCCGCGTCGCCACGCGAAGAACGTCCGAGGCGCGGTCCTGGTTGAGCGCTACTGACATGCGGAGCAGGACCACGGCGCGGTGCACGTTCTTATGCTCTTCCGAGGGGATGTTGCGGAGAGCGCGGTCGCCGGGCTGGGGACGGCTTTTGCCCAGGTAGCGCGCGATGGCCGAGACCAGCGTGCGCTGCAGTTGCGTATAGCCGTAAATCTCGGAGCTCGAAATGATGTATTGCGCGTGCCGGTGATGGCCCTGGTGGTTGATGAATTTGCCGGTGTCGCGCAGCACGGCGGCGGCGGCGAGCCAGCTCTCGTACTCCGGTGGAAGCCTGTGCATTGACTTGAGCTCGCGAAACAGCTGCACCGCGTGGGCTCGAACCGGCTCGGCCTGGCGGGGGTCGACGCCGTAGCGCCGCGCCGTTGACAGCACGCTCTCCCAGCGCTCGTGCTCGAACTCGCGGTGCGCGCGGGCGCGAGCGTCCTGCTCGGCGAGCATCTGCGCCAGAATTCCGTCGCGCAGGCCGAGCGGCGAGTAGCGGAATCCGCGCAGACCAAAGCTATCCAGAACTTCAGCGTAGACCTCGGCGCCGGCGACGATGATTTCGGCGCGGCGCGGCCCGATGCCGGGAACCGCTTCACGCTGTGGAAGCGACATTTTGGCAAGCTTGCCGGCCAGCTTGCGCACCGCTCGCGCAGGAACCATTCCGGCAAGAACCGTGGCGCGATCTTCTGCGCGGTCGCGGGCAGGGCCGGACTTGGGAGCTTTCTTGCCTCCGGCTTTGCCGTTCCTGGCGCCGGCGCTGTAGGCCTCAGACAGGGCCGCGGCCGTGCCGGAGGTGGCGATGACCAACGGCGACCGGCCGGGCTGAATCTTGCGACGCGCGCGGCGAAGCTCGCGGGCAATCAACTGCCGCATGCGAGCGAGACCGTCGCGCGGAGGAGGGTCGTCGCTGAGGAACTGCTCGGTGAGCCGGACAGCGCCCAGCGGCAGGCTGATCGTGTCCTTGATGCGCTTGTGTTCGGAAAAGGTCAGCTCACAGCTTCCGCCGCCGAGATCGAGCAGCAGCACGCGGCCGCCGGCTCCGGGTTCGGCGCTGGTGACACCCAGATGAATCAGGCGGCCTTCTTCGAGGCCGGAGATGATCTCCATGTTCCAGCCGGTTTCAGCTTTTACCCAGGCCTGAAAGGCGGCGGAGTTGCGCGCGTCGCGCATGGCAGAGGTAGCGACGACGCGGATGCGGTCAACACCGTGCGCCTGCACCGTGCGCTGGAAGCGCTTGAGCACGCGCAGCGTGGCCGCCATGGCCTCAGGCGAGATGAGCCCGGTGTCGAAGACGCTGCCGCCGAGGCGCGTGACTTCGCGGTCTGCCGCAAGCACCTTGAGCCGGTGCGCCTGCACCCGGGCGATCTTCAATCTGCATGAGTTGGAACCGATGTCGATGGCGGCGAAGGTGGGCATGTTTCTGCGGCGTGCTCCCTAAGAAAAGAATCGACCCATCGCCAAGATACACGAACGCGGGGAGGCACGGGGCGGTTTGGCCTCGTCTCACACGCCGCGACGCTCAGGAAAAGCCGCACCAATCCGGCTGGTATTCTGGATCTGAACAGCAAAATCAGGATGAGCGCAAACACAAACATCGCCGGAAACATCGCTACGAGATCCCTCGACCGCCCGCGCGTGACGCCGCGGACGGGCACGGTGTGGCTGTTTTTCATGGCCGTTTGGACCGCCATTTACTTTGCCTCGCTGTTTGCTCCTCCGCTGATGGACGACGTGGATGCATCGCACGCACAGGCAGCCCAGCACATGGCCGAGAGCGGCGACCTGATCACGGCGAAGACCAACGGCATCCGCTACATTGAAAAGCCTCCGCTGCCCTACTGGGCGGTGGCGGCGGCGTACAAGGTTTTCGGCCAGAACACCTTTGCCACGCACCTGCCCAACGCGCTGGCAATGTTGGCGCTGGCATGGCTGGCGTGGCTGTGGGCGCGGCGTGCCTGGGGAGAGCGAGCCGGTTTTTACGCCGGCCTGGCGGTGCTGACCTCAGCGGGGTGTTTTCTTTTCACGCGCTTCATCATTCCGGAATCGATTCTTTCGCTGTTTCTGCTGATGGCGCTCTACGCGCTGATCACGAGCCTCGAGGACAACCGCCCGGGGCTGATCTACTGGGCGTGGGCCTGCGTTGCGCTGGCGCTGCTGACCAAGGGTCTGATTGCGCCGGTGTTTTTCGGCGGGGCTGCGATTCCGTACCTGCTGCTGACGGGCCAGTGGCGGCGGTGGCGGGCGCTTCGGCCGGTGAGCGGGTTGCTTGTGTTTCTGGCGGTGAGCGCGCCGTGGCACATCCTGTGCGCCCTTCGCAATCCCGACCAGGGGCACCCGGTGGGCAATCATCCCACCATCGGAAACGTGCATGGTTTTCTTTACCAATATTTCATCAACGAGCACGTGCTCCGGTTCTTTAACTTGCGCTATCCGCACGACTACAACAAGATGCCGGCGGAGTGGTACTGGCTTTCGGAGCTGGTGTGGATCTTTCCCTGGAGCCTGATGCTGGCCGCCGCTGGCGCGCTGGCGTGGAAGACGCGACGCACCTGGCTGAAGCACCTGCGGCCCGACGCCGGCGACACGGTGGACTTCTACCTTGACCACGCGATGCGCGAGGACGTGGCGACCTACGTGCGGCGGGTGAAGTTCCGCGCGAGGACCATCTGGCTGCTGAGCCTTTTCTCGGCGTGGACCCTATTGTTCTTTTCGATTTCGACGAACCAGGAGTACTACACCTTCATGGTGTGGCCGCCGCTGGTGATGTTGATAGCGGGCGTGGTGGCGGGGATCGAGGAAGGCCGCAGCGCGCAGGGCGGCCCGCCAACACTCTCGAGGGCGTGGCTCACCGCGGCGCAGGCGGTGTTCGCGGTCATCGGCGTGCTCGCTACCATGGCGCTGGCATGGGGATTGTGGTCTTCGCGCAACCTGCCGTACGTTGCCGACATCGGCATGGCGCTGGCGCATCGCGGCGTGGGCGACTACACGCTTTCGATGTCGCACCTGTTCGACCTGACGGGGACTTCATTTGCCGCGTTGCGGCTGCCGGCTGCGATGGCTGCGATTGTGCTGCTGATCGGCCCGGCGACCGGGTGGGTGCTGCGGCTCCGCGGCCAGCACATGGCATCGACGGTGAGCGTGGCGCTTACGATGACGGTGTTCTTTGTGGCCGCGCAGATCGCGTTTGTTCGGTTCGAGCCGATGCTCAGCTCGGAACCGATGGCCAAGACGATTATGAAGGATGGCACGCCGAACGATGTCTTCATCATCTACGGCGAGCAGTCGTCGGGGTCGTCGGTGATCTTCTACACGCACAACTTCTTCAACGGACGGCCGGCCATGCTGGTGCTGCCACGCTGCGGGCAGAACAGCGAAGGAACGACGCTGCTGTGGGGATCGTGCTATCCCGACGCGCCTGACATCTTCCTCGACGAGGCAAACCTCAAGACGATTTGGGGCACAGGCCCGCGCAAATGGATCTTTGCCGAGGATCCAAGCCGGGAGAAGGTGGAGAGCGCGCTGGCCGGGCGGCTCTACGAGGTGCAGACACTCGCGGATAAAACACTGTGGACGGATCGGCCGCTGCCCTGAGGTAGTGAACGGCAGCCAGTGAACATTGGGCTGGTCCTTGGCGGGACAGCTACGCTCTGGGCGAAGCCGGCGGACGCGGAGCGGAAGTTGCCACCTTGCGCATAAGGCCGCCTTTTTCCAAGACGAACTGGTCGTCGCGCCATCCCACGCGCCTGCTGGTGTAACTGGCGGCCCAGAGGATGGCTCCCATGAGATCGCGCACCGGATAGAGCCAGCAGTACCGGTATGCCGCCGGATCGCCCACGACCCAGCCGCCGACGCAGAGACACAACAACACCCGCGAAAAGTACGCCCAGGCAAACAGGCCGGCGCCCACGAGGGGCATGTGCATCAGCCACCCGGCCAGCAGGCCCAGGAGCCCGAAGGGCGCGGCAAAAGTGAGTCCCGTGCCGAGATGGCCCAGGGGACGGCTGAAGCGCGTGGATTTGGCCCAGCTCCATTGGTGGGAAAAGTTGCGCCAGAAGCCGCTATTGACGATGCAATGGTCGATGACGTGGCCGGAAAGAACGACCTTCATTCCGGATGCAGCGACCATGTTGCCGAGCATGAAGTCGTCGGCGTAGTAATAGCAGAGCTTTTCGAAGCCGCCAAAGCGGTCGAGCGCCGCCTTGCACACGATCATGCATGGGCCCAACGTGAATTTCATGCCCTCCATCATGTCGGCAACGATCACTCCGGCAGTCATCTCCACGCTCATTCCCATTCCTTCCATGAGCGCCCAGAAGCCCCTGCCTGTGGCTTCGCCGCGATAGACGCAGGTGGATGCTCCGATTTCGCCGGACGCGAACGGGGCAATCACCCGGCGAAGAAAATCGGGCCGGACTCGGACATCGCTGTCTGTGATGACCAGGATGTCGTGCGCGGCCTGGGGAGCCATGACCGATAGCGAATAGCAACGCGCATTGGGCACGGGAGGCTGGCCGGACAAAAGAAAACGTACTGGGATTTCAGGGTGATTTGCGGCAACTTCGCGTGCGAGCTGCAGGCCGGGATCGTCGGCGGTGCGCGCGCAAAAAAGAATTTCGAACTCGGGGTAATCCAGGGCGAAGAAGCTCTCAAGATACTCGCGCAGGCCGGGCTCAACGCCATACAAAGGCTTGAGCAGGCTCACGGGCGGAAGGGACGCCGGCCGGGGGCTGGCGGCTGCCGCACGAGCTCTGCGCTTGAAGCGGATGGCCGCCGCAATCGCCAGAGAAAGAAATATTGTGGACGTAAGGGTGCCCAGCAGGGCCACGCCAAGCAGGATGCGGATGATCATTCAGGATCCGATGGGTTGCGCGAGTGGATTGCTGCTGAATTATTCTACCGAAGCTGCGCAGCCAGAGACCACACTGCGTCTCATGCGACCCCGAAGGCGACGTGCGGATTCGGGTCAGGGCAGGGCCAGACCATTAAGCTACGGTTTGCGTTGCGGAGTGGCTCGCGGCGGCGTGACTGGCTTGCGGATAGGGACGATTGCGGCGGACGAGCCGGGCGCGGCCTGCTGGAAGCGCGTGAGCATCTCGGAGCGCACGTACTCGACAAAGCTCTGCATCTGGCGGTTCATCTCTTCCATGCGCTCGCGCATTTGCAGGATGATGGCAATCCCGGCGATGTTGACGCCGAGGTCGCGCGCCAGGTTGAGGATGAACTCCAGGCGCTCCAGATCTTCGTCGGTGTAGAGGCGCGTGTTGCCCTCGGTGCGCGATGGCTTGAGCAGCCCTTCGCGCTCGTAGAGGCGCAGGGTTTGGGGATGAATCTCGTACATCTCGGCCACAGCCGAGATCATGTAGGCGCCCTTGGATTTGCGTTTTGTGGCCATCGTCTTTCCCCGGATCAGCTTAACCGATCGTTCAGTTGGCCCATCCTTGTCGCCGCGAGTTTCCTCGCTTTCGTGCTCCCTCGTTCCCTTGTTCCCTCGGTCCCTTGTTCCCTGCCCTTTACAGCTTGTCGAACAGCGCCTTGCGCGGGTCCTGGGGGTTCAGGCGGGCAAGTTCGCGCATAATCTCGCGGCTGCGCTCGTCGTTCAGGTGCGGCACGGCAACCTCGACGGTGACGATCTCGTCGCCGCGCTGGCCGGCGTGCGAGGCGCTCTCGACGCCGCGTTCGCGCATGCGCAGCTTTTGTCCGCTCTGCGTGCCGGGCGGAATCTTCAGGTGCGCGCGGCCGTCGATGGTGGGCACTTCAACCTTGGCGCCCAGCGAGGCCTCGGCCACCGTGACCGGGACGGTGACGTGAATATCGTCGCCCTGGCGCGTGAAGACCGGATGCGTGCCGGTGCGCACGATAAGGAACAGATCGCCCGGCGGACCGCCGTTCACGCCGGCATTGCCCTTCCCCTGCAGGCGGATGCGCTGGCCATCTCGCGTGCCGGCCTTGATGCGGAAATCGACGGCCTCGGAGCGCGTGACCGAGCCCTCGCCGTGGCACGTGGGGCAGGCGTCCGAAATGCGGCCCGTGCCGTTGCAACGCGGGCACGTGATGTTGAACTTCATGCGGCCGCCCATCTGCGTCACCTGGCCGGTGCCGTGGCACTCGGGGCACTGCATGCCGCCGCCCTGTGTGGCCTGGCCGTGGCAGGTGGGGCACGTCTCCTGGCGATGAATCTGGATGCGCGCCTGGCCGCCGCGTATGGCGGTCCAGAAATCGACGGTGGCCTGGTATTCGAGATCGGTGCCGGCCTGGGGCCCAAGCGGCTGCTGTGGATGCTGCGCGCCGGAAAAGATGCTCGAGAAAATGTCTTTGAAGCTTCCCCACGTTGAACCGCTCTGATCGACGCCACCGTGCTGGCCGGGATATCCGCCGCCCTGAAAGCCGGAGAAGTCGAAGCCCCCAAAGTCGATGGGCGGCTGGCCGCCGGAGCGCTGCTGGCGCGCATAGGCCTCGGCCTGCGCCGGGTCGATCTGGTCGGAGTAAAAGCCAACCTGGTCGTAAACCTTGCGCTTTTTTGCGTCGCTCAGGACATCGTTGGCCTCGGAGATCTCTTTGAACTTTTCTTCGGCGCGCTTGTCGCCGGGATTCACGTCGGGGTGGTACTTGCGCGCGGCTTTGCGGAAGGCCTTGCGAATCTCCTCCGGCGTGGCTGTCTTCTTGACGCCGAGCGTTGCGTAATAGTCCTTGTTGGTGGTGGTCGGCATTTTCTCCTTGAGCTCGTTCTCTGATCAGCCTTTAACCTTCGGCACCTTCAATGCGCCAGTCTTGTGATCTTTCGGGTGCATCCGAACTTCCCTGCAAATCTTCGGCCAATTCGTGACTGCGGTCCTCAGTTCGTACGCCATCTGGCAATTCATCCAAAATCCCGGCGTCATGCGAAAGAACCTCGCCAAGCGCAGGCAGATTTCGCCGTCGAGCCCTTTCTTCTCCTTCACAATAGCAACAACGCGTCGTTCCGGGACCCTGATTTCATGTGCCAGCATACGGGTCGTCATGCCGAGCGGGATGAGAAACTCCTCACGGAGCAATTCGCCGGGATGCAGCGGTTTGAGGCCGATTTTTCTGTCAACCAGAGAGATTGGGTTCGTCCTGACCACTTTGCTTCCTGCCTTCAATCCGTCCAGTTTCAGTGGGCGCCTTCAATCTCTTGAAGGCGCTCGTACAATCTCTTGCCATCCAGCAGCAACCCAAAGGCTTGCCGTCCAAGGGAGCCGTCTTTGACGAAGTTCGTTTGAGCTTCAGCTATCAGTCCGAGCGACTGCAACCGCGAGAGGGACGCGCGAAGCTTTAAGTGTTGATCCTCGCCGAGTCCGAATAGTCTGTTCCAGTCTGTCCAAATATGTCCGACTTGTTCGCTCCAGTCGAACGACGACCGACGTCCAGAGAGCAGGCCTTTTTGCGAGTCGTACATCTTACCGAGAACAAGGATGTCCCAGTTGGTGAGTTCAACTGCTGCCCGCATCATGTCGTCGAGACTCTCAGGTTCAAGATCGTTTTCCGCCACGCCATTTGCAAGAATCAGCGCCATCCGCTCCAGCCGCTTTTTATCTTTCGTGCGCTGAGCTTGTAGCGTCGCAGCTTTGATCCCTTCAAGGAGCTCTTCGCTGTTCAGCCGACGCTCGATTTCCTCGATGCGCTCGCCTTGCGCCTCCAGATTCTTTTCGACCCTGGAAAGTGCAGTTTCGGTTGCATCACCAAGATGCTCCAAATTCTCATCAAGCGTGGCAACGCCGAGTCCGGAAGTAAATCTCTTTGCAATGCCAATAGCCTTGGCGATGCTACCAATCGCAGCTGACCCAGCTGCGATGCTTATCGCTCCTGTAGCAGTATCCGCGCTTTCAAGCAAGCGATTCACCGGCGACTGGCTTTGCTTTTCAGCGCGCCGCATTTGGTTATCTACAGCGACTTCATTGCCAGTAATCGTCATTGAAGCCATCTTCCACTACACGCAAGAGCAACCGCAGAATCCCCGACTCCCTCCGCTACGCTCCGGTCACCCAGAATGACAACGTCTGTGGGTCACTACACGTTGGGGGTGGGCAATCGTCCGATCGCCCACCCCGCTGACTTGCTGACCCGCCAACTTGGCTCCGCCCTAAGCGCGGCATTGCCCAGACGGCCAGTCCTTATTTCTTGTCGTCCACGTCCACGTACTCGGCGTCGATCACTTCGCCTTCCTTCTTCTGCTCGGTGTGCGGCTCACCGGTTTGGCCCGATGAAGTCGCGCCGGATGCCGGGCCCGAGGCCGCCTGTGCGGAGCTGGCCTTGTACATGGCCTCGGCAAGCTTGTGGCTGGCCTGCGTAAGCTTCTCGTGCGCGGAACGCATTTCGGAGGTCGAGGGCGTGCCCTCCAGCGTTTTCTTCGCTTCCGCCAACGCCGCTTCGACATCTGTCTTGTCGGCCGCGGCCACCTTTTCGCCCGAGTCCTTGAGCATCTTCTCGATGTTGTAGACGAGCCCGTCGAGCGAGTTGCGCGCCTCGATCTGGTCGCGCTGTTCCTTGTCTTCGCTGGCGTGCGCTTCGGCTTCCTTGGCCATCTTCTCCACCTCTTCCTTCGAGAGGCCGGAGCTCGAGGTGATGGTGATGCGCGTGTCCTTGCCGGTGGCATTGTCCTTCGCGGTTACATTCAGGATGCCGTTGGCGTCGATATCGAACGTGACCTCGATTTGCGGAACGCCGCGCGGCGCCGGCGGAATGCCGCCCAGCTTAAACTTGCCCAGCGTGCGGTTCTGCGCCGCCATGGGCCGCTCGCCCTGCAGCACGTGCACCTCGACCTCGGTCTGCGAATCGGCAGCAGTCGAAAAGGTCTCGGTCTTCTTGGTCGGAATGGTGGTGTTGCGCGGGATCATCGGCGTGGCCACGCCACCCAGCGTCTCGATCGATAGTGTGAGCGGAGTGACATCGAGAAGCAACAGATCCTTTACGTCGCCAGACAGTACGCCCGCTTGCACGGCAGCGCCGACCGCGACCACCTCATCGGGGTTGACGCCGCGATGCGGCTCCTTGCCGAAGAGCTTCTTCACGAGTTCCTGAATCCTGGGCATGCGCGTCTGGCCGCCGACGAGCACAACCTCGTCGATTTGGCTCGTTGTTACGCCGGCATCGGACAGGCACTTCTTGCAAGGCTCGACCGAGCGCTCAACGAGGTCCTCGACCAACTGCTCGAGCTTGGCGCGCGTGAGCTTGCGGACCAAGTGCTTGGGGCCTGATGCGTCCGCAGTAATAAACGGCAAATTGATCTCGGTTTCAACGGTAGTCGAAAGCTCGATCTTGGCCTTTTCCGCCGCGTCTTTCAGGCGCTGCAGGGCCATTTCGTTGCCCTTCGACGTTAGGTCGAGGCCGTGTTCCTGCTTGAACTCGGCGATCAGCCAGTCGACGATGCGTTGGTCGAGGTTGTCGCCGCCCAGGTGGGTGTCGCCGTTGGTCGCCTTCACTTCGATAACGCCTTCGCCGACTTCGAGCACGGAGATATCGAACGTGCCGCCGCCGAAGTCGTATACGGCAATGGTCTCGTCCTTCTTCTTGTCGAGGCCGTAGGCCAGTGCGGCCGCCGTGGGCTCGTTCACGATGCGCTTCACATCGAGGCCGGCAATCCTGCCTGCGTCCTTGGTGGCCTGGCGCTGTGCATCGTTGAAGTAGGCCGGCACGGTAATCACGGCCTCTGTCACCGTTCCGCCCAGGTAAGCTTCGGCGCTCTTCTTGAGCTTTTGCAGGATCATGGCCGAGATTTCGGGCGGGGTGTACTCCTTGCCCTGAGCGATGACTCCCACGTGGTCGCCCTGCTGAACGACCTTGAACGGGACCATCTTCATCTCGTCGGTGACCTCGTTGAAGCGGCGGCCCATGAATCGCTTGATCGAGAAGATCGTGTTCTCGGGGTTGGTGATGGCCTGGCGCTTGGCCACCTGGCCTACGAGACGCTCGCCGCTCTTTGAGAAGCCGACGATGGAGGGGGTAGTGCGCGCACCCTCCTCATTCGCAATGACTTTTGGCTCGCCGCCTTCCATGACGGCGACGCACGAGTTGGTGGTACCGAGGTCGATTCCAATCATTTTTGCCATGTTTTTCCTGCCTTTGGACGAAATCCTGACGGAAATAGGATGTCAGATTGAGTGAGATACTGTCAACTTATATGATGCGATTTTCCTCATTAGGATGCAGATTTGGGGCGGGCGCTGCGGCGGGAAAGGCCGTACGTCGGGCCGGCAGACGAAGCCAAGCGCGGGCCCGTAGACCCGCAGTCGCCGCGGCGACCCGGTCAGCAGGCCGGCGCTACAGTTTGACGGCGGCCGTGGCGGCGGCCAGAACCTCTTCCGGCTCGGGGCGGACCCGGAAGTCGGCGTAGGCCTCGGCGTGGACCACGCGCCCGGCCGCATTGATGACGTATGTTGCCGGGAGAATCAGCCGCCAGGAATCGTCGCCATTAATAAAGGGGATGTTGACGAGGATGGAACGGTAGTACTCACGCTGGTAATCGGGGATGTTATAGGCAAGTCCAAATTGCTCGGCGACCGTGCAGCCGGGGTCGCTGAGGACAGGGAACGTGAGCGAATGTTGGCCGACCATGAAGTCGCTTTGGCGGCAGGTCTGCGGACTGATGGCGGCAAGCAGCGCGCCGGCCTCGCGCAAGCGCGGGTAGAGGTCGCGCCATGCCTCGATCTCGGTCACACAGTAGGGGTCCCAGCGGCCGCGAAAGAAATCGAGAACGATCGGCCCGAGAGCGAGCAGATCGGCCGAGCGGACGGGGCGGCCCGACGCGTCGTTGAGCGTGAAATCGGGGGCGGTGGCGCCCACGGGCAGAATCTTTTGCTCGATCCCCGACGCGAAGATCTCCTGAACGGCGCGCTCGCTCAACGCTATCCGCTCCGGCTGGACGAGGTTGCGCGTGCTGGCGGTGATTTCGTCGAGCTGGTCCTGGAGGGGAGTCATATTTGCGCCTACCGCCCGAACCGCTGCTTGCTGCCCATGCCCATGCCGCTGAGGCCGCCGCGCATCATGCTCTTCGCGAGGCCGCCGCGGCCCACCTGCTTGAACATCTTGGCCATCTGCGCGTACTGGCGAAGAAGCTGGTTCACTTCCTGCACGCTCGTCCCGCTGCCGGCGGCGATGCGCTTGCGGCGCGAGCCCGAAATAATCTCGTGGTTGCGGCGCTCCCTGGGTGTCATGGAGTTGATGATGGCCTCGAGCCGGACGAACTGCTTTTCGTCCACCTGGCCGGCGGCCTGCTGCATGCCTGCAAAGGGCCCAACGGACGGCAGCATCTTCAAAATCGACTCCATCGACCCGAGCTTTTTGATCTGGCGCAACTGGTCGCGGAAGTCCTCGAGCGAGAAGCCGTCGCCGAGCAGCGCTTTCTTCGCGAGTTCCTCGGATTTCTTGCGGTCCAGGCTGGATTCGGCCTTCTCGATGAGCGAAAGCATGTCGCCCATGCCCAGGATGCGCCCGACGATGCGATCGGGATGAAACGGCTCGAAGGCGTCGGGCTTTTCGCCCACGCCGATGAACTTGATGGGCTGGCCGGTCACATGCCGAATCGAAAGCGCCGCGCCGCCCCTCGCGTCGCCGTCCATCTTTGTCAGCACCACGCCCGTCAATCCAAGCCGGGAGTGAAAATCCTGCGCCGAGTTCACGGCGTCCTGGCCAGTCATCGCGTCGGCAATGAACAGAATCTCCTGCGGCGAGAGGAGCTTTTTCAGGCTCTCCATCTCGGCCATCAGCTCCTGGTCCACGTGCAGGCGGCCCGCAGTGTCCACGATGAGCGTGTCGCAGCCCATGATGACGGCTTCGCGCCGCGCTTCCTTCGCCAGCCGCTCAACCAATGCCGAGCCTGCATGCTCGCCCTTCAGATCGCCTTCATAGAGGCGCGTCTCCGCCTGCTTGGCGACGATCTTCAGCTGTTCGCGCGCGGCGGGCCGGTACACGTCGACCGAAACGAGCATGGGCCGGTGGCCGCCCTTTTTGAGCCACGCGGCGAGCTTGCCCGAAGTCGTCGTTTTACCGGAGCCCTGCAGGCCCGTCATCAAAATCACCGTGGGCGGCTTGGAAGCGAAGTTGAAGCGTGCCGTGTCTTTGCCGAGGAGCGCCACGAGTTCGTCGCGAACGATTTTGACTACCTGTTCGGAGGGCGAGAGCGCGGTCAGGACTTCAGTTCCGACGGCTTTGGCGCGGATGTGCTCGACGAGGTCGTCGACTACCTTCAGGTTGACGTCGGCCTCGAGCAGGGCGACACGAATCTCGCGCAAGGCTTCGGCGATGTTCTCTTCGGTGAGCGTGCCCTGGCCGCGAAGGTTCTTGAAGACGCGCTGCAGTTTGTCAGTGAGGTTTTCAAACATGGGTCCAGTTCCAGTCTACCGGAGAAGCGGGTTCCGGACCTGAGCCGCTGAGCCCCGCCGCACGATCCCGCTAAGCGACGATGTGCGCGATCACCGGGCCCCAGAATGAAAGCGTCGGCTTGCGGAACGGCTGATTGTGCTCCATCTCCGGCACCACCACAAGTTGAACGTTGCGCCCACAGTGCGCGACCAGTTCTGAGGCCATCCGGACCGGGAACAGGCGATCTTTGGCTCCTTGTACAACCAGCACAGGCAACGCACAGTCGCAGAGAAACTCCTCAACCTGCCAGATGGGCGGGACGAGGAACGAAAGCGCCTCCGGGATGCCCGCCGAGTGCGCTGCGCTGCGGAAGGAAGTGAATGCCGCGCAGAGCACCAGGCGTTCGGCGGCAAGCTTGTGGACCGTCGCGGCGGCGATCCCGCTTCCCAGTGAGAATCCCAGAACCGATTTGGCCAGCTCGGGCTCAAGCAGTTGCAAGCAGTGGAAGGCAGCCACCGTATCCTGCTCAAACTGGCTCCAGTCCGGATGCCCGGTGCTCTTCCCGAAGCCTGAGTAATCGAAGAGGAGCGACGCTACGCCGTGCGCGGCCAAAAGCTGCTGCACGGGCAACCACGTGTCGACTGTCTCGGCGATGCCGTGACAAATCAGCACCGCCGCGCGGGCCGGCTCGTTTGCCGGGACGACAAATGCAGCGTCGAGCCGGTTATCCCCACTCGGGATCGAGTGCCGCGAAGCCGTCACACCTTGAAGCTCGTTATGCCGGAAGATTCCGAGCGCATAGAAGACGCGGTCCTTCAGAATGAGGACCCGGCTGATGCAGGTGATGGCCACCGTGAATGCGCGTCTGTGCGCTTGCATGGCTTTGCTCTAGCAGATGGTAAAACACCCATCGTCTTCACCGTCGCACGGCATCGATGACCTCGTGGTGCGGTTCGATCCCAGCCCGTCACCTGCTGGGTTCAGCGAGTCGCCAGCCGATCTGCGGGCGCTGCGCTCGACAACCCGGCAATGAGCCTTTTACGATAGCCGCGCGAAGGCAATGCACATTGCTCGGCAGTGCTAGCGAAAACGTCCCAGCGGGTGGGAGGCAGCTTTGAAACGTACTTTGATTGGTTTTACGTTTGCTTGCGTTACGGTCGCAATTGGATGGGCTTCGAACTCGACGTTGCCGGACGGCACGGAATTCCCCATGTGGGAGAAGCCCTTGAACTTCACCAAAACCTACTACGTGGATTGCCAGGCAAAGAATGCCGATGACCAGGGTCCGGGAACGAAGGACCACCCGTTCCGCACCATCAACAAGGCGGCGCAGGTGCTCGAACCGGGCGAGCGCGTGGTGATCGCTGAGGGCGTATATCGCGCGTTCATCCAGCCGGCGCGCGGCGGCACGGGGCCCGACGCGATGATCAGTTACGAGGCTGCACCGGGAGCCAAGGTGGTGGTAAAGGGCTCGCGCGTGGTGACAGGCTGGAAGCCCAGCGAGGGCTGGAACTTTGGGTTCGACCCGAAGACGCACCAGCCGGTCAAGGCATGGGAGCTGCATCTCGATCCGTCGTGGTTCCCTGACGCCTACAATCCCTTCGAGGTGGATAACGTTCTCGGGAACCGGACCTGGCTCCGCTACGCCGAGGACAACATGGGAACCTATTTTCGGCGCCGCGGGCTGGTTTTTGTCGACGGCCATCCGCTGGAACCAGTAGAGACGCCGCAAGAGCTGGCCGGGCCTTCGCCGCGATCGATGAACTACTTCACCAATATCCATTGGACGCCGCTCTTCGATGAGTTCCAGCCCGTAGCGGGCAAAGTATGGATCGAGATGAACGGTTTGACGCTCCATATCCGGCTGGCCAACGACGACGACCCGTCGAAACATACGATCGAGATAACGACCCAAGAGCAGATCTTCTCTCCCGCGCAGCGGTATCAGTCGTACATTCGCGTCAAAGGAATCACGTTTGAGCAGGCGGGCAACGGCTTCCCGGTTCCGCAGCGGGGAATGGTTTCAGTGAACCGCGGCAATCATTTCATCTTTGAGGACGACACGTTCGAGTGGGCCAACAGCGTCGGGCTCGATATCGGCAATGAGGACTGGGGCGCGTCGCGTCGGCCTCAGCCCGTGGGCTTCGACATCGTTCGCGGAAACACCTTCCGCTATTGCGGCATCGAGGGGCTCGGCGGCACCGGCGGCCCACAAAACACTCTGGTTGAAAAGAACCTCTTCGAGTGGATCGGCTGGCAGAGCGCGGCGATGATGTCGGAGTCTGGCGGCACCAAGATGCACGTGGCCCACAACTTGTTCTTCCGCAACAACGTGGTCCGGCACATCCGGCATGCCAACGGAATATGGCTCGATATCGGCAATGCCAATGACCGCATCACCGGCAACGTGTTTGCCGACATCCCCGGCGATGTGAATCCGCACGCCATCCACATCGAGGGCAGCGAAGAGTTGAACCAGATCGACAACAACATCTTTTCGCACCTCACCGGCGGCATCCTCATCCGCGACACGAACAATGTCATCATCGCCTACAACCTGTTCATGGATTGCACCGAAGTGTGCGTGGATACCGTCTCGGGCATCAACGGGCCGCGCCCCATCGGCGGGCACACCAACGACGTGCACAACCTGATGGTGCACGGCAATGTGTTTTTCGGTCTCGGCCGGTCGGCCATCGAATTCACGAACGGCAAGAACGATGCGGACGGCAACGTGTATCCGAATCCCGCAGGACCGAGGGGGTTTGGGCAACCATTTCTTCGCGTGAAGACGCCGGAACCGCCGGAGTGGGACGACCTGAAGTCGTGGCGCGAACAGCGCGGCTGGGATATGAACGGCGCCCTTGCCGATATCACGGCCACGCTCGACCCGGACACGCTTGACCTCACCCTCTCCGTGAAAGGGGACCTGAAGCCGCTCCCGCCGTACAAGGGAATTGACACGGACTTCTTTGGCAAGCCCATCAGCGGCGATCGCATTGCGGGACCGTTTGCCGATCTGCTGACGGAAAGTGGACCACGACACGTTGATCCGCGCTAGTGCTGGCGGCGAAGTAGAAGGGGCAAAGCCGCCCGGCTCGTCGCGAACTTTGCCCTCTTCTTTGCAGCGTCAGGCAGCCGCGATCTCGAAGTTCTTCAGCATCTCAACGATGTCCTCGCTCGCGAGATAGACGATAATCTTTTGCGTTTCCGCGCCGGCATCGACGATGAAGGCGGAATCGACGACGATTTCGCGCGGCTGCGATGCGGCGCCGGCGAAGGTCATGCGCCACTTGGTGAGAACGAGAACATAGCGCGAGCTGAGCGGAATCGGATGGAAATCGGCGAGGGACGATGATTGGTGGCCGTGGCGCTGAAAGAGCTCGCGCCGTCCGGGCAGGGCTTTGGCATGGTCGGTGGCAGACACGATCTTCGTGCCCTGGGGCCCTGCAAATAGAAATGGGTCTGCAAACTGGGCGAGAAGCGCGGGAGTATCTCCGGCAACGATGTTTCGTTCATAGGCTTGAAAGAAAGACACGACGGGATCGGGTAAGTTCTCCATTGAGAAACCTCCAAAGGCGGGCTGCACTGGCAGCCTCGATGATGAGTGGTACTTTAGTATTATATCAGATATTAGCTATGAAGTCAATAGAGCCGCGAAGCGGATCTTGCCAAGTTAGATAGAAGATACAGGTGCTCGGGATTCAATCGAGGCCGGTCCCGGCGCGCGTGAGCCGCGGCGCGGAGCGGGAATGGCGTCGCCGCCTTACTAAGTTGGCGCAATCAGGTATTGCTCGAGCTTGCCGTCGGGATAGGTGTAAGTCGTAAGCCGCAGACGGCGGTCTGGATACGTAATGTCGAAGGAGCGGAAGGTCATACCGCCGCGCTCCTCGGAGTGGGTTTGGCGCAGGCTCAGCGGCTCTCCGAGCGGAGCAAGGCTCGATTGGAAGTCGGCGATTGCTTCGGCCGTAAAATAGTCGCTCAGGTTCGGCGCAAGCAACGAGCGATCGATGTGACCCTGCTGCAAGCCGCGATAGATCGAGAGGGCCTGCTGCTCAGGCGCGTTCAGCGGGTATCCGGCGACGAGAGGCGCGGCAAGTTCAGCAATGGTGATGGCAGCACCAACGGCGTCCTGGTTGGTGAGCACAGCTACCGCCGCGCCGTCATCGATGAGAACTTCATTGTCGGCGACGAAGCCTGATACTTCGCCGGAATGCTCGATAGAGCGATGGCCATCGCGGACGCGAACCTCCACGCCGAGCCCGTACTTTGTGCCTTCGCCGTTTTTCAATTTCACTTCAGTGAACATTTGCTTGTAGCTCTCAGGCCTGAGGACCGATTGCGCAATGAGGCTTTGATCCCAGAGGGCGAGGTCTTGAGCGGTCATAGCGAGCTCGCCGGCCGCAAACATCCAGCCCCGCCCCGCCACCGGCGCGGGGCGCAGCGGTCCGAGCGCGTGGCGGTAATAAGGCGTGGCTGCGGGAGGGGCGGGCGGACTCTGGTCGGAATCGCAAACCGAGTTCATGCCCAGCGGGCGAAAGATTTGCTCGGTGAGGAATTGGAAGAGCGGCTCTCCGGTGACGATTTCGACGATGCGGCCGGCGATGACGAAGTTAGTGTTCGAGTACTGCCAGTGGGTGCCGGGATCGAAGTCAAGGGGCTTCTTTGCCCACGTGTCGAGGATCTGCTGCGCAGTAGCAGGCTGGACAAGCGGCGTCATCAGATAGTCCTCGGGCCAGTAGTCCTGGTAGCCCGAGGTGTGCGATAGGATCTGGCGGATCGTGACTTCGTTACCGCGCGTGAGGCCGGGAATGTACTTGCCGACCGGATCGTCAATGCTGAGCTTGCCCTGCTCCTGAAGAATGAGGATGGCGGCCGCCGTGAACTGCTTCGAGATCGATCCGATGGAGAAGCGCATGTCCGGTTCGGCGGGGACAGCCGGAGACGAATCCGTAGCTAGGCGCGCGCTGCCGTAAGCGCGGGTGTAGACAAGCTTGCCATGCTGCACGACCGCGAGGGAGGCCGACGGCACGCCGGTCTGCGCCAGGATCTGAGCGGCGATGCGATCGATGCGCGAGCGGAGATCGGGCGAGAGCGTGTCGACGGTTTGCGCGGGAGCTTGCGCGAAGGCTTGAATCGCAATAACCGGAAACAGCAACGAGAAAAATGCGATGCGCAAGAACCGATGGTGGCAATACATGGGGCCAAATCCTCCTGAACAGGATAGTCGCGCTCGCCGTGGCGGCGGGATGAGTTTCAACTGCGTGCGATAGGCTGGGCTAGGCGGGCTGTGTGCGGCAAAGACGCGTGTGGGGCCGGCCGGAGGCTGAATGCAGCGTTTGATTGAGGGACACAAGCGATTCCTCGCCGACGTGTTTCCCGCAAGAAAAAGTCACTTTCATTTGCTGGCCGAGGGCCAGTCGCCGCAGTGGCTGTTCATCACCTGTGCCGACTCGCGTGTGCTACCCGACCTGATTCTCGGCACCGAGCCGGGAGATCTGTTCATTGCGCGCAGCATCGGGAACGTGGTGCCCGTAACGAGCCGGGACGTGGACGGCGTGACAGCGACGATCGAATATGCCGTGGAAGTTTTGAAGGTGCGGCACGTGATTGTCTGCGGGCACTCAGACTGCGGCGCGCTGAAGGCCGCGCTCGATCGCAAGAGCCTGGAGAATCTGCCCAAGGCGCGTCGATGGCTGGATCACGTGGAGGTAGCCTTCGCACACAAGCAGCCGTTGAATCCCACGGATGGCGAAAGCGCGGAGCTTGCGGCTCTGATCCGGGGCAACGTGGTGGCGCAACTCAGGAACCTGCAGGCGCAGGAGCCGGTCCGGCACGCGGTGGCGGAGGGCCGGCTGACGGTGCACGGGTGGTACTACGACATCCTGACCGGAAAGATTGAGGCGTGGGACGAAGTGCTGCAGAGGTTTGTGGGGCTGGCGGGGTAGGTCGGCAGCATCTTTACTGGACACTCGACCCGATTCGGACTAAACTAGCTTATCAACTAGTTGATTGGCAATGTGGGAGGGAGCTATGCCGACGATAGACACCGGATACACCGAAATCGGCGCTTTCGACGCCAAGACGAGGCTCTCCGAGATCCTGCGCAAAGTGGAACAGGGCGAGAGATTCACGATCACGAAGCGCGGAAAAGCGATAGCCAACCTGGTGCCGAGTGAACAGCGCGACCAGCGCCGCGTGAAAGAAGCAGTCGAGGCATTGCGAAATTTTCCCCGGATTACCGGCGTTTCGGGCGACGAAGTTCTTGCGTGGATCCGAGAAGGCAGAAAGTAAGGCCGACCTATGGGATTGGTTCTCGACGCTTCAGCCGCCCTTGCGTGGTTTGTGCAGCGGTCGGATCGGCGCGAAGCGGTCATGGCTGAAGAGATCCTCGCGAATGTCGAGCGGGATGAAGCCGTGGTTCCGGCAATGTGGTTCGTCGAAGTGGTCAACGGGCTGCTCGTCGCCGAACGCATTCGTCGCGTCGGCCCTTCAAAAGCTGCGCATTTCCTGGGCGAGCTTGCTGCGCTTCCCATCGCGGAAGATCGCGTCAGGCCGTCCGTTACGCAGGGAGAAGTCCTGACACTCGCGCGCAGGCACGCCCTTTCGGCCTATGACGCCGTCTACATGGAACTCTCTTTTCGAACGAACAGAGCTCTTGCAACTTTCGACAAGCAGCTTGCCAAGGCAATGCGCAAGGCGGGCGGGCGGGTGTTCGGGGATGCGGCGTAGGCTGGGTCAGTGCCTTGCCATGATGTCCGGGCGGGTGCAGTGCGGATCGGCTCTCGCTGTGGCTGAAAGCATCGTGAACGAGTTCTTCCCTTCCTCGATCTGGAAATAAGTCGGGCTATCCGGGCGCGAATTGCCTTTGTCCTCGACCCACTCCTCGTCGAGCTCGACCTGATAGTGCGGCTTCGCGTCGGTGCAGCCGCGAACCGGACCGAACGTGAGCAGCGGCCGTTCTTTGGCATTCGGATCCGTCAACGCCGCGATTTTCTCGTGTACCTGCTTCAGCTCCGCGGACCTGACAGCCGCACTCCATCGCGCCGCGTCGGTCCATGGCGACTGCAACCATTCATCGACAAAATCCCGCCCGTTAATTGCAATCGGCTGTACTCGCTCCATGTGGGTTCCAGTCACACGGTAGCGGTAGATCCCGATGCGCGTCATGACATCCATGTCGATCATGCCGGTCTGGAGACGAAGCTGAAAGCCCTCTGGGACGGGTTTGAGGGAGGGCTCGACCTCAAAGCGCACGAACTCGTGATTGATGTGTTCCAGCACCTTCGGCCAAGCGCCTCTCGACGTGGGCTGGATGAGGTCGAGCCCGAAGCTGCTCCATCGGGAGGTGCACCACGGTGCCCCATGGGCAACAGCGAGTTTCCAGTGATTCGAATCCTCACCGGGAAGAACAGCGTAGTTGAAGAAGTCGCCGAAGGCGTCGCCGACGCTGTCATACAAGGTGCTTTGCCAGCGAAGCACCTGCTCCCATGCGCCGCTGCGCTGCTCGTAAGCGAGAAGCATGGAGTCGAAGCCGCAATCGATTCCAAAGTTGAATTCGACAAGGAGAACCTGTGGCTCGCTTTGGGGCCGAGAGACTTTGACCCGCAAGTCGTTTCCATAAATCTGATCGAGCTGTGGTGGCTTCTTCGGGTCGTAAACTTCCTGCACCTCGGGATTGTTGGCATCGACCAGCTTCGCGAGGGTTGTCTCAAGGCTTTTGGGATCGACATTCTCAGAAGTGCACGTGACCGCGGCGTCCGCGAGCGTGGCAAATGCGTCCTTCAGTGCGCCGATCTGCGATTGAAGCGGGGGCGGAACGCTCTCGTCCATTTCGTCATGCAGCTTGAATGCGAGCAACTTCGATTGAACGGCCTTCAGTTGCTGCAACGGAGCCGTCAGATCGGGTGTTGTGCAAGTCTGGGCGGTGAGCGCGACAGGAAACACCAGCAGAAGCAGCAAACTGGATCGAGCGGGGCTCATGGCCGCCAGTATAGCGCCGTTTTCAGTGCGCCCCCGGCGGCGGGGCCGAGTGGCTCGCTGGCTTCTTGAAGAGCCAGGCGCAGGCGGCGCAGATTAGCGCCAGCACTGCGGTCCAGCGGAAGACATCGACGTAGGCAAGCTGCGCGGCCTGCTGCTCCATGAGGCCGTAGATGAGGCCGTAGGAGCCGGGGCGCGCGGCGGCGGGGCCGATGCGATGGCCGAGGTACGCGGCGATCATGGCGGACTTCTGCTGCAGCACGGCTGAGTTGGGAGAGAGGTTTGCGCCGAGGTAGCTCTGGTGTAGAGCGGCGCGGCGAATGATCGTCGTCGCGGCCATGGAGATGCCGATCGATCCGCCGATGTTGCGCAACATGTTAAAGAGGCCGGTGGCGTTGCCCATCTCGCGGTTGGAAATGGTGCGGGTGGACAAAGTGGCCAGCGGCACGAAGACAAAGCTGAGCGCGAAACCGGTAAGCGTGATGGGAAAGAGCAGCGTGTAGGGGCCGATGTCGAGGTTGACGGTGCCGAAGATGAAGGCGCAGACAGCGAAGCCGAGGAAGCCGGCGCAGAGCAGCTTGCGGTTGTCGATGCGGGAGCCGAGGAAACCGATGATGGGCGAGCCGATGAATGAGCCGACGCCACGGGGAAAGACGACCAGGCCCGCGGTGAATGCGGTGTAGCCAAGAATCTCCTGATAGTAAAGCGGCAGGATGGCGATGGTGATGTAAATGCACATGCCCAGCATGGCAATCATCAGGCAACCGGTGCGGAAGTTGGGGTTCTTGAGGATGTGCAGGTCGACGAGGCCTTTGGGATTCGCCCAGGAGCGCCAGATCCACAACAGAAACGCAACGATGAGGGTCGCCACCGCCCAGCGCACCCAAATGGCGCCGAACCAGTCGTCCTCCTGGCCCTTGTCGAGCACGATCTGCAGGCAACCGGTCCAAACGGCGAGCAGGCCGAAGCCGATATTGTCGAAAGCGCCCACCTTGGCGTTCTTGATGTAAGGCGGATCGTGGACGAAGCGGCTGATCATGATAACGGCAAGAATGCCGATGGGAATGTTGATGTAGAAAGCGTAGCGCCAACTCCAGGTGTCGGTGAGCCAGCCGCCCAATGTGGGGCCAAGCACCGGAGCGACGACGATTCCGAGTCCATAGGCGGCCATGGATTTGGAACGGTCCTTGAGGGAGAAGCTTTCAAGCAGGATGGTTTGCGAGAGAGGTTGCAAGGCGCCGCCACCTGCGCCCTGCAGGACGCGGGCCAGGAGGATGACCGCGAGCGACGGGGCCGCGCCGCAGAAGAACGAAGCGACGGTGAAGAGGGTGACGCAGATGAGCAGGAAGCGCTTGCGGCCGAAGCGCCGGGCAAACCAGTTGGAGGCGGGAAGGATGACCGCGTTGGCGACCAGGTAGCTGGTGAGCACCCAGGTGGCTTCGGAGTTTGAGGCCGAGAGCGAGCCGGCGATGTAAGGCAGGGCCACCGAGGCGATGGCCGTGTCCAGCACCTCCATGAAGGTGGGCAGCATGACCGAAACGGTGACCAGCCACGGGTTGACGCCCTGTGTGAGCGGGTAGCGAGCGTGAGCGGCGGCCGTGGTCATGCCGGGAGACTCTTATGAGGGTAAACGATGCACCTGATCGATACTTGTGATGCGAATCGCTGCGAGCAACCAGAGTTTGTTGCGTTTCGCCCGGATTGCGGTGCGTCAGCCTCGGGCCCGGCTTGACACAAACGGCCGTGCCCTTGATGCTGTACAGTTCCGGCTTTTCATGCTTCCTGCCCAGGGGGAATCCAGGTTTTGCGGGTTCGCGTCTTTTACCACGACAAATGCTTCGACGGAGCTTGCAGCGCATCGCTGTTTACGCGATTCCATCGCGAACGCATCGCTCCGGGCGCGAGCTATGACTATCACGGGCTTGTGCATCGTGCCGGGGCGCTCTTCAACGAGAGCGAGTTCACCGGCGACGAGAACGCGATCGTCGACTTCAAGTATTCGGCGTCGCCGCGGATCACGTGGTGGTTCGATCATCACCAATCGGCATTTCTCACGCCGCAGGACCATGAGCACTTCGAGGCTTGCCTGCGCGATCCCAGCTGCGCGGCGCACAAGTTCTTCGACCCGGCTTACACCTCGTGCACCAGCTTTCTGGCGCACATCGCAAGTACTCGCTATGGCTTCGACACCGCGCCGGTGGCGGAGTTGATTCATTGGGCCGACATCGTAGATGGCGCAAAGTACGAGAGCCCCGAAGCCGCGGTGGAGATGGCCGCGCCTGCCATGAAACTCACGCTCATCATCGAGGCAACCGAGGATCCGGGGTTCATCCCGCGGCTCATCCCGCTGCTCACGGAGATGCCGCTCGATAAGGTGCTCTGCCAGCCGTTCGTGTCGGGTCTGCTACCGCCGCTTCTGGAGCGGCACCGCGAGGCGCTCGAGCTGATCCGCAGTCGAGCGGAGGAACGCGACGGAACAATCTTCTTCGACATCACCGATCACCCGCTCGAAGGATTCAACAAGTTCATCCCCTACTACCTGTATCCCAATGCCACCTACTCCATCGGCTTGTCGAAGTCGAGCTTCCGGACGAAGGTGGCAGTGGGATCGAATCCATGGACCAAGGCCGACCCCGCAAAGATGGTGAACCTGGCGCAGATTTGCGAGCGCTACGGCGGGGGCGGTCATGCGCGCGTGGGGGCGATCAGTTTTCCGCCGGACAAGGACGCGGAAGCTCGCGTAGCGGCGAAAGAGATTGTTGCGGAGCTGCGGTCGAAGAATCCGCTTTGAGCGCCGGCTCTCCTTCGGGTCCGAGGGCCGAGCGCATCTTTTCTATGAGCGAATATCTTTTTGCGTACGGGACGCTGCAGCCGGGGCGTGCTCCGGCCAAGGTCACGAACTTGGCCGCAAAGCTGCGGCCGGTGGGCGAGGGATTCGTTCGCGGCGTGCTCTACGATCTGGGCGGCTATCCCGGCGCCCTGCCCAATCCCAACGCAGCGGGCAAAATCGCCGGCACCGTGATGCAGTTGCCGGAAGACGAGAGTGTTCTTCGGCAGCTCGACAACTATGAGGGTTTTGACCCGCGCGCTCCCGAGACGAGCGAGTTCGTCCGCGAGCGGCAGGTCGTGGAACTCGCCGACGGCCGCTCACTCGAGTGCTGGTTTTATCGTTACAACCAGCCGGCGAGCCGGGTGCGGATCATCGAGAGCGGCACTTGGCGTAGCAAGCCCCTGAGAGACAGTCACTGAAAGCTACAGCGGTTCCAGAATTGCTGTACCCAGGAGCCACCACGGCTGAGTGGCATTTTCCTTAAGAAAATGCCACCTTTCACGGCCCTTGACAGGGCACGTGAATTCTGGAACCGCTCTAAAAGCTGAGAGCTGATCCTTACAGCCCCAGCTCCCCGGCCCGCTTCTTCATCGCCTCAATGCAGAACGCGATATGCGCGTCGAGGTCGACCCCGAGCTCCGATGCACCGAGCACGATGTCCTCGCGGTGAACGCCGCGGGCGAAGGCCTTGTCCTTCATCTTCTTTTTCACGCTTGCCACCTCCACATCCGCGATGGCTTTGCTCGGCTTGATCAGGGCGCAGGCAGTCAGGAAGCCGGCCAGCTCGTCGCAGGCGAAGAGCGCCTTGGCTAGTTGCGAGGCGCGCGGAACGCCGGAGTATTGGGCATGGCCGAGGATGGCGGTGCGGAGTTCGTCGGGCCAGCCGAGCCGCTCAAGCTCACGCACGCCCACAAAGGGGTGCTCTTCGGCGGTCGGGTGCCGCTCGTAGTCGAAGTCGTGAAGGAGAGCGGTCGTCGAGTACAGATTGAGTAGCGATCCGCGTTCCTCCCCGGAAAGCCCGAGCCGGTCTGCCTCCTGCTCGCCATAGGCCGCCACGCACGCCTCTACGGCCAGCGCGTGTTTGCGCAGGTTCTCACTCTGTGTCCACTCCGTGAGCAATTGCCAGGCCTGTTCGCGGCCGTTGTTCGAGTTGGCGCCGGCCATAAAATCCTCCTGTTACTCAACTTGGTTCGCGTTTCGTCGGGGTTTGAGGGGGACTCATAGGGCTTTCTTCGGATTGTCCCCGAATTTCTACTTGACAATTATGGTTCAGTTCGTTGACAGTAGCACCAATCAAGGTGCAACAAAGCGCCTCGGGGTCCCACGCTCTGGCACTCCGCGCATTCTGAATGGCTACTTCTTTAGTCAGCGTGGAAACACGCGAAGTGGTGCGGTGTGAATACTGCAGGCTGATGCAGTATAGAACCAGCAACTCCCTATGCAGAAAGTGTCGCAGGCCGCTCGATATTGAGGAGCCTGTGCCTCTGGCCCCGCGGCTGGTGACGAGCCAGCCTGTGCCGGACGAGACAGAGGCCGGTCTGCAGGTGGCCGCGCAAGTGCGCGAGATGCGCCGGGCGCGCCACTTGAGCCAGCGGCAACTGGCGGGGAGGATGCAAGTGCCGCGCACTTACATCTCGAAAATCGAGAACGGCAAGGCGATTCCCACGCTGGGCTCGCTGGAACGGCTGGCGACGGCGCTCGGCGTGGAAGTGCGTCAACTGGTTCGCGACGCGCGGAGCCGCCGTGACGAAGAGGTGGCCTCGATCCTGGGCGACCCATTCCTGGCCGAGATCGCGGCAACGCTGCCGCATCTTGATTCATTGCACCGTACGCTGTTCTTCAGCGCCGTCCGCGACGCGGCGGTGGGGCGCCGCCGCACAGCGTAGAGCGTACTGCGGAAGGGACCCCGATCAGCCGGGAAGCCCTGACTCCGAATTGCTCTCGAAGTCGCCGGCCCGTGCCCGGGGCACAGTCTCGCCGGCGCCGGCCCATCCAGGCAGGGCCCGGACGGCGGCTGCGGAGTGGCGCGGGCGCCGCCGCGGCGCTCGATTGCAGAATTCAGGGAAATGCTTTACGGTCGATGATGTGACTCCTCGGATCCGGCCTCAGGTCTGCTCCTTTCCGGCCGGAAGATCGTTCACGCGATAAACGGCTTCATTTCCGCATCGCGAATGAACTCCGTCGGCGCCACTACGGGACGCCCTGCTGGCGCCCATGTGGAAACCGCAAATGCGACTTACTAGCGAGTCCTCGACTCCATTTCCCGCCATGCGTCTCCCGATTCGCATCGACGAGCTGAGCCCCGAAGAGCGCGCGGTCTACGCGACGCTTAAGCCCGAGCGCCTGCCCCAGCATGTGGCCATCATCATGGACGGCAATGGGCGGTGGGCGGGCAATCGCTCTCTCAAGCGCTTCGTGGGCCATCAACAGGGAGCCAAGAGCGTGCAGTGGGTGACTGAAACCGCCGCGCGCATCGGGTTGCCGTGGCTCACGCTGTACGCGTTCTCGCTTGAGAACAACCTGCGCAGGCCGCGCGCCGAAGTCAATTTCCTCATGCGCCTGCTGAAAACCTACCTCGACAACAACATTGAGCGGATGCGCAACAATAACATTCGCATGCGGTACATCGGGCGAACGCACGATTTGCCGCCTGAGGTGCAGGACAAGATGCGATGGGTGGAGCAGGAGACGGCGCGCAACACCGGCACTACGCTCACGCTGGCCCTGAACTACGGCGGAAGATCGGAGCTGGTGGACGCCTTCCGCGGGCTGATGACAGAGATGAAGCACAAGCACATGAGCCCCGACCACATCACTGAAGAGGACCTCCACCGCCATCTCTACACGGCCCACATGCCCGATCCCGATCTGCTGATTCGCACGTCGGGCGAGCAGCGCATCTCGAACTTCCTGCTGTGGCAAATCGCCTATACCGAGATCTTCGTCACGGAGCGCTACTGGCCTGACTTTCGCGGGATTCATCTGCTTGAGGCGATCGCTGACTTCCAGCGCCGCGAGCGCCGTTACGGCGGTATCGGGGAATCGTGCGGTGAAGTGGAAGAAGATCCAGACCGGATCAGGATCGCCGTGAGCTGAACGCGCGGTCCGCGAATCGCCAGGCGCCATCACACATTCACAACGAGTGCCAGACCGCTCGCAACAGCAGCGCAACCGCCACTTGCAAGCGGTTGCCGCGCGTTTACCCTCTTATCAATAGCTCTCCATCCGTTGTAATCTGGGCCGTCCATCCCCGGCAGTGTATCCTCAACCCTGAATGAAACGTATCCTGACAGCGCTGGTTTTAATACCGCCCGTTCTGGTATTGGTTTTCCTCGGTCCCAAATGGCAGTGGGTGTTTGCTCTCGCGGTCGCGGCGGTTGCGGCGCTCTCAGGCTGGGAATACATGCAGCTGAGCCGGCGCTGCGGCGCTAATCCGCCGCGTACTGCGACTCTATTGGCGCTTCTCGCGCTGTTTGCCGTCGATACCCAGTGGCCCGACCTGACCCCGGCCTTCTTCGGCATTCTGGGTCTCGGCCTGCTGGTTTATTGCACATTTTTCAAGCCCGTTGAGGAGACGATTGCCGACGCATCGGCGTCGATCTTCTGCCTGCTCTATACGGGCCTCGCGCTGCTGGCGCTGCCGGCGCTGCGCGAGCAGGCCAACGGGCCTTCGCTGCTGGTGTTTTTGTTCTGCGTGGTGTGGGCAGGCGATACGGCGGCCTACTATGTGGGCCGCGCGTGGGGGCGGCACAAGATGGCGCCCTCACTGAGCCCCGGCAAGAGCTGGGAGGGAGCTTTTGCATCGGTAGCCGGCAGCGTCCTTATCGCCGCCGCGCTGGTCGGACTCGCCGGCCTGATGCAGGAACCGTGGAACTCCGCGGTCCAGTCATGGCTCGAACGCACGCTTCCCACGGCGGTCCTTGCCTACCCTGACGAGATCTGGTACTGGCTTGGCCTTGCGGTGTTGATCAATGTGGCCGGGCAGGTGGGCGACCTGGCCGAATCGGCGCTGAAACGATCGGCGGGCGTGAAGGACTCCGGCAATCTGCTGCCGGGCCACGGCGGAATGTTGGACCGCATTGACGCGCTGCTGCTCGCCGGACCGGTGCTTTGGTATGCCCAGGTGATTCACCAGAGGTTCTAAGATAGTTTCTATAGCCAGGATCTATCTTGAAACATCTCGCCATTCTCGGGTCCACCGGTTCCATCGGACAGAGCACCCTCTCGATCGTCGAGCAGTTCCCCGAGCGCTATGCCGTGGCAGCGCTGGCCGCGGGACACAACGTGGACGAGACCTTCGCGCAGGCGGTGCGTTGGCGTCCGCGGGTCGTCTCGCTGGCCACCGAGAAGCTGGCAGGCGAGTTGGCCGCACGCCTCAAGCAGGCAGGTGTGACCAGCGTGGACGTGGTGTTTGGAACCGAGGGCACGATTGCCTGCTCCACGTTGCCTGAAGCCGACTTTGTGGTGTCGGCAATTGTAGGAGTGGCCGGGCTCGAAGCCACGCATGCCGCCATTCTGGCGGGAAAGCCCGTGGGCCTGGCCAACAAGGAGTGCATGGTGGCGGCCGGCGAGATTCTCACCGCGGCGGCGCGCAAGCGCAACGTGCCCATCCTGCCCATCGACAGCGAACACAACGCGGTGCATCAGTGCCTGCGCGTGGGCGCGCATAGCGAAGTGAAAACCATCTGGCTCACCGCTTCGGGTGGGCCGTTCCGGCAACTGCCGCTGGACCAGTTCGCCGGCATCACGCCCGAGCAGGCGCTCAAGCACCCAACATGGGTCATGGGCCGCCGCATCACCATTGACTCGGCCACAATGTTGAACAAGGGGCTCGAGGTCATCGAGGCTTGCCGGCTGTTCGACGTATCGCCGAGCCAGGTGCGGGTGACCATCCATCCCCAATCCACGGTGCATTCGATGGTGGAGTATGTGGACGGGTCGATCCTGGCGCAGATTTCGGTCACCGATATGCGGCTGCCCATTTTGTACGCCCTGGCCTGGCCCGAACGGCCCAGGTCCACCCTCACCTTCGACTTGGCTGCCTTGCGGCATCTGGACTTCGAGCAGCCCGATTTCGAACGCTTCCCGTGCCTGCGCCTGGCCTTTGAGGCCGCCGGGAAGGGAGGGGCGCACTGTATCGCATTGAACGCGGCCGACGAGGTGGCCGTGGCGGCCTTCCTCGAACGTCGTATTCCCTTTACGGGCATCCCGCGTACAATTGAAAAAGTGCTCGCGGCGACTCCGGAGGCCCACCCCGCAACCCTTGCCGAGGTGCTTGACGCCGACCGGGAGGCGCGAGAACGGGCCCGGAAATCGCTTGGATCAGCTTAATGAGCGCAAGCCGGTGGGCCGCGCTCTGCCGAAGGAAATAACCGCACAACGATGCATAACTTTTTGGTTTCTGCCGCTGCATTTATCGTCCTTGTCGGCGTCATGGTGATCGTGCATGAGTTTGGGCACTTCACCGTTGCCAAGCTCTGCAAGGTGCGCGTCGAGGCCTTTTCATTCGGCTTCGGGCCGCGCCTCTTCGGCTTCAAGATCGGCGAAACGGATTACAAAGTTTGCCTGTTGCCGCTGGGCGGATTTGTGAAGATGACCGGTGAGAGCCCCGAGCAAAATCTCGAGGCCCCCGGCTCGCAGGTTGAGAACCGGCCTGAAGATCCGGGCGCATTCATGTCGCATCCCCGCTGGCAGCGAATCCTGATTGGCCTTGCCGGTCCGATGTTCAATTTTCTGCTGACACTCGCGCTGATGCTCTTTTACTTCGGCTTCATCAACGAGGTTCCGTCGGCCACGGTGAATACCACCACCATCGAGTGGGTTACGCCGGATTCGGCCGCCGCGGCTGCGGGCTTTGAGCCGGGCGACGTGATCAAGAGCTTCGACGCAGCCAGGAATCCTGATTGGGAGGCCGTGTACGAGCATTGCCGCTTGAGCGCCAACCAACTGGTGCCGGTGACGGTCCAACGCGGGGGAACCACGCTGCTGCTGAACCTGCAGGTGCCCGCCAGCGCCAAGACCGATAGCTTCGATCTGAGCGACGCGGGAATTTCGCCGCAGTACCTCCCCGGCCCGATTCCGGTGGCGCAGGTGCAGCCGGGCATGCCCGCCGAGCAGGCCGGACTGCGCGACGGCGACTCCATTCAAGCGGTCGACGGCCATGCTTTCCACTCTGTTAATACGCTGCTGGCCTACATGCAGGCCGGGAAAGGCAAGCCGCTCACTCTCACTGTGTTGCGTGGCGGCGTTACGCTCGGGCTGGTGGCGACCCCGCAGAAGCTCGATACGCGCTACATGCTGGGCTTTTCCACCAATCCGATTCCCATCCACGACGCGCCCCAGTCCTTCCCGGTTGCATTGAAGAGCTCGCTTGGGTTCTTCAAAAACAATTCGATGCTGGTGGGCGAAGTTTTGCAGAGGCTCTTCACGCACAAGCTTTCGGTAACACAATTGATGGGCCCGGTGGGAATTGCGCAGGTGGCGGGTGAGGCAGCGGAGACGGATGGATGGTATCCCAAGTTCGGTCTCGCAGGCGAGATCAGCCTGCAGCTCGGCATTCTCAACCTGCTTCCCTTCCCCATCCTGGATGGCGGCATGATCCTGCTGCTTTTGATCGAGAGCGGGCTGCGGCACGACATCAGCATCGTGATCAAGGAGCGAATCTACCAGGCGGCCTTTTTCGTGCTGATGGCCTTTATCGCCTTCACCATCTTTAACGACGTGAGCAAGCTGCCGCTGTTCATGCACGTCAAGCCGTAAAGGCAAGGGTCAGGGTTCAGGTGTCAGGGATCAGTTGCTTCGGTGTGCGCACCGGGACCGTTTCTGAAACCTGACCACTGACCACTGATCACTGGAAAACGAATGCCAGTCACAACGCAAGTGCGCGTGCGGTATGCCGAGACCGATCAGATGGGCATTGTCTACTATGCCAACTACCTTGTCTGGTTTGAGCTGGGCCGCGTGGAGCTGCTGCGTTCGCTGGGCCTCGCCTACAGCCGCCTTGAGACCGATCACGGTTGCATTCTGCCGGTGATCGAGGCGCGGTGCCGCTACCGCTCGCCGGCGCGCTACGACGACGAGATTCTGATCGAAACCCGGCCTGCCATGTTGCGCGGCTCGGTACTCAAGTTCGCCTACCGGATCTACCGCAAACTCGACCAAAAGGAAAAAGAGCGCGAGCTCTTGGCGGAAGGCGAGACGGTGCACGTGGTTTGCGACGATCAGTTGCAGCGCAAAGCGCTGCCCGAGCGGTATGCGGCGGCGATCAAGGCGCTGATGGAAAAGGACCCTGCTTAACCGGCTCAGCGACACTCCGCTTGGGGATTCCGCTGCGCTCTAGAGCCTGTTATTAACTTTCCCACGAGCGGCGCTGGGAGTCGGTTTTGCCCAGTTCCAGGAGCGAGGAGCGACGAATATCGGGAATCTTCGAGCGACGAGCGACAACGAAATGGGCAAAACCGGCCCCAGCCTGAAGGGTTGCGGCGCAAATCGCGCGATCCTTCGTTCTCGTCCTAGCCGGTGGGCCCGCCACAGCCGTCGTCCTCCGCCTCGTCTCGCGCGATTTTCGCCCGCAACGCCGCCCGCGCAAAAGTTAATAACAGGCTCTAGCCGATCTCAATTCCCGCGGAAGGAAATTTGAATTCCTGCACTGAGGCCATGCGCTCGGCGCGGTACTTTCTGCACGCTTCGATTTCATCCGGGATCAAAACGCGGTAAAGCGTTCCATCGCGGTTGGGTTCGCCTTCTTTGCGAATCGCTCCAATGCTCTCAAGGGCGCGCAGCGTATCCTGCACCTTTCCCAGCGAGACCGGGTTCTCATCGAGCTGCGAGTAGGACGATTTGACGACAGCCGTGCGCAACTGGCGGCTGCTTACGCGAAGATGCGGATCGCCGTCCCTGGCGATGGAATGCCGGAAAAGAAACCAGTAGAACGCCGCGTCATAAGGAGAGAGCTGCGGCTGCAGGTCGTCGACGATCTGCTGAATGATGAGCGGCAGCTCCAGCGTGGAGAAGTCGCGATCTCGCGCCGCCGCGTTGGGCTCCTTTTCAAGCTCGTTCAGGAGCTGGCGTATCTTTTCGATCCGCTGATTCACGTTGCACAGAATTCTACGCCGAATTCAGGAGGTGGGCGCAAAATTGAATGTTCAGCGCAGCACCAGCGCCATGGCGAATCCGTCGAGCCCCTTGACGCCGACAGTCTGCAGGGCGAAAGTGCTCAGGCGTGGATCGGCGGCCATCATCTCCAGGCAGCGGCGGGTGCCCACAATGTCGGGGCTGGCGGTTCTCACTCTGATGACGCTGCCGTGGCGCGCGACATTATCCACTACGATGACCGTTCCCGGCCGCGACAGTTTCAGCGCCCATTCGAGATATGAGGGGTTATTTTCCTTGTCCGCATCAATGAAGATCAGGTCAAAAGGGCCGGTGCCTTCGGTGGCGAGCTGCGGAAGACTTGTTAGAGCTGGGCCCACGCGGATGTCGATCATTGCGTCCACGCCCGTGCGGCGAAAATTTGCGCGCGCCACTTCGGCATGGCGGGGCTCGAATTCGAGCGTCACAATGCGCCCGTCCTTCGGCAATGCGCGTGCCATCCAGATGCTGGAGTAACCGCCGAGCGTGCCGATCTCCAGCACGCGCTTCGCCTGCGTGATCTGGATCAGCACATAAAGAAACTTGCCTTGAACCGGGGAGACGTCGATTTCCGGCAGCCGGGCCTCGCGATTGGCTCTGCGCACCGCTTTAAGCTGATCGTCTTGTGGGGCGAAAAGATCGGCGAAGTAGCTGTCGACCTTGTTCCACAACCACTTCCCAGTCAGGTTCTCCAGCATCTACTTCTCCCGCGCCACCACAAAGTCGGGCACCCAAAGCAGAGCTCGCTTGAACTCGCTTTCGGCCAGCGGGGCCAGGGCCTGGCGCGATTGCTCGGCATAGCGGTCGGCGGCGGCCATGGCGTACTCGACTGAGCCATTCCGCACCAGAATTTCGCGAACCTGCTGGCGGCTCACGTTCTCAAAGCTGCGATCGTCGAGCACGCGGCGTATAGCCCTGCGGTCTGAAGCCGTGCCGTGGTCAGCGGCGTGAATCACGGCGAGCGTGGCCTTGCCTTCGCGCAGATCGCTGGCGACGGGCTTGCCGAGAACCTCTTCGGTCGCCGTCAGGTCGAGCACGTCGTCGACGATCTGGAAGGCCAGACCAACCGCGCGGCCAAATGTGCCTAGGCCGCTCTCCTGGGCCTCGGTGGCGCCGGCCAAAACCGCGCC